>Ga0316628_100002272_pt1 | contig 14133 bp, 11 predicted proteins | sample OWC_Aug_M2_C1_D5_FD_207648 | JGI IMG/M metagenome (GOLD analysis project Ga0316628, IMG submission 207648) | Wetland soil microbial communities from Old Woman Creek delta, Ohio, United States - OWC_Aug_M2_C1_D5_C | ecosystem: Environmental > Terrestrial > Soil > Wetlands | place: USA: Ohio... | reverse complement strand
CCGCACCTGATCCACCGAGATGCTCTTCGAGATCGTCGACAGCACCTTCGAGGACCCGGACTCCACTCCGATGACGACGGCCACGCATCCCGCCCGCTGCATCACCTCGAGCAGGTCGAGGGGGATGTTGACCCGGCTCTCGCACCACCACCGGATGGGCACGCCGAGTGCCACGAGTTCGCGGCATACCGCCTCCACGTGGTCACGGACCGCGGTGAAGGTCAGGTCGAGGAAGTTGAAGCCCTCGACCTCGAACCGGCGGTGGAGCCGCTCGATCTCCTCGGCCACCGCTCGTGGGCTGCGCAGGCGGTACTTCATGCCCGCCTTGGAGCAGAAGACGCAGCGATAGGGACACCCTCGAGAGGTCATCACGCTGGTCGCCCGCACCTGTTCGGGGTAGTTGAACAGGTACTCCGGGTACTCCTCCCACGAAAACTCGCAGTAGCTCCTGAGGCTGTCGAGGTCGATGAAGGACGTCTGCTCTGGGTTGTGGACGACCCCCCCGTCGCGGAACGACACGCCGGGAATCCCGTGCAGGCCCGATCCGCTGTCGATTGCCCTCGCCACCTCTACGAGCGGCATCTCACCCTCACCACGCACCACCACGTCTACCTCGGGAATCTCCTCCAGGGTCTGCTCCGCGCAGTACATGAAGTGCGGCCCGCCGAGGATAGTGTGCGAGCCCGGATGGGCCCGCTTGAGAAAGCGCGCGATCTCGATGGCCTCAAACCGGGTGTGGGTGGAGGCCGTAATGCCGAAGATCTCGCACCGCCCGCAGTCGAGGACCTCCTCGCGAGACAACCCTCGATAGCGGGGATGCTCGAGGTCGAGGACCTCGACCTGGTATGGCGTCCTCTCCGTCAGCGCCGTGGCGAGGTAGAGCAGGGAAAACGGGCGTGTGAGCTGCCAGTGCTTCTCAGCCACCACGCCGTGCTGCGGCCGCGGGGGTTGGATGAGGAGGATCCTCATGGAGGCCCCTTCTGACGGCAGCTTTCACCGCCTCGATCGAGCCCATGCGACCTGGGGATGGCCGGTTCGCGTCGTGAGGGATGGACGTGTTCCACGTCTGCTCGTGCCGGGCGCTCGAGGGAGCTCGCAGGACGTCACGACGGTTGACGTCGAGGGTCCCGCCCGCTGGTCCACGGTAGAGGAAGCCGTCATGACGGTCAAGGAACAACGCCAGCAGCGGTGCTCGGCCTGATACGTTGCGGCGATCGAGCTCGAGGGCCAGTCGGCTGACAGTTCGGCGGCCACGTCCGGGGGTGGCCGGCCCCTGCGCCGCTCGAGAAACGTCGATCACGATCATCCCGACTCGCCCGCACTGACGGGACTGTCGAGACGGGATTCGCTCATCCGGGTTGCCAGGTCCTGGTCCTCCGTCACCGACCGGGCGATCACAGGGCACCCACCCGGCAGGAGGATGCGTTGAGGGACATCATCGCGCAGCAGCTTCGCGCAAGCGCCGAGCTCAAGCTCAGGGTGGCCGAGGAGCTCTCCGACAGGATCGCGGTCGCCGCGTCCTTGCTCATCGAGGGCTTCCGTGCCCAGGGCAGGCTGCTTCTCTTCGGCAACGGGGGCAGCGCCGCCGACGCGCAGCACATCGCCGCCGCGCTCACGTGTCGCCTGCGGCTCGAACGCCTCGCCCTGCCGGCGATCGCTCTCACCTGCAACAGCTCGGTCCTCACCGCCCAGGCCAACGACCACGGCTTTGCCACGGTCTTCGCCAGGCAGGTGGAGGCCATCGGGCGCACAGGCGACCTGGTGCTTGCCCTCAGCACCAGCGGTGCATCGGCCAACGTCGTCGAGGCAGTCGTGACCGCGAAGGCGAACGGCCTGAGGACCATCTGCCTGACCGGGGTCGACGGTGGCCGGCTGTGGGAAATCGCCGACCTCGCGATCGTGGTGCCGTCAGCAGAGCCGACTCGTATCCAGGAGGCTCACATCACGATCGGGCACATCCTCTGCGACCTCGTCGAGAATGCTCTGTTTGCGCCCCGGTGATGAGCGGGCCGGCACCAGCCCCCGGCTCCGACCGCGGACCCGGCTGCCTCCCCGCGCAGCGTCAGGGACCTCCTCCGTAGTCCGCGATGGCGGCCTCCCAGTAGTCCGGCCGCAGCACCCAGTCGAGCAGACGAGGCTCACGCGCCAGCGCAAGGCTGTGGTAGGCGACCCCGCGTCGCCACGCCAGACGCAGGCGCCACCTGAGCACGGCCGTACGGGCACCCCGCATCGCGTCTCCTCCTGCCGAGCGCATGCCCCAGAGCGCCTCGCGCAGACCGTCCGCCATCAGCTCGCCAAGACCGCAGCGATCCGGCAGGGCCACCCGGCCGCAGGCGCGAGTCGCGGCGTAGGAGTCGGAGATCCCCTGCAGAGTCGAACGGCGCAGCAGGTACTCCACCGTGGCCCGGTCTGTAGGAATCGAGTGCCGGACCATGGCCCGCGGCTCGTACAGCGAGCGCAGGCGGCGCTCCCGCACCTTCTCGGTGAGGCCGACCTCGCCGTCGCCGCGGAAGCGCCGCAGCTGCCACGGAAAACCATCGGGGTGGAATCCTCTGAGTTCCTCGAGGACGGCGCGCCGGATGGCGAAGTTCAACCCCCACACCATGCGCGGGTCGACTTCGCGCACCTCGCTCCCGAGCTCAATCAGGCTGAGCAGGCCGCAGTAACGGCCTGCCTCCGGCGTGCGCTGCCAGAGACCCTCCATCCAGGTCGGAGGTGGACCGTCGAAGGCGGGCACCGAAGGGCCTCCGACCAGAGCCACGGCCGGATCTCTGAACGCGTCGGCTATGGCCTGCGGCCAGCCCGGAGCGACCACGACATCGTCGTCGAGGAACGCGAGGACCTCGCCGCCGGCGGCTCGGGCTCCGGCATGGCGACCGTTGTGCAGCCCGATGGCGGGCACCGCGACGTAACGCACCGGCAGGCGAGCGGCGGCGGCCTCCGCCTCGACCCGGCACGCCAGGGTCCGATCGACCCCGTTGTCGGCCACGATGACCTCGATCTCGCATGCCGACCCGGCGCGGGCAATGCTCTGAAGTGCCCCGACCACGGCCTCGCAGCGGGCGAGGGTCGGAATGATGACCGAGAGCTGCAAGCTCGCTCGCTACTCCGCGGGTCGGAACAGGGTCTTGTCCTCGTCGCCGGCGTAGGGTCCCTGCTTGACCTCGATGATCTCGCTCGGCTCGAGCATGGTCAACCCATGTCCTCCCGCCACTAGGAGCACGACATCTCCAGTGCCGACGACCGCTGCGGTCACGAGTCGGTGGTCCTGGTCGAAGAAGTCGATCCGCACCCGACCGGAACGGATGAACAGGGTCTCAAGGGTCGCCCGAACCGAGCGCTGCACTTGCTTGTGGACGTGCGGCTGGATGCAGTACCCGGCCGGTCGGTTCATGTACCCGAGCTGCTGCGAGTAGTCACCCGGCGTGAAGAAGGCGATACCATCCTTGCGAAAGGCCGAGCGGACGATGACTGCGAGCTCTTTCCCCTGGTGCTCGACCCGTTCGACCTCTTGGCCCATGGCTTACCTCCCGCACCCATCCGCCGGCAGCTCAGCGCGTCGTTTCAACGTCGGCGCGCGATCACACCCGCCATCGGCGAGTATAGCTTGCTGTCCCGCCACAGTACCGCCCTGAGCACCGGGAGGCAGCCCCGGACAAGCAGGTGCACCAGCAGCCGGCTGGGCAGCGACCGCCGCTGCTCGTCCACCCAGTAGTCGACCGCCCCGTGGTAGCCGCAGGACAGGATCTCGAAGGAGCGCCGCTCGAGATGCTCGGCCCACAAGCGCGGGTGCATGGCCTGGAGATTGTGGCGGAGGTAGCTCTCGCGGTTGAGCGTGGCCTGGAAGCAGCGCTGGAGCAACCCGACGAAGTTGGGCACCGTGAGCAGCAGATGGCCGCCAGGAGCGACCAGGTCGATGTGGCGGTCGACCACCGCCCTCCAGTCCTCGAAGTGCTCGATGAACCCGAAGGACGCGACCACGTCGTACCTGCGACCGGGCTCGAAGGAGAAGAAGTCCCCCTGAACGAAGCTGCCGACCCGGTACCCGTGGTCGGCGAGCCAACGGGGGAGGGCGGTCTCCACCTGAGGAATGAGGTCGATGCCGTGAAGCCGGTAGCCGAGACCGCCGATGCAGGCCAGCAAGCGTCCCGGATAGCAACCGACTTCCAGGCAGTCGCCGTCGCCCCCCGGCAGGCGTTCCTCGATCCAGCGCCGAACGCAGTGGTCTTCGTCTGGCAGGCCGGGCGCGAGGGTGCCATAGGTCCGCTCCCAGTCCTGACGCGAGACCAGGCCTCTGTTCACGGGCTCGTCACTTCGGCCGAGCGCGCCGAGAGGAAGCCGAGCAGCTGCTGCTCGTAGGCACGGAACCAGTAGTGTCGCTCGTACTCCTCCCGGCAGCGACGCGACATGACCTCCATCTCGCGCTCGAGCCGGCACATCGCCTCGGGAATCTCGCGCACCTCGTCCACGCACACCCCACAGCCCGGCCCCTCGATCGCCTCGGCGGTGCTGCGATAGCGCTTGGCGAGCACGGGTAACCCGAAACGGAGGTAGGCCGCGATCTTTCCGGAGGATCTCCCCGCCGTCGCCAGGTTCTTGGAGATGTCGTTGTACCAGGCAATGCCCACCTGACACGAGGCGAGGATTGGCTCCAGATCGGTGAGGTCGTCATAGAAGCGACGCGAGACGTGGACCCCGCCGATCTTCTCCTCGCGCATCACCCGCCGGAACCGCGCGAGGTACTCCCGCCGGTGATTGCCTTGGAAAAACAGGTCCCAGCCCGCGACCGAGGCAAATTCGCGCGCGATCTCGATCGACGAGAACCAGTCGTTCATGCCGCCCAGGTGCAGGGCGATTCGGGTCGTCTCGGGGTCGAGGCCGAGGGCGGCGTGGAGCGCGGTCGACTTCTCCGCTACCGCTGGCCCCTGGTAGGTGACGGGCAAGGTGAGCACGGGCAGCTCCGGTCGCAGCCCGCGATCGGCGATCAGCAGCGACGCCCGCTCCTCGGACTGGATGACCAGCCCGACAATGCGATCGGCCACCTGCCGCTCCTGCGCGATCATGGCGCGCAGGTCGCGTAGTACCGGCTCGGGGTGCTGTGAGCGCAGCAGGTCTTCCTCGAGGTACAGCTCGAGGCTGTAGTACACGGGCCGCGCCTGAGGTAGGAGACCCGTACACAGGAGCAGACCGTGGGGGTCCAGGCAGACGTGGATGGAGTAGCGCCGCCGGCGAGCGAGTTCGGCAGCGGCAGAGGCGGTCAAGTGGCGTCGGTTTGCAGGCCTCAGGTCGGCGACTCGGGCCTGGACGACGGCTCGCAGGCACCTCCTGAGCGCGCTCCTCGCCGACCGCACGAGACGGCGGGGAGTGGCCGGCTCGCGGATGACGATCACCTCGATGCCAGGTCGGGACAGCACTGGCGAGGACCTCGCCCACACCCGCGACAGGTAGAGGTCAACCTGGGAGTGCCGGGCCAGACAGTCGAGCAGGTTGAGAATCGACGGGCTATAGTCGATGTCGTACTCCGACACCCAGACCGCAACTCGCTCCATCAGCTGGCCACCACCATCAAGTTCCAGTCCTCGCTGGTCGGTTCTCGGTCGAGCGCTCCGAAAGCCGAAAGCGTCACCCGCTCGAAGCCCGCCTGAGCGAGGAGGTTCTCCACCTCGAGGGGGAAGAAGAACCTCATGTCATGGGTCTCCACCGTCTCCTCGAGAATCCGACCGCCCTCCAGGTGCAGCAGCCGGTAGGAGACCCGGACCAGGTGGTGACGTTCGTCCAGCTCGGGAACAACCAGCCGCAGGACTCGCCCACCACCGTCGAGCTCGAAAGTCTGGAGCCTCGTCTCGGGCCGCAGCCGCAGGACGGCCGGGCCGTACCAGCAGTCGAACACGAAGACCCCGCCCGGCCGCAGGTGCCGCCGCACCCTGGCCAGGGTCTCGGCGAGCCCCTGGTTGGTGGTCACGTAGCCGAGCACGGCGAACATCGAGATCACGGCGTCGACCTGCCGGCCCAGCTCGAAACCGGTGATGTCGGCGTGGCAGAGCTCCAGCGCTGCGCCCCGCTGTCGGCACTTTTGGCGCGCCGCCTCGAGCATGGGTAACGACCGATCGAGCCCGGTCACCCGATAGCCGCGTGCGGCCAGCCGCAGGGCGTGCTCGCCGGTGCCGCAGCCGAGATCGAGCACTGTGTGCGGGGGCTCCTCGCAGCGCGCGAAGACCTGTTCGAGGAGGTCGCACTCGCCGTCGTAGTCCTTGTCCGCGTAGAAGTGGTCGTAGAGCGCCGTGTAGTGCGTGTCAAACGGCATCGAGGACCTCGGCCAAGCTCCGGGCCACTTGCTCCATTTCCTGTGGCGTCAACGTGATCCCAGACGGCAGGTAGAGCCCCCTCCGGGCTATCCGCTCGGCCACCGGCAGGCTCTGTGGCCGGTGCCAGGGCAGTGACGCGAAGACCGGTTGCTCGTGCAGGGGGTGGAAGAACGGGCGAGTCTGCACCCCGCGCTCGGCCATCCCCCGGGCCACTTCTCCGACCGACGCCGCAACTCGGTCGGAGAGAATCAGCCCGTACATCCAGTAGACGCTGCGGGCCCACAGTCGCTCGATAGGAAGCTGGACCAGGCCTTGGCGCTGGAGGTCGTCCAGGAGCTCGCCGTAGCTGCGAGCGACGGCGCGCTTCGAAGCCACGTGCTGGTCGACCTGCTCGAGCTGCGCCAGCCCCAGGGCGGCCTGGATATTGGTCATGCGGAAGTTGAACCCCAGCCCTTCGTGGACAAACCGCTGAGCGCTTCCGAAGCACAGGTTGCGCAGCGACGCGAGACGGTCGCCAGTCTCGCGATCATCGGTCAGGCACATGCCCCCCTCGCCGGTGGTGATCGTCTTGTTGGCGTAGAAGCTGGCACAGCTGACGTCTCCGAAGCCGCCGCAGCGGCGGCCGCGGTACTCGGCGCCGATCGCCTCGGCAAAGTCCTCCACCACTTTCAGGCGGTGCATTTCGGCAAACGCCAACAGGCGATCCATGTCCACCGGGTGCCCATAGATGTGCACCGCCATGATCGCCCGGGTCGCGTCGCTGAGGTGAGCATCGAACGCGCCGACGTCCATGCACCAGGTCTCGGGATCGGCGTCCACGAATACCGGCACGAGGTCGTTGTACAGGCAGGCCAGAGCGCAAGAGATGATCGTGAACGAGGGCAGGATGACCTCGCTCCCGGGTGGCAGGTCCAGGGCTCGCAGCCCGGCGATCAGGGCGCTGGTCCCGTTGTTGACGGCGACACCGTGACGGCGTCCGCAGTAGCGGGCAAAGGCCTCCTCGAACTCGGGGATGAAACGGCCCGCCGAGGAGATCCACCCGGTCTCGAGACACTCCAGGACATACCTGCGCTCGGTCTCACCGATGCGCGGCTCGCAGACGGGTATCATCGACCTCCTCCCCCCACTAGAGACTAGCTTCGCACCGCCGACGTCGGAGTGCCAGCCCCTTCGGCGGCGACCGCAGGGGGCTCCCGCAATCGGCCAGCGGACTGCGCCGCTCACCGCCTCCGGTCCGCGCCTGCCGCGATCGCTTGCGTCGGTGGGCAATCGTCGCTAAGGTCATCTTGCCTGGCAGCGTCCCCCGCCGCCGGGCGCCGGAGAGGGCTGTGAACTGCCGACATTCGAGGAGGTTCTGAGCCCAAGATGGGAATTCGCAACAAGCTCCTCATCGCCGTGCTGGCAGCGGTGCTGGTCTCTGCGATCGTGCTGGGCTCGTTCGCGGTCTCGACCATCAGCGGACTGACTCGCGACCGCATCCACTCCGAGGCTCTCGGCTTGGCCGAGCTCAACGCCAGCCGCATCGTCACCTTCTTCGCGGAGCGCGGCAAGGTCGCTGCGACGATGCTCGACAACCCCCTGCTCCTGGACTGGTTCGGCGGTTACCGTGAGTTTCGACAGCCAATCGCCGACGATGCCGAGTACGCCCGGGTCAACGCCTTCTTCAACCGCATCGTCGCCAGCGACCCCTACATCACAGCGGCCTTCTTCGCCACCGAGAACACCCAGGAGTACTTCAAGCAGACGGGACGGGTCGAGCGTGAGGGGTACTTCGTCAAGGAGCGCTGGTGGTGGCAGGAGGCGGTCGAGAAGGACCGCCTCTACGTGTCCCGACCGGACGTGGATCAGGGCACCAACCAGGTGGCGGTGACCATCCAGACCACGGTGCGCACGCCCGGCGGGCGGCTGCTCGGGGTCGGCGGTGTCGACGTGTCCCTGACCACGGTCGGGGAGGTGGTCGACACCATCCGCTACCGCGACCAGGGCTGGGCCTTCCTGGTTGACGAGAGCAACCGCTTGGTCTACTTCCCGCACCTCGAACCGCGCGATTCCCTGGGCAAGGATCTCGAGGCCGTGGACGGGCTGTTCACAACCTCGGCCAGCGACGGGGACCGGGTCACCACCCGCGGGTTTGCCGACCTCAGCCGGATCCTTGAGGTACGGGAGCGAGGTCTGGCCGACGTCACCTGGCGGGGCGCGCCCAGCGTCGTGCTCCACGCGCCTGTCCGCTGCGATGCCCCGGACCTCGATTGGAGCCTGTGCGTTGTGGTTCCCAGAAACCTGATCACGGCGCCGATCCTGCGCGTCACCGCGCTGACCGTAGTCGGCCTCGTGCTCGCCGTGGTCTCCATCCTGAGCCTCACCGTCCTCGCCACCGCGCGGCTCGTCACCAGGCCGATCGGCCAGCTCGTGGAGCGCTTCGAGGACATCGCCGCTGGGGCCGGCGACTTGACGCGGCGCGTCGAGGTGGTCAGTCGCGACGAGGTCGGGCGTCTCGCCCGGCTCTTCAACGCGTTCATGGACGGGATCCAGCGCGATGTCAGCTCGATCGGCCATGTGTCCGCGGCCCTGGCCGGCGCATCGCAGGAGCTGGCGCACCTCAGCCAGCAGATCGTCGCCGCCTCGGATGAGACCTCGGCCCGGGCCGCGTCGATCTCGTCCGCCGCCAACCAGGTCTCGAGCAACGTCGGCACCGTGGCCAGCGCGGCCGACGAGATGGGCGCGTCGATCCGGGAGATCGCCAACAGCGTGCACCAGGCGGCCCAGGTCGGAACCGATGCGGTCGAGAGCGCCGACGCCACCGCCGGACGCTTCGCCGAGCTCGCCGAGAGTGGCAGCACGATCGGCCACATCGTGGAGGTGATCCACTCGATTGCCGAGCAGACAAACCTCCTCGCCCTCAACGCCACCATCGAGGCGGCGCGCGCCGGCGGAGCGGGCAAGGGCTTCGCCGTGGTCGCGGCCGAGGTCAAGAAGCTCGCCGGTGAGACCGCCGAGGCGACTGGCGAGATCGACCGCAAGGTCGCCAGCATTCGCGCCAGCACCGAGGGAGCTGACGCAGCGATCCGAGAAGCCACAGAGATCATTAAGCGGATCAACGAGATCCAGATCGCCATCGCGAGTGCTGTCGAGCAGCAGAGCGTGACCACGACCGAGATCGGGCGCAGCGTCAGCGAAGCGGCCCAGGCCTCCAGCGACATCGCCGACAGCATCTCGGGTCTGGCCGAGACCGCCGACCACGTAGCCTCGGGTGCGTCGTCGATCCAAGCCTCGGCCGAGGACCTCGCCCGCTTGGCAGCCGAGCTGGGCGCCGTCGTCGCCCGCTTCACTTACTGAGCCGCGGGCAGCCTCCTCCTCCTGTATAATGTCTACCTGGACCACAGCAGAACCCGTGCGGCTCGAAGGAGGGGGACCCACATGCGCGATCACCGTCTCGTCTTCGGCGTTCTAATGCTGTTCATCGCCTCCGCGGCGATCGCCCAGGATGAGCCTGAAGCCTCGGACCTGTGGGACAAAAGCCTCCAGGAGCTGCTTCAGATCAAGCTCGTGACGCCCACGGCCCAGGCGCAGCGGGCCGCCGAGTCTCCGGCCGTGGTCTCGGTGCTCACCGCTCAGCAGATCCGGGATCTCGGCGTGACGACGCTGTACGAGGCCCTCAACTACCTGCCCGGCGTGCTCGTCACCGAGACCTACTTCGGCTACTCGGCGGTCAACGTGCGCGGGCTCCTCCAGACCCACTACAACAACAAGGTGCTCCTGCTCGTCAACGGACACCCCAGCCGCGAGGTCATCAATGGCAGCTTCCACCTCGAGCTCATCCCCATCGAGGCGGTGGAGCGGATCGAGTTCGTGCGTGGTCCCGGCTCCTCCCTGTACGGAACCAACGCCTTCGCCGGCGTCATCAACATCATCACCAAGAAGGGCAATGACCCCACCAGCCGGCAGGTCACCGTCGGGGGCGGGTCTTTCGGCACGGTCGAGGGCTCGGTGCTCTGGGGCACCAACTCCGAGAATCTCGACCTCATGGTGGCGCTCGGCACCCGCAACGACGACGGCTACCCATACCGCATCGAAGCCGACGAGCGCGGACAGCAGGCCGAGCTCGACTACGAGAACGATGTCACCAACGCGACAGCTGTGCTCGCAATCGGTGACTTCACGATCTCGGCTGCCGGCTTCCACCAGCGCAAGATGAAGTTCGGCCTGACCCCCGTGGTGGACTACACGGGCCCATCCCGCTACGAGGGTGGGTTCTTCGACGTCCTGTGGGAACGCGACCTCAGCAAGGACTTCACCCTCAACGCCCGGCTGCGCTACGACGAGATCGACCGCTCCGACACCGAAGTCCACTCCTTTCCCTACGACGGATTCCTCGGTCACGCGAACTCCGACACCATCCTCGACTCGTCGGGATCGCTGTTCGGCGCCGACCTCAGCCTCGCCTATTCCTCCGGCACCTGGGGCTCCCTGCTCGGGGGCGTCGTCTACGAGCAGCGTGACGCGGACCCGTACCTGTTCCGTTTCGCCGACGACGGCAGCATCCACCCCCACACGGCCTTTGCCCACTCCCCTTCGGCCCACGACATCTCGGTCTTCGGCCAGGGCCTCTTCGACCTCACGGACAGGCTCAATGCCGTGGTCGGCTTCCGCTTCAACGACGACTCGGACACCGGATCCTCCTTCGTGCCGCGGCTGGGACTGGTCCTCGAGTTGGCCGAGGACGTCTTCCTCAAGGCCCTCTACGCCGAGGCCTACCGCACGCCCGACTTCTTCGAGAAGGAGGTCGAGACCTACAACGTTCTCTATGGCAGCGAAACGCTCGAGCCGGAGCGGATCAGGAACTTCGACGTCGCCGTCGACACCGCTCTTGGCGAGCGCTACAACCTGCGTGTCAACGCGTTCTACCTCACAACCAGTGACCTCATCGTTCGCGTTCCCACCAACGATCCCGACACCACTGGGCCCAACGCGTCGGTCTACACCAACGGAGGGGGTGACAAGATCTGGGGCCTCGAAGCGGCTCTGATGGCCCAGCCTACCGCCGGCCTCACCTTCTTCACCAACTACTCCTGGCGCGACGGGGAGGACAGGGAGAGCGGCGAGGAGTTGATCTACATCGCCAACCACACTGTCAGCCTCGGGCTGTCCTGGCGAGCTATCCGCCGGCTCCACGTCAAGCCCAACCTGCAGTACGCCGCGGAGCGTGGGGAGGTGGACGACTACACCCTGGTCAACTTGGTCGTCAGCGTCCCGTTCTCCCCGGGGTTCTCTCTCGAGCTGATCGGCCGCAACCTGACCGACGAGGAATACCAGTACCCGGAGTACGTCCGCGGCATCATCGCCGCCACTCCAGGAGGCCCGGAGCGGTCTGCCTTCGCACGGCTCCACTGGACCTACTGACCTGCCATGCCCTCCGGCTCACGGCGTCGGCGACCGTCCGACGGACGCCCCCGCCGGACTGCCCAGGGAGAGGCGTGTGCACTCAACGGCAGCGCGAGGCGAAACTTCGTCCTCCTCAGCAAGACCGGACGTGAATGCGGATAGAATGCCTTCTGACCATGGCTGACCGCAGGTGGACTGCAGGCGCCAGCGAGCGCGGTGGTGTCGTGGCACGCGCGCCAGGAGCCTCCTGATGGGCTTCGTTGGAAGGCTCGAAGACCTCAGCCTGACCGACATCATCCAGATCATGTCGCTGGGCAAGCGCACGGGCAAGCTCACCCTCACACGACGTAAACAACAGGCGCTCATCGTGTTCCTCAACGGCGGCATCGTCTACTGCCGATCGAGCTCGGTGCACGAGACCCTGGGCAGCATCCTCGTCAACCGCAACCTGATCAGCGAGTCGACCCTACTCGCCGCCCTCGACCGGCAGCAGGCCGAGGAGGGAACCCCTCTGGGCGCCATCCTGGTCGCCATGGAGGCGATCAAGGAGGATACGCTCAACCAGCTGATTCGCGAGCAGATCAAGAACGTGCTCTCGGAGCTCATCACCTGGGAGAGCGGGGTCTTCCAGTTCGAGACCGTGGAGCTCGCGCAAGGCATCAGCGCCGCCCTGGACGCCAACGAGTTTCTGGTCGAGGAGGGCTTGCACGCTGAGGAGATGGTGCTCGAGCTTCTGACCCAGCTCGACGAGGCGCGCTTCGAGGGGGGACTGGCCGAAGACCAGGCCGCCGAGGTCCGGGAAGAGGAAGCCGAGATCGTAACCAAGGCGGAACAGGGGCCTTCCCTGCCCAAGGCGCGCACCAAGGGGTTCGCCTCGCTCAAGTCGATCATGAGCCAGCTGCGCAGTCGACCGATCACCTTCACCGGCGAGATCACGCTCATGCTCCTCAGGTACACTGCCGAGCTCGTCAATCGCTCCGTGCTTTTCGCGGTCACCGACACGAGCTTCGTCGGCATCGGGCAGTTTGGCATCGAGATCACGGGCGACTCGCCCGACGACCGGGTACGCCGCATCAGGATCCCCCGCGGAGAGGCCTCGGTGCTGCAGGAAGTGTCGGAAAAGCGGGAGCCCTACAAGGGCCGGCTCGTCAAGAGCCAGTGGAACAACTACCTGCTGCAGCAGCTCGGCGGGAGGGTCCCGCGCGAGGTCGTGGCCGCGCCGATCATCGTCAGCGAGGTGCCGGTGGCGGTCATCTACGGAGACAACCTGCCCGAGGAGACGGCGATTGGTCCGATCGAAGGGCTCGAGCTGCTGATGATCGAGGCGGGGCTGCTGCTCGAGAAGCACAAGCTCGAGCTGCAGCTCAAGGACATGCAGGAGCAGGAGGAGTAGCCAGCAGGGCATCCCTGCGTCTCGTTCAGCGCTCCGATGCATTGCAGTTCCATGGCAAAGGGGAAGGGCCTATGCCCCACTGGCCACTACGTGTCGCCCTTCTTGCGCAGCAGGCTGACGATCAGCGGGTGACCCTCGCAGCTGAAGCCAACCTCGGCCACGACCTTGCTCCCAGGCACCATCAGGTTGTAGTCGAGACCCTCGACAACGGACGGCAGCGAGAGCCGTGACGACCCCGGCAGCAGTGGTTTGACGTTGCCCGCGGTCATGTTGGTCAGCTCACCGAGTGCGTCCTGGATCTCCTCCACGGTCAGCTCATCGAGCTCGGTCGCAAACATGATCGACGCCGCTCGGCCAGCCAACGCCTGGGTGCAGAAGAGCAAGACTGCACCCTCCCAGTCCCCGGTGAGGTGCACGCAGCCGGTCAGCGTGCGTTCTCCCGCGGCTCCGACCTTGGCCTTGCCCTCGTGGTCCACCTCGACCGGCAGGTTCAGGATCGACATCCAGATACTCTCCGCGATCTGGACGATCTCCTCTTCGAACACCATTGCGTCTCTCCTCACTGCTCCAGCGGCTGGTAGCACGATGTCTTGTCGATCCGAATCCGCCGGTAGTGTTGATCGTAGCCGATCAGGGTCTCGGCCCCGCCGACAAACAGAAACCCGTCCGGCCTCAGCTGTCGAGCGATCTTGGCCAGGATCTCCCGCTTGTTGTCGTCATCAAAGTAGATCAGGACGTTGCGCAGGAAGACCACGTCCATGCGCAGCAGCGGTGGAAACGGGTCGGCCAAGTTAATTTTCTTGAACTCGACCATGGTCCGTATCTCATCGTTGACTTGCCACATGACACCGTCACGCTTGAAGTACTTGATCAGGAGCCTGGACGGCATGCCCCGGTTGACCTCGAGCTGTGTGTAACGACCCGACTTGGCCCGTTCGATCATCTCGCTCGACAGGTCGGAGGCCATGACCCGCACCGTCCACCCCGTGAGGTGAGGAAAGAACTCGCGAATCATGATGGACAGGCTGTAGGGTTCCTGGCCGCTGGCACAAG
>Ga0316628_100002271_pt1 | contig 14133 bp, 15 predicted proteins | sample OWC_Aug_M2_C1_D5_FD_207648 | JGI IMG/M metagenome (GOLD analysis project Ga0316628, IMG submission 207648) | Wetland soil microbial communities from Old Woman Creek delta, Ohio, United States - OWC_Aug_M2_C1_D5_C | ecosystem: Environmental > Terrestrial > Soil > Wetlands | place: USA: Ohio... | reverse complement strand
CTCGCCCGCGATCAGCACGTCCGCGCACGCCGCGCCTTCCGGGTACGGCAGCACGCCGTGCTCCTTGACGATGAGCGCGCGGCGCAGCGGCACCATCATCAGCACGCCGAGGATGCCGCCCGCGAAGGCGAGCATCGTGATCTGGAAGTAGTTGAAGTAGCCGGGGCCCCGCGGCGCGAGGAAGATGAGCGCCGGAATCGTGAAGACGACGCCGCCGGCCACCGACTCGCCCGCCGATCCGATCGTCTGGACGATGTTGTTCTCGAGGATCGTCGAGCCGCCCAGCTTCTTGAGGACCGAGATCGCGAGCACGGCGATCGGAATCGACGCGCTGACGGTCAGGCCGGCGCGCAGCCCCAGGTACACGGTGGAGGCGCCGAAGAGGAGTCCGAAGAGGGCGCCGATCACGACGGCCTTGAGCGTGAACTCGGCCGGCGATTGCGAGGCCGGCACGTACGGCTTGAACCCGGGCTGCGGAGCAGATGTCGCCATGGAGGCGGATATTAGCACGCGCTTTTTGCTACAATCCGTCCTTCCTTGTGAAAGCAAAGAACAAAGCGCCGAAAACCCGGCAGAGCCTCGATCAGGTCTCCGAGCTGACCACGAACCGCCTGTCGGTGTACCTCCGCTGCCTGAACGTGCTGGAGGGCGCCGGGGTGCGGACGATTTCGTCGCAGTCGCTCGCCGAGCAGTTCCACCTGAACGCCGCCCAGATTCGCAAGGACCTCGCCTATTTCGGCGAATTCGGCGTTCGTGGCGTCGGCTACTACGTCCGCGATCTGAAACGCCACCTGCGGCAGATCCTCGGTCTCGACCGGAAACTTCGCGTGGCGATCATGGGCGCCGGCAACCTCGGCCTGGCCCTGGCCGACTACCCCGGCTTTCGCCAGGAAGGGTTCGAGATCTGCGCGCTCTTCGACAACCTGAGCGCGAAGGTCGGCCAGCGCTCCCGCGGCGGCGTGCCGATTCTCGACATCCACGACCTGAAGAAGATCGCGCGCAACGACGGCATCAGCATCGCCGTGATCGCCGTTCCGGCCGCCTCGGCCCAGCACGTCGTCAACCTGGTGGTCGCGTCGGGGATCAAGGCGGTGCTCAACTTCTCGCCCGGCACGCTCGAGGTGCCGCCGGAGGTGAAGCTGAAGAGCGTGGATCTGACCGTGTCGCTCGAGAGCCTGTCGTTCTTCCTCGCCCAGGGAGAAACCGCGTGAGCCCCCCTCGCCCGCGCCTCACGCACCTCGATGCGCGCGGCCGGATCACGATGGTCGACGTCGGCGCGAAAGCCGTGACGGCGCGCGAGGCCGTGGCGAGCGGCGAGATCCGGATGTCGCCCGCCGCGCGCCGGCTGGTCCGGAGCGGCCGCAACAGGAAGGGCGACGCGCGGCAGGCCGCGCGGCTGGCCGGCATCATGGCCGCGAAGGCGACGTCGGCGCTCATTCCGCTGTGCCATCCGCTGCCGCTGTCGAAGGTGGACGTCGAGCTGACGCCGACCCGGCGCGGCTACCGGATCGAGGCGCTGGTCCGCACGAGCGCGCAGACCGGCGTCGAGATGGAGGCGCTGACCGCCGTCGCCGTCGCCGCGCTGACGATGTACGACATGGTCAAGGCGGTGGACAAGACGATGACGATCGGCGCCATCCGCCTCGAGCGCAAGAGCGGAGGCAAGAGCGGGGACTACCGGCGCCCATGAACGTCCTCGTGGGCGTGATCGCGGACGCCGCCGTCTGGGTGCTGCCACCTTCGTACGTCGACCAGCTTCGGCGCGAGTTTCCGCATCACACCTTCCTCGACGCCTGGGACCGCGAGGCGATTCGGCGGCTGCTGCCGCAGGCCGACGTCGCCTTCACGCCGTACATCGACCGCGACGTGTTTCCCGCCGCGACGCGGCTGCGGTGGGTGCAGGCGGTGGCGGTTGGCGTCGGCAGCATGCTGTATCCCGAGATGGTCGCCAGCTCCGTCGTCGTCACCAACGCGCGCGGGATCCGCGCGCGGGCGATGGCCGAGCACGTCCTGGGCGTGACGCTGGCGCTCGCGCGCCGGCTGCACATCGCCGTCCGGCGGCAGGCCGAGCGTGTCTGGGCGCAGACCGAGATCGAGGGGAGTCTCGCGGTCCGGACGCTCGAAGGCCGCACGCTCGGCGTCGTCGGGCTCGGCGCCATCGGCGGGGAGGTGGCGCGCCTCGGCGCCGCGTTCGGCATGCGCGTCGTCGCCATCCGCCGGCGCGTGGATCGGCCGCGGCCCGACGGCGTCGCCGACGTGCTGCCGCCCGAGCGGCTGCTCGATCTCCTGCGGCAGAGCGACGTCGTCGTCCTGTCGCCGCCGCTGACGGGCGGCACGCGCGGGCTCGTCGGCCGCGCCGAGCTCGCGGCGATGAAGCGCGACGCCATCCTCGTGAACATCGGCCGCGGCAAGCTCGTCGACGACGCGGCGCTCGTCGAGGCGCTCGGCGAGGGGCGGATCGGCGGCGCGGCGCTCGACGTCTTCACGCACGAGCCGCTCGACCCGGCGAGCCCGTACTGGGACCTCCCGAACGTCCTCATCACGCCGCACACCTCGGGCGCGATGGAGGACTACTGGACGCCGCTCGTCGCGCTCTTCGCCGAGAACCTGCGCCGGTTCGAGGCGGGCGAGCCGATGCTGAACGTGGTGGACAAGCAGGCGGGATACTGAGATTTCAGAATTGCAGATTGCAGATTGCAGATTGCAGATTGGAATCGTGCTCGCGCTCGCCGTGGCGGGCGTGGTGGTGACCATGCCGAGAAGCGTTCACGCCCGACAGGCGCCGTCCGCGCCGCGCTCGGGCTACCGGATCGTCCACGCATACCCGCACGATCGCACGGCGTTCACGCAGGGCCTCGAATATCACGACGGCTTCTTCTACGAGGGAACGGGCCTGAACGGGCGATCGTCGATCCGCAGGGTGAAGGTCGAGACCGGCGAGGTCGTCCAGCGGCGGAACGTGCCGTCGCAGTACTTCGGCGAGGGCATCACGGTCTGGAAATCCTCGCTCATCGAGCTGACGTGGCAGTCGCGCGTCGCCTTCGTGTACGACCGGACGACCTTCGCGCCGACGCGCACCTTCACCTACGCCGGCGAGGGCTGGGGGCTCACCAACGACGGCCAATCGCTCATCATGAGCGACGGCTCGGCGGCGCTGCGGTTCCTCGATCCCGACACCTTCGCCGAGCGGCGCCGCGTGACGGTCACCGACGGGGTGCCGATTCCCGCGCTGAACGAGCTCGAGTGGGTGCGCGGTGAAATCTTCGCCAACGTCTGGCAGACGAACCTCGTCGCCCGCATCGCCCCCGCCACCGGCCGCGTGCTCGGCTGGATCGACCTGACGGGCCTGCTGTCGCCCGCCGAATCGGCCGGCGTGGACGTCCTGAACGGCATCGCCTACGACGCCGCGGGCGACCGCCTGTTCGTCACGGGCAAGTTGTGGCCGAAGGTGTTCGAGATCAAGGTCAAATGAGATTGCGGATTGCAGATTTCAGATTGCAGATTGAATTGCAGATTGGAATTCTCCGCCGGGCAATCGGTCAATCAATCTGCAATCTGCAATCTGAAATCTGCAATTTCATGATCCGAGCGGCGGCGGTTCGATGTGGATGATCGCGTCGACGATCTGCGGGTAGCGCGCGATCAGGCGGTCCTTCACGACGTGCGAGAGCTCGTGCGCGTCGGTCAGCTTCATGTCGGGCGGCATCCAGACGTGCAGATCCAGGAACACGTGATCGGCGGCGCCGCGCGTGCGGATGTGGTGGCAGCCGACGACGCCCGGGACGCCGCGGACGACCTCCTCCAGGTCCTCCTGCGACATGACCATCCGGTCGCTCAGAATCCGCGTCGTCGCGCGCGCGACCTGGTAGCCGGCGTGGCCGATGAAGCCGGCGACCACCAGCGCCGCCAGCGGGTCGAGGATCGGCAGGCCGAGCCTGGCGCCGACGAGCGCCGCGATCACGGTCGCCGACGCCCAGACGTCGCCGCGCGTCTGCGTGGCGTCGGCCATCAGGACCTCGCTGCCGAGCCGCTCGGCCTCGCGCCCCTCGTACCACACCACGAACACGTTGATCGCGATCGTGACGAGCATCACGACGAACGCGCCTGAATGAATCTGGACCGGTCCCGTGCGTCCCGACAGGTGATTGAAGGCGTTGCGCAGGACCTCGATCATCACGAGGAGCAGGAACACGCCGACGGCGGCCGCCGCGACCGTCTCGTACTTCCGGTGTCCGTAGGGATGGTCGTCGTCGGGCGGGCGGCCGGCGGCGAACACGCCGACCAGCCCGACGACGTTCGAGGCGCTGTCGGTCAATGAATGAAAGCCGTCCGAGAGGATGCTGATCGCGCCGGTCGCATAGCCGAAGGCGATCTTCGCGAGCGCCACGACCAGGTTCAGGACGAGGACCTTGGCGAGGACGCCGGCGACGGCGACGTACCGATCGGGCCGCGCCGCCACCAGCTAGAACACCCGCGCGGTGGGCACGGGCCACCAGCGCAGCTGCACCTTGCCGATGATGTACTTCTTCGGCACCATGCCCCAGTGGCGGCTGTCGGAGCTGTTGTTCCGATGGTCGCCCATGACGAAATAGTATCCCTCGGGGATCACCTGCGGGCCCCAGTCGTCATGGCTGCGGTACTCCGGCGGCACGTAGTCGTCCTTGAGCGGGATGTCGTTCACGTACACCCGGCCGTCCACGATTCGCACCGTGTCGCCCTCCTCGGCGATGACGCGCTTGACGAACGACTTGTCCGGGTTGAGCGGGTAGTAGAGCATCACGATGTCGCCGCGGCGCGGCTCGCCGATCCGGTACGCCAGCTTGTTCACGATGAGCCGGTCCTGATCCTCGAGCGTCGGCGCCATGCTCTGGCCCTCGACGCGCGCCACCTGGAAGCCGAACGTCACGATGAGCGTCGCGTACACGGCGGCCGAGATGAGCGTCTTGACCCACGCGATGATCTCCGCCTTCACCTGCGCGAAGCGGATGCCCGGGCTCGTGAGGCGCAGGTCCGGGTTCGCGGAGGGTGGCGCGGGCGGCGCGGAGACTACAGCTTCAGGTACTCCCGCAGCCGCCGCGTCTGCGTGCGGCTCACGGGGATCTCGGTCGACTTCGCGTCCTTCATCCGAAGGATGTAGTTCCGGCTGAACCAAGGGACGATCTCCTTGATCTTGTTGATGTTCACCAGGTGCGATCGATGCACGCGCCAGAAGACGCCCGGATCGAGCCGCGCCTGCAGTTCGTCGAGCGTGCGGAAGCTCGACGCGCCCGCGTGCTCGTCGGTCGCGACCGAGACCTGGTCGTCGACGAGCGACGCGAAGACGATGTCCTCGGCCAGCACGAGCAGGAAGCGCTCGCCGACCTTGATGGCGATCTGCTCGCGCCGGCTCTGCCGCTCGGCGATCAGCTGCACGATCTTCTCCAGCTGATCGTTCGGGGGGCGATCGCTCGCGACCCTCCGGCGCGCGCGCGCGACCGCCGTCTCGAGCCGCGCCGGGTCCACCGGCTTCAGCAGGTAGTCGACCGCGTTCACCTCGAACGCTTCGATGGCGTGCTGATCGTAGGCCGTGACGAAGATGATGTGCGACGGGGCGCGCCGCTCGACGAGCCGCCGCGCCACCTCGAACCCGGTCAGCCCCGGCATCTGCACATCCAGAAAGACGACGTCGGGCTGCAGACGGTCGATGGCCGCCAGCGCGTCGGGGCCGTCGCCCGCTTCGCCGACGATCGCCACCCCGCCGAGCTGGCCCAGCAGGTAGCCCAGCTCGTCGCGCGCCAGCTGCTCGTCGTCGACGAGGACGGCCCGCAGGTCCATACTACGCCGTCACCCGCTCGGGCGCCGTGATCTCGGGGATCTCCACGCGCGCCGACGTGCCGCGGCCCGGCACGCTGGTGAGCTTGAGCTGGTAGTTGGCGCCGTAGATCGTGCGGAGCCGCTCGTTGACGTTGCTCAGGCCGATGCCGCCGTCGAACGCCTGCTCGAGCCGCTCCTCGCTCATGCCGAGCCCGTCGTCGTGTACTTCGATGACGGCGTGGCCGTCCTTGAGCGTGCTCTCGATCGTGATCCGCCCGCCGCCCACCTTCCGCGCCAGCCCGTGCTTGATCGAGTTCTCGATGAGCGGCTGCAGGATCATGCTCGGCACGACGACGTCGAGCGTCTCGGGGCTGATGTGCTTGATGACCTCGAGCTGCGGGCCGAAGCGCACGACCTCGATGTCCAGGTACTCGTCGATCGACTCGAGCTCCTCGCGCAGCGTCACGAAGTGGTCGGCGCTCCGCAGCAGGCGGCGGAGCATGCCCGACAGCTTCGTGATGAGCATGCGCGCCGTCTCCGGCTTGGTGCGGATGAGCGAGGAGATCGACGTCAGCGTGTTGAACAGGAAGTGCGGGTTGATCTGGTTGGCGAGCGCCTCGATTCTCGCCGCGAGCAGCAGCTTCTCCTGCTCCTGCAGCCGGTGCTCGATGCGCGCGTTGTTCCAGATCTTGATCGGCGTCGCCACGGCCAGCACCGTCGCCAGCAGCACGACGACCATCATCCAGCGCGAGTCGGGGGTCGGCGAGAGATAGAACAGGCGGTGCGTCGACTGCCAGCGGGCGCCGAGCCCCTGCCGGAGCAGCTCGAGCGCGATCGGCACGAGCAGCAGCACGACCTGCCAGTCCACTTTGAGGGTCCGCAGCATCTGCCAGGCGCGGCGGTGGAGCCCGGTGAAGACGAACGGCGAGAAGTGCCAGATGGCTTCCTTCGGGCACAGCTCACGCAGGCCCCCGCCCGCGAAGCCGCAGCCGATCGCGAAGGGCAGGGCGATGATTTCGCCGTTGCCGAGCGGCGGCAGGCCGACCATCGCGCCGACGATGGCGCCCGCGTAGGGGCCGGCGATGAGGCCGGCGACGAACGATCCCTCGAGCGTCAGGTCGGCGGCGTTGTAGCCCAGCAGCAGCCGGGCGGCGACGCCGGCGGCCAGGGGGATGCCGAAGCTCGCCACGAACACCAGGCGATCGGGCCACGCGCGGCGCTCGAAAATCAGGATGTGCCGGAACCGCCGGTAGCGCACCAGCATCGTCGCCAGCGCCGCCATCACGGCCAGTTTCACCACCAGCGTGGTGAGCAGGACCTGCTCGGCCGTGAGGAACTTCGGACCTTGCATGGATTTACATGATCTTAGCGGCCGGGTAAACTGAGAGCAATGGCTGTGATCCGACCGCTCCTCATTGGCTTCGCCACCACCTTCAAGCACCTGTTCCGCAAGCCGATCACGGTGAACTACCCGGACGAGAAGTTCCCGGCCTTCCCGAAGTTCCGGGGCAAGCAGGTCCTGATGCGCGACGAGAACGGGCTCGAGAAGTGCGTCGCCTGCGGACTCTGCTCGGTCGCCTGTCCCGCCGACGCCATCTACCTGGAAGCGGCGGAAAACGACGGCACGGTCCAGGCCGGCCCGCGCTACGCGTCGACCTACCAGATTCACAAGACGCGCTGCATCTTCTGCGGCTACTGCGAAGAGGCGTGCCCGGTCGGCGCGATCTTCATGGGCAAGGACTACGAGCTGGCCGTCTACAGCAAGAACGATTTCGTCTGGGACAAGCAGGATCTCCTGGTGCCGGCCGCCACCGAACCGGTGTCGCGGGTCGGCTAGGGCGGAGGCGGGCTCCCCTGGCCTCCACTCATGAAGATCGGCGCCCTCGGCGACATTCACGGCGACTTCGAGTCGGTCCGCGCCATCATGGCGTCCCATGCGGACGTGTCGCTGTGGGTGTCGGTCGGCGACGTCGCCAGCAACGACGGGGAGTACTTCACGCCGATTGCGCCGCTCTACTGGATTAAGGGCAACAACGAGGATTTCGACGTGATCGCGGCGTCGCTCGCGGGGCGCCCGCCCGCGCCCACGCTGCACTATCTGGCCAACGGCGGCCCGTACACCGTCGGCCCGTGGCGCGTCGCGGCGCTCGGCGGCACGTTCGCGCCGAGCTGGTACAACACGCCGGCGGCGGCGCTGCCTCCCTCGCGCGGGCGCAAGCCGACCGCCGCGTCGCTCAAGCTCGGCAAGAGCCGCGACGACAAGCGGCGCCATTTCGTGCGCGACGAAGTCGCCGCGTGCAAGCGGCTGAAGGACATCGACCTGTTTCTGACCCACGAAGCGCCGCGCCCGTTCTACCCGGCGGGGCGGCGGATCGACGCCGGCAAGACCGTCATCAACGAGGTGCTGGCGTCGATGCACCCGCGGCTGCACCTGTTCGGCCACCATCACGAGTTCACCGACTCGGTCCGGCAGGGCGTCCGCTCGGTCGGCCTCGACGTCGTCGGCAAGTCGTACCTGCTGGTCGACGCCGAGACGCTGCGCTGCGAGAGGCTGGACACGTAATGCAGGATTTCCTCTCCGCCCTCGACGCCCGCGTGCTCGTCTGCGACGGCGCGATGGGGACGATGCTCTATGCGAAGGGCGTCTTCATCAACAAGAGCTTCGACGCGCTGAACCTGTCGCAGCCGGACCTGGTCGCCGAAGTCCACCAGGAGTACGTGCGCGCGGGCGCCGACATCCTCGAGACCAACACCTTCGGCGCGAACCGGATCAAGCTCGGCTCCTTCGGCATCGCCGATCGCCTGCACGCGATCAACGCGCAGGGCGCGAAGCTCGCCCGCCACGCGGCGCGCGAGCAGGCGTACGTCGCGGGCGCGATCGGCCCGCTCGGCATCCGGATCGAGCCGTGGGGCAAGACGGGCGTGGACGAGGCGCGCGAGTACTTCCGCGAGCAGGCGCAGGCGCTCGCCGACGGCGGCGTCGACCTGTTCGTGCTCGAGACGTTCCGCGACCTGAACGAGATCGGCGCGGCGGTCGAGGCGGTGCGGGGCGTGTCGGACCTGCCCATCATCGCGCAGATGACGACCGAGGAGGACGGCAACACGCTCGACGGCACGCCGCCCGAGCGCTTCGGGCCCGAGCTCGAGCGCCGGGGCGCGACGCTCATCGGCGTCAACTGCAGCGTCGGCCCGGCGCCGATGCTCGAGACGATCGAGCGGCTGGCGGCGGCGACGCGCCTCCGTCTCTCCGCGCAGCCCAACGCCGGACGTCCCCGCGACGTCGAAGGGCGCAACCTCTATCTGTGCTCGCCCGAGTACATGGCGTCCTACGCGCGCCGCTTCGTCCTGCACAACGTGCGGGTCGTCGGCGGCTGCTGCGGGACGACGCCCGAGCACATCCGGCAGATCAAGGTGGCCGTGCGCGGCGTCGCGCCGGCTCAGGCGCACGTCGCCCCGGCGGCGCCCGCGCCGCGGACCGCGGACGCGTCGGCCGCCACCCCCGTCGCGCGCGAGCAGAAGTCGCGGCTCGCGCACGCGATGGCGCGCGGCACGTTCGTCGTCGCCGTGGAGCTGCTGCCGCCGCGCGGCTTCCAGGCCGACGCCGTCGTCGAGCGCGCGCGCACGCTCCGCATCCACGGCGTCGACGTCGTCAACATCCCCGACGGCCTGCGCGCCGGCGCGCGGCTGAGCGCGCTCTCGCTCGCCGTGCTCATCGAGCAGCAGGCCGGTATCGAGACCCTGCTGCACTACTCCTGCCGGGACCGCAACCTGCTCGGCATCCAGTCGGATCTGCTCGGCGCCCACGCGATGGGCCTGCGCAACCTCCTGCTCATCACCGGCGATCCGGGCCGCGTCGGCGACTATCCGGACGCGACCGCCGTGTTCGACGTCGATTCGATCGGCCTCACCAACGTCGTCGCCCGCCTCAACCGCGGCAGCGACGTCGGCGGACAGCCGATCGGCGCGCCGACGGCGTATCACATCGGCGTGTCGGTGAATCCCGGCGCGCCGAACCTCGAGGAAGAACTGCGCAGATTCGAGTACAAGGTCGAGGCCGGCGCCGAGTTCGTCGTCACCCGGCCGGTGTTCGATCCCGGGGCGTTCGAGCCGTTCCTGCGGCGGCTGGAGGCCTCGCGCCTCCCGGTCGTGGCCGGGGTGTTTCCCTTCGACAGCGCCAGAAACGCCGAATTCATGGCCAACGAGGTGCCCGGGGTCCGCGTGCCGGACGGGATCCTGGACCGGATGCGGTCGGCCGACGGCCCGGAGGCGGCCGCCGCCGAGGGGATCGCCATCGCCCGCGGCATCGCGCGCGAGCTAAAGGGGATGGTTCAGGGCCTGCAAGTGTCCACGCCCTCGGGGCGCGTCGACGCGGCCCTCGCAGTGGTCGATGGACTTCGTTGATACAAGGGATGTATATTCGCAGTGCTGCTGAGGCATTGAATGGCTTTATTTGAACCGCACGACACGCCCGAAGTCGGGGCGTCGGACGCCGCGACCCGGGCCCTGTCGGTGACCGTCGTGGAATCCGACTTCGTCGAGCGGGTGTACGAGAAGCTGGCGTCGGTCTATGACTTCACGTTCGGGCCCACGCTGCACCCGGGGCGGCTGCAGGCCATCGAGCGGATGGCGATCAAGGCGGGCGACCGCGTGCTCGAGGTCGGCGTGGGCACCGGCATCAACACCGTGCTGTACCCGCCCGAGTGCCAGGTGACCGGCATCGACTTCTCGAGCTCGATGCTCGAAAAGGCGCGCGACCGCATCGCGCGCAAAGGCGTGCGCAACGTGCGCCTGCTCGAGATGGACGCGTCGGCGCTCAAATTCGCCGACGACACGTTCGACATCGTCTACGCGCCGTACGTGATCAGCGTCGTGCCGGATCCGGTCGCGGTGGCGAGGGAAATGTACCGGGTCTGCCGTCCCGGCGGCCGGGTCGTCATCCTGAACCACTTCCGCAGCGCCAATCCGCTCGGCGCCTTCCTCGAGAAAATCATCTCGCCCTTCACCGTGCACATCGGGTTCAAGTCCGACCTCGACCTGCCCGGCTTCCTCGCGCAGGCCGATCTGCATCCGATCTCGATCGACAAGATCAACATCCCGCGGATCTGGTCGCTCGTCACCTGCGTCAAGTAGTCGATAGTCGGTAGTCGTTAGTCGTTAGTCGATAGTCACGACTACCGACCACTGACTACCGACCACCGACTACCGACCACCGACTACCGACTACCGACTACCGACTAAACGGATCCTCGATCGACGGGCTCTGCGGCGTGAAGAGCTCGGCGCCGTTCTCGGTGATGTGCATGTCGTCCTCGAGGCGCACGCCGAACTCCCCGCGGATGTAGACGCCCGGCTCGTCGCTGAAGGTCATGTCGGGCTGGAGCGTCAGCGCCTTCGTCCACCCGAACATGTTGTTCGTCACGAGGTACGGCCACTCGTGCCCGTCCATCCCGATGCCGTGGCCGAGCCGGTGCGTGAAGTACTTGAACCCCGGTCCGTAGCCCGCGTCCACGATCACCTTGCGCGCCGCCGCGTCGACCGAGGGCAGCGGCACGCCCGGCTTCGCCGCCGCCAGCGCCGCGCTCTGCGCGCGGTGGACGATGTCGAACACCTTCTTCATCTTGTCGGTCGCCTTGCCGAGCACGAAGGTCCGCGTGATGTCCGACTGGTAGCCCTCGACGTTGCACCCGTCGTCCACCATGATGATCGTCCCCTCGGCGATCGTCTGCGGCGTGATCGAGCCGTGCGGCAGCGCGGTGTACTCGCCGACGTTGATGCTGGCGAAGCCGGGGAAGCCCACCTTGCCGTACGCCGCGCCAATCAGCCCGCTGACCGTGTTCTGCGTCATCCCCGGCTCGAGCGCGCGGAACACGGCCTCGTAGACGGCGAGCGTCGCGTGGTTCGCGAGGCGCATGAGCGCGATTTCGTGCGGGCTCTTGATCATCCGGCAGCCCGCCGTCACGGGCGTGGCGCTCACGAACTGCAGCGCGGGCGCCGCCGAGGCGACGCTGTCGCTGAAGACGAACTTCGTCGTCTCCTCGACGCCCACGCGCCCGCCCGAGATGCCGCGGTCCTTCAGCCCCTCGGCCACGCGCTCGAACGGGCTCTCGTCCTCCTGCCAGATGCGCACCTCGGCCGACGCGAGCGGGCCGAGCGCGAGCTGCTCGTGCGCGCGATCGTTCTCGAATGCCGGGCAGACACAGAACGGCTCGCCCTTCGCCGGGATGACGACGGTGAAGAGCCGCTCGCTGTTGCCCCAGCGGACGCCAGTGAAATAGAGCAGCGAGGTGCCGCCGGCCAGCATGACCGCGTCGAGCTTGTGCTCGGCCATCAGCCGGCGCGCCCGCTCGAACCGCGCGCGCCGCTCGTCGACGGTGATCGGCGTCGCCTGGCTCCTCATCGACGCGAGGGCCGCGATCGACGGCGGCAGCGGCCCGGCGGGCACGGCGCCGCCTCCGCGCTGCGCGTCCAGCCGCGTGACCGAGAGGCCGGCCGCCGCGCCGGTGAGCCACATGAAGTTGCGTCGCGAAATCATCGCCCCTCCTCGGGAATTGACCATTGACGATTAGGAATGAGGAATGCGTTCGCCGAGCGCCGCGAAATCGCGCGTGACGCAGAGCGCTTCGCCTTCCGCCAGCAGCGTCGCGCCGTCGGTCAGGCGCGCGCGGCAGGTCACTTTCCGGCCGTCCACCGCCACGACGGACGCCTCGACGGTCGCGTCCGTTCCGAGCGGCACCATCTCGCGGAAATCCACCACCAGCCGCGCGACGACGACCTGGTGGCCGACGAGCCAGGCCGCGGCGCCGAGCGCTTCGTCGAGCACCGCCGCCACCGATCCGCCGTGCGCGTGCCCCGGCGGCCCTTCCGCGGCGGGCCCGAACCAGACCCTGCCCAGGAGGATCGGTTCGCCGCCGCGCCGAAAGTATGCCACGCGCACCCGGTCCCGGGCACCCTGGTCGTCGAGGAAGGAGCGGAGCGGTTTCAATGCCGGAAACGGATCGCAGGGCGACCAGTCGGAGGGGACGAGGGGAGAGGGCGGATGCATCTGGATATTTCGTTATCTGGTTATCTGGTTATCGTTGATCGATTGCGGAATTGATCAACTGGGCGGCGACTTCGGCGCCGTTCAGCGCGGCGCGGGACGCGGGCGCGGGCCGCGCGAGCACCTCGTCGATCGCCTCGTCCCAGCGGCCGGCGAGGAGATCCTCGAACGACAGCCGCCGGCACCGCACGAACGTCGGCATCTCCGCGATCAGCATATCGTGCTCGATGAAGGGGCCGCGCGTCGTGTAGACGAGCGCGGCGCCTCCCGCCAGACATTCCGAGATGATGCCGTACCCGGGCTTGCTGACGACGACGTCGGCCGCGGCGACGAGATCCTCGTGGCGGAAGCCGGCCGGCTGCGCGGGCGTGATGAGCGCGAAGCGACCCGACCGCGCGATCTCGTCGCACGGCGGACGCACGCCGCGCCAGCTGAACGACGCGAGCACGACGGGGCGGTGGCCTTCGAGGCCGAGCGCGCGGCGCACCTCGTCGCGATCGCGCGTCGAGCGCCGGACGATGAACGGGATGTCGAGGACGCCGGGCGTCGCGTCGAAGCCGCCGTGCATCGGCAGCCGGAGCGTGAGCGAGGCCCGCGCGTAGGCGCCCTGCACGACTCGAATGACCTCCGGCGCCTCACGGGCGAACGCCGGGGTGGCGCCGTAGATCCAGTCCCACGTGAAGTTGCCGAGCGCGACGGACGGAAGGCCGGCGGCGTCCGCGGCGGCGAACGCCAGGGGAGGGATGTCGCCGACGACGAGGCGGGCGCCCATGTCGCGCAGGCGCGCCGCCTCCTCGTCCGCGAGCCGATCGAACGCGCGATAGAAGCGCGCCGCGCGGCCGACGGTCTCCACGTCGTCGAACGTCATGTCGTCGAGCTGGACCACGCCCGGGTCCGCGTCGAACGGCTGGACGTCGATCGACGGACACGCCGCGAGGTGGAACAGCCACGGCGGCGCGGCGGTCCGCACGACGAACCGGGCGTCGGGCCTGAGCGCGGCGACGGCGTCGATGAGGGCAGTGACGCGGGAGGCGTGGCCGAAGCCGTGTCCCGAGACGTAGAGCGCGACCACCACCAGCGGCGCGCCCTACGACGCCAGGGCGGGTTGCGGGAGCGCGACCTTCAGCACTTCGTCGAGCGTCTCGACGGGGATGAACGTCATGTCGGCCTTCACCTCGTCGGGCAGCTCGGCCAGGTCCGGCTCGTTCCGCTTCGGAAGAACGAACTCCTTGATGCCGTGCCGCCGCGCCGCGAGCGCCTTTTCGCGGATGCCGCCGACGGGGAGCACCAGGCCGCTCAGC
>Ga0316628_100002269_pt1 | contig 14134 bp, 15 predicted proteins | sample OWC_Aug_M2_C1_D5_FD_207648 | JGI IMG/M metagenome (GOLD analysis project Ga0316628, IMG submission 207648) | Wetland soil microbial communities from Old Woman Creek delta, Ohio, United States - OWC_Aug_M2_C1_D5_C | ecosystem: Environmental > Terrestrial > Soil > Wetlands | place: USA: Ohio... | reverse complement strand
GATTTGTTTATTCATCTCGATTAACCACAATCGCTGTCCTGTCAAATGTCAAATGTCAAATGTTAAAAATAAAAATGAATCATACTGGAATTATCACTCCCTGTCAAGCTGAATAAAAAGTTTGGGGAGGTCAAGGAAGGGGCTGGCAGCCCTAACCTATTGAAATTTAATTTAAAAAAATAAAAAAATTTGAACCCTTACTTGACATACATCGTATAACATAGTATAATGTCTAGCGATATAAGGTGAATAATGTCTAAGAAAGATAGTACTGAGAAAATTGGTAAATGGGAATCGCAAGTAAGAAAAGGCATGCTGGACTTCATTATCTTAATATGCCTGGAAAAACGGGAATTTTACGGGTACGAGCTCATTAAAGTCATAAAAGATACCACTGAGATCAATGTCTCGGAAGGTACCATCTATCCTCTTCTAAACCGGTTAAAAAATGACGAATTCATTACCTCGAAGTGGGTGGAAATGGAAACCGGGATTCCTCGTAAATATTACCAGTTAACCCCGGGTGGCAAAAAAATCCTGGCAAACATGAAAAATTCATGGAAACAGTTCAGCAGTGCTGTCCAACAATTAATGGAGGAGCAATGAATGTAGAAAAAATTTTATCAGGTACTGTGACCAAAAAAATATGGCACCAATACTTTCGCCGGGTAAAGCGATGTGCCAAACCTTTAAAATCCCATCAACAAGAAGAACTCATACTGGAAATCCAGGACCACCTGCTTGAGAGTTTTAAGCAAGAGACAGGAAACAACGAACCGGAAAAACTTCTCAACGCTATCGATAAATTGGGTGACCCCGAGGAATATCTCAGACCCATGATCGCTGACCGGTTGTTATCCTCAGCCTCCAGTACACTGAATCCGAAAACCGTTTTTAAAGGACTGTATTACGATCTATTTGGCGATATAAAAAGTTTCCTGATATCTTTAGCCTTTTCCTTGGGATATTTAGCCGCTTTTATCTTTGCGGTTTTATCGATTTTTAAAATCTTTTTCCCGGATAATATTGGCTTCTTTATTAATGAAAATGGCGGCATATTGATCGGTATTATTGGGGGAGAACCATTAAAAAAAGACATCCTGGGATACTGGGATGTTCCCCTTGGTCTGCTGGTCTCCTCTCTCATCTACCTGGTTTTGACTCGTAATTTAAAGGTTGTCAAAAGGGCATCATCCTCAACCGATTAAGGCGTTGGCAGCGGCAAAAATGGACCTTAAATTTAACTTTAATAAAAAAAATTTTCACTATATACATCGTTATGCAATGTATTATGCATCACGATTTATCAGATCAATACGAGAAGCAATAAAAAAAATAGCTACAAAGGTACATTTTTTTCGTGTCCCTTCGTGTAACTTTGTGGCTAAGAAAAACGATAACCAGGAGGATAACATGAGAAAAATCATCTTTTTCATCATTGTAATTCTTTTGTGCTGCCTCACAGCGGCAGCTTATGAATGTTTCACCAAAGACCATTCAATTCCTGTACAAAAGGACGCAGCAGTGGACATTGAACTGGAGGGGGAAATCATCCTCAATAGCTGGGATTTTTCCCGGATGGACCTTAAAGTAGAAACTGTGATTACCGGTAAAGTGTGGGGCATTGAAGGCAATCGGTCCAGTAGAAGAAAATATGATGTCATCATTCAAAAAAACGGTCCGGGTGTAGTGATTACAGGCCTACCCAAACCTTTCACATTTACTATTGGCATCTCAACTTTAGAAGTTAAGCACCGGCACTTTATCACAGTACCCGGGGATGCGAAGATATCAATCCGTTCGACTGAGGGAAATATTGTCGCCCAAGGGAGCTTTAGGATGCTTGACCTGGAAAGCAAAAAAGGAAAGTGCAAAGTCAAATTATCTAAAGAGCAAATCAAATTTTTAGATTGTTCTTCCCCTCAAGGAGAAATAGTAGTGAATGGCACCAGGAAGGACCCCCATTTTAAAATGTCCGGCAGCGGCAGTGATATCTGCACTGTAACTACGAAAGAGGGAAAAATCGACATCTCTCTATATTAATCCCATGGGATGAAGGACCTGTTAAGCAGCCTAGGGCCTAGGGCCTAGAGCCTGGAGCCCAGGGAAGTGCTTTTGAAGACCTAATTATATATAGTTCTTTTAAGCTCTCGTTCTACCCTAAGCCCTGGACCCTGGGCTCCAGGCCCTTAAAAAAGAGCCCCTCTGGCTGCCGAAGGCAAAGTTAATTGATGTTTGATACATGAAATTCCCATTCTTCTTTATTTTCATTTTCCACCAATTGATAAAGTTTCCCATTTTTTACGGTCATGGGATAGGCGCTTAGCTCGGTTTCGTATTTGATGGGAATCAACAACCGCTTTTTGAATTTACCCTTCATGTCATAGGTGAAAAACTCATTGCTGCCGTTTTCTTTTTTCCAGGTCATCACATAAATGGTATCGTTATCCACAAAAAAGCTGGCAATAACAGGAAAGTAACCGGGAAAAATCAGTGGTCGGATCAACTCATAGGCTTCCTTGGTGTTGGGGTTGGTTTTCATCAGATGGGCAAGCCGTTTCCTGGTTCCCGGGTCTATTTTTCGTCTTTCCTGGTCCAGGTGGATGGAAAACAGTTTGTTTAATTCACGATCGAATACATCGATGGCGGCGTCATCTTTTCCCGGCACCAGGATTTTGTCTTTATAGGCCCGGAACACAAAAACTTTATCCAACACATTATATCCCTTACCCGGTCCCTGGTAAGGGTCTTTCACCCTGTAAGCTTCTTTTAATTTGTTGAGTTTTGCATCATAAATATTGACTACCGCATGGTTACAGCCGTTATAATTAACATGCGAACGCCCTAAAAATCCATCGCCAAGGGGCTGAAGATAAAGGGCCATACCTTGTGCCCTTACTTCTTTTATAAACTCACCCTGTTTCGAAAAATAAGAGATCTTCATGATACTGCTGACGATAAGTTTGTCGGTACTTACATCGATGGTTATGGGGATATGGGAGAAGATCTGGAATTCCTGGGGACCCTGTCCTTTCCTGCCAAAGCTTTTGATCAATTTGAAATCCTCTAATGAGTAAATATAAACCGCGGCATTCTCAGCAACATACAATCGAGTGTCATCTACCGCCATATTTTTTGGCTGTTTAATCTCTGTTAGTACTATTACCTTCCTGCCATGGGTTGAAAATGAAAACATCGATAAGACTAACAAAAATGTAATTGTGTGCCTTCTCATTTTGTCTCCTCTGGTTTAGAGGCATTATTTATTGTATTATCGTAGTACATTGAAATAAATTTGTCAACTAAATTTTTTTTATCTCCGGCGGCCAGGGATGGGGCTTATTTGATGGCCTGGAGCCTAGGGCCTAGGGCCTAGGGTAGAACGAGAGCTTAAAAGAACTATATATAATTAGGTCTTCAAAAGCACTTCCCTGGGCTCCAGGCCCTAGGCGGTTCTATAGTAAGGCCTTCAAAAGTACTTCCCTGGGCTCTAGACCCTAGGCCCTAGGCCATATTAGACCAGGGCTTGAAACAAAGGCAAATTTCTAATAAAATGAATACATGAAAAAACGAATGAATGACAAAGAATTTTCGCAATTCTATCATGACCTGGGCCTCTTTGCCAAAAGCGGCTTGACCCTTGAACGCGGCCTGGATGCTATGAAAAAAGGGGAAAAGGGTTTTATTTTCTTGATGATGGACGGTATCCAGCATTTTATTGCCGGGGGAAAGACCTTATGGGAGAGTATGGCTCAATACCCGAGGTTTTTTGATGAATTCCAGGTAATGGTTATCAAAGCAGCAGAAGACAGCGGTGAACTGGTGAAAACCTGCAAAGGACTTTCCCGGTATTTTGACACCCGCTATAAAGAAAAAAAACGACTGCTGGCCGGGTTAACCTACCCGGTGATACTTTTACACGGCGTAATTATGCTGCCGCCATTAAAATACCTGGTGGTAGAGAGCTTGAACAAGAGCTACTGGTCAATCGTACTTCCACCGCTGTTGATCGCTTATGGAATCATCGGATTGATATATTTTTCCTGGCGACATTTTTTCCGAACCGGGGGACTGCGGCAGAAGATCGACTATATCCTGGTTAAATTGCCTGTGATCGGGAAGTTGGTCCAGGGTATGTCTTTGGCGCGGGTGATGCGTTCTTTGGCCAGCTTGCACAATGCCGGTATAGAACCGGTCAGAGCTGCCCGGCAGGCAGCCCTGACCGCAGGTAATGCTGACATTACCTGGCGATTATCCGGTGCACTTACCGTACTGGAACGGGGCGGTACCTTTGCCGACTATTTTTCCTTTTCCGGTGTGCTCCCTTCGATGCAGGTAGGAGTAGTCGCAGTAGGAGAAGAAACCGGTACCCTGCCCGAATCACTGGAACGAATGGTACTGCAAATGGAAGAAGAAAACCGCCGGCGCCTCACTACTACGATAAAAACCCTTAGCTATCTGATATATTTCATTGCCGCTGCAATTGTGGCCTTAACTGTTATTTCCTTTTACGGGGGCTATTTTAAATTAATATAGCCTCCGGCGGCCAGGGGGGACGCTTTTTGAAAAAACTTTTGATTAATTTTTTGTTTGTGAGGTATAAATGAATAAAAAAAAATTGATTTTTGCTGCTGTGTTGATGGTCCTGGCGATTGGGTTTATTCTGTGGGATGTGATCTCTCACCGGCAATATATCGACGCCTTTTCCGGGGCTACACCACAGGCATTGGCACAGTCTGTTCCCGATGATCTCTCCCTGACCGTGGACGGTAAAGTAAAGCAGGTCTATTATTTTTCTCCTCAGGCGCTGCGATTGTTGGCCAAAACCAGGCTTCGGGTCCCTGAAATCTCTCCCCAGGGTGAAATTTTAGGTGCCTATATCTATTCCGGTATCCCGGTGATTCATATCATGGAAGGTGTGGCACCGAAAATAGAGAAAACCGATGCCTTTGACCGCCCATTGGATATGGCAGTTATTTTTACTTCTGATTCCGGCCAGACTTCTATTTTTAGCTACGGTGAACTGACCATGACCGATGACCATTTCCCGGTTATCCTGGCTTTTCACCGGGAACCACTGATGCCTTCCAAAAACCCGGGGTCTTATACCCGCAATAAGTATATGGAAAACATCAAGGGCTTAAGGCTGGTTTGTCCACGGGAACCAGATACTTCCCGTTACCTGGATAACGTGGTACGTATGACACTGATACCAGTGGCTGCCCCGGACCATTTGCTGCCTCGACTCCAAAAAGGAGAAAAATGTATCAGCACATCGATTGTCTGCATCGATGACGGGAATGTAAAACCGGCATCTTATGAAAATTTGGAAACATTGAAACAGTCCGACTGGCTGCGCATCGGTCATGGGCAGGGAATTAAAGAAGATGGGCTTTCTACTGTCTCTGGTTATTCCCTGGCGTCATTTTTAAAACAAAACTTTCCCGGGTGTGGAGGGAATGATTTTTTCCTGGTCGTGGGCTGTGATGGGTACCGGGCGCTCTTCAGCGGCCGTGAAATTTTTTTCACTGCTGCTGGTAAAACCTTTATGCTGGTCGATGAGATAAACGGAAAAGAACCAGATGAAGGAAAGCCCATTGCCGCTGTCGGCGATTTTTTCGTGGACCGCGATGTAAAGGGAGTTAGCCATATTGTGAAGATAAGAAATCCGAAACTCGAATAGCGAAATCCGAAAGAATTTCAAAGGTTTTACCAGTCGTTATTTTTGGTAATATAATGGGCACCCCTGGAGACTTTATTTCTCAAAGCGGAGTCCACTACTATCACGGCGGTTTGCACGCTGTCTCTTAAGTTAATAATACTGCTGTTGATCTCGGTTTTTTGGTAGAACTTGATGATGCGATATCGTAAATAATCCAGGTCGGAGCGCGCCCGTTCCAGTCGTTTGCCGGTCCGGATGATCCCGCTGTAGTTCCACATGGTATAGCGAATCATCACCAGGTCTTGCCAGACCAGTGCCGGGTCCAGTTTCTCCTGGGGATAGGGATATTTCCATGGTTGAACTTCAGAGATGACATAAGGATTTTTTTCTTTATCGATGATCTCGATGATATCTTCGGCGGCTTTGACTCCCCATACCAGGCCTTCCAGGAGGGAAACGGAAGCCAATCGGTTCGCGCCCTGGACCCCGGTGCAGGAGACCTCACCGATGGCATAGAGATTTTCCAGGGTGGTGCGGCCCCTTAAATCCGACAATACACCGCCGCAGCCGTAGTGAGCGGCAGGAACCACCGGTATGGCCCTCTTTTCAATATCTATCCCATATTTCATGCAGGTTTTATAAATAGTAGGAAACCGTTCTTTGATATTTATCTTAGCAAAAGATGCCAGGTCCAGCAGCACATAATCATCGCCGTATTTGATCATTTCTTCGTAAATCGCCCGTGAAACTTCATCACGGGGTGCCAGGTCACCCATGGGTGAGTATTTTTTCATGAAATACTCACCTTTCCGGTTCATCAATTTTGCCCCTTCGCCCCTAACAGATTCGGAGATCAAAAAACTATCCGCTTCTTTGTGAAACAATGAGGTAGGATGGAATTGAATATATTCCATGTTCACCAACCGGGCCCCGGCCCGGTAAGCCATGGCAATGCCGTTACCTACCGCATCAGGGGGATTAGTGGAATGTAAAAAGATACTGCTTAATCCCCCAGTGGCCAGGATGACTTTTTTAGCAAAAATACGGATCACTTTTTCAGTGGTTTGATTTAATACATATGCTCCAATGGTGGTGGGTTCCTGGTAGAGACGTTCGGGATTGTTGGAGTGGTGGGGATAGGTTAGCAGGTCGATGGCGGTATGGTTGTAGAGGATGGTTAATTTTTCCAGTTTTTTCAGGTATTTATAAAAGTTCTCCTGGATCGCTCTACCGGTCATATCTTTGACATTGAGGACCCGCCGTTGGGAATGTGCGCCTTCCCTGGCCAGGTCAAAGTGACCGGCATCGGTGGAAAAAGGCACCTTGATTTTATCGATTAAAATGCGTTTCACCAATTCTCGGGATAGAAGCACCACCTGTTCCACTGCTTTTCGATAATTGATCCCGCCGCCGCTGTTCATGATATCATTGATAAAAAGTTCTGGGCTGTCATTTTCTCCCAATGAAGCAATACCGCCCTGGGCATAATAGGTATTTGCGGCAGAGGGGTCTTCTCCTTTGGAAATCATGATGGTATCGATACCATTTTCCGCCAGGGTTAAAGCGGCCGTTGAACCGGCAATCCCGGCACCGATAATCAATACATCGGTTTCTAGATATTCTTCTTTCATGAATCACCTCTTATTTTTAAGCTTAAATCCAGGGAAGTAAAGGAGTGAGTCAGGGCGCCCACCGAGATAAAATCAACGCCCACAGCGGCTTTTCCTGCTATATTTTCCAGGTCCACATTGCCGGATATTTCCAATTTGCTGCGTCGATGTTTTGGGGATTGGTTAACCGTTTGCACCGCTTCTTTGAGCATGCCGGGGTTAAAATTATCCAGCATAATCATGTCTACCTCCAGTGAAAGTGCTTCCTCTAATTCCGTTAAATTTTTGACTTCCACTTCGATTTTTTTCTCCGGGAATTTTTCTCTAATTTTTTTCACAGCATTGGAAATGGTGCCGGCCATTTCGATATGATTGTCTTTGACCATAGCCATATCTTCCAGGTTCATGCGGTGATTGGAGCCGCCGCCGTCTTTAACTGCCTTTTTCTCCAGGTAACGCATCCCGGGGGTGGTTTTGCGGGTATCCAGTAAAGTCGTATGAAAAGGTTTCAGCTTCTCGACAAATTTTTTAGTCAACGTGGCGATCCCACTCAAACGCTGCAGGAAATTCAATGCAGTTCGCTCGGCTTTCAGTATAGAGCTTTCCATTCCATTAATTTCCAGTACCACGTCACCTTTTTTGACTTCGCAGCCGTCGCCTTTAAAGACATTTATGGAAATCGCCGCGTCAACGGTTCTCAACGTGGCGATAAACACCCCGGTGCCTGAAATAATGCCGTTTTCTTTGGCAATAACCGCGGCGGTTACCTGGTTATCGTAGTCCTTGAGGGAATTGGTAGTGACGTCTTCCCGGGCCCGATCTTCTGCCAATGCCAGGTTGATGATCTCTTGCATTAATTGTTCTTCGAAACGTTGTTCTGTATCCACAGGTCAAAACTCCGTTATTCATGGTAAAGCCTATAATACTTCAAATCATGGTCCTTGTCAATTTTTCTTTTCTTTAATTATAGCAATTCGAATTTTAGCCACCTGGTGGCAAAATTTTATAGGTTAGGCTATACAGGCTGATAAGATAAGAATAAGAGAAGATGTTATTCGTGTATAAAAACCGGTTCGGTTTTTTCAGGTTCTTTGAAATTTAGGTTTAAACGGCAACAAATCTTCCTGATTTCCCTCTTTTCCCAAACTCCATAAAAAAATTACTCCCACATCGAAAAACGACTCCCCAACTTCCAAGCTTCCCTCTTTCGATGCCCTGAATGATAAGGGACGCAGAAAAGAGGGAAGCTGGGAAGATAGGAAGCTAGGAAGCTGGGAAAAAAGGAATTACACATCGGTTGAAAAATCTTAAAATATAGAATATAATAAGAATATCATGAAAGAAAGAAAACAGACATCCGCACCTGGTAAAAAACAGCCCAATTTGGCTTTGAGTTGAAGATGAGAATACCCATCATCAAGATACTTGATTATAAGTATAACCAGGAGTTGAGAGAGAAACTGGAAACCACTGACAACCCCATGGCCATGATTGTTAAAGCGCAATTAAAGAGCCTGGAGGAAAAGGGCGCCGATGTGGATAGAAAATTCGAGGTCACCAAGGAGTTGATCCGGCAGTGCTATAAAAATGGTTATACTGATAAAGAGACCAAAATTATCTTGAATTTTTTCGATTGGGTCATCCGGTTACCGGAGGGTTTTAAAGAACGAATAAAAGAAGTAATCAAACAAGTAGAGGAGGAATTTAAAATGGAATATGTACCCATATGGCTAAGAGATGAAAGAGAAGAAGGAATAAAAATAGGAGAAAAAAGAGGCGAAAAAAGGGGCGTAGAAATAGGCGTAGAGATTGGCGAAAAAAGAGGCAAAATAGACCGGAATATTAAAAATCTGCCCTCTCAATGTGAACCCCATTTTTTTGAGCCACACTCACTCGCTCAAGTTCAGCGCCAGTTCGATTCATTCCTTGGATTCCTGGACAAATCTACAAATATTTTGACCCCGCAGAATAACCGTTACTACCTAATCGACCAGAGGGCTGGGCAATACAGGGTGGCTCGAAAAATAGAGGAACTGTTTGACGTGTCCCACGGATCGTTAATTAATAATTATTTTAAGCGGATCTATTCATTGTTTTATACCTATGTTGATAGCCCCCACACCTACAACTTATACAATAAAAATACTTATTCTTTAATGCCAAACTATTTTTTGAACCTCCCCTATGCTTTTAAGTCTTCGGAATCGAACTCCGGGAATCTCTGCGTCCTCGAAGTGCCGGTGGGGGTAGATGGAACACCGAAAGATGACTGGCAGACAATTGTTGCGATTGATCTAAACAAGGGCGAGTTAAATCGACGTGATATACTACCCATCAATTCCATTGATTTGACGCCAGAGTTAATCAATCAATTTTTGGCAGGGGAATTTGACTCATACTTAAAATTCACAATTAGCATTGTGTTTTTTTTATTGTGTGGGTTGGCTATATATCTACTACTGGGAATCATTTACCGATTAAAGAAGATCTTCTTCAGTCAAAAAGTGAAAGTGCAGAGGATCAATAAATGACCGGTGACGATGACCGGAATAATCGGTTTTTCTTTCCGATTAAGCGTTTGTAGTGCCTGTTCAAGGCAAATCCCTCCTGGAACAGGCCCTGGATAATAAAGTAAACCTCGATTCCGACGTACTCAGCAGCGCTGAACATTACCGCCTTTTCCATGATAAATTTGCCAATTATTACCGGTTCATCGAAAAGTACAGGTATCTCAGCTCCCTGCCGGATAACCGCCACCCCATTCCCGACCTACCCAACCCATGGTTTAACCGTAAATTAAAGGAATTCCCGGTGCGCATCATGGGACTCAATTCCGCGTTGTTTTGCCTCCAAGGCTACATCGAATACGGGAAAATTCGCATGGGAACTCACCAATTCCAGGAAGCCTATTCTCACGGAAAAGGGAACGGGAGAAATAAAGCAAATGACCGGCAAGACCCCGAAGTGGTCATCCTGCTCACCCACCACCCCCTCAACTGGCTGGCCGAAACCGAATATGACGAGTATTCTACCTTATTGAATCAATATGCGGTCCTTCATCTCCACGGCCATATCCACAAAACCCATATCGAGAAAAAACAACGCCTGTTTTCGTCGTCGGGTGGTTATGTTTCCATTGGAACCGGCAGCATCTACGGCGAAAAAGGCAATGAGGATATCAATACCTATCATATCATAACCCTGGATTTTGAGAACCAGGAAGTACATGTATGGGCGCGGCGCTGGAACCCGGATACGGGTAAATTGACGGTTTACGACGATGACGGGAATAACCGGTTCCGGTTGCCGGTAAAAAGATAGAAGAAGCCCACGAATTACACGAATTATCACGAATTGTAAAAAAAATTTGTCCGCAGATTACACAGATTATTTTAGCTCTTAGGGGAGAAGCTTGGCTCTTAGCAATTAGCAGGGAGGTAATTGGGTGTATGGTGGCATGATTGCATGGATGCATGGGATTTGCCGAAGGCGTTAACAAACTGCCCGAAGGGTAATAGAATTTTCAAGAAAGAAAATCTGACCATGGCGTATGAGCAAGGCCGGCTTTGACTTCATCATAATTGGAAATGATTTCTTTCAAATCACATGATTTTTGCCTAAATGCATTATCCTAATTTATTGACCGTACTGTATCCGAATTGGAACATAAGACTATGGGGATAACGCTGCTTTAACTCGGTTAGACTAAGGTCCCAATATGATCTATTATTCCAATATTCCGGGAAAAAGATGTAGAACGGCAATACCGGGACCTGTTTAACATGATTGAGCACTTCGGTGGCCATGACCGGCCCGGTTTTTTGCCAGGCTTCAAATTTAACAACGAACAAATTTAATCAGGTCTGTCTCATATCGTTTTATAAACTTTTTAGACAGATTATCATGAAAAATGATCCCATGTTCACCCAACCTTCGCATACTGGCGTACCAGGGATAAATATATTTTATATCATCCCCATCCACATACTCGTAGGTTTGTGGGTCATGGCCAGACGTAAAGTAAGTGGTAAGGATAACATTGGGGACATAATAATGCCAGGCCCTGGTGCACTTTTTAATTAATTCCGGACCATCGATAAATCGGCCGGCAAGATCATCTCCAAAAATTTGTTGAAGCATAGGGTAATACTCGACCTGTTTTTTGGTAAAGGAGGATTGAATCGTCATCAAACGGCGAATCTCCATCATACGGTCATAGTGTTTTAAAGAAGCAGCGGAAGGAATTCCCCCATTAGACCTGGTTTTTAAAGGATTTTGCTCTAATAGTAACATAGCGATTTATTCCTTGTGATAAATGGATAAAGCCCGGTTAAAACGATCCTGTGCGCCGAAGGAATATTTATAAGGTTCGGCCCCGCGCATAAAATCAAAAAACCGGTATTTCATCTTGATTGCCTGCTGGATGGCATGGAGGACGATTAGTTTTCCAGGGGAAAATTTCGAATACTGTGTATTGAAACCGCTGATATAGAATCGAAAGGCCTGGTGTCTATTATCAAGAAAAGCCGACAATGCAGCGATGGGGATATTTCTCTCCCACATCACCTCTAACCATAGGATCCCGGAATCATTGCTTTGTTTATGCAGCACGCGAAACTGCCGGCGCATATCTTTTGATCCATCACCCCAGCGCAGGTCCCACGGGTCCAGGAGGGCATCGATCTGTTGATCTTTATCGTTTGAATTTAACCCGGTAATTTTAAACCCGGGAAGTGATTTTAATTGGCGCATTTTCCTGGCCAGGCTCCGTCGGGTACCGCCGCTTAATAAATTACATTTGTATTCTTCCCAGGAAGATACCAACGGTAAAATCGGGCAGCAAGTACCATCACGGGTTTCGATAGAGTATTTATCCCGGCCAAAATGCTGTAAGAAATAATCCAGTCGATCATCCTTTACATCGGAAAAGTCAATTCGATTCCAGGTGTTCATTGCTTTCAACTTTTCGCCGAACGCTGCCAATGCTATTTTTTCATACCCGGGTATACAAAGAAACCCGGTATAGTCGGCTTGGGGATTGCCTGCCATTTGAATAATTGTGGTTTTTTTCATACCGGGATTCGATATTATTTCGCGGGTTGCCAGGGGCAAGAAGGACACCGGGTGTCCATTGGTATCTTTTTGGGCAGCGAGGATCATCCAGGAAAATGGCGTTACTTCCAACCAACCTCTAAGCCAGGACCATGATAAAAAAATGGTAGCCTGTCCATCTAAATTAAATATGCGATTCCAGGCGGGTCGAAGGTTGCTAAATTCACTCAGGCTGCTTATGGTAGAAATGATTATCGGCATATTCGCCTGGATTATTCCCGGGTTTTTATTGCTAATCATCTGTCACTCCAGGTCTAAAGCACATATTATCCTCTTCTTTTCTTATTATTGTCGATCATTTGGCCTTTACCAGGTCAAATGATCTGCCTACATTATGTCATAAGAATGAATGCGAATATATCAATGGTGAATCAAAATGATATAAAAATCGATTCATAGTAAAGGGTGAGATATCACAAATGTTTCAATAATATAAATCTCGAATCAAAATGACTCTCCGGGTAAAAAAACCTCCCATTGGTATGATTTTTGCTATATTGACATAAGAGAAAAATTTAATTATACTATTGAACTACCAGGTTAAAAGGAAAGAACCCCTGGACTGGTAAATAATAGGAGATAAAAAATGTTTGAATTGCCCGAAGTTATCACCCTGGCCAGGCAAATCAATGAAACCCTGACTGGGAAAATAATAAAAACCGGGAGTTTAGGTAATTCCCCCCATAAATTTGTCTGGTATAACCGGAGCCACGAGGAATTCACCCGGCTGACCAAAGGCAAAACCATCGGAGAAGCGCGAGCAAAGGGCAGGTGGCTGTTTATTCCCCTGGAACCCGGGTATGTCCTGCTGTTTGGAGAGTTTGGGGGAAAAATAGTTTACCATCCTGCCGATTCACTATTGCAGGAAAAGTACCACCTGTACATCACTTTTGAAGATGGCTCTTTTCTTACTGCTTTCACCCAGATGTGGGGAGCAATAGAACTATACGGTTCCGGCCAGGAACAGGAAAGACAACTGGTGAAGGGAATGAAGACAACCCCCACTGAGCCCGGGTTTACCTTTGAATACTTCTCCGCTCTTATAGACTTCCTCCTGGAAGGGAAAAAACGGAGCGTAAAAGGGCTTTTGACGCAAGATCAAATCATCCCGGGTTTGGGAAATTCGATTGCTCAAGACATCCTTTTCCACGCAGGTCTTCACCCCAAACATCCCATTAGTGAATTAAGCCAGGAGCAGCGGCAAAAACTGTACGATGCCATACTCCATACCGTTCACCAGGTCATATCAAAGGGCGGCCGATATGACGAATATGATCTTTTTGACCATCCGGGTAAATATATTCGCCTCATGGACAAGAAAACAGTCGGGAATCCCTGCCCTGCCTGTGGAAGCAAAATTGAAAAAATCCAGTACCTGGGCGGCGCATGCTATTTCTGCCCCCATTGTCAGGATTAAAAACATATGCCTTCGGCGACCAGGAACCTTTTCGAGAAAAGGTTCCTGGACTTCCAAAAGCTTTTATTATGAAAAATTTTGGGAGGTGTCGGAAGGGGCTGGCAGCCCCAACCTATTAAATGAATTCTATTGTTTTTCTTTTTTCACCAATGACAAATGACCAATGACAGTTGCTTGAAAGGTTCTGACCCGCCGGAGGCAAAAGTACTGGTGGAGGTGTTATGATGTATAAACAAATAATTTTTACTCTTTTAATTTTGGTTTACCTGGTTATCCGGAGTGGAATGGGATGCGCAAAGCCAGTGAAGTTGTTTTCCAGGTCCGGTTGTTCGG
>Ga0316628_100002268_pt1 | contig 14137 bp, 15 predicted proteins | sample OWC_Aug_M2_C1_D5_FD_207648 | JGI IMG/M metagenome (GOLD analysis project Ga0316628, IMG submission 207648) | Wetland soil microbial communities from Old Woman Creek delta, Ohio, United States - OWC_Aug_M2_C1_D5_C | ecosystem: Environmental > Terrestrial > Soil > Wetlands | place: USA: Ohio... | reverse complement strand
GACGGCACAGGGGCAGCCGCCATCGTCGTCGAGTCGGTGCGGGAGAGCCTGCGGATCGGCCGTGAGGCGGCCCTCCCGGTACAGATTTCCCACCATAAGGCGGCCGGTCGGGACAACTGGGGGAAGGTCCACATCACGTACCGCCTGATCGAAGAGGCGTCCCGCACCCACGATGGTGAATTTCGTGATGGCGGACGAGGGCGTCGAGTTCCTCCTTCCTCAGTTGGAATCCATCATCGGGTCGGACGGTTGGTCCACGACTCCCAGCGTTCCGACGGGCGGCGGCCATCCCCACCCCCGCTGCTACGGAACGTTTCCGCGGGTGCTTGCCCGCTACGTGCGGGAAAAGCGCGTGCTCTCCCTGGAGCAAGCCGTCCAAAAGATGACGGGGAAGCCGGCGCGGAAGCTCCGCCTGGACCGCCGGGGCGAACGGCGGGACGGGTACTTCGCGGATGTGGTCGTGTTCGACCCCGCCACGATCCGGGATCGGGAACGTTCGAGGAGCCGCACCAGTTCGCTGAAGGCATCCATTGGGTCATCGTGGACGGCCACGTGACGCTGGATCGCGGCGTCCTGTCCGACCGGCTTGCCGGTCGGGTGCTGGCACCCGCGCGGTGAGCGCGTGGCGGTCCCTGGCGAATCGAAAGCGCTGATTCGCCGCACGCCGTAACATCTCAGGGAGGGTACACCCATGGAGCGCATCCCCATCAACCCGGGCAGCGTGGATTGGTCCGGAGAAAACCCCGGCATGTATCTCAAGGAGGCCCCGGACGGACCCTTTGTGACGCTGATCAGCTTCTTCCGGGTCGTGCTGTCGCCTCACGGCCGAGGCCACGCGGCGTTTCTCCTGCTCGACCCGCATGGCGACGGAACGGCCGCCGCTAAACCCAATCTCTGCATCACCGACAACGAACCCTTGGCGCGTTACCTGCGAGACGAGTTCGCAGTCCATTTCGGTGCCTTCAAAGGCGCCGCCGGCCTGGGCAAGTGTCGATTCGAGAAGGGAACGCAGTTCGTCGCGTCCGGGGACGCTCGCACCACCTACACGGAGCGTTTCCGTGGAGAGAGCGGCGAAGTCAGCCTCACCTGGGAGCCCCTGACGGACGCCTTCATGGTTGAGCTTCCGAAGGAGAAGTCCGCAACCGGGCGGCACGAGATGTTTTCGCTCTTCGTCACCGCCGGCGGTGTGCGGGTCTCCATCAATGGCAAGGGCGTGGCAGGGCGCCCCGTGCCGCGCGACATGGCCGGCAAGCAAACGAGCACGGCATTCCTGGCGTTCTCGGAAACCTGGGTACGTCGCTAACGCACCTGGCTGGGGCCGTCGGATCACGGAGATCTGCGTCAGACCGGAGGCTGCGCATCGTATTCGCGCCGCCTCGATGTCGTCACACCCGTCGCGTTGCGTCGTCTCTCGGACACGCAACGCAACGAAGCCGTGCTATAGAAGGGAGGCCACATGGACGCCAAGAAGATGTCGGAAACGATCAAGGCGAAGCGGCTTGCCAAGAAGGTGACGCTCGCACAAGTTGCCAAGGCCGTGGGGAAGAACCCCACCTATGTCGCCGCGGCGCTAACCGGAAATCATCGCTTGACCGCCGACGAGGCGAAGAAGGCGGGAAAGTTGCTCGGACTTGACGCAGAGACCACCAGCGCGCTCACCAAGTTCCCGGTCCGGACGGATTTCCCCATCACCACCGACCCGTTCAAGTATCGGTTGCTGGAGATCATCGGCGTCTACGGCGACGCGCTGCGTGAGATGGCCAATGAGATGTTCGGCGACGGCATCATGAGCGCCATTGATTTCACCATCGACATGGAGAAGGTGACCGGCGACCACGGCGAGGCCCGCTGCAAGATCACGCTCAATGGGAAGTGGCTGGAGTACAAGCGGTTTTGACGAGACGCTCCCGGGGCAAGAGGCCCGCCTCCTGCCCCGGGAGTTACCAGGAAAGGCACACGGAGGGACCCGACGTACCGCACTCGGAGCCAGGACGCCGAATGGCGCACGGCCACGGCGCGGAGCGACAACGAACAGAGGTAACGGAGTGGAACGCAGACGGTGCGGGACATCCCCATTGACGCTGTCGGTGCTGGGCCTTGGCTGCTGGTCCTTCGGGGGCGGCGCGTACTGGGGTGATTGCGACCAGGCCGACGCGGACGCCGTCGTCCGCAGGGCGGTCGAGCTGGGGATCACCTACTTCGACGCCGCCGAAGCCTACAACGCAGGACGCAGCGAAGAGTCGCTGGGCAAGGCACTCGTGGGCGTCCCCCGGGAACAGGTGGTCATCGGCACCAAGGTGTCGCCGTCGAACTGCTACGCCAGGACGCTCCCGCTGCACTGCGAGGCGTCTCTCCGCCGTCTCGGCCTGGAGTATGTCGACCTGTATATGATCCACTGGCCCATTCATCCGCACTCGATCCGCCACTTCACGAGCGACGAGGCGATCATCCGGAATCCCCCGACGGTCGCCGAGGCGTTCACCGCGTTGGCCGAGCTGAAGCGACAGGAGAAGATCCGGCACGTCGGAGTCAGCAACTTTTCCGGAAACCGCTTGGAAGAGGCGTTGCGCATTTTCCCGGACATCGTCGTGAATCAGTTGCCCTACAGCTTGCTGACGCGGGCCGTCGAGCTGGACATCTTGCCGCGGTGCCGTCGTCTTGGGATCGGCGTGATCGGCTACATGACGCTGCTGCAAGGCGTGCTCACCGACCGCTATCCCACGCTGGCCGACGTCCCGCCGTACCAGGCGCGGACGCGGCACTTCAGCCACCGGCGTTCCGAGTTGATCCGACACGGCGAGAACGGTGCCGAGGAGGCGACGGCGCAGGCGTTGGCGGGGATTCGACGGATCGCGGGGGAGGCCGGCATGACGACGGCCGAGATCGCCATCAAGTGGGCCCTGGCGGGGAAAGGCATCAGCTGCTGCTTGATTGGAGCCCGCAAGGTGGCCAAACTCGACGCAAACGTGCGCGCGATGACCGGGCCGCTGTCCCCGGAACTCTTCGGGGCGCTGAATGCGGCGACCCAGCCGCTCCTCGACACGCTCGGGGACGGCTTCGACTACTACGAGAGTGTCGCGAACAACCGCACGCGGTGATCCGGCTCGACACTCAGGAGAGACCATGGCAGCGCTGGACGAGGCCATCGCCGATCGTCAGACGGCCCTGACCGAGTATGCCGCCAAACAGTTTCTCGCAGGCTATGGCATCCCCGTTCCGCGGGAGGCGCTCGCCAACCGCGCTGCGCCGGCCGCCATCCTGGTCCGCTGCGGCCAGGCCACGGCCCGGCCGCATTGATGCCGCGCGGCGCCACCGGGACGAGTTGCGCCTGAAGTGCGGCTTGCCTCGACAACCGGACGATTTCCGGCCGGCAAGTGGCGCGACTGCTACGGGCCTTGCCTGATCGGAGAACCGGCGTATAATGCGTGACCGCTGCGCGCCGACGGTTGGGGCGGCAGCGGCTTCTGTTCCCCGCACACAAAAGGGAGGCATACGGCAATGGCAGTGGTTCCGAAGTTCAAGGTCATCGAAGGGTGGGAGCAACTTCCCAAGGGTTATGTCCACAAGGACGTGGATGGCGTGGCGACGGATTCCAAGGACAATGTGTATCTCATGACCCGGATGGATGCCCGCGTGATCGTGTACGACCGCAACGGCGCATTCGTCCGTTCGTGGGGCGAGGGGCTGTTCACCCCGCGCACGCACGGGATCGCGATCGACTCCAGCGACTTCGTGTACACCGTGGACGACGGGGACCACACGGTCCGGAAGTTCACGCCCGAGGGCAAGCAGGTCATGATGATCGGCACGCCCGGGAAATTCTCGGATACCGGCTACGACGGCAAGACCATCGCCAGCATCAAGAAGGGTGGGCCGCCCTTCAACCGCCCCACCGACGTCGCCGTCGCCCCCAATGGCGAACTGTACGTCTGCGACGGTTACGGCAACGCCCGAGTTCATCGCTTCAAGGCGGACGGCACCCTGATCCAGTCCTGGGGTGAGCCCGGCATCGGCCCCGGCCAGTTCCACCTGCCGCACGGCGTCGGGGTCTCGCCGGACGACCGCGTCTTCGTGACCGACCGAGAAAACGACCGGATTCAGATCTTCTCGAGGGACGGCAACCTGCTCGATATCTGGACGCACATCCAGCGCCCGACCGATATCGCCTTCGGGAAAGACGGCTATGTCTACGTGTCGGAGCTGTGGTGGCGGGTGGGCCAGTCGTCGTTCGTCCACGGCGAGATCAAGTGGGACCTGCCGGGCCGGGTCAGCATCTTCGATCTCAAGGGGAACGTCATCACGCGCTGGGGCGGCGCCGACCGGGAGGCCCCCGGGTATTTCGTGGCGCCCCACACGCTGTGCCTCGATTCCCGCGGCGACATGTACGTCGGCGAGGTGACCCACACCTTCGGCGTCTCGCGCGGCGGTGTCCGCGAGGACGCGCACACGTTCCAGAAGTTCGCCCGACAATAGCAGGCTAGTGAAAAAGGCCCATCTGCGGCGTTGGCTTGCTGGGGCACTCGCTGCGGCGTACCACCCAGTACGCCTCACTCGGCCCATCGCGCGCCGCCTTGCATCTGGGTCCTTTTTGAGCAGCCTGAGACGACTTGAGCCCTTAGAAACCTGTTTAGGCAGTACCGACAAAAGACGACGACCTCGGGGCAGCCTAGGCAACCCCGAGGTCGTTTTGTTCAAACCGCCTCGTATCCCGAAAACAAGACCCGTCGCTTTTACGATCCTTGTCCGGCCAGGGCCGTGACCGTGATCTCGACGTGGGCGCCGGCGGGCAGCTTGGTCACCTCGACCGTCGTCCGACCGGGTGGGTTCTTCGTGAAGTACTCCGCATAGACGGCATTCATCTGTGGAAAGTCGCTCAGGTCGGTCATGAAGACGAACGTCTGGACGGCCAAGTCCAGGCTGGACCCGGCCGCCTCCAGGATCGCCTTGACGTTCTCTAGTGTCCTGCGCGTCTCGGCCTCGATCCCTCCGGGAACGATCTTGCCCGTGGCGGGATCGAGGCCTTTCTCGCCTGCCACGAATACGAAGCCACCCGCTTTAATCCCCTGCGAATACGGACCGACCGGCGGGCCTGCCGTGTCCGTCTTAATGACTTGAATAGGTTTCCTGGCCGCGTGTGTCATGGCGTCGTCTCCCCTGTACGGCCCGAAATAATCCGAGATAAAAAACCCCGTAGCCCGCGGACTCTTGAATGCGCTACGAGGGGCGGGTCAAGGGCAGGTTCTGCTGCTTCCATCTCACGATACCGTCGTTCATATGAAATATCGAGTGGAAGCCCAGCGCCTCCATGGCGACGGTCGCCTTGCGGGACCGGTTTCCCGTCCGGCAGTAGACCAGGTAGCTTTTCTTCCGATCCAATGCCCGAAGCTTCTTCTCGAAGTCCCGCGCCTGGATGTCCAGGTTCACCGCGCCGTCAATATGTCCCTCGGCGAATTCTTCGGGCGTTCGCACGTCCAAGATGACGAAGTCGGCCTTTCCAGCGCGCTCCTTGAGCAGTGTTTGCGCTTTTCCCACCGACACGTTCGTGACCGCAGAGCCGGCCGTCGCCACGACGGCCAGGGCCAGCGACAGGAGTAACACCACGACACTGCTGCCTTTCCGTTCCATCGGCCCTAGCCTCCACGTGAATGACGTTAACACGCGCGCCCTGCGTAACGGGTCTGCCAGCACCAGCGGCCCTCCGGTGTCGGCGCTCTGTCGCCGGACCGGAAATGGTGGAAATCCTGGTGCCGCCTCTTGCCTGCTGTGCGTTCCCTCGGAGGTGATATCTTACCGCCTCAGCACGAAAAAGAGGAGGGGTTCTCTTGGAAGGCGGACCTTATGACTCGGCGACGTTGGGGTCAACGCGGCTTCGCGCCGGACCCCCACACGGGCCCGCGCTGGATCCCCCGCCGAGCCTGTGGTACCTTTGCCTCCAACCGGGGCGGTCGCTGGGGCGGCACATCGAGGGGGCGCACGTCGCGCGGAGGGAGCAGGAGGCACGGATGGAGAAGACGGAGCGCGACGCACGGAAAATCTTCGGACAGCGGGCCGCCTACTATTCGACCAGCCCCGCGCACAAGGATACGCGCGTCCTCAATCGGGTCGTCCTCTTGGCCGCGCCGCAGCCGGATTGGGCAGCGCTCGACATCGCAACCGGATCGGGGCACACGGCCTTCGCCCTCGCGCCGCGCGTCCGTTTGGTCGTCGGCACGGACCTGACGCCGGAGATGCTCGCGGAGGCGCGCAGGCTTCGAGGCGACCGCAATCTGGCCAACGTCGCATTCAGCCTCGCCGATGTGCACGACCTCCCGTGCCTGTCGGGAGCGTTTCATCTCATCACGTGTCGCCGGGCGGCGCATCACTTTTCACGCATTCGACACGCCCTGAGCGAGATGTGCCGTGTGTTGCGTCCAGGCGGCCGCGTGGTCATTGACGATCGCAGCGTGCCGGAGGACGATTTCGTGGACCGTTGCATGAACGAGCTGGATCGCTACCACGACGAGTCGCACGTCCGACAATACCGGCCACGCGAGTGGCGCAGCATGCTGGAGGCGCAGGGCTTCACCGTAGAAGCGGTCGAGCCCTACGTCAAGCACCGGCCGCTCCGCGCCTTCACCGACGGCGTCTCGCCGGAGAACGTCCGGCGAATCGCCGCCGTCCTCGATCGGCTCACCCCTGCACAGCGCGACGCACTGTGCCTCCAGGACGTTGACGGCGAGCCCCACCTCAACCACTGGTACGTCCTGATCGCGGCAATCAAGCACAACTAACAGTCGGTCCGTTCAGTCGCAACCGCCCCGTCACGCGTACGCGGAAGGTACACCGGCGCACGACGCATTACGGGCGGGCCTCGAAGACGCGGTTGAACGGCGTCTGCGTGGCGCGGCGGAAGCGCGTGAACCCTCCGGCCATGAGCACCGTCCGAAGTTGGGCTTCCGTCGCCAGCGTCCCGAGCACGGTCTGGCCCGACGCGATGGCGTTGGGGGTGCAGCACAGCACGGACGCGCCGGAATACACCCGCCCGACGGGGTTGAGGTTTTCCTGCACGGACTCTCCGGCCATCGGCTCGACGATGAGGACGGTCCCATCCGGCGCCAGCGTCTCGTGTGCGCGCTTGGCCGCGCTGATCGGGTCGCCGAAGTCGTGGAGGCAGTCGAAGAACGTGATCAGATCGTACGCGGCGCGGGTCGGGAAGTTGGTCGCCCCAGCGATCTCGAAGACCACCCGGTCCGCCACCCCCGCCTCATGGGCGGAGCGGTGCGCCCGGTTGATGGACGGCGCGTGGTTGTCGAATCCGAAGAAGCGGGATTTCGGGTAGGCGAGCGCCATGATGATCGTGGATGCCCCATGGCCGCAACCGACGTCGGCCACCAGGGCTCCGCGCTCCAGCTTCTCCTTGACCTCGTCCAGGGCAGGAATCCAGCTCGCGACGAGATGTGCCGCATAGCCCGGCCGGAAGAACCGCTCCGTTCCTTCGAAGAGATTGTGGTCGTGTTCCCCCCAGAACATTCCATCGCCGGACAGAAATGCCTGGGTGATCCGGTTCTCCGCTTTCATCATGGCCGTGATCACTTGGAACCCGCCTCCGACGAAGAACGGGCTTTTTTCGTCGGCAAGCGCGATGGCGTGCTCGTGGGGCAAGGCGTAGGTCCCGGTAGCCGGGTCGTAGTCCACGTAGCCTCCCGCCGCCTGGTTCACGAGCCACTCTCGCACATAGCGCTCGGTGGTGCCGGTGCGACGGGCAAGCTCTGCGGACGTGAGCTGCCCGCCGTGGGCCATGGCCTTGTACAGACCAAGCTTGTCCCCGATCAGCACCAACGCCGCGCTGACGGCCGCACCGAAATCGGAGACGGCCTTGCCAAGGAAGTTTTCCAGCCGCTGTTGATCGATCGCCATGTGTGTGTCCATGGTTTCCTCCCTGCGCCGCCACGCAAGGCTCGACGGCGCCAATCTGCCCGCCCCTCGCCGCCGGGCGGGTCGTCGCCCCGGGTGCCGCCGAGGATCTCGGGCCCCGGCCGGCTGCCGTAACCGGGCCGACTGAACCGACGGGACTGGAAAGGACGCTCCGATCGCCAAGCCTGATGGCCAGCGTCCCGCCGTCTCGGTTCAGTTGGCCGTTTGAGATCGCACTTGCCGGTGCAAAATGGGAGGGGGATTAATATGGAGAGGTGTGGTGCCGAAAACGATAGCTAGATACCATTCGAAAGGATTGCTGTCAAACGCCGGCCCGGCCGCACGACGAGGTCTTCGGCAAACCAATATCTCGGGGCGCCTTCAGAAACGCAGACCGGCTCGGGGATCTGCGCCCTCGGCCGGTCTGTTGTCTGGTCGCCCGGTTTTCCGCCAGCCTGCGGGGCAAGCGCCAATCAGAATAATGATCGCAGGCCGGCACTTTTCCGTAGCCCGCTACAGCGCCTTTTCCAGGATCGCGCGGGCATCCTCGGGGCGCACCTGCCTCGGGTTATTCGCCCACAGGCGCGTCATCTTCATTGCCCCGTCCACCAAGGCGTCGATGTGCTCCTGTCGGATCCCCACCGCGCTCATCCGCTGGGGAATCCCAACGTCGAGCGCGAGCAGGCGGCAGGCTTCCGCGCTCTTGGCCGCGGCCGCGCGCGGCGACAGGCCCGCGATGGGCTCTCCCAGCGCCTCGGCGACAGCGCCGAACTTACACAGGTTGCTCAGTGCGTTGAATTCCATCCCGTACGGCAAGAGCAAGGAATTCGCCACCCCGTGCGTGATCCGATGCTGCCCTTGGAGCGGATAGGCGAGGGCATGGACGATGTTCGTCCCGGCGTTGCCGATGGCGATCCCGGCGTAATAGCTCGCCCGGGCCATCCCGTCCCGCGCGGGTAGGTCGCTCCCGTTGGCTACTGCCGTCCGGAGATGAGTGCCGATCAGCCGGACGGCCTCCAGGGCGTACAGGTCGGTCATGGCCGAGGCGTTCACCGAGGTGTACGCTTCCACCGCATGGCTCAGCGCGTCCATCCCTGTGGCGGCCGTCACGCCCGGCGGGACCGTGAGCGTCAGCAGTGGATCGATGACGGCCACATCGGGAATCGTATGCGGGCTGACCACCGCCTTCTTTTCCTTGAGGGCCGGAACGTAAAAGAGCGAGTTGGGCGTGATCTCGGCCCCCGTGCCTGCGGTCGTGGGAATCAGGATGGTCGGCACCCCGCGTTGCTTGACGAGGCCGATGCCGAAGTAATCCTCCAGCGACCCCGGGTTCTTCGTCAGCAAGGCGGCCGCCTTGGCGGTGTCCAGGGCACTCCCGCCGCCGATCCCGATCAGCGCATCGCAGCCGTACGCTTTCGCCGCCGCAGCCGCGGCGGCGACGCTCGGCACCGAGGGCTCGGGCTCGACATCCACGAAGAGCCGCGCCTCGACCCCCTGCCCCTGCAGGGCGGCCATGAGTCGATCGGGTATGCCGGCCTTCTGCAAGTTCGGATCAGCAATCACGAACGCACGGGTTCCACCCAGGCGCTTCGCCTCCGTCCCCACCGTCTCGACCGCGCCGCAGCCGTAAGTGATCTGCGCGGGAATTCTGAAGATTGCCACCGTGCCTGCCATGCTCATCCTCCCGTTCACGTCCAAGGGCTCGACGCCCGTTTCATTGGCCACCCGCACCATCCAGCAACACGCTGACACAGCCCGCGGAAACTGATCGTCTCCCCGCCTCTCGCACGCCGCGAGGGATCTTCGCGCACTCTCCGCAACGTGTCAAGGAAGACGATCGGCACCGATCTGCCGGGGAACCTGTGAGGGGCTTGGCCTGTGAGAGGCTTGGCTTGACATCGGAAATCGACATGGATATTGTCTGACCCATTCATCGTCCGGACACCCGCACCGAACCAGAGGCTGGCACTCGCTCTTTTCGGCACTGGAAGGGCGAACGCACGCATGAACCGAACGGGGATAGAGTCCTCGCGGCACGACGGGGCGCGCGGTTGCGGGTAGGTACGACGCTCCGCACATCCATTGGTATTTGACAAGGAGGTGGGCCATGCTTGAGGGGTTCAAGAAGTTTATCGCCCGCGGCAATGTGATGGATTTGGCAGTCGGCGTCATCATCGGCGTGGCGTTCGGCGCCATCGTGGACTCGCTGGTCAAAGACATCATCACCCCCATCATCGGCCTGTTCGGCGGGCAGCCCGACTTTTCCGCCATCAAGCCGGCCGGGATCGGCATCGGTAGCTTCCTCAACAGCGTCATCGCCTTCCTGATGAAGGCCGCCGCGCTCTACTTCTTCATCGTCGTGCCCTTCAACCGCTTCGCCGCCAGGTTCATGGCCCCCCCGCCCCCACCGCCGCCGCCCGGACCCACGCCGACCGAGAAGCTCCTCGGCGAGATCCGCGACCTGCTCAAGGCCCGCTAGAGACGGAAAGCCGCGGCCCCCTCGGGCGACCTCCGGGTCGAACCGAGGGGGCCGTCATGTCTGCGTGCCAACACCCCGCCTTGCGATAAACCCAGACGTTGCCGTTCTCTCGCCAAGCACGCCACGCGAAAGAGGATCGGGCGAGCGGGGGACAAGGGAAGGGGAGATGCCGATCACCCCGTCTCCGGCTCAGGTATACCCATGGCGTCTTTGCGCGAACAATTCGGGCACGACGGTCTTCCCGCAACGCCGCACACGCTACCTCACCGGATAGACGTCGTGCTTCAAGACCTCCAGGTCATGACTTGGAAGGATCACATCCGCCACGGCCCGCATCCGCTCGAAGGAGCGAAAACACGTTGCGACATCGGTGTGAAGGGCAAGTGCGATGGGTTCACTGTCCTTCGTCCCGAGATTCTCGGTGAGGGGCAGGGCGTCGCTGGCAATCAGGTAGCGGCCGGCGGCCGTATGAACCAGCACTCCTTGCAGTCCCGGGGTGTGCCCAGGGAGCATGACGGTGCTGACACCGGGAGCCACCTCGACGTCGCCGCGAATCACCTCCAACCGATCGAACGCATTCATCCACGGCGGCCGCCGGCCGGGAATCCCCACCTCGTACGCCGAGCGCTGGCTGGGCACGGGGTCGACGGCCGCCCGAAGCTCCTCTGTCTGGACGAGGAAACGGGCCGCCGGGAAGCTCTCGAGGTTGTAGCAGTGATCCCAGTGGAGATGGCTGAGAATCACCAGCCCGAGCCGATCGGGATCGACACCCGCGGCGCGAACGGCGGACGCAGGCAATTGCTCGGCGGTGCGTCGGATCGGAGTGTGCCACCCTTCGGCTAATTCCGGCGACGAGGGACCCGTGTCTACGAGAATGGCCTCCTCGCCGGAGCGGATGAGCCACCCCAGGATGGGCACGCGGATCTTTTCTCCCGCATTTCGCAGATACGTGAACACGGACTTCTCGAAGGCGGGAAACTCCCCGAAGCAGAGCGGCGTGATCGTCCAAGGGCTCGCCATGTGTCCTCCTGCAGTTGCATGCTCGAAGGGTTCCCGACGCGGTGGGCCTGTCTTAGAATCGTGCCTGCACGACGCCCCGCCGGCCGTTGACCATCCAGGAGGGATCCTCCGCGCGAAGGCGCTCCGCTTCCCCGGGCCTCAGCCCGACGATGATCTCCGCCTTCAGCGTGCGCAGCGCAACCAGGCGCGTCGGGAAATACCGCGTCGCTCGCTCGAAGGACGCCGTCGGCGGCCAGTGGGCGTCGCCGAGCAGGCGCCGATAGTTGGCATCGCCCTTGACCACCACGAGATCGGCTCCGGCCAGCAACGCGTGCAAGTCCGCCGGCAACTGGAAGAAGAACAAGCTCGTCACGTAATGCCAGTGGCTCACAAGCTGGAGGTCATTTCGCTTGAGCTGTGTGCGCAATCGCTGGGCGAGTTCTCTGGCCGGTCCCCCGGCCGCCTCCAACGCTGCCAGACCCGCCCACACGTCCTCGACCATCGCGTCGGAAACGAAGTAGGGGCACGGTTTCACGTGCACCTGCACTTCCTCGACCAGATCCTGACAGAGCAGGTAATCCACAAGGGCCAGGTCCATCAGCAGCTCGGTCCCCGCGTTGTCCGCCAAGAGGACGAGGCGAGAGCACACCTTCGTCCGCAGCAGCTCCCACAGTCGGCATGAATCGTCCACCAGCAAATTGGCGCGCTCTTCCGGGGCACCGGTGGGGCGGCCCAAGCGCCGCGCGACGTCGTAGCTGAGATCAGTCCGGTTGCCCCACAGGCTGCCGTGCAGCAGCATGTCGAACCGTTCTCGCGGCTCGTCGGGCAGCCGGCCCAAGAACGCGTTCATCGCGTGCGGCGCCGCGTCCGACGCCAGTTCGGTCGCCTTCTTGGGGCCGAATGGATCCACCTGCCGGCCCGGGCCGGTCCCAAAATACCCCGTCGCTTCCAAGAGGCGGCGGTAGAAGAAGGCCTCGCCCCAGTACCAGGGGACGTCCAGCCAGCTACGTCCGATGTGGGGGTCGGACACCGTGTTCCAGAAGGTCGTGTCCGGTGCGTCCTCTCGCAGTTCGCGCACTCGCCCGTGCACGATCTCCGCATGCAACGCGTGGAGCGCCTCCCGGCTGTGGTCGGGTAGATCGTTCTGGGCAAGAACGTCGCGCAGGATGGTGGGCAGGCGTTCCACGAACGTGTATCGGGCGAACGAACCCGCGTCCGAGGTGCGAATCGGCGGGGGAAGCTCTGCCGGCTCAACGGCGGAGTGGGGAACCATGAACATGTGTGCGATGCTCCTTGTGTCCTGAAACGTGCGCGTGGTTCCTATAGGTCCACACCCACCCGAACCTTCCAATAGAAGCGCCCCGGGTCGAGACTTTACGATAGACCCGGGGCGATGGCAAACTCTTATCAGTGGACAGGCTAGATGCGGAACTCCCCGCCTTCCAGCACGACCTGGCCGTCGAGCTTCAGGGTCGGCCGGTACATCATCCCGTCGAAGTGGCAGGCCGCCTTGGTGGTGCCCCCCAGGTTGGCGCTGGTGCCGATGCCGATGTGCACGGTACCGTAAGCCCCGTGATCCTGGGCCCACACACCCGTCAGCATGTAGATCGCGGGATTCATGCCGATCGCCAACTGGGCAATGTTGTACACGGCGGCATCCCCCATCTCCGCCCAGACTTTCCGGATCATGTCGGCCTCGGGTCCCCCATCTACCTTGACGATGTTACCCTGCTTGACGGTGCACACCACCGGCGTCCGCATGGGCCCAATTCGCAGGTTGGGGATGCTGCCGTCGAACACAATCGTCCCTTCTGCGGTCCCGTCCACCGGCGACGTGTTCGCCTCGATGTTGGGAAACGCCGAGAACTTCCCCGGGCGGTCGAGGATGCAGTCATGGGCGTTGCCGGGCCGGCCGCTGAGCTGGAAGCGGCAATCGGTCCCCTTCGGCGTGGTCAGGTGCGCCGCCGCCGCTTTGCCCAGCAACTCTGCCATCTTCCGCACTCTCGGCGAGGCCGCCTCGAAGTCCGCCTCCGCCCCCCCGCGCACGAGCTGGTCTGGCGTGGTGGCCGGCAGCGACAACACCCGCGTCCCGTGCTCCAGCGCCTTGCGGGTCGCCGTGGAGTGGCTGATAGAATAGCTCACGGGAAGCAGGGCCACCTCGGCGGCGAGCATCGCCGCCCCAACGATTGCCGGCGGCTCGGCCCCGTCGTTCTCGACCGGCCGCATCACCGTCGTCACCACTTCGGGCGTGATCTCCAGGGCTGCGACCGCCAACGCCTCGGCGACCGCCATCGTGTCCGTATCCGCGACGATGGCGACTTTCTCGCCCGGCTTGACCCGGGCCAGGATGCGGACGACCTTGCGTGCGCCCGCGGCAATTCCAGCAATCTGCATGGATCGTTTCCTCCTTGTGCGTCGAACTCGTGCGTGAGTGGAAGGCAGACCGACTGCCTTCCGCGTATTGGTTTGGATGCCCGCGCCCGCTACGAGATCTCCACCACTTTCTTCCGCCAATCCATCACCCCCCGCAAAAGCGGGGCGAACAGAGAGACGAGCGCGATGGTGATCAAAACCGCGGAGATCGGCCGCGTGAAGAAGATGGAGATGTCGCCGTGCGAAATAGTGAGCGACTGGCGGAGCGTCCGCTCGACCATGGGCCCCAGGACAAGGGCCAGCACCACGGGCGCGGCCGGGAACTTCAACTTGCGCATCAGGTAACCGATAATGCCGAACACGAACATCACCCACATGTCGAAGATGTTGTTA
>Ga0316628_100002267_pt1 | contig 14139 bp, 11 predicted proteins | sample OWC_Aug_M2_C1_D5_FD_207648 | JGI IMG/M metagenome (GOLD analysis project Ga0316628, IMG submission 207648) | Wetland soil microbial communities from Old Woman Creek delta, Ohio, United States - OWC_Aug_M2_C1_D5_C | ecosystem: Environmental > Terrestrial > Soil > Wetlands | place: USA: Ohio... | reverse complement strand
TCTGTTTCCGTCCCTTGGCGCGCTGCGGGTAGGGAGATGAGCATGAGGTGTATATTGTGCAGTGGTACGGCAAAACCATGGCAGCTTTGATTTGGAAGGGGTAGCTTTGGGGGTAACATAGAATGACACCCCAAGCTGAACGCCCTATTCATGCGGGTCCGCGACCTCTATTCGGTGGACGCCGCCTCCACCAAGTCAAGTATCAAAGAAGTCCAGCAACATCCAAAAGCCCGCTTAACCGCGGGCTTTTTCTTTGGTTTTTTATCCAACAGAGGTCGGGACGGTTCATTGACATCCGGGGGTAACTGGGGGTAGCGTTGGGGGTAGGGGGAGGTTGTTCGGAGGTGTTACCCCAAATGACCCTGACCAATACTGCTATCCGCAATGCGAAGGCTGGCGATAAGCAACGCAAGTTCTTCGACGAAAAAGGCTTGTTCCTTCTGGTGGCTCCTGCCGGAGGGAAATGGTGGCGGTTCAAGTACCGATTCGATGGCAAGGAGAAATTGCTGTCTCTGGGAACGTACCCCGACGTTGGCCTGAAGGACGCCAGAGCGAAGCGCGATGCTGCCCGCAAACTGCTAGCTGACGGCATTGATCCTGGCGAGCAGCGAAAAGCCAGGAAACAGGCTCGCGCCGATCTGGCCGCCAATAGCTTTGAAGTTGTTGCGCGCGAGTGGTTTGGCAAGTTTGTGTCGGGCTGGACGGCAGGCCATGGCGACAAGATCATTCGACGTCTTGAACGCGACATCTTCCCTTGGCTGGGCGGGCGCCCAATTGCCGACATCAAAGCACCGGAATTGCTGGCCTGCCTGCGCCGCATAGAGGAGCGGGGCGCACTGGAAACGGCTCATAGGGCGCTGCAAAACTGCGGACAGGTGTTTCGCTATGCCATCGCTACCGGACGTGCCGACCGAGATCTTTCAGCCGACCTGCGCGGCGCACTCCCGCCGGTAAAGCCGACCCACCTTGCCGCGCTTACCGATCCCCAATCCGTCGCGGAACTGATGCGGGCTATCGACGGTTATAACGGTTCGCTGGTGACGAAATGTGCCATGCAACTTGCCCCACTGGTGTTCGTGCGGCCCGGCGAACTGCGACGTGCCGAATGGAGCGAAATTGATCTGGATAACGCAGAGTGGAACATTCCCGCCGAACGTATGAAGATGCGTGAGCCGCACCTAGTCCCGCTCTCAAGTCAGGCGGTGACCATCCTGCGAGAGATATCTGCCCTGACTGGACAAGGCCGTTATGTTTTCCCGAGCGCACGCACGAGCGGGCGCCCCATGAGTGACAACGCAATCCTAGCCGCCCTGCGCCGCATGGGCTACGCGAAAGATGAAATGAGCGGACACGGCTTTCGGGCGATGGCGCGAACGATCCTCGACGAAGTGCTAGGCGTGCGCCCCGACTACATCGAACATCAGTTAGCGCATGCGGTGCGCGATCCGAATGGTCGCGCCTACAACCGTACGGCGCACCTGGCGGAGCGGCGGAAGATGATGCAGCAGTGGGCGGATTACCTTGACCAACTGAAGGCCGGGGCTGAGGTAATCATGCCGGGAAACGTGGCTTGATATGGCGCGACCTAGAGGAAGACCGCGCATAGGCAAATCGCGAGAGCACGTCGCCATCGCGCTGACCGTGAACCAACTGATAATGTGGGGATTCTCGGGCCGCGGCGAGGTGTTTGAAGCGGTAGGTTTTGCGGCAAGAACCGTTTTTGGTAAACGTTTCGCGGACGGCAAGACCCCGTTAGGTCCTGATCGTATCGAGCAGATTTGGGAGGATAACCATCCGCTAACGATGTTTGAGCGCCTTGCGCCACCCTGGCCTAAAGGTTGGGGCCCCAAACCGTCATGGAAGCAAAGATACCGTTATACAAAACGATCGTTGCAGAGTTTTAACCCAAGGCCTGATGCCACGGTCCAAGGCTTAGCGGAAATTCTTTTAAGAAATGGCGGGACGTGGCCATCGCCAGTGCTTACAGAATGGGTTTGGCGTCCGCTCGAAGGCAAGTGGGAAGAACAAGAAATTTCTGGAGTTCGAGGAACCCCCGAACTGTCGAAAAAAGGTTTGGCTGAACTGGACGCGCTGCCAATGATTCGGCCGAGGACGAAGAAGTAGGGTAATTAAATCGACCCACCATTTGGATGCGGGCACACTGCGCTGGTATGCATTACCAGGAGAACCCCCCAATGCCCAACCTTCCAGAAACCGGCTTTCTGCGCCTGCCGCAAATAATTGGCAACCCGAACGCGAATCCCCCGCAGCCTCCCATAATCCCCGTCTGCCGCAGCACTTGGCTAGCTGGCGTCAAGGAGGGACGCTTTCCCAAACCAGTGAAGCTCTCTCCACGTGTGACGGTGTGGCACGTAGAAGACATTCTCGCCCTCATCGCTTCAGTAAAGGAGTGATGACATGGACTGCAAACAACAACGTCAGCCCGGACGGGCTGACACTCAAGAGACGGCCACGTCGAACCCGGTCCTGGCGGCTTGGAAAGACGCCGTCCGCGGCTGGAACCCGCTCGATGCGTTGAACCAGGCCGCGACGACGCGCTGGGTTGTCGACGGCGTTATTCCCGCCAACAGCATCATATGGCTCGCTGGCGCACCCGCAGAGGGCAAGACGTTTGTTGCCATGGACATGGCTGCTTGCGTCTCTTCTGGCCGTGCCTGGATGGGCCGCCAGGTAGATCCGATGCGGGTCGTCTACCTCGCAGCAGAAGGCGGCACTGACGTCCACGTAAGGCGCGCAGCCGCTGAGTTGGCGGCTGGAGTAGCAGGGGCCCTGTGTGTCGTACAGGCGCGGCCTATCGTTGCCGAACGCGAAGGCTTCGCCGAGCTGGCGGGATTGGTTCATGAAGCCCTCGGCGCTTATGACATTTGCTTCGATGTCGTGGAGAAGGCGTTCGATGAAGCATGCGTCGAATTTCGGAAATACCTGCTCCCCAAGGACACCAAGCCGCTCGACAACATGGACCGGCTGTACGACCTGCTTTCTTGGAAGGAAGCAGACGAGCAACTGACGGGGGCCGAGTTGTCGGAGCTTAAACAACTTCAAGCCGACATGAAGGTAACGACTGCCCAGGAGGCGGGAAACCGGCTAGAGGACCTCAAATACGCCGCTATGGACAACGCTGAATCGAACCTGCCGCCCGAGCTGAAAGCTGCTCGCAAGCATGTCGGCTGCCATACGCCGCCGAAAAACGCGCCGCTGAAAAAGCTGCTACTGGTCATCGATACTTACAGCGCTACGGCGGCCGACGATTCCAAGCAGGTAGCCGGTCAGTACATTAAGCACCTGCGCGATCTGATCGAGGTGGTAGAGAAGGCCGGCGGCGTGCTCAGCATTCTGGTCGTCGACCACTTCAACCGCGGCGGCGAATCGTTCATCGGCGCCCAGGCCAAGCAAGGCGACAGCGACGGCATGATCGAGATCGTGCGCAAGGGGCAACTCGTCACCGTCTCATGCCCCGATAAGATGCGCGGCGCGCGCCAGTTCGATCCGATACACCTCGAACTGGTGCCGTACGTGGTCGAAGACTACCTTGATACGCTCGGCCGCCCGCTGTCCACGTTGGTCGTAAAGGATGGCGAGCGCGAGCACCGCATTCGGCAGGCAGTGAATGCCAGCGACGAAGGGATCAAGGTACAGATCTTCCGACTGCTGGACGAGAGTGGGGCGTGCTCGCGCGACGAATTGCGGGCCAAGTTTGCCGAGATGGAGACGAACGCGGGGAAGAAACCCGACAGCATCCGTCGAGTCTTTAGCCGCGCGCTGAAGGATCTTGCAGACGATGGTTCTATCCAGATCGACGAGGAAAGCGACACCGTATCAGTGGACGATCTGTCATGAACAGTCGCGGCGGACATTGCCGGACATATCCCCTCTCTCCTAGAGAGGGGGATTGTCCGTCCGCTGGTCTGCTGTCCGTCAAATGGTTGTCCGGTCTGGCCGGAACAGAAAAACACACGGGAGAACAAGGCCGTAGGGGCAAGGTGAAGCGGCCGGCGGCGAGCGGTAAGGCGATGTCCGAAACGCTGTTCGTCCGGTGTTGTCCGGGCCGGTTGTCCGGTCGAGGATGGCGCAATGCCGATACAAGGGTTGGTTGTGTTCCTACTTCGAATCACTGCGCAAAAAGCCCTTGATGTGCGCTTAGGGGTGCTATGGCAACCGCGAACATTACTGAGAACCGATACAACCTCTTTCTAGCCGAACTGGCCATAGACGGAAACGTCACGCGTGCCGCCAACGCGACCGGCGTCGATAGATCGAATGCGTACCAACGCCGCTTGAGGAATCCCAAGTTTGCCGAACGCTGGGATGAGGCTATTCAAGCGGCAACCGATTCCATAGAAGCCGAGGCGTATAGGCGCGCTGTGACTGGCGTGGAAGAGGTTGTGTACTACCTGGGAAAACCGTGTGGCCGTATCACGCGGTTTAGCGACAGACTCCTGATCGCCCTGCTGAAAAGACATTGCCCCAAGTACCGAGATTCTTGCCGAATGGAGATTGCAAACGCGTCAGGCGAAGTGCTGAAGGTCGAGGAATCACCGACAGACGCTGCACGAAAGATTGCTGTCGCCCTGCAATTGGGTCTTAAGGCAGCGCAGAAGTAGGGGCGTCCTCCTTCTTCGACTCGGTAGCGGCGATCTCACTCCTGGTGTTCTTAGCGGCGTGGCTCTTTTATCTTGTCCGTCTTGCAAGGCTGGCAATTCGGCTAGGACGCAGCGGGACCGTATGGCAATTGGGATGTATTGCAGGAAACATCGCTGGGCCAGCAGTCACATACTGGCTAATGAAGAGGGTCGTCTATAGGTCCCTAATGACGATTCGTTCTAGCGCGTAAGTGCTGACGCTGGTCGCCGTTGACCAGTATTCCGGCTCGCGCTCATCGCGCATGCCGCTGATGACCGCCATCCGCGAAGGTCGGCTCCCATTCTCAGACCACCCCATGACTCGCCACTAGCGGGCGATCTCGGGCGTGTCCTCTCAGAGAAATATCCCACCTGGGAAGAGGATTATGCCGGACGTTAAAGTACACTCCGGCACTTGGCGAGGCATTCGCCGCTGGCCTGAATGCGACCTGTGCCGCTCGGCTGGCTCTGAAGTGTAGGGACTCAGCTAGGGCGCTATCGCATGCAGAACGGAAATCACCAAAACCTCGTCGGCTTCATCTGGAACATTGCCAACAAGCTACGCGGCCCATACCGTCCGCCGCAGTATCGGCGGGTAATGCTGCCGTTGATCGTTTTGCGGCGTTTCGATCTGGTATTGGCCGAAAACAAGCAGAAGGTGCTGGCGGAAAAGAAGCGTTTAGAGGAAAAGGGCATTACCGGCCCCGCCTTGGAGAAAGCGCTTTCCCGTATTGCGGCGACCGACCGCAAGCAGGAGCTGTTCAACACTAGTGGTTTCACCTTCGAAAAGTTGCTCGGCGATGCCCCCAATATTGCCGGCAACTTGATCGCCTACATTCAGGGTTTTTCGCCGCGTGCCCGCGACATCTTCGATAAGTTCGAGTTCGAAACCGAAATCGCCAAGCTGGATGAAGCCAACCGACTATTCCTGATCGTCAAAGAATTCTGTTCCCCGGACATTGACCTCTCCCCCAAGCGGCTGAGCAACCTGCAAATGGGCTACCTGTTCGAAGAACTGGTACGTAAGTTCAACGAACAAGCCAACGAAGAGGCCGGGGACCACTTCACCCCGCGCGAAGTTATTCGCCTGATGGTACAGCTCCTGTTTACCGGCGAGGATGGCATATACGAGAAGGGCATCTATCGCAGCGTCTATGACCCGACAGCAGGCACAGGTGGCATGTTGTCTGAGTCCGAAAAGTTCATCTGCGGCGATGGACAGACAACCGGCCTCAATCCCGACGCCCACATCGAGCTTTTCGGCCAGGAATACAACCCTGAGTCCTACGCTATCTGCTGTTCCGATCTGCTCATCAAGGACGAGCCGATCAACAACCTGATCTATGGCGACACGCTCGGCATCAAGGACGCCAAGAACAAGACCAACGGCTTTGTTCCGCATGACGGCCACCCCGAGAAGAAATTCCACTACATGCTCGCCAATCCGCCCTTTGGAGTTGAGTGGAAGCCCGAAGAGGATTTCGTGCGTGACGAGTACGAGAACCAAGGGAAGTCTGGACGATTCGAAGCCGGCCTTCCGCGTATCAATGACGGCTCATTGCTGTTCTTGCAGCACATGATTTCGAAGATGCACAAGCCGCCCAAGATGGTAGGTGGGAAGAATGCGGGCGGCGATGGTTCAAAGATCGCCATCGTCTTCAACGGCTCGCCCTTGTTCACGGGCGATGCGGGTAGCGGTGAATCGAACATCCGTCGTTGGATCATTGAGCGCGACATGCTGGACGCCGTAGTCGCCTTGCCCGATCAGATGTTCTACAACACCGGCATCTACACCTATGTCTGGATCGTCACCAACAAGAAGCCGGCTCATCGTCAGCGCAAGGTGCAGTTGATCGACGGCACCCGGCATTTCAAGAAGATGGACAAGAGCCTGGGCAACAAGCGCAACGAATTGTCCGACGACCATATCCGCGAGCTGGTACGCCTGTATGGTGCTCATGAGCACGATGCCAAGAGTGAAGTCCTGACGGACGGCAAGCCCGAACAACGCATTTGCAGCAAGGTTTTCGACAACCGCGATTTCGGCTATCTGAAAATTACCGTCGAACGCCCGCTGCGGCTTAACTTTCAAGCCAGCGCCGAACGCATCGCCCGTCTGGACGAACAGAGCGCCTTCGCCAATCTCGCCAGCAGCAAGAAGCGAAAGAGTGAAGCGGTCTATGCTGCCGAAGTGGCCGAGGGTGAAAGGACACAAGTCGCGATCAAGACCGTCTTGCGGGTCATCGATGGCGACATGCTCTATCGCGATCGGGCCGAATTCGAAGCTGTGCTTGATGCGGCATTGAAGAAAGCCGGTCTTAAGCTCGGTGTCCCCGTAAGAAAAGCCATTCTCGCCGCGCTCTCCGAGCGCGATTCGAAGGCCGAGATTTGTCGCGACGCCAAGGGCAAGCCCGAGCCCGACGCTGACTTGCGCGACACCGAAATCGTGGCCTTGCCAAAGGACATCGTCTTGCCACTACCGCTTGGCTACGACAATGAAACGGATCACGACAAACTGCTGGCCCTGGTCCAGGACCATTGCGACGACTACCTCAAGGCGGAAGTGCTGCCTTACGTCCAGGATGCTTGGGTCGACCACGGCAAAACGAAGGTGGGTTATGAAATCCCGCTGACGCGGCATTTCTATGTGTATCAACCTCCGCGTCCGCTGGATGTCATCGCTGGTGAAATTCGCCAACTTGAGAAGGACATCGCGGCGATGCTGGGTGAGGTGGTTTGATCGTGGACTTCAAGACGTATCCCGAATACAAGTCAACGAAGTTTCCGTGGATTGGCGATCTCCCAGTAGATTGGGATGTGCGGCGTCTAAAAGAGGTTGGGCAGCTATTCGCGGGAGCTGGGTTTCCGCACGAATATCAAAACGTGCAAGGAGAGGAACTTTATTTTTACAAGGTTGGCGACTTGAATCTTTCGGAAAACGGTAAGACGCTTCTTGCATCACCGCATTCAATTAGCAAGGAAACGGCGAAGGTTCTGCGTGCAACGATCATTCCGAAAGATTCCATTGTCTACGCAAAAATTGGGGCTGCGCTTCTCTTAAACAGGAGGCGAATGACAACGGCCGAATGTTGTATTGACAACAATATGACAGCCTATGTCGCTAATGCTGAAGAGGTAACTCCAGAATGGGCCTTCTATTGGTTGTCGACTATTGATTTCGGCGAGCATGTGAATCCAGGGGCCATTCCTTCCTTTAGCGAAGGCTACCAGTCGGTCTTGCCGATTCCGATTCCTCCCCTACATGAACAGCAAGCCATCGCCCGCTTCCTCGATTTCAAGACTACGCAAATCGATGCCTTGATTGCCAAGAAGCTAGCGTTGCTAGACAAACTGGCCGAGAAGCGCACAGCACTCATCAGTCATGCGGTTACTAAGGGGCTTGATCCGTCGGTGCCGATGAAGGATTCAGGGGTGGAGTGGCTGGGGCAGATACCAGCGAATTGGGCGACCAAGCGGCTGCGCTTTCTTACGACAATGGGTGGCGGAATGACGCCCAGTACATCCGCACCTGACTATTGGAATGGCGATATTCCTTGGATAACGCCGAAGGACATGAAGCGTGAGGCATTGGATGGTTCGATCGACATGCTCACTGACAAAGCTGTTGCTGAGACAGGGATTCGATTGCATGAAACTGGACGTGTTCTGATTGTTGTTCGCGGCATGATTTTGGCGCACACGTTTCCCGTTGCTATTAACACTGTCCCAGCCACGGTGAATCAGGACATGAAAGCCCTCAGCAGTAGCCTAAATCACCAGTATCTGGCGTTCTTGCTGAAAGGAATTCAGGGGCTGATTCTGAGCCTCAGCGAAGAATCGGCTCATGGCACAAAGGTATTGCGCACGGATGTATTCAAGAATATTTCCTTGCCAGTCCCTCCCTACGAAGAGCAGGAGGAAATCGTCCGAAAAATCCACGAGTTAACTACCCGGCTTGATGACCAAAGGAAAGCAGTCGAATCGGCGATCGATCGCCTTAGGGAGTACCGTTCTGCCCTCGTCACCAATGCCGTTACGGGCAAAGTCGACGTCCGTGAATTTCGTTCTCCGTTGAATACAGCAGGCGCGGCTACTTGATCGGGGACAAAGACCAGTGGCCTTAAACGCTCAGGGATACTTCAATTGCTTGAAGTCCTACCTACACACAGACGACTATGGTGTCAGTCAGCCGACGGCTGGTGAGGTTGTGTTGAAGGAAAGGATTCACCAAGCCCAAGGAACGAAGCCAAAAGAGTTCAAGCTGACAATGAAATCAGAAGGCGAGATTCTGGTTATCAAGCTGGACGCAAAGAAGGATCGGCTTTTCCATTTTCTGGACGACACCGCTAAGCCTTGGTCCAAACGCTGCGATTTCGTGATTTTTAATCTTCGGAAATCGGTGTTGTTCGCCTATTGCATCGAATTCAAGTCGGCAACTATCCCGCCAGATGTGCCCGAGCAGTTGGCCGCCAGCGTTTCGTGGTGCAAGTCTTTGCACGCCACTATCAACGCGTACACGGGGAAAAAGATAGCGCTACGTGCTACCAAGTACGTCTTCAGCGACCATGATCCGACAAACAGCTCATATTTGGATGCAGAGAAGAAGTACCTACAGCGTGACCATACGATCCGCCACTACCGGTACGCTGACGTGAACGGTATGGCACTGGCCGATCTGGAAAACACAAATATCGAAACGATTCGCTAAGGCCGAACCATTCGGGCATCTGGGGTGGAGATATGCACAAGGAAATCGATTTTGAAAACGACATCGAGCAGGCACTGACCGGCATCGGCGGATACTCCAAGGGAGAACCCGCCAGTTACGATGCCGAAGTTGCGCTGTTTCCAGCCGATGTCGTGGGTTTTGTGCAGAAGACGCAACCCAAAATATGGGCAAGACTGACGCAACTCGACGCGAGCAAGGCTGCGCCCATGTTGGTCGACAGTTTGGTCAAGGAATTGGCCGCCAAGGGCGCGTTGGCTGTGCTGCGCGAGGGCTTCAAGTGCGTGGGCAAGACGGTTCGCCTGGCTTACTTTGCGCCCAACACTGGCTTGGACCCGTCGGCAACCGAGCGCTACGAAGACAATCGTCTGACGGTGGTCCGTCAAGTCAAGACGAAAACCGGAGCCATTCCTGACGTGGTGCTGGCCGTCAACGGCTTACCTGTCGCTACGCTGGAACTCAAAAATCCGATGTCGGCGACGCGCTGGAACGTCGAGAACGCCAAGTACCAGTACCGTTTTGAGCGCGATCCCAAGGACTTGCTGTTCGCTTTCAAGCAGCGCTGCCTGGTGCATTTTGCCGTCGACACCGAACTGGTGTTCATGACCACCAAGCTGGAGGGCAAAGAGACCTCCTTCCTGCCTTTCAATCTCGGGTATGGGCACGGCGCCGGGAACCCGCCTGCCGATGGCGATGTGCGGACGACCTACCTTTGGCACAAGGTGCTGACGCGGGATAGCCTGATGGACATCCTGGCGCGCTTCATTCATCTGGATGTGGAAGAAAAGACGGTGGTCACCGTCAAGGGCATCAAGCGGCACCGCAAGGAATCGTTGATCTTCCCGCGTTATCACCAACTGGACGCCGTGCGCGCGCTGACTGATCACGCCCAGGCGCACGGTTCGGGCCATAACTATCTGATCCAGCATTCCGCCGGTTCGGGCAAGTCGAATTCGATTGCCTGGCTGGCACATCGGTTGTCGAGCCTGCATGACGCCAAGGACGAAAAGATTTTTCATTCGGTAGTTGTCATCACCGATCGGCGGGTACTCGACCAGCAGTTGCAGGACACGATCTACCAGTTCGAACACAAGCTCGGCGTGGTGCAGAAGATCGACGAGGACACCCAGCAACTCGCCAAGGCGTTGTCAGACGGCGTGCCGATCATCATTTCGACGATCCAGAAATTCCCGTTCATTACCCAGGCCATCCGCACGATGGAGGCCAACGGAAAGACAGTGGCCATTTCGACCGCTGGGAAGCGCTTTGCGGTGATCGTCGATGAGGCGCACAGCTCGCAGAGCGGCGAAACGGCGATGGAACTGCGCAAGATTCTGAACAAGGACGGCATCGAGTCCGCCATCGCCGAGCAGTTGCTGGATTTCGACGACGAGGCGCTGAGCGAGGAGGCCAAGAAGTCCTTGCTGCGCGAACAGCTCAAGCGTGCCAAGCAACCCAACCTGAGTTTCTTTGCCTTCACGGCAACGCCGAAGTTCAAGACGCTGTGCGTGTTCAACGAGCCGGGGCCGGATGGCAAGGCGCCGTTCCACCACTACAGCATGCGGCAGGCGATTGAAGAGGGTTTCATCCATGACGTGTTGGCGAACTACACCTGCTACAAGCGGTATTACAAGCTAATCCAGAAGGTTGAGCATGACCCGCAGGTGCCACGCCGCAAGGCGGCGCGCGCATTGGCTCGTTTTGTGGAATTCCACGACTACGAGATTGCCCAGAAAGTGGAAGTGATCGTCGAGCACTTCCGCACCCACACCCGCCACAAGATCGGCGGCCGTGCCAAGGCAATGGTGGTCACCGGTTCGCGTGAACACGCAGTGCGCTACAAGCTGGGCTTCGACAAATACATCAAAGAGAAGGGCTATACCGACGTGAAATCGCTGGTGGCCTTCTCGGGAGAAATTACGCTCAAAGAGTTTGGTGACAAGAAGTTCACCGAGGTTGGCATGAACAACGGCATCAAGGAATCGGAATTGCCGGAGAAGTTCAATACCGAGGAATACCAGGTTCTGCTGGTGGCCGAGAAATATCAGACGGGCTTCGATCAGCCGCTATTGCACAGCATGTACGTTGACAAGCGGCTGGCAGGGGTTCAGGCGGTACAAACGCTCTCAAGGCTCAACCGCACCACGCGGGGCAAGACGGATACCTTCGTCCTCGATTTCGTAAACGAGCCGGCGGAAATCTACGCCGCGTTCAAGCCCTATTACGAGGCCACGCCCAAGGGCGACGACACCGATCCGCAACAACTCAATACCTTGGCGTACAAATTGGCGGAATGGAAGGTTTTCACCGCGGCCGAGGTCAATGACTGGTGCGAGATTTGGTTTCGCAACCGCCTGAATCCGACCGGGGGCGAACACAAGAAATTGAATGCGCTGCTTGATCTGGCGGTGGAGCGATTCAAGAAGCTGGGGGAAGAGGATCAGAACCTGTTCAAGAGCCAGTTGGTCAGCTTTCGCAATCTCTACGGATTTATTTCGCAGATCATTCCGTATCAGGATTCGGATCACGAAAAGCTATACACCTACGCTCGCTTTCTGCTGACGAAACTCCCCCCCACAACCGACAACCGCAAGGTGCACGTCGATGATGAAGTGGAGTTGAAATACTACCGATTGCAGAAGATCAGCGAGGGCGCGATAGACCTCAAGGTCGGCGAACCCGAGGCACTGTATGGGCCGACCGAGGTCGGAACCGGCCAGCCGGATGAGGACGTCCAGCTATCCACTCTGGTGGATAAGCTCAATGAGCGGTTCGGCACCGAGTTTACGCCAGCCGATCAATTGTTCTTTGACCAGGTACGCGAGACTGCCGTGGCGAATGAACAGTTGCGGCAAGCGGTGATGGCGAACTCAATCGAAAACTTCGAACCGGTGTTCAACAAGCAGCTTGAGAATCTCTTCATCGAGCGGATGGATGGCAACGAGGAAATCTTCGTGCGGCTGATGAACGACGAGGCGTTCAGAAATGTCGCGGCGGGCCATCTGATGCGGGCGGTCTATCAACAGATCAAGGCGGCAGGGGGTATCAATGAGTGACATCAAACTCTTCCAACTCACGAACGGCAAAGCTGCCGAGCTGCAAGGCGACGCCTCCGACCTCGAAAAGCCGCTGCAAAATCTGATCGAGGCCAACCTGGAGCCTTTGCTCGGCATCCGTTTCCTGGCGAGCGAGTATTCCACCGGCAAGACACACGGAGGGCGCATTGACTCGCTGGGGCTGGACGAAAACAATTGTCCGGTGATTCTGGAGTACAAGCGATCGGTGGGGGAAAACGTCATCAATCAGGGGTTGTTCTATCTCGATTGGCTGATGGATCACCAGGCCGAATTCAAGCTGTTGGCGATGGACAAGCTGGGCAAGTCGGCGGCGGACATCATTGACTGGAGCGCACCACGTCTGGTTTGCGTGGCGGCGGATTTCACCAAATACGATGGGCACGCGGTTCAGCAGATCAACCGGAATATCGAGCTGATTCGTTACCGCCGCTTTGGCGAAGAACTGTTACTTCTCGAACTCGCCAACGCGACGAGCGGCGGTAACGGTAAGCCTGTTCCTCAGAAGCAGGCAAAGGGAGCGGCGACGGAGGACGTCCCAACCAAGTCGGCGCCGCGTGATCGCTCGTTTGCCGACTGGTTGCCACTGCTGCCAGCCCATTTGACGGAGCTGCTGGCGTCGTTGGAAGACTACGTCGGGTCACTCGGCGACGATGTACAGCGCAAGGAGTTGCGCCTCTATTTGGCCTTCAAGCGCCTGAAGAACTTTGCCACAGTGGTGGCGCAGAAAAACCGACTCCTCTTGTATCTTCACCTCACGCCCCAAGACATCGGCCCGCTGCCGGCCATCGGTCGCGATGTCAGCCAACAAGGACACTGGGGCACCGGTGATCTTGAGTTATCGCTGACCCAGCCGGCCGATCTGGATACGGCGAAGCCCTTGATCCTGCGGGCGTACCAAGGCCGTAGTGGTGCCTGAAGTGGCCGGCTCGGGAAAGTGAGCTATGGTGGTAGGAGGGCGGCGGGAAATGCTACACGGGCCGCTGCTCGGTAGTGCGCAAGCCTGAACGGGTTTTTTTGTTGTCTGTTGCATCGCCGATTTAACGCACAACTTGCGGGGCGAATCATAAATTCCGCTAAAGCGTCGCTCGCTTCTCCTCCCCTGGAAGCCGGCCACGCCGGGCATTTGGGGGACAGGAGTCTTAAATGGCGAAGTCTCAAATCGCCGGCGCCTCAGTCGCTCCTTTCTCGAATATCCCGGCCGAACCGCTTGACAATCCGAAAGGCAAATATCCGTACCTCGTTATTCGATTCATGAGCGGCGTCTACCAGCGTGAGTCGATCGAAGTCCGAGTCGGAGAATCTGCGTTCCATCTCGGTGTGAATACCACCTATGTTCAGCATCCCGTTCCCTATGCCTCTGATGGGTCAATTAGCGAGGGCTGCCGCAAGCTGCTGCTCGAAGAAGTTCTCGCGGCGGTGATCCGCACCAGGTACCGAATGTGTGTGGTGTGGCAGCTCGGTGTATGCAGCTACGTGGAATCCGATGGAACGATCAATGAGTCCAACGATCCTCCTTCCGGGGGTGTCGCATTGCCCGCCAAGATCGAGTTCGACAAGCGTATTCCCTTCGATCCGGCGTCGTGATCCCAAGATCTGTTTCCTTCCCTGGGCGCGCTGCGGGTAGGGCGATGAGCATGAGGTGTATATTGTGCAGTGGTACGGCAAAACCATGGCAGCTTTGATTTGGAAGGGGTAG
>Ga0316628_100002266_pt1 | contig 14140 bp, 12 predicted proteins | sample OWC_Aug_M2_C1_D5_FD_207648 | JGI IMG/M metagenome (GOLD analysis project Ga0316628, IMG submission 207648) | Wetland soil microbial communities from Old Woman Creek delta, Ohio, United States - OWC_Aug_M2_C1_D5_C | ecosystem: Environmental > Terrestrial > Soil > Wetlands | place: USA: Ohio... | reverse complement strand
GACGCCTTGCCGTCCTCGCTGGACCTTGTCCCAGTTCAGCCGGATCTCCCCGACCGGGCCCTCGAGCGTCTTCGACCCGGCGACCTCCTTGAGGATCTTCGTCTGGTGGAGGAGGTACTTCGTCGGGATGCAGCCGTAGTTGATGCAGGTCCCGCCGATGCGGTCCTGGTCTATGAGCGTGATCCTCTTCCCGAGCTGGGCCCCGCGCATCGCGGCCAGGTAGCCGCCCGGGCCGCCCCCGATGATGACGATGTCTCTTTTCTCGGCCATGGGTTGTCCTTTCAGCCGACAGCCGGCGTCTCGCCGGACCCGCCCCGTTTTTTCAGGAACGTCCTCAGGGAAAGCGCGACCACGCCAGCGGACAAGGCGAAGAGGAGCAGGTCGGCGGCGATGAGGATGTGGTTCCCCTTTTGGATATAGCCCGCGAGAAGGATGCCGAGCGATACGAGGGTCGTCGCGACCATGAAGACCGCCGGGACGAGCGCGTACCAGTTCCGTCGCCTGCGGAGGAGCAGCCAGGCCGACACGGTCAGCAGAGCCATCGCCGCCAAGAGCTGGTTGGCCGTCCCGAAGATGGGCCACAGGGCGTTGAAGGCGTTCGAATAGGCCAGGACCCACATCAGGAGGACCGACAGGCCCGAATTGAACCAGTAGTGCCGGAGGAGCCGCGGCACCTTGTTCAGCACGATCGACCAGAGCTCCTCGAAGAGGTAACGGTTGAGGCGGACGGCTGCGTCGAGCGTCGTGATGACGAAGCCCTCGACGAGCAGGATGCCGAAGACCGTGCCCAGGGCGACGGGGATGCCCAGGCCCTGACGGAAGAGTCTTCCCGCCGCCAGCGAGAAGCCCAGGATGGGATTGGACCTTACGGCCGGGTCGGTCGGCCAGACGATGGCCTTGTAATCGGAGAAGGCCATGACCGCGCCGAGGGCGAGGAGAACGCAGACGGCGAGGAGCGATTCGAGGAGCATGGCGTTGTAGCCGACGCGCCGGGCGTCGGTCTCCTTGGCCAGCTGCTTCCCCGTCGTCCCCCCGGCGATGAGGGAGTGGAAACCCGAGATGGCCCCGCAGGCGATGGTGATGAACATCATCGGCCAAATGAAGCCCAGGTTCGATGTCCCCTCCGCCAGGTTGAACCGGGGCATGGTTACCCGCAGGCCCTGGAAGCCGCAGCTGAAGAGCGACACGATCATCAGGCCGATGCCGCCGTAGAGGATCTGGACATTGATGAAGTCGCGGGGCTGGAGGATGAGCCAGACGGGCACGCCCGCGGCGACGAGGACGTAGAAGGAGATGATGATCATCCAGATCGTCGGGTCCAGCGTCACCGGGTAGGCGATCCCCAGGAAAACGGACCCGACGCAGATCGCGGCGGCCAGGACATAGGCGCACGCGGTCTTGAGGTTCTTTTTGTAGAGAAGGAAGCCGAGCAGGGGCGAGCAGAGCGTGATGAAGATGACCGAGGTGGAGGCGATGCCGCCGATCCGGCCCATGACGACGCCGTCCCGGACGACCGTCTTGAGGAAGGTCTCCCCTTCCCTGACCCCGATCTTGGCCAGCGGCCAAAGCGACGTCAGCGAGATCGCCGTGGCGCTGAGGAAGGCCGATGTCACCAGGACGATCATGACCAGGGTGAAGGCGATGAACAGGTTGAAGCCGGAGCTCCCCAGGGTCTTGCGGGCGACCTCGGCCATGGACTTGCCGCCCTCGCGCATGCTGATGAAGAGCGTCGTGTAGTCGTGGACGGCGCCGATGAAGACGCCGCCCAGCACGACCCAGAGCCAGGCCGGGACGAAGCCGTAGAGGATGGCCATGGTCGGGCCGAGGATGGGCCCGGCCCCGGCGATGGCCGAGAAATGGTGGGCAAAAACGATATAGGTCTTGGTGGGGACATAGTCGCGCCCATCGTTACGGGAGACGGCCGGCGTCGGGTGGCCCGGGTCCTCGCCCATGCTCCGGGCGATGTACCCGGAATAGAGGCGGCTGGCGAGGGAGAACACGGCCGCGGCGGCGAACAGGGCGACGAGAACGTTCATGGTCCATTTCTCAGCATGGCGCGGGCCCGGGCTGACAGGATTAGATAACACAGGCAGCCCGGAGTGTCAAAACCCGGCGGGGATCAAAGCGAGCACGATTTGACAGGCCGGGAGCGAATCGGTAAAAAGAGGTCGGCAACGCTGATAAGGAGACCCGGCATGCTGTCGACTCCCGAAAAAATAGTGTTCGTCCTGCTCATCCTGGCCACGGCGGCGGCGTTCTTCTTCCCCATTGTCCGCCGCCTCAGGATCATCGCGTCCGGCGCGGCCGAGGACCGGTTCAAGGACCTTTGGGGGAGGTTCCGCCACGCCCTGGTCAAGGTCCTCTGCCAGCGCTGCACGCTGCGCAGCGAGCGCTTCTTCACCGGCCTGATGCACGTCGGCATCTTCTACGGCGCCTTGTCATTCGACACGATGACGGTCAGCCACACCTTTGAGGGGTTCTTCGACGGATTCTATCTCTTCGGCAGGACCGACTTCGGGTTTTTCTTCTCCCTCGTCATCGACGTGGCCGCCTTCACGGTCATGGCCGGCGTCGTTTTCCTGGCTTTCCGGCGGTTCGTCATCCGGCCCAAGGCGTACGCCACGACGCCGGGCGATTCGGCCGCGATCTATCTCCTCATCACCCTGGCCACGGCGACCTATCTCTATTTCGAAGGCTTTTCCATCGCCCATCATCCCGAAACGGTCCGCTGGTCGTTCCTCGGCTCTTGGATCGCCGGCGCGATCGGCCGGTCGGGCCTGAGCGCCGAAACCATCGCCTCACACTTCAGGATCGCCTGGTGGGCCCATGTCGTCGCCGTCTACGGGTTCATCGCCTATGTTCCCCACTCCAAGTACCTCCACATGTTCGCCGGGCCTTTCAACGTCTTTTTCCGGCGTTCTGCCCCGAGCGGCGAACTCCCGGCCATCGACCTCGAGAAGTCCGAGGTCTTCGGCATCGAGAAGCTCCCCGACTTTGCCTGGAAGGACAACCTCGACGCTTTCGCCTGCATGGAGTGCGGCCGCTGCCAGGATGCCTGCCCGGCCTTTGCCTCCGGCAAGCCGCTCTCGCCCAAGATGATCATGTTCAATATGGAAAAGGCCCTCCTGGCCGGAGACAAGGCCCTGAGGGCTAGGAAGCGCGGGGACCTCGAGGAGCTCGTCCCGGCGACCTTCACCGAGGGCGAGATCTGGACCTGCACGACCTGCGGCGCCTGCCAGAAGGAGTGCCCGGTCGAGATCGAGCACATCCGCAAGATCGTCGGCGCCCGCCGGAGCCAGGTCCTCATGCAGAGCAAGTTCCCGCAAGAGCTCAACGCCCTCTTCCGGAACATGGAAACGAACTCCAATCCCTGGGGCATCGGCTTCTCCAAGCGGGCCGAATGGGGAGATGCGCTCGGGGTCAAGCACATCAAGGATGTTCCCGACGCCGACGTTCTCTTTTGGGTCGGCTGCATGGGCGCCTACGACGATGCCGCAAAGGGGATCGCCGGGTCGTTGGTCAAGGTCCTCCGCGCCGCCGGCATCAGGTTCGGAACGCTGGGAACAGAGGAAAAGTGTTGCGGCGATTCGGCCCGGCGCCTCGGCAACGAGTACCTCTACCAGAGCCTGGCCCAAGAAAATATCGCCCTATTCAAGGCCTATGGCGTCAAGAGGATCGTCACCATCTGCCCCCACGGGTACAATACGCTCAAGCACGAATACCCGAAGCTCCTGGACATCGTGCCCGGCCTGACGGACGAGGACAAGGCCCGGCTGCGGGCCATCAAAGTCGTCTCCCATGTCGAGCTGGCCCATGACCTCCTCGCCGCGGGTAAGATCGCGCCCAAGGCCGCGTCGGTCGGGAGCTACACCTTCCACGACCCCTGCTATCTCACTCGGCACAACGGCCTGGCCAAGGAGCCGCGGGACATCCTGGCCCGGGCCCTCGGGGGCAGGCCGAAGGAGCTCGAACGCCACGGCCTGGACAGCTTCTGCTGCGGGGCGGGCGGAGGGCTGATGTGGACGGAGGAATCGCTCGGTCAGCGGATCAACCACCTGCGCACGGACGAGGTCATCGCCTCGGGGGCGGGCCTGGCCGCAGCCGCCTGCCCCTTCTGCCTGACCATGCTCCGGGACGGCCTCAAGGACAAGGACCGCGAGGACATCAAGGTCAAGGACGTCGTCCAGATCGTCGCGGAGAGCCTCTAGGGTCCCTGCCGCGATATGCCGCGCCGGGTCGGTCGCGCGAAGCGCTTACAGTTCGGCTTTCGCCTCTATCAGCCTTTGCCAGGCCTTGAGCAATCCCTGGCGGGCCTTGGCGACCTTGATCAAGCGTTCCCCGAGGTCGTTGACGTTCTTACCGGCCTCTCCGAAGACCTTCAGGGCCGTCTCGTTCCTCGAATAGTTGATCTCGAGCCCCGGCGCCGCGATCCCTGACTGGCCGGCCTCCTCGATCGCTCTCTCGAGTACCCTTCCGGCATCTTCGCGATCCTCCGACAGATTTTTGTAGGCCGCGACGAGGCTCTTGAGAGACTTGCCCGCCGCTTCGAAATCGCCGGAGGCGGCGGCCTCTTGTGCCGTCAACTCCTTCACGGCATCCAGGATGTCCAGCTCGAACCTCTGCTCCCTGAGCTCCGCCGCCAGGGCCTTCTTCAGGTCCTCGTTCTTTTCCTTTCCGGCCGCCTTCACCCTGGCCTCGAGCGTCTTGATCTCAGCCCTTTTCGTCTCGCGCTGGAGGCCGATCTCGTCTTGCGCATCGGCCAGACGCGCCTTGAACGACTTGGCCATGCTCAGACACCACGCCGAGATGTCCTTCACGCTGCCGAGTTCGGCCGAAGACATCACCGGCAGCAAGCTCTCGAGGTCATAGAGATCGGTCACGACGGATATCTCATCCGGCTGCGTATCCTGGGCGACCGAGATCGCCGGAAACAGGATAAGAGCGGCCGCGATGACACCCATCCATGCCGCCGACATCCGCAAGTTCTTTTGTGAACAGCTCATTCCCCTATCTCCTTTCCTATAGGTCAACCCCAATGATCTTGTGGGAAGGAAGGATGATATCGCGGCTATGGCCTCTCGTCAAGGGAGGTGGACGGCGGCCGGCTAGAACACGCGCTCGACGCGGATGCCGCGGGCGCGCAAGGCTCGGGCCAGCCTGGCCGACTGGGTCTTGAAGAAGGAGTCCGTAAGGGCGTCGAGCAAGCCATGCCGGGCGTAGAAAGACTTGATGGCCGGGACATAGTTCATCCGGTCGATGAGGACGCGGTCGACGGCGCCGGCCAGGAGTGTGGCCAGCCGCTCGGGATTCCCCGGCAGGAGCGGTCCGGCGAAGGCGTAGGTCGAGACGCCCGCAGCCTGGAATTCCCTCAGCGCCTCGATCCTGTCCCCGACCGGCGAAGCCCGCTTCTCGAATAAGCGGGCCACGGTCTCGTCCTCCGTGGCGATCGTGAATCCAACCTCGACCACGGGGATGCGCCGGATGATGTCAAGGTCGCGCCGAATGCGGGCCGACTTCGTTTGGATCACGACCGGGAAGTCCCGCCCAGCCAGGACCTCGAGCAAGCGCCGGGTCAGCGCATAACGCTCCTCGAGCGGCTGATAGGGATCGCAGACCGAGGCGATCCAGATCGTCCCTCTCTTGGCTTTGACGATCTGCCTGGCCAGCAAGGCGGGCGCATTGATCTTGACATCGACGAACTCGCCCCAGGGCTCATTGTGGCCGCTGTACCTCCGCATGAACAGGGCCGCGTAGCAGTAGGCGCAGCCGACCTCGCATCCCGTGTAGGGGTTGACGCAATAATCATAGATCTTCGAGGGATTGAGGATAGACTTGGCCTCGATCTCGCGGACGACGGGAGCGTGCATGCGACTATTATAAGGCATCTGATCGGGCCGGTGATAAAGGTCGCCTGAAAGTCCCCGCCGCGGGGGGCCGGGGGCTTGGGGTGATCTTTATCGCCCGCCCAAAATTTCCTTAAAGGCCTTGATCGCCCGGTCGACGTCCTCGTCGCCGACGTCCTTATGGGTGACCATGCGGATGCCGCCGCCCACGGCCAAGGCGAGGATACCCCTCTCCCTCATCTTCTCCAGCATGGCCGAAACGGTGATCGTCGGATGCTCGAAGCCGAAGATGATGATGTCCGTCTCGACCGCCGCGGGATCGATCTTGACGCCCGGCAATCCGGTCAATCCCAGGGCCAGCTTTTTCGCCCGGACATGATCGTCCTTGAGCCGGTCGACCATCTCGGTCAGGGCGATGATCCCCGGCGCGGCCAGGACGCCGACCTGGCGCATGCCGCCGCCCAGGGCCTTCCTCAGCCGCCGGCCGAACTCGATCCGCTCCCGGCCGGCCACGAGCATCGATCCCACTGGGGCGGAAAGCCCCTTGGACAAGCAGAACATCAGCGAATCGACGTGCCGGGCGTACTCCTTGACCGGGACTCCCGAGGCGTGGCTGGCGTTGAAGATCCGGGCCCCGTCGAGGTGCACCCTCAATCCGTGCTCGTCGGCGATCTTCCTGACGGCCTTGAAATGATCGAGCGGCAGGACGGCCCCGCCCCAGTTGTTGTGGGTGTTCTCCAGGCAGATGAGCGAGGTCCGGGGCGTGTGAACGTTCGGTTTGCGGATGCTCGCGACCACGTCCTTCGGATCCATCGCCCCCCGCACCGACCTCACCGGCCGGGGCGTCACGCCGGAGATGAAGGTCATGTGGGTCGATTCCATGTTGTAGATATGGGAGCGCTCTTCGACGATGACCTCCTCGAGGACGTTCGTCCACATCTTGACGGCGATCGAGTTGGCCATGGTCCCGGACGGGCAGAAAAGCGCCGCCTCCTTGCCCATGGTCTCGGCGGCCAGGGCCTCGAGCCTCTGGACGGTCGGATCGTCCCCCAGCACGTCGTCGCCGACCACGGCCTCGGCCATGGCCCGGCGCATCTTCTCCGTCGGCTTCGTGACCGTGTCGCTGCGGAAGTCGGAATAGATCATTGACATGATAATGCCTCCGGAAAACCCATTATATTGAATTGGCCTAAGAAAGGGCAGTGCTTTTCTCTGAAAGGAAAGAGGGACAGGCCCCTCCGCGACCCGCCGGAGGAACGGCAACGCCCGGCCCGTTTACTAAGTTCGAGATCTATGGTAATAATAGTCTCCGATTTTCCTATCGCGAACATCGCACATGGCGAAGAAGTTGCTTTTTAAGGCGGCCCTTTCTTCGCTCCTCTTTCTCATCCTGTTCTTCCTGAGCGCCATCATCTTCTCCCAGGTCTTGCTCAAGAGCGAGGTCGTCACCGTTCCGGACATAGTCGGCAGGTCGGTCGTCCAGGCCAGGGCCGATCTCCAAAAGAAAGACCTGTCCCTGGCCCTGAAGGGCACCGAACCGAGCGACCGCTACGAAAGAGGCCTGATCGTCCGGCAGGACCCCGCCGCGGGCTCGCGGATCCGCATCACGAGGGCGATCCAGGCACTGACGAGCTCGGGAAGCGGCGTCGTCACGGTGCCCGACCTCGCCTCCAAGACCCTGGACGAAGCGCTGACCCTGCTCCAGGCGGCCGGCCTGATCAAGGGCAAGCTGACCCAGGTTCACACGCCCAGGCTTGCCGCCGGGCGGATCCTGGCCCAGAGACCCGAGCCGGGCGCCGTCGTCGAACGCAACTTCCCGGTCGGGCTCCTCCTCAGCCAGGGGGACCTCGACGACCGCTATATCATGCCCGACCTCATCGGCCTCAGGGCGGACGGCGTCATCGGCCGCCTCAACGCCTGGGGGTTCAAGGTCGCCGACATCCGCTACGTCTATTACCCCGCGGCCTCGGCCGGCCTCATCGTCAAGCAGGACCCGCCGAACGGCTTCCGCATCCAGAAAAGGAACCGCATCTCGATCGAGGTCAGCCGCTGATGGTCCTCATTGCTCCTTCCATTCTCTCCGCGGATTTCGCCAGGCTCGGCGAGGCGGTCAAGCTGGCCGAGAGGGCCGGGGCGGACCTCATCCACGTCGACATCATGGACGGCCACTTCGTGCCCAACCTGACCCTCGGCCCCCAGCTCGTCGCGGCCATCCGGCGCGAGACGCGCCTGCCCCTCGACGTCCACCTCATGGTCGAGAACCCTCGCGCCTTCATCCCGCTGTTCCATGAAGCCGGGGCGGACTGGATCTCCATCCATGTCGAGGCGACGGCCCATCTCCACAAGGACCTGACCATGATCCGCGGCTTCGGCCGCAAGGCCGGCATCGCCCTCAACCCGGCGACGCCCATCGATACGCTGAAGGAAGTCTTGCCGGAGCTCGACTTCATCCTGATCATGTCGGTCAATCCCGGCTGGGGCGGCCAGTCCTTCATCCCCTCATGCCTGGAAAAGATCCGCAAGCTCCGGGACTGGATCCGGGCCGAGAAGCTCTCGATCCCCATCGAGGTCGACGGCGGGATCAAGCTCGACAACGTCGAGGACATCATCCGCGCCGGGATGCAGATCGTCGTCGCCGGCTCGGCCGTCTTCGACGCGCCCGATCCGGCCGCTGTCATCCGGACCCTGAAAGACATCGCAAGGAAGATGCCATGAAGACTGATGCCCCGAAGAGAACGCTTGCCGCACTGCTCCCCTTTCTCATCCTCCTCGGCCTGGCCCCGGGATGCCACAAGAAAACGGCCGCGATCACACCCGACCTGGCCTCCTCCGACGAAGCCCTCTACAGGATGGGCGAATCGGAGATCAAGAAGGACGCGGAAAAGGCCATCCTCTACCTCCGCCAGGTCATCGACTCGTTCCCCAAGAGCTTTTACGCCCAGCGGGCCAAACTCCTCATCGCCGACATCTATTTCCGCAAGGGCGACGAGAGCAACATGATCCTGGCCGCGGCCGAGTACCGGGAATTCATCCGGACCTATCCCTATTCGCCATCGGCCGCCTACTGCCAGTACCAAATCGCCATGACCTTCTACAAGAAGATGCTGAAGCCCGGCCGCGACCCGTCCAAGACGATCCTGGCCCTGGGGGAGTTCAAGAAGGTCATCACCGACTATCCCGCGAGCGACCAGGCCAAGGACGCCCAGGAGAAGATCAAGGAATGCGAGGAGCGGCTGGCCGGGCACAACGCCGAGATCGCCATCGGCTATTACAAGCGCAAGGCCTACGCGGCCTCCATCAGCCGTCTGGCCGAGATCATGACCACCTATCCGGATTACTCCAGGCTGGACTCGATCTACTTTTACCTCGGGGACTGCCATTTCATGATGAAGCAATACGAGCAGGCCCGTCCGTTCTTCACCAAGGTGGTCACGGACTATGCCCAGAAGGCTTTGGCCAAGGCCGCGACGAAGCGGCTGGCGGAGATCGAGAAGCCCAAGGCCGCGACGAAGGAGACGAAAGACAGGAAGGGCTGACCCTCTGGGGTTGGGGGAGGTTTTCCTAATGATCAAGAAACGCGGGAGGAGAGGACTCCTCTTTTTCCCGGCGGTCGCGCTCATGCTGGCCGCAGGCGGGGCTTCGGCCGCCGAATCGAACATCAAAATGCTTGCGGCCGGATTGAGCTACGACCATTTCTCGAGGACGGTCGCCTGGGAGGGCGATGAGGCCTCCTCCAAGATCCTATTCCACAGGCTATCGGCAACGGCCGACTTTGGCGTCGGCAATGGACTGGTCCTCAGCCTCAGCGCCGGCCTGTCGCTCTCCGACTTCGCGGCCTTGACCTTCGGCTCCCTTCCCATCAGTCTCGAATTCGGCGGGGCGCCCCTCAAGGGGCTAGCCCTGGGAGCCGAGCTCGTCGCCCCGGTCCATAAGCGCGGGGACTTTGAGATCGCCGCAGCCGGTCGGTTCGTCTATTCATTCGGGATGTCCAAGACCTGGCCGCTCGAGGGATTCGCCGTCGAAGGGAACGCCCGGGGCATGTCCGATTGCATGGAGACGGCCATCGGGCCGCGCGTCTCCTACCTCTTCTTCGGCCGGGTCGTCCCCTACCTCGAGGTCAGCGTCCGCTGGCTTTGGGCGGATTTTGGGATGACCGAAACACTGGGAGACCTCGTCGGCGAAGAGAGGAAGCAGGTCGGCGGGGATATTTCGTTCAGCGCCGCGCTCGGCGCGGACGCCAAAGTGTCCGACCGGCTGCTCGTCAAGGCCAAGGGCGGGATCGTCCCCTTCGCCGGGGGCGTGGACGGATCGGTGTCCATCGGCATCCTGTATGGATTCTAGGTCAGGGAGGGGAAGATGAAGACGTGGGAAAAAAGATTCCCGAAGGCTCTCGCGGCGCTCCTCGTCGTGCTGTTCGTCGGTCTCGGCGCGAGCGATGGAGGGGTCGTGAAAAGGAGATCGCTCGCCGCGCGCACGGTCCGGGATAACGTCCAAAAACTGCGGGCCAAGAGGGCCGTCGCCCGCCGCGGCGTCCCGCGCTACGCTTCCGACCGGGTCCTCATCCGGTTCCGGCCCGCCGTGTCCGCGGCCTACGGGGAAGGACTCCTCGAGACCTACGGTTTCCCCTCCATCCGCCGGATCCCCGCGATCGGCGTCTATAGCGTCCGGACCGCTCCGGGGGTCTCGGTCACGGAGACCCTGGCCATGCTCCGCCGCAACCCCTCTATCATGCAGGCCCGGCCCGATTACGCGGCCCGGCTGGCCGAGAACCCCAATGACCCGTATTTCCCGGTATATCAGCACAACCTCTATAACCGCGGCACCTTCATCGACCTCGGCGGAGGCATCTCGTTCCAGACGACGGCCGGCGCCGACATCAAGGCCGTGACGGCCTGGGACTCGGTCAAGGGCGACCCCGACGTCGTCATCGCCGTCCTCGACAGCGGCGTCGACATGACCCACCCCGAGCTGGCCGCCAAGATCGTCTCCCCCGGGCACGATTTCGTCAACGACGATGACGACGCGACCGACGACCGCTGGCACGGCACGCTTGTCGCCGGGATCGCCGCCGCAGATACGGACAACTCCGTGGGCATCGCCGGCGTCGCCCGGAACTGCCGGGTCCTCCCGGTCAAGGTCGCCGATGCCGGGGGCAGCGGCTGGTACAGCTGGGTGATGGACGGCATCATCTGGGCCGTGGATCAGGGGGCCGATGTCATCAATATCAGCATGGGCGGGGAATACGACGATCCCTTCCTCGAGGACGCCTGCCGGTACGCCTATGACAACGGGGTCGTCGTCGTCGCTGCGGCCGGGATCGATGCGACCGCCGTTTTATATCCGGCCGCATACGATGACTACGTCCTGGCCGTGGCCGTCAGCGACTACGACGACGCGATCGACGTCGACTCCCCCTTTGGCCCCGAGATCGACGTGGCCGCGCCGGGCGTCTGGATCATGGGCCCCATTCCCCAATGGGCGGCCGGGGAAGGCAATCCTCCTTACGGCTTCGCGTCGGGAACGTCGTTCGCCGCGCCCCACGTCTCCGGCCTGGCCGCCCTCATCCTCAGCGCCAAGCCCTGGCTCTCGCCCGCCCAGGTCATGGGGGTCATCCGCTACACGGCCGACGATATCAACCGGGCAGAATATCCCGGCCGGGACGACCACGCCGGCTACGGCCGCATCAACATGGAAAGGGCCCTGGCCCCCTACATCCTCAAGTAGCTTACGGCGGCCATGATCAAGCTCCTGCGGGTCAGGAATCTGGCCACGATCGAAGACCTCGAGGTCCGCCTCGACGAGGGCTTCTCCATCCTGACCGGGGAAACGGGCGCGGGCAAGTCTATCATCATCGATGCCATTCGGCTCATCCTGGGCGACAAGGGCTCGCCCGACCTCGTCCGGACAGGGAAGGCCGAAGCTTTCATCGAGGCCGTCTTCGACGTCTCCTGCCGGCCGATCGATCTCGCCGGCCTGCCCGAGCCCGATGACGGCGAGCTCCTCATCCAACGTTCGATCTCGGACCAGGGGGCGGGCAAGGCCTTCGTCAACGGCGTCCTGGTCCCCGTGCGCCGGCTCCGGGAGCTCGGCGGCCAGCTCATCGACATCTACGGCCAGAACGACCACGTCTTCCTCCTCCACCTCGAGAACCACCTCGGCTATCTCGACGAAACCCTCGACGACGCCGGTCTCGTCCGGGACACGGCCCGATCGGCCCAGGAGCTCCGGCGGCTCCTCCAGGAGAAACGCAACCTCGAGGTGAAAGAGAAGGAGAGGGAGGAGCGCCTCGACTTCATCGCCTACCAGGCCAGGGAGATCGAGGCCGCCTGTCTCAAGCCCGGAGAGGACGAGAGCCTTCTCCGGGAGCGGGAGATCCTCAAGAACGCCGAAAAGATCGCCGCGTCCGTCGACAAGGCCCTCGAGCTGGCCTACCTCGGCGAGGACTCGCTCGTCCCCCGGCTGGCCCGGCTCCAGTCCGTCCTCGAAGACCTCTCCGCCTACGACGGCTCGTTCGGCGAATTCCAGGCCGGCCTCCGGGACGCGTCCATCCTGCTCCAGGACGCCGCTGATCGGCTCGTCCGCTTCAAGGACCGGCGGGCCGAAGCCCCGGAGAACCCGGAGGAGGTCGAAGAGCGGCTGAGCGTCATCGAAAAGCTCAAGCGCAAGTACGGCGGAACGATCGAGGCCGTCATCGCCCGCGGCGAAGTCCTCCGCCGCGAACGGGCCGGACTCGAATCCGGCCGCGAACGGCTCCTGGAGCTCGAATCCGTCATCGGGACGAAATTCCGGCAGCACGCCGGCCTCGCCGCCCGCCTCGGCGCCGAGCGGAAGAAGGCCGCGGAGAGGCTCGACCGCGTCATCGAGAAGGAGATCGCCCTGCTCGGCATGACCAAGGCCCGGTTCGAGGTCCGGCTCGCGGCCGTCCCGCCGTCCCTCGACAATCCGGGGACCATCCGCGACCAGGGCGCGGAGGACGCAGAGTTCCTGCTCTCGCCCAACCCGGGCGAGGAGCTTCGGCCCCTCAGGCGGATCGCGTCGGGCGGTGAGCTGTCGCGGTTGATGCTGGCCCTCAAGTCGGCCGGCAAGGATAAGGAGATCCTCAAGACGCTCATCTTCGACGAGATCGATTCGGGCATCGGCGGCAAGACCGCTGAATTCATCGCCCGGAAGCTCGGCCAGCTGGCGGCCCGCCACCAGGTGATCTGCATCACGCACCTGCCCCAGATCGCCTCGGCCGCCGCCCATCACTTCCGCGTCGATAAAAGGGTCGAGAAGGAGAGGACGTACACCGGCGCGCGCCGGCTCAGCCGGGATGAACGGATCGAGGAGATCGCCCGGCTCATCTCCGGAAGCCGCCTGACCGAGGCTTCGCGCCAGACCGCCCGGGAAATGCTCGACGGCGGCCCCAGGAAAGGACACAGAGCATGAGCCGATCCGACTGCGCTCTTTCACTCTTTCGCCAGGGCTTCAGCTGCTCCCAGGCCGTCGCCGCGGCCTTCGCCGAGGACTTCGGCCTCGACAAGGAGTCCGCCTTGCGCGTCTCGCAGGCCTTCGGCGGCGGCATCGCCCGGCGGGCGGACTGGTGCGGGGCCGTCAGCGGGGCGTTCCTGGTCATCGGGCTCAAGCACGGTCGGACCAGGGCCGAGGACATCGCGGCGCGTGAGAAGACCTACGCCCTCGTCCGGGAATTCATCGGCCGGTTCGAGGCCCGACACGGCCGGGCCAAGTGCCTGGACCTCCTCGGCTGCGACGTCGGGACGCCCGAGGGGCGCAAATTGGCCGAGGAGCAGAAGCTCCACCAGACGAAGTGCGAGGGGTTCGTCCGGGACGCGGTCGAGCTCCTGGAAGAGATGCTCTGACGGCCCTCTCCCCGGTCCCTCTTCGTGTATAATACGGTCCCATGAGCGCCAGCCTGAGCGGCCTGAAGGTCTTCGTCCGGACCTTCGGCTGCCAGATGAACGAGAACGATTCGGAGCACATTGCCGGCGTCCTCGGCCGGGCCGGGGCGACGAAGGCGGACCGCCCCGAGGATGCGGACCTCGTCGTCGTCAACACGTGCGCCGTCCGGCGGAAATCGGAGGAAAAGCTCTACTCCTATCTGGGACGGCTCTCCCGGCTCAAAAGGAAGAGGCCGTTCCTCCTGGGTATCGCCGGCTGTGTCGCCCAGATGTTAAAAGCCGATCTGCTCGAGAGACTGCCGTTCGTGGATTTCGTCGCCGGGCCGGACAATTACCTCGACCTCGCCGAGATCGTCGTCCGCGCGGCCGAGACCCCGACCGTCAGGACCGGCCTGGGAA
>Ga0316628_100002265_pt1 | contig 14140 bp, 9 predicted proteins | sample OWC_Aug_M2_C1_D5_FD_207648 | JGI IMG/M metagenome (GOLD analysis project Ga0316628, IMG submission 207648) | Wetland soil microbial communities from Old Woman Creek delta, Ohio, United States - OWC_Aug_M2_C1_D5_C | ecosystem: Environmental > Terrestrial > Soil > Wetlands | place: USA: Ohio... | reverse complement strand
ACCTTTGACCAGAATTTGAAAGAAACGGATTCCGCCATTCGCGAGACCGAGCAAAAAATCGCGATGCTTGAGAGTCAGATTAAACAACAGAAGGCGATGATTTCGTCCAATACGAATATTACAGTGAATCCGGTGTACCAGCAGATGCGGACTAAGCTCACGCAGCTCGAGCTCGAGCGGGACAGCTTGCTACAACGGTACACGCCCCAAGATCGCTTGGTTCAAGACAAGCAGAAGGAAATCGATGAATTAAAAAAGACCCTTGAAACCATCAAGCCCACGTCGGTTGGATCGGAGAATATCAGCATCAACGAAGTGTACCGACGGATTCTCAACGAACTCTTGGGAGCGCGGGTTCAGCTTAGAGCACTGAACGAAAAAAAAGCTGCCTTGTCACGGCAAGTGGAAAGTTACTCTGCGGCGGCGGCGGACAAACAAAAGAAGGGGTTTGAATACGATCGCCTGCTGCGCGATGTCAATGCGAAAAAACAGAGTCTTGACCTCTATAAGAAAAGGGCCGAAGAAGCGCGAATTTCCGACGCTATGGACGAGCGGAAATTCAGCAATGCCTATATTCTAGAAAGGGCCAGTCTTCCGCTCCCGCCGGCCAACCGGAGCTTTCTGCTGTTATTGGCGCTAACCTTAATCGGCGCGGCGGGTATCGCCATTGCGGCGGCTTTTGCGCTCGAGTTCTTGGACAGCACGTTGAGAAACGAAACCGATATCGAAGATCAAATCGGTCTACCGGTTTTGGCCACGATCCAATATTATGGGGACTTCCGCGCGCTACCTTCCAAATAGCGGCGTCTAAAACCTTCCGAGGGACGACCCGTGAGCAAAACATTTGATGCGCTGATGAAGGCTGGAGCGGCGTCTAAAAAGGGCGGCGCCGCGCAAAAAAGCCGCAGGGTGAACTTCAATGCCCTGAGCGTTTTTAAAGACAAACGGCGGCCGATCAAAATCGACTTTGACCTCGACCCTTACGTTGAGGAACAGTACCACAAATTGCGCCGTCATCTCCTGCCGAACTCCAAGCGCGCGGCGGTAAAGGTGGTCATGGTGGCCGCGACGGATCACGGCGAAGGAGGCACCACGACCGCGGCCATTTTGGCCGCGACCCTCGCGCGGTCGGTGAATTCCAAGATTTTACTCGTGGACGCTAACCTAAGAACACCGGCCTTGGAGGAAGTGTTTTGCCAGGGGAACGGTTCAGATCTTATCGGGCTTTCCGACAAGATTTTTTCAGAAGCGCCCTTGGATCAAACGATTTATCAAACCGACATCGTCAATTTGTTTTTTATGCCCTGCGGCCGGACGATCAGCTCACCGTCTTATGTCTTTGACTGCGAGCCGATTGCGGAAATGCTCTCGGTGCTGCGCGAACGTTATGATTTCGTCATTTTCGACGGCTCTCCGCTGCGAGATTACTCCGATTCCTCTTTTCTCGCTGAGAAAATGGATGGGGTCATCTTGGTGGTGGAGGCGGAGCGAACCAAGTCTGAAGTGCTCCGCAAGATCCGCAAGGATCTTGAATCAACTGGCGTGAACATTCTGGGCGTCGTGTTAAATAAAAAAAGGAATTACATCCCCGCCTATATCGAGCGTTTCATTTAATGGCGCCGTGGGCGCCCAAAGGCTCGTAATCTTTGTACACCGGATTGCTCGACCCGGACTTCGCTCCTCGAAATAGCGCCCTCTGTCATCGACATGAAGCTTCTTGTGATCTCGGCTGCCTTTCCGCCGTTAAAGGCGGGAGAGGCTGATCACGCGCTGCATCTCTGCCAGCATTTGGCAGAGCGCGGGCTTGACATTCATGTCTTGACTACGAAGAGAAGCATCCGGGCTGCCTGCTATTCGTTTACACTTCATCCCATCATGCTTCACTGGTTATGGCTGGATTTGCCGCGCTTGGCAAGGTTTTTAAAAATTTGTTCTCCTGATGCTGTTCTGTTGATTTATAGCGATCGCGATTACAGCCACCATCCGATGATCACATTTGCGCCAAGTATCTCAAACCTTGTACTGCCTTCGGTGCCTTTCGTGACCCAGCTCGAAACCGAATACATCTCGCGAAAGGCCTCTATCCCTACGAGGGCTATTCTTAAATTCGCATCAACGCTAGCCGGACGGCACAAACTGGACTATGTGTTTGGAACTCTGCTGTCGAAAAGCGACCGTTTGATTGTTTTGAGCGAACGGCATCTCAATAACCTCTCGAGCAGCTTTCCAGACGTGGATGGCAAAGGACTCGTGATTCCGCCTCCCTGTTTGATGCGTATTTGCCCGGACCATAACGGTAGATCCAGACAGCTGGGGCGTGAGGCACTTGGTGCCAAACAGGACGATTTTGTCATTGCTTACTACGGCTATTTGTATGCGGAGAAAGGTGTCGAGACTTTATTCAGAGCGTTTCAAATCCTCAACGCCCAAAGAAGCAATACAAAGTTGGTTATGATCGGCGGAGATAAAGCTGAAAATCATGAGTCATCCTACGTCGATGGAATTCACGAACTCGCTAGATCGTTAAAAATAGATACCAATCTGACATGGACGGGAGAGTACGCGTCGGATAGCAATAAAGCCTCCTTCTATCTCCGTGCTGCTGATGCCTGTGTCTTCCCATTTAAATCTGGGGTGACGCTCAACAGGAGCTCAGTCGCAGCTGCTGCCGCCCACGGTTTACCCCTTATTGCAACAAGAGGCAACGTTCTTGAGTCTCCTTTTTTAGACCAACAGAATCTCCTTCTCTGCCCTCCCGAAGACCCCGATTCACTGGCCCTAACGATTGCCTCGGTGGTGGATAATCAGGCCTTGCGCCAGCGACTTCATACGGGAGCCTTGAGATTAGCTGCTGAGTGCTTCTCGTGGGAGAAGGCAGTGGACCGAACCATTGCCGCACTTACGCAATGAGGTCAAGGAGTCCGTTGAGAATAGTCATCTATGACCCCTCCGGACGAGGTGGCATCGGTCATTACACATATCAGCTTGCGCAAAGTTTAGCACTGATGGGAAGTGATGTGACTGTGGTGACGAATGAAAATTACGAACTGAAACACCTACCACGGAATTTCAACATCACGGTTCTATTCAAGAAAAGTTGGATAAAAGGTTGGGCGCGCGGCTTAATCGCGCCATTACGCAAACGAAGTTCGGATTACTACAACACTTCGGCCCTTCAGGGCGGGCCCCAAACGGACAAAAAGATTCCAACTCTCGGTTTTCTTAGAAGCCTACGACTAAGAATCATCTGGCTTAAAGCAGCCTTCTTGTTTATATGGAAGCGGCCCCATCTGATTCACTTTCAATGGGTAGTGGATCACAATCAAGAATGGTTTTTTATAAAACTTTTGCAGCTACTCCACTTTAAAATCGTCTATACGGTCCACGACATATTTCCATTAGAATCCGACGCGCATCTTGACTATGAGGCGCTTAAGACAACGTATCGTAAAGTAGATGCGCTTATCGTTCATGCTGAAAACACCAAGAAGGAATTCGTGAGTGCTTTCGATGTCGATCCCGCCAAGGTTTACGTGATACCTCACGGTAGTAATGATTTGTTTTATAAGGAACAGATGATTCCCAAGGAGGTTGCCAGAGAGCGACTGAATCTTTCCCAAGGAAAACAAGTAATATTGTTTTTCGGCGCAATAAAAAGGTACAAGGGTTTGGAATACCTCGTAGAGGCTTTTCGACAGGTTAAAGAACGAGTGGATAACGTAGTGCTGCTCATTGCCGGGAAGATCTATGATAAACACGCTAAGGACTTTGAGTACTACGCGCGTTTGATTGACGAACTCCGCAGCCATGATGATGTCATTTGTGTAGCAGATTACATTCCTTTTGAAACAATAGGTTGTTATTTTTCCGCGGCAGATATGGTCGTTCTTCCCTATACTAAAACGTATACGAGCGGGGTGTTGCTGGCCGCCTACGCTGCAGGAAGACCGGTAGTTGTAACCGACACAGGCGCCTTACGCGAAGTGGTGGAACCGGGTAAGAGCGGGGTGATAGTGCCTCCCAAGGATTCGCGAGCTCTCGCAAGAGCCATTATTCATATTTTCAAGAGTTCGGATATAGAAGCAATGGGCAGGTATGCAAAACATCTCGCCCAAACAAGATATTCTTGGGAGACCGTGGCGTCCAAAACCACTGATCTCTACCAATCTTTGGTCTCTCAAAGCAACGTAAAACCCTGCTCCCGTATTTAATATAGGACAATGAATGATGGATAATCGTGCTAAAATAAGAACGCCAAATGTAAGCGTGATAATTCCGACCCATAACCGCGCCGAGCTTCTCTCGTCAGCACTTACCAGCGTCTTAAATCAAAGCTATCAGGACTTTGAGATCGTCGTCGTAGACGATGCTTCGACAGACAAAACTCGGGAGGTTATAGCAAGTTTTAATGACGCGAGGATAAAATATGTACGTCATGAGGTTAATAAAGGTGATGCGGGTTCGAGAAACACCGGCATACAAAATTCGACTGGTGACTTTATAGCATTTCTAGATGACGATGACGAATGGTTACCCGAGAAGCTCCAAATTCAGGTTGATGTGTTGAGAAGCTGTCCAACAAACGTTGGCGGAGTGTATACCGGTTGGCTAAAAATAGACAAATCGACAGGAGAAATATTGGAGATAAAACTCGACGGCAAACACGGAGATTTATTTCAGGAGATGTTTCTTGAGAATTTAATGTCTACGGCCTGCGTCGTTGTCAGGAGAGAATGTTTCGAAAGAGTGGGGTTGTTTGACGAGAGCATGCCCTGTAGTAGCGATTATGATATGTGGATTCGAATCGCGGCACACTTTCACTTTGAATATATAAAGGAGCCTTTGGTCATCCTATACTATGCGCAGGGCCCGAAATTGAGTACCAACGTGCCGTCAGCTCTCCAGGGTTTGGAAATGGTACTTGAGAAATATGACAAATGTTTCGTGGCGAATAAAAAAAACTTTAGCCGCCTATATTATAACATGGGCATACTCTACTTTCTCAGCGGAGAGTCTGAGAAAAGTAGAAAGGCATTGTTGAAAGCCATAGAGTCCTGTCCATTAGGCGTTAAGCATTATCTTGCACTTCTTATTTCACTCCTAGGTTCAGACGTCTTGAGGCGGTCCATAGGGCTTAAGGAAAAGATAAGTGCGCCGTTGAGAAACAGAAAAATTTCCCAAGAAGTACGGCGAGTCGCAAATAGTAGCGTTATACCGACGGTCAGGTTGATTTGCCGATCTCGTCTGACGCAGTAGCCCCTTGTTAGCACCCGGAGTTGATGTGTTTAGGTTCTTGTGTTTGGACGTAATTCGATATCGTATGTGGGCATGTACGGAGAACGGGTAGGATCTTTGGCTCGGGGGCGGCATTGACTTTAGTGCGAATTTTAGCTCCGCAGGGTGAAGCACTAAATCAAGAATGGGAGTCTAACGGTATGCGAAGCCGCGTTGATTTTGCAAACCACAGCAATGAGGGGTTCGCTTGACTATTTCGGCCGTCAAGATCGGGACCCTCATTAGGAATTCACCGAATTCGGCTCCTTCCATAGGTCATGTTGCAATTCGAGTAAAGGGCGTTCCGAGTGCTGTTCGTTGGTCTTTCTTACTGTTTGTGTTCTCCTTTCCCTTTGAAGCAATAGATATTAGCTTTATTATCGGGTCAGCCACGATAGTAAAACTCGCCGGGTTTTTATTTTTTGCTTTGTATTGCCTCTATTATGGTCCTTTCTTTGGGGAGAGATCTTTCTTCCCTCCTATTTCAATTTCCTTGTACTGGTTCTTGGGGTATCTGATTGTTTACGTGTTGAATTTTGGTTTCACCGATGAACGACTCTTGGGTGAATATCCGTTTTGGGAGCATTGCTTCACATTGATCCAGTTTCTTGTGTTATTTTGGCTCGCGTCGAGCCTGTTAACTGAACAGAAGATGGCGAGGAGTGTGCTACTCGCTTATTCGATTGCGTCAGGCCTCGTAGCCCTCGGAGTCTTGGTTAAGGTTCCTGGATTTTATGAGCAGATTGCTCAGGGAAGGGTGACGGCGTTTGGCGACAACGCGAACGCCGTGGCAGGACATATGGCTTTTGCTGCGGTGATAACCACAGGTTTATGTGTTTATGGGTCACAGAAACATCTCCTGAGCAGGTTTGTGCTTGTCGGCCTCACACTTGCTCTTTTGGTGGTCATGGTGAAAACTGGCTCCCGTGGTACGAGTGCTGCGTTTCTGTTTGGTGCTTGGGTATATCTGCTTCCCTATGGGCGGTCCAAACGAATACGGACCGGCATCGGTTTAGCCCTACTCTCCATAATCGCGGTGGTATATCTAAGTGCCAGCAATCCGCACGTGTTCGAGCGATGGCGTGAGAGCTACGAAGGCGATCTCGCTCAAAGACAAGTAATCTTCCCTACGGCCATCGACATGATTCTGGAACGGCCCATCTTTGGATGGCATCCCACGATATGGGATTACGAACTCGGGCGACGCATCGGGCTTTTGAACGGAATTGATGCACACAACCTCGTTTTTTCCATATTGCTGGAGGTAGGCATAGTAGGTGCAAGTCCCTTCTTTGTCGGCCTCTGGTCGTGCGGACGGTCAGCATGGAGGGCGCGCCGAGGGAGTCTGGGGGCCCTGCCGCTGGCACTTATGGTCACCGCACTCGGTGTCAGTATGACTGGGACGGGTCTCATCTTGTCCTCGAGCAAGGCACAATGGCTCATTTTAGCGTTGACCATCGCGGCCGGTGCTATCGCGCCCCTCATTATTAAACCGGGGGAACATTGTGTGAGCCAGCCTGTCAAAAGGATCAGAAGGCCGTTCTGACAACGAGGTCAGGTTGTCCTCCTGGTTAAGAGCTGTTTTTGGCTGATCGAGAACACATCCGAACCAGAAACACATGGAAAAGTGGACGCCGAGACGATGGAGCTATGCTTGTTTGGGTGGGAAAAACGACTCGTAAGCTCTCGAAAGAAAAATGCAATCTGATTGACAGGGAAAGGTTCACTTTGAGGTGTATTTGTTGTTAAAAAGTTTCCAACTCCCGCTGGTGTTGAGAGCCTAAACGTGATTGGCCCTTGGGCATTGATGTAATATATCTGATTCTATTTTCGGTCCATTCACATCGAAATCTCTCATAACCCCGATCGGGGTTTCATTCATTGTCTGCTATGTCTGCTATGTAAGGATGCTGAAAGCGAATAACGTTTTTTGTGCCCAGATTCCATCAAAGGCATATGGTCCTGCACCGAATGTTGGTTGTCCAGAATTGCCTCAATGGGCAAAGCGAACAACTGCGCTAGCCGCGTTTCGGTCTCTGTTAGTGCAGGCCGGACTCGATCATGCTCATTTGGAGTTACCGTATTGGAACCCTTTGAGGGATATTGTTGAAGACAAAAAGGTTGTCCTGAAGCCGAACTGGGTTATGCACCAAAACGCCTCAGGCTACGACCTCGGCTGTTTAATTACGCACACGAGTATACTGGCCGCCATCCTCCAATATGTTGCGAAGGCACGTCCGCGAAGCATCGTGGTTGGCGACGCTCCGCTGCAAGGGTGCGATTTCGAATCGTTGCAGGTTAACTCGGGAACAATCGAGATGATTGAGCGATTCTCGAAGAATGGCATCGGTGTCCAAGTTAAGGACTTTCGACGCACTATCCGTCGGGACAGTAGGTTGCAAACAATGGCCCAAGAGCATTGTCTTCCCTTTGATAATTTTATTCTGTACGATCTCGGTGGTGCGAGTTCCCTCGAGGAAATTAGTACACCGAGCAGCGAGTTTCGGGTCACGATGTACGATCCGAAATTGTTGAAGCGTACTCACGGTCCGGGCAAACACCAATACCTTATAGCGCGAGACATTATTGAAGCGGATGTAGTAATCAATGTGCCTAAGTTAAAAACACATAATAAGGCGTGTATTACGGGCGCTTTAAAGAACCTAGTGGGAATTAATGGCCACAAGGAGTACCTGCCCCATCACCGCAAGGGTAGCCCAGACGATGGCGGTGACTGTTATTGTGACCGATCACCCGTCAAGGCTTTGCTGGAGGATCTCTTGGATGCGGCTAATCAAGCTAACGGAGAAGTTTCTCGCTGGTTGCTAGCAAATGCCGTGAGGGGCGGTATGGCATTCGCAAAAATTTTGAACCTGGACGACAACTATGAGGGGTCGTGGCACGGGAATGACACGGTTTGGAGAATGACATTGGATCTCCAGCGGATTTTGCACTATGGCAAGCAGGATGGAACGCTCGCGGACTCACCGCAACGCACGGTTCTGACTGTAACCGATGCGATCATTGCCGGAGAGGGAGACGGGCCCCTCGCGCCAACACCTATAGGGCTGGGAATGATGACAATGGGAACCAGCACCGCGGCAGTGGAATGGGTTAATGCGCTTCTTATGGGCTTACGACCGGATCGCATTCCTCTTACCAGGGAGGCGTTTGCCTACAATCGATATCTGTTGGCTGACTTTTCACCGCGCGATATTGCCGTCTCTGTAGATGGTCAGCCAATCAGTGTGGATGAACTTTTCCCTCGTTACGGCCGTGCTTTCCGTCTGCCGAAAGGATGGTCGGAGACAGTCTAGTTTAGCCAAACGGGATTTGCTAGATTCCGTGGACCTTCAAAATGCAACTGGCAATTCACGATCGCGAACACAGCTTCTCTGATCGTTGGATAACATATTGCGACCAGCATGATATTTCTTATATTCGCGTGAACTGCTTGGATAATGACATCATTCAAAAACTTAGAATCGTGGACGCATTGTTATGGCATTGGGACCACAACGATCCTCGTGGGCTTTTCATGGCCAGGTACGTCTTGATGGCCGCCGAAGCGATGGGTATTGTTATTTTTCCCAACATGCCAACCTGCTGGCATTTCGATGACAAGGTGGCACAAAAATATCTACTTGAAGCTATCGGCGCGCCACTGATACCGACTTACATTTTCTATGATCTCGAAGATGCCCTCCAATGGATTGGCGGTACTTCTTTTCCTAAGGTTTTCAAGTTACGCAGGGGAGCGGGCTCGTCGAATGTCCATCTAGTTCGAACGCGTGACGAGGCCCGAGCGCTAGCCAAGCAAGCGTTCTCCCGTGGGTTCAATCCTATAGCTAAATATTCGAACGATGTGACTAAGCGTTATCGTGCTGCCTGTCGGCGCGGCGATCTACTCCGAGTTTTGAGGAGGGTGCCACAAATTCTAATGAAGATCCGGCGGATAAACCAGGCTATGGGGCGGGAAAAAGATTATCTCTATTTTCAGGATTTCGTGCCCGGCAATCAGTTCGATACTCGCGTAACGATTATCGGCGACCGGGCTTTTGCTTTTATTCGCAAAGTTCGGCCAGGTGATTTTCGGGCGTCGGGTAGCGGCGTAATCGATTATGACGTTCAGAAAATTCACTTGGAATGTGTTCAGAGTGCCTTTGAGATAGCCCAAAAGGTCGGTTCGCAAAGTATGGCCTTTGACTTTGTTGTCATGCCGGACGGTCACGCTGTCATTGCAGAGGTGAGTTATTGTTATCTCAACACGGCCGTATACAACTGCGAGGGCTACTGGGACCACAAACTGAACTGGCACCCCGGTCATGTGTGGCCTGAGGAGGCTATTTTAATGGATCTTTTGGACATCACCTCGAAACGCGAATCGTCTTGTTACTCGACTTCGAAAACGCAACACAAAACCAGCGCTATCATATCATGACGGTTCACGTCCTTCGTCCAGAACTTGGCCATGTGCGCTGAGGAGCCAAAATGTTACTCGGAATCTACTCACCTTCTTACGGTCATAGTGTAACGGCAGTCTTTCGCGGCAACAATTTTAGAGCGTCGAAGCAACGGTAAAATACGCTAAGGTTGAGCTCACGCTGGGCAAACCGTCGGAGCAAACCACTTGACCATGTATTCGCCTGTGACGCCGCTCTCAAAGGTGTATCGAGCCATGCTCGCCAATCTTACCGCTTAAGACGGTAGGAATAAGAGTGTGTTTGGCTTAAGTCAGGCGTTATGAGCTGCCGTCTTCTCTATCTTGTCGGACAGCTGCGTCCAGGGGGCTTGGAACGTCAGCTCTACTATCTCCTCAAGAGCATGGACCGTGGGCGTTACCAGCCAGAGGTAGTCGTGTGGAATTTTCGCGAGGCTGAAGCTTATGTGGAGCAGATTCGGGCGCTGGGCGTTGCCCTTCATTCATTTGCTAGCGGATCCTCTAGATTCATGAAGCTCAGAGCATTTCGCCGTCTAGTTAAAAAGGTGAAACCAGAAGTAGTTCACTCCTACAGTTTCTACGACAACTTTGCGGCTTGGTGGGCTACACGAGGGCTAAATGCGATTCCGATCGGCTCGATTCGGCAAGATTTCGTAACTGAGCGGCGTGCATCAGGGATTATACTAGGTCGATTGAGTGCCTCGTTGCCGAGGACTCAAATCTCTAACAGTTTGGCCGCCCAAATTGCGGTCGAAGAATCGCCGGGGCCGTTTAGGCCAAGCCAGGTACATGTAGTCCACAATGGCATAGATTGTGACAGGACTCTGCTTCACCCGATACCACCAAATGTCCCATCACTACTTTCGATTGGTAGACTTTATCCAGAAAAGCGCTGGGATAGACTGCTCAGAGTTGTTAGCTTGGTCGCAGCCAGACGAGTTGGGTTCTCAGTGCGTCTCGCGGGTGATGGTCCGCTGCTCAAGGAACTCCAGTCGCAAGCGAGGCATCTTGGTATCGCTGGCTTAGTCCAATTCCTAGGATTTCGCCACGATATCCCAACTTTACTCAAAGAGTCGAGCTTCCTGATACATACAGCCGATGCAGAGGGTTGCCCTAATGTCGTAATGGAGGCGATGGCGTGCGGGCGTGCTGTAATTGCGACAGATGCGGGGGATATCCCGTATCTTGTCGATAACGGCAAGACCGGCTTTGTAGTGCGCCGCGGGGATGATGCAACACTGGTTGAGCGTTTAATGACTCTGATCACTGACCGAAATTTATGTCGGCAAATGGGTGAGGCCGGCCGCGTCAAGGCGGAAAATGACTTAGGCTTAGACCGTTTGGTCTCAAAAACTTTCTCAGCTTACCAAGCCGCTGGCTGGAATGGTTAAGAGCGCAGACGAAGAGGTTATACTGAAGTCAGTTGAAATTTGAATGAGTGGCTCCACCGTGGAACAATCCACGGTTAAGCAGAGAAAGGAGCCACTCCGAAAGCGAATAGAAGACCCGGTTACCGACTTCCTGAAAGAAAGCTCTCTGGATCACACCGATATGACATTCCCCCAAGCCCTTGTCTGTGGGTTTGTAAGCCGGGCCAGCAAGACCGCAAAGCCCATGCGACTGGCAAAATCGCAGTAGGTCGGATTTAAACCAGGATCGTAGAGATCGGCCTCCTGGAAGCCACTCTTTCTCAAGATTGCCCACGACCCTAGCTACATACTCAGCCGTTGATTCATGAATGACATAGAAGAATAATATGGAATCTCATTCGATTACTCGATGCCGCGTTCTTCTCATCTCTAATCATCGTGAGGTAAAGGAACATCAACGCTCCGCTGGCATTTTTGTAGAGCGTCAAGTCGCGTCGTTGACGAATGCCGGCATCGACGTCAACGTGTTTGATATTGGCGCTAGCCATTCGCCGGTTCGTGTCTTCAAAAAATGGATCCAGCTGCGACGAGAAGTCAGAACATTTAATCCGCACTTGCTCCATGGGCGATACGGCGCGCTTACGGGTTTTATATCTGTTTTTGCGGGACGTCCCGCTGTCGTAACATTTTGTGGAAGCGACTTGAACAGGGGCGCGTCCACGTCCGGTCTGCGCATGCGTCTTGGTTTTGTCCTTTCCAACTTGGCGGCACTTCGCGCTCGGCGGATTATCTGTGTCAGTCAGCAGCTTCGAGAAGTACTATGGTGGCGGCGTGGGAAGGCAGTTGTTATACCGGACGGAGTTGATACAGATTTGTTCTGTCCTGGTTCACAAAACGAGGCGCGAAAAGAACTTGGCTGGAACACGGAACGTCCGGTCGTGCTTTTTAATATCGGGAATGATGCAAGAAAAAAGGGCTTTGACTTGGCCAAGGACGCGATGGCCGTGGTGAGATTAGCTGTGCCAGGGGCTCAGTTGCAAGTCGTTCAAGAGGTGGACCCTTCGCGTATGCCAACATATTATCGCGCCGCAGATGCCCTCTTGTGTACCAGCCTCAATGAGGGCTCGCCAAATGTCGTCAAGGAAGCTCTGGCTTGCAATCTGCCGGTCGTGTCTGTGCCCGTTGGGGACGTTTCGGAGCGACTAGCAGCGGTTCGCCCCTCGGCAGTGGTGCCGCGAGATCCTAACGCAATAGCAAAAGCTCTTGCCGAGATTCTTCTTACGAGGGAGCGAAGTAACGGACGGGAACACGTGATCCATCTCGGCCTTAATGAAATAGCTGAGCGTGTGATCGCGGTCTACAGGTCCGTTTGGGAAGTCGCAGCATTAAAATCAGCTAAAGCCAATACTTCTGGCGAACTTCGGAAGGCCGTACTGGAGTCACGCCGCTATCCATATGACCGGAGATAATACAGTAACGTCATTGCGACCTAATTCACTTTCAATCAGCGAGTACGCAGATTGGTTGGCTAGAAGTGGAACTAGTGTCTTGCCCGGTACGGGAGGAACCTACTGGGTTGGATACGAAACGGGTGCTCTTGTGCGATTACCGACATTTGATCTGAGCCGGCCTCAACCTGGTGAGATTCAACGTGTGCTTTGGCAAGGTCGGGTAGGGGTGGCCGCTTATTTGTTGAGTCCTGATGATCAACATCCTGCGAACGCGTGGCTGTACGTTTGCCGCGATCGTTCATACAGTGTTGAAAATCTTTCAAAACCAGCCCGAAGGGATATCCACCGCTCGCAGCGAAATCTTCGCTTCGGCCTGGTGGATTGGCCAACATTACTTGCCAAGGGCCTAGAAGCGTATGCGGACACTCGGAGGCGGGTTGGTCTGTCAGACGGGACTAGGAACAATTTTATGCGTCGGTTCGAAACCTTCTCTAGCAATCCTGCCCATCACGTTTTTGGTGCGTGGAATAATGACGCGTTAGTCGCATTTATGACACTTATCATCGTTGATTCTTGGGTAGCAATTGAAGGGTCTTTTTCCGCCGATGCTTTCCTGAGATGGTGTCCCAATGATGGTCTAGCCCATCAAGTGCTTAACGATTTTCTAGTCCAACGCGGGTTCCCGATCATTAGTTACGGTCTAAGTTCTGTGCAGGAAGACAGCACCGCGGCCGGACTGCATTATTACAAAACCAAGATTGGATTCGATGCGGAACCTGTACATCGAGCCTTCGCAGTTCACCCTTTTATTCGTCCTCTCGTTAAGCCTTTGACGCTGCGGGTCTTAAAATCAGCACTTCGTTTTCGACCAGGAAATCGGCGTCTCAAGAAAGCACATGGGGTATTGACATCCTTGTTCAACGAACAATCGAGTCGAGACGAACAACTGAAATGGGATCTCGTGATTTGTCACGATCTGTCTACGTGCCCGGCTTGTGGAAGTAATTCATCGCGCAGCACTAAGGTGCCGTTCCACGGTCCCCGAGGTGATGGGTTTTTGCGTCGCTGCTCACGGTGCAGGAGTTTTTTTCTTATCGAAACGTACGACCAGCAAAGAGAAGTTTTGCACGTCCAATCCCAGCCTTGGGGAAAACCAGACTCTGGAACGGCAGTGAATGACTTTAAGATCAAAATGTACCATTCGATCGTTGCACTCCTCAAGGACCATCGGCCACCACCGGCGCGACTCCTAGATGTCGGATGTTCGTTCGGTGGGTTTCTCATCGAGGCGCGTAACGCAGGGTACCAGGTCTCAGGTTTCGATATCCTGCCGGAAGCGGTAGCATCCATTTGTTCTAAAGGCATTTCAGCTGAGATCTGTTCATCGATCGGTGATCTAAAAACGGTCGATAATGGAAGTGTCGATGTTCTAACCTGTCTGGATATCAATTACTACTGGACAGATCAACCGGCAGAACTAAAACACGCGTTTGCCAAGCTCAGAGCAGGTGGTTACCTAGCTATTAGAGTCGCATCCAAATCCTGGCTATTATCCATCGGTTTGCTGATTCATCGCGTTGCTCCGAAACTTGCAAAACAAATAA
>Ga0316628_100002264_pt1 | contig 14140 bp, 8 predicted proteins | sample OWC_Aug_M2_C1_D5_FD_207648 | JGI IMG/M metagenome (GOLD analysis project Ga0316628, IMG submission 207648) | Wetland soil microbial communities from Old Woman Creek delta, Ohio, United States - OWC_Aug_M2_C1_D5_C | ecosystem: Environmental > Terrestrial > Soil > Wetlands | place: USA: Ohio... | reverse complement strand
GACCGACACCACCTTCTACATCCTCGCCCTGTACTTCGGGTCGGTGGGCATCCGCAAGACGCGGCATGCCGTCGCGTGCGGCCTGCTGACCGACCTGGGAGGCGTCTGCGCCGCGATCTTCTTCGCGTACCTGTTCTTCCACTAGTGGCGCGTTGGCGGCGCGAAGGCGGGGCGCCCGCCCGCGCCGCCTACCGCCCCGTGTACCTGAGCAGGCCCGTGAAGTTGCCGGTCGGGTCGTACTTGGCGTAGACGACGACGTTGCCCGCCGCCGCGGCCGCTTCGCCGGCCCACTCCTCGCCGCTCTGCGTGAGGTGCGTCCACTGGCCGCCGGCCACCACGGCCACGTCGAGCGCGCCCGGCACGCGCAGCCGGAATCGGTAGGTCCGGCCCGCCTGCAGCAGGCCGGTCAGCGGCTCCAGGAGTGTGACGCCCCGCGCCCCGAACGCGCCGAAGGACATCGGGAACGCCGCCTCGCTCGTGCCGCGCGAGGCCTGCACGCGGTAGTCCATCACCCAGCTGAGCGAGCCCTCGGCACCCTGAGGCTTGGCGAACAGCCGCAGCAGGTAGTCGCCCGGCCCGGGGAACGCGGCATCCACCCGCGCCTGGCCTCCGCCCACCTGCACGAGGGCGTAGTCACCCTCGAGCTGCCTCCCGGTGCCCGCGTCCAGCACGGTCGCCGACATCTGGACCGGCTGCGTCACGCCCAGCGTCACCGACACGCGGTCTACGGCCGCGATGCGGGAGTGCCGGTGGCTCCCGATGCCGAACCCCAGGGCGAAGAACGTCGGCCGCACGAACGCGAGGTCCACGTACTCCTCGGCCGTCACCGGCCGGTCCAGGAGCTGCCACTGCGGATCCTGCGGCAGGTGGTCGAACACGAACGCGTCGGGCGCGGTGAGGAAGTAGTGTTCCTGGAACCGCCGCACGAACCGCATCTGCTGGTCGAGGTAGCCGGCGCCCCAGGTGGGGTCCATGAGCCGCCACCGGCCGTCGATGCGCACCGCGTTCCAGGCGTGGTTCGTGGGGCCGTCGAACCGCTGGCCGGTGGTGTAGCCGTATCCCTTCGACCAGCCGCTGACGACCTGAACCTGGAGTCCCATCGCGGCGCCGACGGCCTCGCTCAGGCGGGCGTAGCCCTCGCACACCGACGAGCGGCTGCGGAGCACGCCGTCCGCGCTCTGGTCGCCGTGGCTCCCGGAGCGGAAGGCGTTCACGTCGTAGTCGATGTTCCCGGCGATCCAGCGGTACAGCGCGCGCGCCCTGGTCAGGTCGTCGGGGCCGGCCTGGGCCAGGTACGCCGCCAGCGCCTGCACCGACTGCTCCGCGCTCGCCGGCGCGGCGTCGGCGTAGGCGTCCACGGTCCGGAACCGACCCGGCGCCGCGGGCTGGGCGGCGGCGGGCGCGGGCGCCGGCCTGACGGCGGGTGCGACGCCGGGCGTCGGAGCCGGCGTGCCGGGCTGCGCCGGCTTCTGCGTCGGCTTCTGAGCCTGCAGCGCGGCTGGCGCGAGCAGGGCGGCGAGCAGGACGCGGAGCAGCCGCCGGCTCATCGGCGCCGCCCCAGCTCCGCCAACACTCGTTCCGCCGTCATCGGCAGCCGCAGCATCCGCGCGCCCGTGGCGTCGAAGACCGCGTTGGCGATCACGGCGCCCATGCAGATGATCGCGGGCTCGCCGCCGCCTTGGGGCGCCAGCTCGTCGTTCGGCACCAGCACGGTCTCGATCCGCGGCACCCACGAGAACCGCGGCAGCCGGTAGGTGTCGAAGTTGCGGTCCAGGAGGTCACCGCCCTGAAACCGCATCTCCTCGCCCAGCGCGTACCCCAGGCCCATCGTGACGCACCCCTCCATCTGCATCCGGGCGCCGTCGGGGTTCACCACGATCCCCATCTCCTGCGCGCACACCATGCGGTCCACGTGGATCCGGCCCGTGGCGCCGTCCACGCTCACGTCGGCGACGTGCGCCACGTAGGTACCCGCGTCGATGCCGCACGCCAGCCCGCGGCCGCGCCCGTTCCGGTGCGGCGCGGCGCCCGCGCGCCACTGGGACGCCTCGCCCACCGCCCGCAGCACGCCGAGCATCCGCGCGTCCCTCGTGTTCCGGAGCCGGAATTCGAGCGGGTCCATCCCCGCCGCCGAGGCCATCGCGTCGATCTGCTGCTCCGCCGCGAAGCGGTTGGTGTTCGCTCCCGGCGCACGCCAGGGCCCCGTCGCGAAGAGGTGGTAGCCCGGAGGGGCGCCGGACCAGCTGCCGAATGCCCGGACGCGGCGGTTCGGCACGTCGTAGAACACTTCCGTACCACGCTCGCCCGCGCCATACACCTCGTAGTCCCACAGCGTGAGGCGGCCGCTCGCATCTATCCCGGAGACGATGCGCACCAGCGCCGCGGGGTCGAACGTGTCGAGGAAGAACTCCTCGTCCCGCGTCCAGGCCACCTGGACCGGCCGGCCCGCCGCCTGCGCCAGCCGCGCCGCCTCCACCGCCTGCTGCCCCGAAGCCTTGCCGCCGAACCCGCCGCCGACGTACGGCGTGATCATCCGCACGTCCTCGGGGCGCATGCCGACCGCCCGCGCGACCTGCGGCCGCAGGCTGAACGGAGCCTGCGTGGACGCCCAGACGGTGAGCCTGCCGTCCTTCAGCTCCGCCAGCGCCGCGTGCGGCTCGATCGCCGAGTGCGCGACGAAGGGGTGGCGGTACGTCGTCTCGAACGTGCGCGCCGACTGACGCCGCCCCGCCTCGACGTCGCCCGCCGACTCCGTCGTCCGCGCTGCGGGCGCCGCCTGCACCAGGTGGTCGTACACGCTCTCGGTGTCGAACGCCGGCGGCGGGACGTCGTACTCCGCGCGCACCAGCCTCACGGCGCGCTCCGCCGTCTCCGGGTCGGGGGCGAGCACCGCCACCAGCCCGTCCAGGTTCAGCACGCGCACGCCTCCCACCGCCGCGGCGGCCGCCGTATCGAGCGTCCGCGGCGTGGCGCCGTGCGCCGGCGGGCGGACGATGCGCGCGTACAGCATTCCCGGCAGGCGGATGTCCGCGGTGAACTTCGCCGCGCCCGTCACCTTCTCCCGCCCGTCGAGCCGCTTCGGGGAGCGGCCCATCACCGCGTACTCCCGCACCGAGCGCAGCACGGCGCGCTCGTCGACCGTGTGGGTGATACGCTGCCCACGCGCCAGCTCGCCGAAGCTGACGCGGCGCTCGCGGCTCGCCGTGACGAAGACCACCCCGTTCTCGACTGAGAGCCGCTCGCGCGGCACGCCGAGCCGCTGCGCGGCGAGGTCGGTGAGGATGAGCCGCGCCTGCGCCGCGGCGGCCCGAACCGCCGGCCCGAAGAACCGCGTGGACATCGAGCCCCAGGTGCCCGCGTCGAAGGGACAGGTGGCGGTGTCGCCCATCACGATGCGGATCGCGTCGAGCGCCACGCCGAGGTCCTCGGCCGCCATCTGGGTGAGGGAGGTCATCACCCCCTGGCCCATCTCTATCTTGCCCGAGAACAGCGTGACCCGCCCATCCTGCGCGATGTGGAGGTAGGCGTTGACGTCGGTGGGGTAGGTCCCCTGTGGCGCCAGTGCCTCCGCCGCGCCCGGGGCGCCCGCGGAGGGGAGGCTCACCAGGACGAGGACGCCGCCGCCCAGCGCCTTGACGAAGTCGCGCCGGGGCATCCGGGCGAAGTCACTCATCGCCGCCTCCGCTCCGGCCCGCGACCGCCTCGATGGCCGCGATGACTCGCTGGTGCGCGCCGCAGCGGCACAGGTGGCCCTCCAGGCCCTGCGCGATCTGCTCGCGCGTCGGATGTGGGTTCGCCGCCAACAGCGCGTGGGCGCCCATGATCATCCCCGGCGCGCAGTAGCCGCACTGGAGGCCGCCGTGGTCGTGGAACGCCTGCTGGAGGGGGTGGAGCCGCCCCTCCCGCTCGAGCCCCTCGATGGTGGTGACCTCCTTGCCCCGCACGGCGGCGAGGTCGCTCACGCAGGAGCGCACCGCGCGGCCGTCCACGAGCACGGTGCAGGCCCCGCACAGCCCGATGCCGCAGCCGTACTTGGTCCCGGTCAGCTCGAGATCGGTGCGGAGCACCCAGAGGAGAGTCCGGGCGGGGTCGGTCTCGAGGGAGACCGGACGGCCGTTGAGGCGGAAGCGGATGGTGTCGATCATGCCCGTATGAGGCGGAGCGGCACGCGCCGTGTCAAGAGCGCGGGGAGGGAAGACGCCCCGAGTACTGCGGGGGCCGGAAGGGCCGCGGGGTGGCCGGTACGCCGCCGGATTCCGGCGCGTCCCTCGCCCGGCCGACTGCCCGTACGACGGCGCGGCGAACGACCCGCCCGCGCATCCCTGTGTTCGACGCGCCCGGCGGAGGCGTTCGGCTGCGCGTGATCGGGTAGCCCCGCCCCGCAGGCTCGCGGGCGACTGGGCGGCTACCTCTCCGTCGCCTGTGGCGGAGGCGCGGCGCAGCGGAACCCGGTCTGCGCGATCTCGCCGCGCGTGCGCGGAGACGCCGCGACGCCGGCGCGGTAGAAGCCGGTGGCGAACGCGGGTGGCGTGTTGTAGGCGCCGCCGCGGATGACGTACAGCGTGTCACCGCCCGGTTGCAGATGACCGCCCGGGTACGGTAGCAGCCGCGACGAGGTCCATTCCCACACGTTGCCCACGAGATCTGCCACGCCGAGCGGCGAGTCCCCCCGCGGGTGGGTCCCGACGCGGACCGGGCCCGCTGAGGCGCGGCGCGCGCGAGCCGCCGCAACAGTGTCGAGAGCGAGCTCCGCCGCGGAGGTGTCGGGCGCATCACCCCACGGATAGCGTCGCCCCTCGGGTCCGCGGGCAGTCGCCTCCCACTCGAACTCCGTCGGCAGCCGTCGACCCTGCGCGCGCCACGCGCAGAACGCCGCGGCCTCCGCCCAGCGGACGCCGGTCACCGGCAGCAGGGAGTCGGGCTCCGTCGTCCACGGAAGGTCCGCGTTCGTCGCCCGAACGAAGCGTCGGTACGCGCCGACTGTCACCTCGGTGCTGTCGATGGCGAACGCCGGCAGAGCCACGCGATGCGCCGGGCGGGCCCGCGGCTCGTCGTTCGAGCCAATGAGATAGGAGCCGGCTGGGACTACTACCATCCCTGGCGGAGCCATCGGGCCCGGCGGCGTGGTGAGCAGCCCGATGACGATCCTCGCTCCCTCGATGACCAACGCGGTAGCCGCCACTCCCGCCACCACCCACGCCACCGGCCGGCGTGCCGCGGCCGGCTTCCCCTGCCGCGCGCCGCGGGTGGTCGAAACGGGCAGCCCCCCGTCCAGGGCCTTCACGATCTCGGCGCCGGCCTGGAAGCGGTCCTCCGGCTCCGGCTCGAGGCAGCGCATCACCGCGGCGTCGAGCGCCGCGGGGACCTCGGGCCGCAGCTTGCGTATCCCCTCAGGCTTCCCGGCCATCCGGTGGATGAGCGACTCGTGGGTGGTGCACCCACCGAATGGGAGTGCGCCCGCCAACATCTCGTAGGCGACGAGTCCGAGCGAGTAGAGGTCGGAGCGCCCGTCGCTCGGCAAGCCTGCAACCTGCTCCGGGCTGAAGTACGCCGGGGTTCCGACCACGAGGCCCGCCGAGGTCAGCTGTTTCCCGAAGGGCACACGTGCCACACCGAAGTCGGTGACGAGCGAGCGGCCCGTCTCGCGCTCGAGGAGGATGTTGCCCGGCTTGATGTCGCGGTGCACGATCCCGAGCCGGTGCGCGAGGTCGAGGGCGCCCGCAACCTCGCGCAGGATCCGCACCGCGTCCGCCACCGGCAGCGCCCCCTCGCGAGCGAGGCGGTCGGCCAGCGACTCCCCCTCGACGAGCTGCATCGCCAGGTATACCAGGTCCTCGCTCTGCCCGGCGAAGTGGAGCGGCACGATGTTCGGATGGCTGAGCCGGGCGATGGCCTCGGCTTCGCGGTGGAAGCGCTCGAGCCCCGTGCGGGAGAGTGCCATGTCGGGCGATAGAACCTTCACCGCGAGCCGGCGGCCGAGGGCCAGGTCCCGGACCAGGAACACGATGGCGAAGCCGCCCTCGCCGATCCGCTGCTCGACGGCGTACTGCGGGCCGAGGGCGGACTGCAGTTCCCGGTCGAGGTGGGCGAATCTGTCGGCGGACGAGGCTGGAGGCGGAAACGGATCGGGGACGGGCGAGAGCGGCCCTGAGATCGGCTGCTGCTGCGGCGGCGAGATCCGGGGTGTTGTGACTGCGGTCGCGGCCTCGGCTGACTCGCTGAAGGGCAGGCGGCACGACGGGCACGTGGTGGCGCCCCATGGCACCGGAGCTCCGCACGACGGACAGGTCACGGGGTGGCCCGCGCCTTCAGGTCAGGGGTAACCCTAGGTTAGGGAAGCCAGGGCGGTAGGGCAAGCGCCGGCGACATGTGCCGGCTGGTCCGGAGGCGCCGGCTGGCGTGCCCCGGCGTCTTGCGGTATATGAGGTTCAGCCACACCACTTGGCGGAGATCGTGCGCGCTCGGGCTCTCCTTCCGCTGCTGCTCTCACTTGCTGCCGTGCGACCGGCCCTCGCCCAGCAGTGCCCCGACGGCACCCCGCCGCCGTGCGCCGGGCCGCGGCCTGCGCGCGCGCCCAGCGTGGCCATCCTCTTCATGGAGCCGCGCTCCCGGAACGCCGCCGACTCCTTGCTGGCCGAGGGGCTGACGCTCGAGATCATCAACACGCTGAGTGGTGTGCCCCGGCTGGACGTCCGCTCCCGCTGGGCGTCGCGGCGCATCGCGGCCGATGCCGACCCGATGCGCAGTGCCCGGACCCTTGGCGTGGACTACCTGGTGGACGGCATCCTCGAGCTGGACTCGGCGCGGGTGCTGGTGCGCGGGGCGCTGACCCGCACGAGCACCGGGCGCGTGGTGCGGCCGCTGCGCATCGAGCGTCGCCGGGCAGAGTTGGAGGGACTCCAAGCGGCCGTGGCGCAGGAGATCGCCGCAGCGGTGGTCGGGCGGCTGCTGCCGGGCGAGCGAGCGCGGTTCGCGGTGCGGCAGGTGGATCCGCGGGTGACGGAGCTGCTCCTCAGCGCCCGCGCGCTGCTCCTCCAGTACACGGCAGCGGAGAGCCGCCAGGCGCTGGTGCTGGCGCGGCATGCGATTGCGATCGACTCGTCGTCCGCGCCGGCGTGGGTGCTACTCGCCATGTGCTATGGGATGCTCGAGGACTTCGAGCCCGACAGCTTCGCCGCTTATGCGGACCGAGTTGCGGCGGCGAGCGAGCGGGCGTATGCACTCGATTCCTCCAACGGCACTGCCATGTCGTGGGTCGCTGGCGTCCGCGCGGTGCGGAACGATCTCTCGCCGCACACCGAGGCGCTCGCCCGCCGCGGTGCGGCGCTGGAGCCGGGAGCGGCGAGCGGCCACAGCCTGGCGTTTGTCCTGCTCGCAGAGGGCAAGGTGGGCGAGGCTCTCGCAGTCATCCGCGCTACGGTCCGGCTCGACTCGCTCTCCCCCATTGTCTGGGCCCACGCGGCCTACCGGTTCTTCAACGCGCGAGACTTCGCGGAGGCGGCCAGAGCGTGGGAGCGCTCGCTGGCGCTGCGTCCGTCGGCGCCGGACAGCTTCGCGCTCCGGCGCGCACGTCGGTGGTCCCTTCTGGAGACGGGCGACTGTGCCGGCGCGCTGGCTGCGGGGCAGTCTGTGGGAGACGCCTATCTCGTCATCGAGAGCCTGCGCTGCCTGGGACGGACAGCCGAAGCCGACTCGGTCATCGACAACCGACTGGCGATTCCGACCGTCTCACCGAGCAACCGGGCGATCCTCCTGGCGTGGAGGAACCAGCCCGACAGCGCGTTCGCCGTGCTCGACCGCACGTTCCCAAGATCCCTGGGCATGACCATCCAGCACCCTGCCTTCGATCCCTATCGCCAACACCCCGCCTACCTGGCGCTGCGGCGGCGGATGGGGCTGGAGCGGTGAGGACGGCGGGCACGGGGGCACGGGCGCACGGGGGCATAAGGGCACGGGCGCACAGGGGCACAGGGGCACGGCCGTTCGAGCCAGATGCCAGGAATGCCGACGAGGCCGAGCATCTCGCTCGGCCTCATCGTGGGTGGTGGAACCACCTGGCAACCCGACACGTGGATTGACGATACGCTCGGCGGCGCGGCCGAGTCAAGGTTCGGTCGGCTGGTGTGGTCGGCTGGTGTGCCCGGGACGGGGATCGAACCCGTATGGCCTTTCGGCCGGCAACATGTCGGGTTGCTGTGTCTACCAGTTCCACCACCCGGGCACCCGGACGCGCACGGTGGTTCCGGCACACAGCCGTGTCGGCACTTGAGTGCGCTGGCACGCCGGTACGCTCGTCCGCTTGTCCGCCCGTGCCCCTGAGAGAGTCATGCGACGCTTCTTCAAGCTGCCAGCGGATTCTCTGCCGGGCCTGTACGCCCGTCGGTCTGCGCTCACAGCGCTGCTTCTGTGCGCCGGCTGCGCCTGTGCCGTAGTGCCCCTGGCAGGGCAGCAGTGCCCCGATGGCACGCCGCCGCCGTGCGCGGGGGGGGCGGGGGCGGCAGCAGTGGCGCGCCCGGCGGCCCGCAGCATCGCCGTGCTCACCTTCGAGAGCGTCACCCGCGACACCTCGACGCAGTACCTCGCGGAGGGGCTCGCCGACCAGATCTGCACGCGCTTGGGCGGCGTCGCGCGCCTCACGACGATCTCGCGGACGGCCGTGCGCCGGCTGCGCAGCCCGGAGCGGCTGTCGGTCCGGCAGCTCGGCCGCGCGCTGAATGCGTCCTATCTCGTGAGCGGCTCCATCCGGGTGGCCGGCGGCCGGGTGCGGGTCACCGTCGAGGCGCTGCGAGCGGCCACCGGGGTAGCGGTCTGGTCCGACGCGTTCGACCGCGCCGATGACGATCTCATCGGCATCGAGGAGGCCATCGCCGCGGAGGTGGCGGCAGGTGTGGCGGGGCGACTCAGCCCGCAGGAGAGGCGCGCCCTGGGAAGCCGGGTGACCGCCAACAGCCGCGCGTACGAGCAGTTCCTGCGCGGCAACGTGCTGCTGGCTCGCCGCTCACCGGCGGCCCTGCGGGACGCGATCGCCGCCTACCAGGCGGCCACCGCAGCCGACCCCGAGTTCGCCGACGCCTACGGCCGCCTGGCGTATGCGTTGGCGCTGTGCGCGAACTGGGAGTGCGGCGGTGGCGTGGATTCACTCCTCGAGCTGTCGCGGCAGGCTGCGACGCGCGCCCTCCTCCTCAACCCCCGGTCCTCCGACGCGTGGATGGGTCGCGCGTATTCGCTCGCCATGTGGTCCGGCCGCGCTCCGCTGGCCGGTGACGACTCGTTGCTGGTGGCCCTGCCGGCGTTCCGGCGCGCGGTCGAGTTGAACCCACGCAACGACGAGGCGTGGCATCAATACGGCTATGTCCTGGGCCTCGTCAGCGACTCGGCTAGCCTCGACGCGCTGCGCCGTGCGCTGGCGCTCGATCCGGCCCGCGCCATCACGTATCAGGACCTCTCGACGACCTACTATCGCATGGGCCGCAACGACCGTGCGCTCGCGACGATCGACAGCGCGGTCACCCTCGACCCCGACGGCCCGTTCCGCGCGTATCGCATGCTGTACCGGCTGACGGCCGGCGACACGGCGGGTGCGGCGGCCGATGCGCGGCTGACGCCGGACCTGTTGTTCAGCCCGGCCTTCCTCGCCGCCTTGGCGCACGACAGCGCGGCGGTTCGGGCGATCGAGGCGATGGAGACGCAGCCGTCCTGCACCGGCGTCGCAGCCATCGCGAGCACCATGTACCTGCTCTGGACCGGCCGGCGTGAGCAGGCGGTGCACGGCGTGCTCCGGTGCCGGCCGTCGCTCTATGTCCGATGGTGGATGCGGTTGCCGGTCTATGCACCGCTGGGCGATGACCCGCGGATCCAGGCGTTGCGGGCGGAGACGGAGCGCATCCTGGCAAGGGCGCGATGGCGGTGAGGACAGCGGGCACGGGGGCACGGGCGCACAGGCCGTGCCAGCGGACCAGAGGACTCAGCAGCCGCTGGGGCCAGGCATGGCGAAAGCCAACGAGGCCGGGCATCTCGCCCGGCCTGGCGGCCGGCAACGTAGGTGCGTCGCCCGCACCCTGGACCTGGGGGCTCCTCAGGGCGTACGATAGCGCACCCGGACGGGCGTGACCCGGGCGGCCTCCGCGCGGACGCCGCGCGGGTCACCGAGGAGGGGTGGCGTATGCGCCGTGTGTGGACTGCGACGATCTTCTCCTGGCTCTGCGCGGCGGTGCTCGCGTGTCCCGCGCGAGATGCTCCGCGGGAGGAGCCTGCCGCGGCGCGTCCCGACGATGCGGCAGACGCGGCGGTCGCAGCGACCCGCGACCGCGCGGCCGCGGCCGACAGCGGCGGGGTCCGAGGAGTGCTCGCGCTGGGCACGACGTGGACCGCGCTGGAGCAGCGGGGCGAGAGCCTCGCGATCGTAGAGCACTGCTTCGGAGAGGTTCCCAGCCTGACGCTGGCGCTGGACAGCGCGCCGCCGCGCGTGCACCGCATCTACGGCCAGGATGGGGAGGTCTTCGAGGTCGGCGACCGCCAGGCGGACGACACGCTGCTGCTGCTTCAGATCCGGTCGCGCGACTACCCGGCGCCCGGGACGCTGCGGCTCGCGGTCCGTGACGCGCGGCGCGGCGTGGTGGAGGTGACGCAGGAAATCGCGGGTCAGCGGCGGCCGAGCGCGCTGTTCGTCGGCGGCCGGCACGCCGCCGGGTTCCGGCGCGTCCCTCGCCCGGCCGACTGCGGGGAGCCGTAGACCGCGCCCCGCGCCCTGGGCGGCCGAGCATTGCGCTCGCGTGGTTCACGGGAAGATTGTGGAGCCATGGTTAGCGGCCGTAGCTGCGTGTCCTGCCAGACCCCTATCCCAGGGGGAGCGCTCTACTGCCCCTCCTGCGGCGCGGCGACCCCGACCGAGATCAGCCAGGAGACGGGGACCGTGCGCGAGGTCGAGTCGCCCGCGCGTCACGGCGCCGAGCATTCCGAGCGCGTGCAGAGAGCGCTCGGCGCTGGCTTCGGGTTGGGCCGCCTGTTGGGCCGCGGCGGCTTCGCGGAGGTCTACGAGGCGACCGATCTCAGGCTTGGGCGCCGCGTGGCGGTGAAGGTGCTGCGCGGCGATCTGCTCGTCTCCGAGGCGCTGGCCGAGCGGTTCCGGCGCGAGGCGGAGGCGGTCGCCAAGCTGCGCCACCCCAACATCGTGACGATCCACCAAGTCGGCGAGGGCGAAGGGCTGTCGTACTACATCATGCCGCTCATCGAGGGTGGGAGCCTGCGCGAGCGGCTGGAGCAGGGCCCCATGCCGATCGCCGAAGTGCGGCGCATCCTGCGGGAGACGGCCGGTGCGCTGGCCACCGCACACAAGGCGGGGCTGGTGCACCGCGACATCAAGCCCGACAACATCATGCTGGAGGGCGACGAGGCGCGGGTGGTGGTGATGGACTTCGGGATCGCCAAGGCGCTGGCATCGGGCGAGACCGGGCTGACGGGCACCGGGATGATCGTGGGCACGCCGCACTACATGAGCCCCGAGCAGGCGATGGGCTCGAAGGACATCGATGCTCGGTCGGACATCTACTCGCTGGGGGTGGTCGCCTACCAGATGCTCTCGGGCAGGTTGCCTTTCGAGGGTGACAGCGCCCAGGACGTGCTGGTGCAGCACATCACCGGGAAGGCCGCTCCGGTGGACACGCTGCGCAAGGACGTCCCGGACGACCTGCTGGATGCGGTGGAGCGCTGCCTCAAGAAGGACGCTGTTGATCGATATGCGAGCGCGGAGGAGCTGCTGCGGAGCCTGGACGTCGCGACGCCGGTCCAGTCCGCCCTGCTGACGCGCAAGGGGCTGCGGGCGATCCGCGTCCGGGGGCGGCGAGTTCGTCTGCGGAGGTGGCACGCGCTCGCGGCGGCGGTCCTGCTGCTCCTTGCGTCCATCGCCGTGTTCCGGCGGGACCTGGTGTACCTCGCTGTGGATCGGTGGATCGGGCTGTATCCAGGTATGGAGGACCAGACCGCTCCCTCAGCCACGTCCGGTTGGGCTGCACTGCCGAGGGTCGCGTTTGTCGGTATGGGCGACACCGCCCTGGCGGTCATGAAGCTGGGCGCGGCCGGCCCCGTGCTGGGCATCTACGACGGCCGGTCGTGGCGGAGCGTCTCGACGCGGATCACGACCTGCGGCGGCAGCCTGATCTCCCTGGTGGACACGCTGCTCCTTCTCGACGGCCGCGGTCCCTGCAGGAGCGGCGGCGATTGGCGGCGCGAGTGGGTCGTGAGGGGGGACTCGCTCGTGCCTCGAACGCGCCTGCCGGTTGACGCGGGAGTGGCGTGGTCGGACTCGCGGCAGGTGCTCATCGCCGGAGACGGCAGAATGGCCCGCCGGGTGCCGTCCGGCTGGGAGATCCTGCCCGCGACGCGACTGTTGGCCTTCGGCTCGGTCTTCGGTATCCGTGGCGATCGGCTGTGGGGTCTTCGGCAAGGATGGAGAGGTGACTCCGTGTACGCGTTCAACGGCAGCGCGTGGCGGGGGTTCGACCCGCGCCCCGACACGACCGTTCACTGGATGCTGGCGGCCGGCCAGGCGCTGCCTGGTGGCGGCGCGATGGTCGCGGGTCTCGAGTGCCGGCACTCCGACGCCGGCCTCTGTGGGCCGCTCCTGGTGCGCGCCGACTCCGCGGGAGGAGCCTGGCGGACGGTCACGAGGGGTCTGCCCGCCGCCTTCGCTCCCGGTGGGGTCTGGGTCTCGGGTGACGGATCTCGCGTGGTCGTGTGGGGCAGAGCCGAGCGGATTCACTTGCAGGGCACCGGCTGGAGGTCTGAGGACGTGCAGCCGGAGTCGCTCCCGTCGCTCTTATACGAGATCGAGGGGGATCGCGTGCGCGCGGCCACCGAGCTGGCGGGGCTGCGCGTTCTCGGTGTGACCTCGTTGCGAGGCAGGCCCCACGCGCTTCTCGAGGATGGAACCCTCTGGGCTCGGACCGAGAGCGAGTGGGCCTTCGTCTCGGTCGTGCCCCACTCCACCCTGACGGGCCTGCCGGATGCGGCTGCGTCGGAGGACTCGGCCTATGTGACCGCGACCATAGGCGACTCCGTGTTCGGTGGATTCCGCGAGATGTGGACGGGGGGCGGGGGCGGAGTGGTGGCCCGACGGCAGCGCTTCGGCTACCCGTGGCCGACGCGCACGGGCTTCGCGAGGCTGCTGGTCCAGCGGGACGGCCTCGCGGTGCTCACCGAGGGCGGGGAACTTGTGTCGGCGCGTTGCGGCGATGTGCTCGACGTGTGCACCGAGACTGTGCGCCGCACGCCGTCCGGAACGCGCCTGCGTGACGCCCGGTCGCTGGATGGTGACACGGTGCTCGCGGCCGGGGATCAGGGCTTCGTCGGCTTCCTCGCCGGAGACCGGTGGACTCGAGTGCCTCTCCCGCTGGGCTCGGAGCGCGCCACGGTGGTGCGGGTCGCCCGCTCCGACAGCGGGAGCCTGGTCGCCCTCACGGACCGGGTCGTCTTGGTGCGGCCTCCGTCTGGCGGCTGGGAGAGCTTCGAGGTGCCCTCCTGGCTTCGGCCGGCGGGCCTCTTGGCCCTGCTGAGTGATGGCACCATTGCGGTGGCCAGCCAGACCGACATCGGGTACCTCGTACCACGGCCGGGAGGGTCGTTCGCGCGAGAGGAGACGGTGAGATTCGGCGAGCGGATCACGGCCCTGCTGGAGGTGGACGGCGGCAGGCTGCTCTATGCCACGAGCACGCCGAACGACCCCCTGCTCGGCGGCAGTGTCGTCCTGCTACTGGGTGGCACCGGCGCGACGGGGCGCGGGCGTCGCGACCTGGAGCTGCCGCGCCGCGCCGACGTGTTCGCCCTCGTCGGTCCGCAGATAGATCCGCCGACCGTTGACGGCGGGCGGCCGCGCCTCACTGTGCGGGCGGTGGGGAGCGGCTGGTTCTACGCCTTGCTGTTCGTGGAGCTGCCGTAGCCTACCCCTTGAACTCCCTCGGCACCAGCAGCGTCTCGATGCCCTCGTACACGGCGATGAGGTGCCGGACGTTGGACACGAAGTCGATCTTCGAGACGTCGATGACCAGCACTGGTCCCTCGTACCAGCCGGTCTCCCGCAGCTTCGCCACGAAGCCGTCGTAGCGGCGGTTCAGCGCCCGCACCAGCCGCGTCAGCCCCTCGGGGA
>Ga0316628_100002263_pt1 | contig 14141 bp, 12 predicted proteins | sample OWC_Aug_M2_C1_D5_FD_207648 | JGI IMG/M metagenome (GOLD analysis project Ga0316628, IMG submission 207648) | Wetland soil microbial communities from Old Woman Creek delta, Ohio, United States - OWC_Aug_M2_C1_D5_C | ecosystem: Environmental > Terrestrial > Soil > Wetlands | place: USA: Ohio... | reverse complement strand
ACTGCGTGATGCGCCGGACGACCAACGGGGGGATGCGCACCGTCCCGCCCGAGCGGGTGCTGGAGCTCGTCCCGGAGGCCGCCCGCCGGGTGGGCCTGGTCGGGGCCGCCGTCACGGACCACCCGCGCATCGTCGAGCTGCTCCGGGCCCTGGTCGACTCTGGGCGTGAGGTGGGGGTCTCCTCGCTGCGGGCCGACCGCCTCACCCAGGAGCTGGTGGACACCCTCCGCCGCGGCGGGGCCCGGGTGCTCACCGTGGCCTCGGACGGGGCGAGCCAGCGGATGCGGGACCTGGTGGACCGCAAGCACTCCGAGGAGCAGCTGGTGCGCGCGGCCCGGTTCGCCGCCGCGGCCGGGATGGAGCGGCTCAAGGTCTACTCGATGGTCGGGCTCCCCCTGGAGACCGACGCGGACGTGGACGAGCTGGTCCGCTTCACCCGGGAGCTGGCGGGGCACCTCCCGGTGGCGCTGGGCGTCTCGCCGTTCGTCGCCAAGCGCCACACCCCCCTGGACGGCGCTCCGTTCGCCGGCATCCGGGAGATCGACGAGCGGCTGGACCACCTCCGCCGGGGGCTGCAGGGCAAGGCCGAGGTCCGGCCCACCTCCGCCCGCTGGGCCTGGGTGGAGTACATGCTCGCCCAGTGCGGGCCGGATGCCGGGCTGGCCGCGATGGACGCCTGGCGCGCCGGCGGGAGCTTCGCGGCCTGGAAGCGCGCCTTCGCCGCCCGGGGCTGCACCCCGTCGCTCCGGGCCCGGGTGGCGGACGGGCGGAGGACGCCGACCGAGTGGCCCCGGGTCACCGGGCAGTCCGCCCCGCGTCCCGCCGCTGACAGCGGAGACCAGGCTGGTCGGTCGGAGGATCGCGCTGAAATCGCGGCCGAGGCCTAGGAGCGAGGAGGGAGCGGGGCTCGGGTCCCGTGACCGACGAGCGACGACGGGATCGGGCGCGAGGGCAAGCGAGGGCCGATCGACCAGCCTGGTTTCCGCTGTGAGCGCGCTCAGGGCACGAGCGAGAAGAACCGGGTGATCTCCGCGCCGGCCCAGTCGGGCACGTCGTGGTCGCCGCTCCACTCGCAGTAGTCCACTGCGTACGGCGCCGGACAGGCGTAGCCCACGCAGTGCGGGCCGTCCGGCGCGGGGCTCGAGCTGCACCCGTCGCGCTCGAGGGTGTGGCTGCGCGCGGCCCGCCCCTCCCGCAGGGGGATGGCCTCGTCCTGGGTCCCGTGGACGAAGACTCCCGAGATGGGCGCCGTGCAGCAGCGGGTGTCGAACCGCGCCTCGGTGCCGGCGACCGAGGCCAGCGCCCGGAACGTGTCCGGCACGTTGCACCCCAGGTAGAGCGTGAAGACCGCGCCCGCGCTGAAGCCCGCGATGTAGATCCGCTCCGGGTCGATGCAGTAGCTCGCCGAGAGCAGCTGGAGGAGGGCGTCCACCCGGCGGCCGTCCTGCGAGGCGGGGGTGATGTCCCAGGTGCCCTGGATGGCGTTGGGGTAGACGAAGATGGCCCCTCCATCGGCAGGACCCTCCATCGCGAGCCGGGTCCGCGCCTCGTCGCCGCTCCCGCCGGCCCCGTGGAAGCCGAACACCACCGGCAGCGGTGTCCCGGGCGTGGTGGGAGGCACGACCAGGATGCCGCCCTGCCTTGCCCACCCGAGGGTGGCGAGGTCCAGCACGCCAGTGGCGCCGGGCGCGGCCGCGCACCCGGGGACCGGCGCCGCCAGGCCGGTGAGGAACACCCCTCCGTCGCGGGGGACGAAGCAGGCCGGGGCGAAGAGGCCCCCGTCCGGCAGGGCGGTCGTCCCGGAGGAGCAGCCCGTGAGGAGCAGCAAGGCGAGCAGCGCGTGGCGCATCGAGGACACTCCCGGGCCGTCTCCCCCTGGCCCGCAATGGTTAGCACGCACCGGGCGTCCACCGGGAGGTCAGCGGGCGGTGCGGACCGCGCTCGACGGCCCGGGGGCGAGATCGACCCGGCGGACGCCGGGCAGCTCCGCCAGCACCCTCCGCGCCGGCACCGTCGCGCCCACCGTCGTGTACTGCGCCCGGCCGATGCGGGTGTGGGCGTGCCGGAGCGGGAACTCGGACGCCCGGGCGAGGAACCAGGCCCGCGCCGCCGGCAGGGGCAAGAGGTGCAGCTCCCGCCGGTCGAGGAAGACGTAGGCCAGGAGGTCCGCGCGGCTGTAGAGGAAGCAGCCCGGGGTGTCCTTCTCGGCGTTGGAGATCAGCTCGAGGAAGTAGGTGCCCCGCCGCCCGCCCTGCCGGTCGCCCTTCACCTCGATCCCGAGCACCTCGGAGCCGGGGCGCTCCCAGAGGAGGTCGACGCCCCGGTGCTGGAAGCGCGGATCCTCCTGGACGTCGTGGACCTGGGACCCGGCCGCCTCGGCGAGGAGGAAGTCCCGGACCAGCGCCACCGCCCGGGAGGCCGCGTGCTGCACCGCCTGCATGCTGTACGCGCGCGGCACGGTTTCATTCTAGGCTCGCCGCAGCCCCGGAGGCCTCACGATGGACGCCCGCTGCCCGCGCTGCTCCACCGTCTTCAGCACGGATCGGAGCGGCATCCAGTTCTGCCCCAACTGCGGGCAGCAGGTGGACGTGCCGGAGCCGCGGCCGGCGACCCCGCCACGCTGGGACCAGCCGGTCTCCGGGAGCGGCGGCGCGGGCGTGGGCCCGGGGGGCTTCACCGGGGAGCCTCCGCCCGGAGGGGGAGCGCTCCCGGGACATCGCGAGCTCACGCCGTGGGAGCGGCGCAAGGAGATCGGCGTCGTCCGGGGCCTGATCGAGACCTGGAAGCGGAGCGTCCTCTCGCCGCAGACGTTCTTTCCCACCGTTCGCCCCGACGTGCCGTGGAGCGAGGCGCTTTACTACGCGTGGATCATCCACGCGATCACCGTCGCGGTGGGCCTGCCATTCGTGGGCCTGGGGATGTTCCGTCCCACCTTCCCGCAGAACTTCGGGGCGGATCCGCAGGTGGAGAGCGCCATGCGCGCGTTCTCCGGCGGACTGGGCGTCGGCTCGCTGCTGGCATCCCTGATCATCTACCCGCTGGTGGTGCTCGCCGGCGCGGGCATCCTCCACCTGGTGGCGATGCTCTTCGGCTCCGCACCGAACGGGTACGGCGCCACGGTCCGGGCCCTCTGCTACGCCGCCGGTCCCAACCTCCTCGGCATCATCCCCTGCTTCGGGTTCCTGGCCGGACTCTACGGGCTGGTCCTGGCCATCTTCGGCATCTCCAGTCTCCAGGAGACCAGCATGGGCAAGGCGGCGGGGATCGTGCTCCTGCCGCTGGTCGTCCTGGGCTGCTGCTGTGGGCTCCTGTTCTCCGCCTTCATCGCCGCCATCGCCGGGCTGGCCAGCGGGACGGCCGGGCACTCGCTGTGAGCCGGACGTGACGCTCCACTGGACCCCCCGGGAGCGTCGCTTCACGCTCCTGCACGCCCTCGGGCTGGCCGGCGCGCTGGGCCTGCTCGTCGCACGGTACGTCCCGGTGGCGCGCCTGCCGCTCTGGCGCTGCGTCTTCCGGGAGCACACCGGCTGGCCGTGCCCCGGATGCGGGCTGACCCGGGCCGCGGACGGGCTCGCGCATCTGCGGTTCGGCTTCGCCTTCGAGTCGAACCCGCTCGGCGCGCTCGCCGGATGCCTCCTGGCGGGGGCGGCGGTGCTGGGGCTCGTGCAGTGGGCGTTCCGGCTGTCGCTCCCGGTGCCGCAGCTCTCGCCGGCCGAGGCCCGGGCCGGGCGGGCGGCGGTGGTCGCGGCGCTGGTCGCCAACTACGCCTTCGTCATCGTCCAGACCCGCCTCGGCTGGCGATGATCGCCGCCGGCCTGGTGCTGCTGGGGTACCTCTCGGGGAGCGTCCCGTTCGGGCTGCTGCTGGTCCAGGCGACCCGCGGGGTGGACGTCCGCGAGCGGGGGAGCGGCAACATCGGGGCGACCAACGTGGCCCGGATCGCCGGCAAGCCGCTGGGCGTGCTGGTCCTGATGCTCGACGCGCTCAAGGGCACGTTCCCGGTGCTGCTCGCCCGCGCGGTGGACCCTGGGGCCCTGGTGCCGGCCGCGGTGGGTCTGGCCGCCTTCGCCGGGCACGTCGCGCCCCCCTGGCTCGGGTTCCGGGGAGGGAAGGGTGTGGCCACCGCGCTGGGCGTGCTTGCGGTGCTGGCGCCCCGGGCGGCGCTGGCCGGCGCGGTGACCTACGGCCTGGTGCTGGCCGTGCTGCGCATCAGCTCGGTCGGCTCACTGCTCGCCGGCGTCGTCGCGGTGGCGGTGGCCTGGGGGGCGCCGGGCACCCCGCCCGCCTCCGCTGCGCTGACCTCGGTGCTCTTCCTGGCGATGCTCTGGACGCACCGCGGGAACATCGGACGCCTGCTCCGGCGGGGTGAGCCCCGCATCTAGGCCGCGGGCGGCGTACTCGAGCAGCGTGCACTCGATGGGCCCGTTCCAGAGCTGACGCCGGCGGAGCGGGCGATGGTGGAACGCCGCCTCGAAGGCCGGGTTGCCGGAGAGGACGGCGAGCCGGAATCCGGACAGCGCTCCGAGGCGCTCCCCCAGGTGGAAGTAGAAGGTCTTCATCCCCTTCTGTCCGCCCGCGGTGAGCCGATCCCCGTAGGGCGGGTTGGTGACGAGCAGCCCGTGGTCGAGGTCCCCGAGCGGAAGTGGGCGCGTGGCGTCGGCCTCGGCGACCGAGACCTCTCGCTCGAGCCGTGCCGCGCGCACGTTGGCCCGGGCCGCCTCGAGGGCCTCGGCGTTCCGGTCGAAGCCACGGATGGGGAACGGCGCGCGGCGCTCGTTCGCCCGCGCCTCGGCCCGGAGCCGGTCGAGCGTCGCCTTGGCCTCGGCCCCGAGGGACGGCCAGCGCTCGATGCCAAAGCTGCGGTGGACGGACGGAGCGCGGCGCACCGCGAGCAGGCCCGCCTCGATGAGGAAGGTCCCCGAGCCGCACATCGGGTCGACCAGGGGCTCGTCCCCGGTGTAGCGGACCGCGCGGAGGATGGCCGCGGCGAGCGTCTCCTTGAGCGGCGCCACCGTCGGCCGGACCCGGTACCCGCGCTGGTTCAGGGGCGCCCCGGCCACGTCGAGGGAGAGCGAGAGCCGGGTGCCGGCGAGGTGGGCGACCACGCGCACGTCGGGGCGGCGGGTGTCCACGTCGGGCCGGGCGCCGCGGCGCTCGCGAAGCCGGTCGACGACCGCGTCCTTGATCTTCAGGGCCACGAACCCCGAGTGGGTGTGCTCGGAGTCCCGCAGGGTGGCCTCGACGGCGAACGTCGCCTGGGGGTCCAGGTGCTCCTCCCAGGGGACGTCGTGGGCGGCGTCGTACAGCCCCTGTGCACCGTGCGCCTCGGCCTCGGCCAGTGGCCAGAGCAAGCGCATCGCGATGCGCGACCAGAGCGCGATGCGGAGCGCCTCGTTCAGGTTGGCGGAGAAGCGGACGCCGCCGCGATCCGCGCGCACCCGGCTCGCGCCGAGCTCGGTGAGCTCCTCGGCGAGGAGGTCCTCGGTTCCACGGGCGGCGGTGGCGAAGAGGGGGAGGCGTCGGGGCATCGCGTCACGACCGCTACTGTCTTCCCCGGGGTCGCTGCAAGCATGGTTGACTCGGGCGGGGTCGTCCAACGGAGGAGGGCTCAGATGCGCCTAGCCGTGCTGTGCCACGAGCCGCCCAAGGCCGAGAAGGCTGCTCCGGCAGCCAAGTAGGGAGCGTTCGGCGATGCTCGGGGAGGCTCTGATCGGCGTCGAGGCCGCGCAACGGATGATCGACGGGAGCCCCTTCGGGCGGTGGTGGGGGTACCGGGTGGAGGAGCTGGGCCCAGGCCGCGCCCGGCTCCTCCTCCCCTTCCAGCCGCACTTCGAGCGACCGGGCGGCGTGCTCCAGGGTGGCTGCGCGATGACCCTGGCGGACGTGTCGTTCTGGATCGCCGGGATGACGGTGATGGGCGAGGAGCCAGGCGCGATGACCTTGCAGATGAGCTCGTCGTTCCTCCGGCCCGCCGTGCTGGGGGACCTCCGGTCCGAGGCACGCATCCTCCGGGCGGGACGCCGCATCCTCTACGGCGAGGCCTCGGTCACGGACATGGCGGGGAACCTCCTGACGCACCACGTCCTCACCTACATGCGGCCGGACAGCCAATCCGGATGAACGAGAGAGGAGGCGCCATGACGCGCGAGGAGCGCATCCTGGACGGCAAGGCATGATTCCTGGACACCGAGGCAAGCCTCCCGATCTGCCTCGCGCCAGGTTGATGCGATCGGAGCTCCCGATGACCTCGCCCTCGCCACTCGCCACCCCGGTCCCCTGGAACCTCGTCGCCCCTGCCTACGAGGCCGAGGTGGTTCCTCAGTTCCAGCATTTCGCGCAGGAGGCCCTGCGGCTCGCCGCACCTCCCGCAGGCTCCCGCGTGGCCGACGTGGCCTGCGGCCCGGGGACGCTGGCGCTCCTCGCGGCGAGGGCCGGACTCACCGTCGACGCCATCGACTTCTCCACCGAGATGATCGAACGGCTCGAGCGACGCGCCCGTTCCCTCGACCTCAGGGGCGTCACGGCCCGGGTGGGCGACGGGCAGGCGCTCCCCTTCGAGGATGGCGCCTATGCCGGCGCCTTCTCCCTGTTCGGCCTCATGTTCTTCCCCGATCGGGCCAGAGGCTTTGCCGAGCTTCGCCGCATCCTGGCTCCAGGTGCGCGGGCCGTGGTCTCGAGCTGGCAACCCCTGGAGAGGGTCCCGGTGATGGCGGCGATGTTCGGCGCGCTCCGCGAGACGCTCTGGAAGACGTTCGGGCAAGGCGGTCCCCCGCAGTCGGACCAGGCGCCACTCACCACCCCGGAGGCCTGCCGCGCCGAGATGGGGAGGTCGTTCGTCGACGTGGTGGTCCATCCGGTGTCGACCGAGGTCGACTTCCCCTCGGTGGGGGCGCTCTGGGAGTCGATGCAGCGGACCATGGCGCCGATCGTGATGATGCGGCGTGGCGTCGGGGAGGAGCGCTGGGCCCCGCTGTCGAGCGCCGCTCGCGCTGCGATGGCAGCGGCTCTCGGTGAGGGCCCGGTGAAGCTGGCGATGAACGCCTTGCTCGCGGTGGGCGTCGCCGGATAGCCCGCGACGGTCAGGCGGTGGTCGCGACCACGAGCACCACCCGGGTCGAGGTCCGGTGCTCGGGAGAGGCGAGTGCCTCCAGGAACCCGCGCTCGAAGGCGGGAAACCTCGGACCGAGGAACGCCTGGAGGCCGCCCATCCGCGCGAGGCGAAGGCGCCAGGCCGTCAGCACGTCGGGGTCGGCCGGTCCGTCGAAGCTCAGCTCGTCGTCGGGCAGGACGCTCTCCGAGACGACGCGCAGGCCTGCCCGTCTTGCCGCCTGCGCGAGCCGGGCGCCGGAGAGGAAGTCGTAGCGTCCCGCGAGGCGTGCCGAGTCGTAGAAGCGCGGGATCTCCGCCGCGAGCTCGGGAGCCAGTGGACGGTGTCCGAGCAGGTCCTCCATCTCCACCAGCGCGCACCACCCGCCCGGGGCGAGGCAACGGGACCAGGCCGCGACCAGCGGATCGAGGTCGGGGAAGTACGCGGCCACGAAGCTCGACCAGATCCCGTCGACGGTCCCGAACGTCGCCGGGGTCAGCGAGGAGACGTCGGTGCGCTCGAACCGGACGCCCGGGCAACGGGCTCGAGCGACGTCGAGGAGATCTTGGTCGAGATCCACGCCGGTCACCCGCGCCCCGAGTCGGGCCAGACGGGCGGTCACGTGGCCGACGCCACAGCCGAGATCGAGCACCCGCTGGTCCGGGGTGATCGGCACCCGCGAGAGCGCCTCGTCCCACCGGCGCCAGCGATCCTGGCGCTCGTACTGATCGGCGAGGGCGGAGGGCGGCACGCGAGCAGATGTTACGCGGGCGGTCCCAGGGGAGGCGCTCGTGCGCGTCGTTCAACGTCGTGCACCGGTCGGCCGGTTCAATCCAGGGCCAGTGTCGCTCCGGCCCATGGTACGGATCGCTCGTGTCGGACAGCGTGCCCGCCTCTGCCCAGGGTGACCTGTCCAAGGTTCCCGCGACGCTGACCTGGCCGGGGGCAGCGCGCTTCTGGACCGTGGCCCTCCTCACCGGGGTCACCGCCGGCGGGGGCGCCATCGTCCTGACCCGGTTGCTGGAGCTCGTCCAGCGGCTCACCTGGGGCGGGGAGGGCACCCGGATCCTCGAGGTCGCCTCTCAGTCCGCCCCCTCCCGGCACCTCGCGGCCCTCCTCGGCGCCGGCGTGGTCACGGGCCTCGGTCAGCTGGTGCTCGGCCGTCTCACCAGCGCCAACGGCATCGACATTACCTCCGCCATCTGGTTCTCCGCCGGCAGGCTGCCCCGGCTGCGCACCCTCGGCAGCGCCACCCTCTCCGAGGTGATCGTCGGTATGGGAGCGTCCCTCGGCCGCGAGGGCGGACCGAAGCAGGCCGGCGCCGTCGCGGCCAACGTCTTCTCCGACCTGGGCGCCCTCTCCGACGAGCAGCGGCGCCTCCTCGTCGCCTGCGGGGCGGGGGCAGGGATGGCCGCCGCCTACGGCGTTCCGCTGGGCGGAGCCCTGTTCGCGCTCGAGGTGCTCCGCGGCACCCTCGCCCTGCGGCTCATCCTGCCGGCGCTGTTCACCTCCGTGGTGGCGGCGAGCGTCTCCTGGCTGGTCCTGCCCAACGGGCCGACCTACCACCTCCCCGCCTTCTCGAACTCCCCCGGCGCCCTGACGCTGGCGCTGGTCGTCGGGCCCTGTGCCGGCCTGGCCTCGGTGGGCTACGTCCGGGCGGTGGCCTGGGCCGATCGCCGCAAGCCCGTGGGAAGGGACCGGCTGATCGCGCCGCTGATCGTGCTCGGGCTCCTCGGGCTGGTCTCCATCCGGTTCCCCCAGCTGCTGGGGAACGGGAGGGATGTCTCGGAGCTGGTCTTCAATGGTGGGCTCACCTCACCGCTGCTCCTGCTCGCCCTGCTGGCGCTGAAGCCGCTGGCGACGATCCTCTGTCTGCGGAGCGGCGCCCCGGGCGGCCTCTTCACCCCGTCGCTGACCTTCGGCGCTCTCCTCGGGGCCGCGCTGGGCTCGATCGGAGCCCGTCTCTTCCCCGGCGTGCCGGTCGGGCTCGCGGCGCTCCTCGGGGCGGCTGGCGTTCTCGCCGCCACGACCCAGGGACCCATCTCGGCGATCGTCCTGATGCTGGAGCTGTCGGACCGGGATCGGTCGTTCATCGCACCGCTGCTGGTGGCGGTGATCACCGCGACACTCGTCTCGCGCACCATCGAGGCGCGGAGCATCTACGACGCCCGCCTCGACGACGCGCAGGTCGCCGCGAAGCTCGCCGGCCGGAACCAGGCCGCCGGCCCTGAGGCTCAGGGCCGGTAGAGGAACGGGCCGCCGGGCACCGGGACGAGGGTGCCGGCATCGAGCGCGAAGACGGCGACGGCGTCGGAGAGGCGGTCGGCGACCAGGACGAACCTGCCCGACGGGTCGAACGTCGCTCCAGCGAACGCCGGCGACGCGGGCTGGAACGAGGTGCCGAGCGCCCGTCCATTCTCGATCGCGTACACCGCCATTCCGCCGCCCGCCGAGGAGAGCAGGACAAAGCGGCCGTCCGGGGTGGCGAAGAGCTCCGACAGGAAGTCGGAGGAGACCGGCGTCGTGGGCGCTGCCGGAGGGCCGACGCTGCCGCCATCGGGAGGATCGAGCAAGAGCACCCCGAGGGTGCCGGTGGCACCGAAGTCGGTCGAGTCGAAGAGCGCGACCACACCGCCTTGTACGGTCGCCAGATGCGCCGGAAAGAGATCCGGACCCGGGGCCACCGCGTCCGGAGCGGCGCCCACCTGGCTCAGCGCGCCGGTCCGTGGATCGACCCGGAAAGTCAAGAGGTTCCCGGCAGTTCCATCTGCACTGCTGATTCCCTCGGAGAGGTAGAGAAAGCCGCCGTCCGGAGCGGATGCCACCGACCAGCAGTTGCTCCTGGAGATCGCCAGCGGCGTCCCCGGGATGGGGGAGAGCGTCCCGGAGGATGCATCGACGGTGAAGCCCGCGACGCACGCCGACGGATCGGCGCCTCCGTTGCCGCTCACGTACAGAAACCGCCCGTCGGGAGCGAGCGCGAGGCCGGTGGGGTCCTGCAGTCCCGTCGCGTACGGGGAACCACCGAGCTCGGAGAGCTTGCCAGTTGCCGGATCGGCGCGCGCGACCACCACGTCGCTGGCCCGGAGGGAGAAGGCGATGCCGGCATCGGCCAGGATTCGAACCATCCCCGAACTCTCGACCGTGCCGGAGTCCGGAACCTGGACCAAGACGCCGTCGGGCGACATCCGGAAGGAGACGAGTCCGCTCCGAGTCAGGGCGATCACCGCGGGGGGTGGTTCCGCAGGAGGCGGGCTCGCCGAGCACCCGGCATGGACCAGAGCCCCCAGCAGCCAGTGACGAACCGGGATTCGAACGTTCACGCAGCCCCCCCTTCCCAGGCGAGCGTACAGGGTCACTCGCCGGAGACGACCGAGGTGCATGCACCATGGGCAAGGGGAGTGCCGCGAACCGGACACTGCAACTGCCTCGCACCTCGACCTCGACTGACGGTGTCGGCGTCGACGAGGTCCGCTCCGCTCAGGCCGCGCCGGCGCCGGGCATCTCGCCGAGCGGCCGGAGGAGGACCTCGCGGGGCTTCGCGCCGTCGGCCGGGCCCACCACCCCGTCGCGCTCCATGCGCTCGATCATCCGCGCGGCGCGGTTGTAGCCGATGCGCATCTTCCGCTGGAGCATGGAGATGCTCACCTGGCGCATCTCGCTCACCGTTGCCAGCGCCTGGTCGTAGAGCTCGTCGCTCAGCTCGTCCTCCAGGCCTGCGTCGCCCAGGTCCTCCTCGCGCGGCTTGAGGATCGACTCGTCGTACACCGGCTTGCCCTGCGCCTTGAGGTGGTCGACGGCGCGCTTGATCTCCGTCTCGCTGACGAACGCCCCGTGCACCCGGACCATGTTCGCGCTGGTCGGCGGCATCAGCAGCATGTCCCCCATCCCCAGCAGTGACTCGGCGCCCACCGTCCCGAGGATGGTCATCGAGTCCGGCTTGCTCCGGAGCATGAAGCTGATGCGGGTCGGGAAGTTCGCCTTGATCACGCCGGTCACCACGTCGGTCGACGGCCGCTGCGTCGCCACCAGGAGGTGGATGCCGGCCGCGCGCGCCATCTGCGCCAGCCGGGCGATCGACGTCTCCACCTCGCGGCTGGCCACCATCATGAGATCGGCCAGCTCGTCGATGATCACCACCAGGTAGGGGAGCTTCTTCAGCTCCTTCGGCTTCTCCTCGGCCGGAGCCTCGGCGGAGGCCTTGAGCGGCTCGCCGGCCACTCCTTCCGCCTCCAGCGTGGTCCGCGGATCCTCCGCCGCCTCGTGCGGCGAGGGGACGCCCAGCGACTCCTCCCTGGCCCGGGCCAGCGCGTCCTCCTCGGACTCGCCCTCGCTCACGTCCACCACCAGGAGCGAGGCGGCCTTCTTCGCCTTCGGCGCCTCGCGCCTCTTCTCCAGCAACGCCCGGGCGTCGCCCTTCGCGCTCTCCACCAGCTTGTTGTAGCCGGCGATGTTCCGCACCCCGACCTCGGAGAGCAGCTGGTACCGCCGCTCCATCTCCTCCACCGCCCAGCGCAGCGCGAGCGCCGCCTTCTTCGGATCGGTGACCACCGGCAACAGGAGGTGGGGAATGCCCTCGTAGACGCTCAGCTCGAGCATCTTCGGGTCCACCATGATGAAGCGAACCTCCTCCGGCGTGGCCTTGAGGAGGATGCTCATCACCATCGAGTTCACCGCCACCGACTTGCCGGATCCGGTGGTGCCCGCGGCCAGGACGTGGGGCGCCTTGGCCAGGTCCATCACGTAGGGCATCCCCTCGATGTCCTTGCCCAGCGCCATGGTCAGCTTGCTGCTCGAGCGCTGGAACACGTCCTGCTCGACGATCTCCTTCAGGAACACCGTCTCCCGGTCGCGGTTCGGCACCTCGATGCCCACCACGCCCTTGCCGGGGATGGGCGCGACGATGCGCACCCGCATCGCCTCCATCGCCATCGCCAGGTCGTCGGCCAGCGCGGCGATCTTCGAGACCTTGATCCCGGGCCCCGGCAGGAACTCGTACATCGTGACCACCGGGCCGGGGCGGATCTCCACCACCTCGCCCACGATGCCGAAGTCCGCCAGCTTGGCCCGGAGCTTCTCCGCGGTGCTGAGGAACGCCTCCTTGTCCAGCGCGCTCCGCTCGGGCCGGTCGAAGTCCAGCACGTCGAGCGGGGGCAGGGTGAACTGCGTCCGCCCACCCACGAACTCGAACTGATCCTGCTCCTTGTGCTTGGTCGGCTTGGGCGGCGCCTTGGGCTCGACGATCAGCGGGGTGCGCGGCTCGATGACCCGGGGCGGAGCGGGCACGAGGGCCGCCAGGGGCATGGCCTCGACCGCCTCCGCCGCCGCGGCAGGAGCCACCAGGGCCGCGCTGGCGACCGCCGCCGGTGCGGTCACGATCTCCGGCTGGTCACCCTTCCGCCGCTTCCTGGGAGCCTGGGGCGCGGGCGCCGCGCCGGTCACCGCCGAGAGCTCCCGCGTCCAGGCCGGGTCCGCGCCCGGGAGGAGCGGCCCGGTCGCAAGATCTTCCTTCGAGCGCTCCAGCGCGCGGCTCTCGGACTCGCGGGCCAGCCGGAGCGCCTCCTCGGCCACCGCCTCGGCCTCCATCGCCTCGGACTCGGCCTGGCTCAGCTCCTCCTCGTCGGCCTCGAGCTGGGCGAGGAACGCCGCCTCCTCCAGCTTCGACGCGGCGCGCGCCTCCGTCCGGGCCGCCCAGGCCTTCTTCCGCGCCTCCCAGAACGCGAGGAGCCCGGTGCGGGCCCTCGCCCCGAGCTCGCCGAGCACGTGGCCCAGCGCGACCACCCCCCGGAGCAGCGCGAAGCTGGTGGCCACCAGCATCGCCGCGAACGCCACCGCCGAGACGACGATCACCGTCCCCACCACGTCGAACAGGTCCACCAGCCACGCGGACACCTCGACGCCCAGCGCCCCACCGGGGGGGTTCCGGGGGTGGAGCCCCGGGGTCCCCAGCCCCAGCTGGACGAGCACGCAGGTGGCGACCAGCAGCACCCCCGCCGCCAGGACCTGTGGCCACCGGCGCTTCTCGCGCTTGCCGACCAGGAGGACGCCCGCGACGTACGCCCCTGCCAGGGGGATGGCCGGCGCGGCGATGCCCAGGAAGCCCCCCAGGAGCGCCGCCAGCGCATGACCGACCGGTCCGGCGCCGTTGTGCGCGCTCCGCGGGGCGCCCGGCCCCGGGTCGGTCAGGAGGGCCACCAGGGCGAGCGAGGACAGGGCCAGGAGCGCCACCCCGAGGAGTGCGCGGCGACCCACCCCCGACCCCTCGACGCGGCGGACCGCCAGCGCCTTCTTGCGCGAGGAGACCTCCTGCTTGGACAGGACCTTCTTCTCCGGACGGGGCCGCCTGGCCGCCATGACGTACCGTTCCCTCGCCCCCCCGGGGGGGGCCACCTGTTGCGACCTGAAGCAGCCGTCGACTGTCGAGCCAGGGCCGGGGGTGGTCAATTTTCCAGCCCTGTGCCATGCAACGAGGCTCCAGGGCATGGACCTCCGCTGCGAGCGGTGCAAGACGCTCTACGAGCTCGACGACGCGCGGGTCTCCGAGGCGGGGACCACCGTGCGCTGCACGAGCTGCGGTCACGTCTTCCGCGTTCGCAAGAAGGTCCTCCTGATGACCGAGGCGGTCGGCGCGGGCGGCGAGTCCACGGCCGTGCCTCCGCCGGTCGTCGAGAAACCGCCCTGGCGCGTCCGGAGCCCGAGCGGGCGGGTCATCGCCTTCCGGGAGCTGACGTCGATGCAGAAGTGGATCGTCGAGCGGAAGTTCGGCCGCGACGACGAGATCAGCCTCCACGGCGACACCTGGAAGCGGCTGGGGGACATCGCCGAGCTCCAGCCCTTCTTCCTGCTGCTGGACGAGGTGGACCGCATCCACGCGCTGGAGGAGCGGCTGCACCGGGCCGGGCTGGCGGACGAGTCACCCGAGCTGGAGCCGGGCGCGCCCCCGGGGGCGACCCCACCCGAGCCGGACCGTCCCGCCCGGACGCCCATCCAGCTGGACACACCCCTCGAGCCGGAGCCGACCGTGCCGGGCCCCGGCCCGGGCCTGCGGGGCTCA
>Ga0316628_100002262_pt1 | contig 14142 bp, 13 predicted proteins | sample OWC_Aug_M2_C1_D5_FD_207648 | JGI IMG/M metagenome (GOLD analysis project Ga0316628, IMG submission 207648) | Wetland soil microbial communities from Old Woman Creek delta, Ohio, United States - OWC_Aug_M2_C1_D5_C | ecosystem: Environmental > Terrestrial > Soil > Wetlands | place: USA: Ohio... | reverse complement strand
TCGGGGCCCTCGAAGCAGAGCGCGGAGAGCTTTTCGCCGAGAGCCGCATCCGCGCGCTCGAACACCCGCCGCGCCTCCGGGTAGCGCTCGGCCAGGTCCCTGCCCATCCCGGCGAACTGGCTCCCCTGCCCGGGGAACACGAATGCGACCTTGCCCATCATCGACCTCCAGAAGAACGCACAACGTGCGGGTTCCGCGCCCGTAGAATCAGCGAAGGACGGGCGTCACCAGCGGAACAGCGTGGCGGCCCAGGTCAGCCCGCCTCCGAACGCCCCCGCAAGGACGAGGTCGCCGCGCTTGAGCCTGCCGCGCTCGATCGCCTCCTGCATCGCCAGCGGGATGGAGGCCGACGAAGTGTTGCCCACCCGCTCCAGGTTCAGGTAGACCTTCTCCGCCGGGATGCCCAGCCGGTCGCCGACCGCGCTGATGATGCGCAGGTTGGCCTGGTGGGGGACGAAGAGGTCCACCTGGTCCACGCTCACGCCGGCGGCGGTGAGGACCTCCTGGCAGACGTCCGCAATGGCGCGCACCGCCACCTTGAACGTCTCGTTGCCGCGCATCTTGATGAACGGCAGGCGGGCGTCGATGTTCTCCTTGACGTTGGGGGGGTACTTGCTGCCACCACCCGGCATCTGGATGAAGTCCGCGTAGGTGCCGTCCGTGTGCAGAGCCGAACGCAGGATCCCCTCGCCCGCGGGGGCTGGCTTCAGCACGACGGCGCCGGCGCCGTCCCCGAAGAGGATGCAGGTAGCCCGGTCGGTGTAATCCGTGTAGCGGGAGAGCGTCTCGGCGCCGATCACCATCGCGGTCTTGACCTCGCCGGTGATGATGAACTGGCGAGCCACGTGCATACCGTAGAGGAACCCCGAGCAGGCCGCGGCGATGTCGAAGCAGGTGGCGTTCTTGATGCCGAGCGCAGGCTGGATGATCGCGGCGGTTGCCGGGATCGGCTGTTCCACGGTCGCGGTGGCGAGCACCAGCAGCTCGACCTCCTCCGGGGCGACGCCCGCGTCCGCCATCGCCCGGCGTCCGGCCTCGATCGCCAGGGTGGCAACGCTCTCGTCCGGTCCCACGACGTGGCGCTCGCGGATCCCGGTCCGCGACATGATCCACTCGTCGGAGGTGTCCACCATGCGCTCGAAGTCCTTGTTGGTGAGAATCTTCGCAGGCAGCGATGTCCCCAGCCCCGCGATCCGCGCGGTCAGCGCGTGTTGGTCATGCATTCTCCACCTCTCCCTGTTGCCGGCGGTCGCGCAGCTCGGCGACCTTGCCCTCGATGTGCGGGATCACGCCCCCCGTCGCGTAGGCGTGCGCGAAGCGCAGCGCGTTCCGGATGGCCTTTGGGCTGGAGCGGCCGTGGCCGACCAGGCAGGCCCCACGCACGCCCAGCAGCGGCGCGCCGCCGTACTCCGCGTAGTCCGCCTTGCGCTTCAGGGTGGTGAGCGCACCCTTGGCCAGCAGCAGGCCGATCGCCGAGGTCGGCGAGCGGCGCCCCTCCCGCCGCAGGAGGCCGTAGATCATCTCGCCGAGCCCCTCCGAGACCTTGAGGACGACGTTGCCGACGAAGCCGTCGCACACCACAACGTCCACATTGCCTGTGTACACGTCGCGGCCCTCGACGTTGCCGATGAAGTTGAAACCGACGTCGGAGAGCAGCCGGTACGCCTCGACCGTGACGCGGTCGCCCTTGCCCTCCTCCTCGCCGATGGAGAGCAGGCCGATCCTTGGGCTGGCAACGCCGAGCACGGCCTGCGAGTAGAAGTGGCCCATCACCCCGAATTGCTCGAGGTGGTGGGGCTTGCAGTCCACGTTGGCGCCCACGTCCAGGACCAGGGTCTGCCTCTCGAGCCCGGGGACGGGTGCGGCCAACGCCGGCCTCTCGACGCCCGGGATCGCCCCGATGATGAGCTTGGCGGCGATCATCGCCGCACCACTGTTTCCGGCGGTCACGAACGCGCAGGCCCGGCCGTCGCGCACGAGCCGGGCGGCCTCCGCCATCGAGGAGTTGCGCTTCGTGCGGACCGGTGCCGTGGGCGGGTCGTCCATCTCGACCACCTCGGGCGCGTCCACCACCTGAAGGCCGCGCGGGGCGCCTCCGAGGCGCGAGAGGTGGCGCTTGAGGACGGCCTCGCGGCCCACCAGCAACACCTGGATGCCGAGCTCCCGCGCCGCATCGACCGCACCCTGCACCGTCGCCGCCGGGGCGTGATCGCCCCCCATGGCGTCAAGCGCGATCGCCCCCGAAGCCGAGGAGGTCATGCCCTTGCCAGGATCAGGCGATCTCCTCGACGTGCAGGACCTGCCGGCCCTCGTACATCCCACAGTGCTGGCAGACGCGGTGCGGCTGCTTCGGCTGGAAGCAGTTCGGGCACACCGACTGCGCGGGCTCCGCGAGGTGATCATGGGCGCGCCTGCGGTCGCGGCGTGCCTTGGAATGGCGGTGTTTCGGGTTGGGCATGGGAAACCTCCTACGACTCCTCGCTCGGCCGCCAGCTCAGGAGCGGGGCCCAGCGATCATCGCTTTCCGCGGGGCACGAGCACGGCCCCTGGTTCAGGTTGGCGCCGCAGCGCGCGCACAGCCCGCGGCACTCGGCGGTACACAAAGGCTTCATCGGCAGCGCGAGCGCGAACTGCTCCGCCGCCATCTCGGCGAGGTCCAGCTGGGGTGCTTCGAAGAACCGCACCTCGAGATCGTCCCGTTCCAGGCGGATCTCGTCCTCCCTGGGCGCCGCCTCTGCCGGGAGCAGGAGGAGGTCGAGTGCGTCGGAGAACGGGAACTCGAACTCCGCCAGGCAGCGGGAGCAGCGCAGCGTGGCGGTGCCGGCCGCCCGGCCCTCGAGCCGAAAGCCGCGCCCCGCCCGCTCCACCCGCCCCGCGAGCTCCACAGGGCTCACCGACACGACCTCCTCTCCGCCGCTCTCCGGCGGGAGGGTCGGACGCTCGCTGAAGATCAGCGGCTCCGTGTCGGCACGGGTCAGGTCAAGCCAGAGCACACGCTCCCCCTTCGGGGAACGCGTAGGATAACAGCCAAAGGCCGATTCGTCAAACCCTTGCGGCGGCGTTGGCCCAACCGGCTCAGAGAGTTGAGACGACGCCTGAAACGGCTGCCGCAGGCCGGCCGGTGCCCTCTCTCCCCCGGAATCGGCATCACCGAACCGACGTTGCGCTTAGCGGCACAGGGGGGAACATGCCCGACCGAGAAACGAAGAGGCGGCACGCCCGGGGTGCGGCGCGCCCATCCGCACACCAGGCAGCGGGGACCGGGCGTCGGCTGGCTCGGTGCCTTGGGCTGGCGGGGCTTCTGGCGTTGCAGGGAACGGCGTTCGCGGCCGAATGGCCGCAAATCACGCTGGTCAAGCGCTTTTCGGGGTTGACCCAGCCCGTCCACATTGCCAATGCGGGGGACGGGAGCGGGCGGATCTTCATCGTGGAGCAGCCGGGCAGAATCCGCGTCGCAACCGGCGGGACGCTCCGCCAGACGCCCCTGCTGGACATCGGCTCGCGGATCAGCTGTTGCGGGGAGCGGGGCCTCCTGAGCGTCGCGTTCCCACCCGCCTTCGCCACCAAGCGCTATTTCTACGTCGACTACACGGACTCGGCAGGCAACACGGTCGTTTCCCGCTTCCACCTCTCCAACGACCCCGACTCGGCCGACCCCTCAAGCGAGCAGATCCTTCTCACGATCCAGCAGCCGTACTCCAACCACAACGGCGGTCAGCTCGCATTCGGGCCGGACGGCTACCTGTACGTCGGGATGGGAGACGGGGGCTCCGGAGGCGACCCCCAGAACAACGCACAGACCCCGTCGTCTCTCCTCGGCAAGATCCTGAGGATCGACGTCGAGTCCGGGGCGCCGACCTATGCGGTCCCGGCTTCAAACCCGTTCGTCGCGACGGCCGGCTATCGTCCGGAGATCTGGGCGCTTGGCCTCCGCAACCCGTGGCGGTTCTCGTTCGACCGCCGCACCGGCGACCTGTATGTCGGCGACGTGGGCCAGAACCTTCACGAGGAGGTCGACTTCCAGCCGGCGGGAGACCCGGGAGGCGAGAACTACGGGTGGCGGATCATGGAGGGGGCCCACTGCTACAACCCCGATCCGTGCAGCCAGCTTGGGCTGGTGCAGCCGGTCTTCGAGTACGACCACTCCCAGGGGTGCTCGGTCACCGGGGGCTTCGTCTACCGGGGTGCGATCTACCCCCGGATGCAGGGGGTCTACTTCTTCTCCGACTACTGCAGCGGGCGCATCTGGGGTCTCCGCCGCGACGGCTCCTCGTGGCAGAGCACGCTGCTGCTTGCCAGCTCGTACACGGTCACGACGTTCGGCGAGGACGAGGCCGGCAGCGTCTACCTGGCCGACTACGGGCACGGCGATGTCTACCAGCTCACCGACCCGGGCGCGGTGGCCGGGTACGTGTACCAGGTGCCGGCAGTCGCCCACAACCTCGGAGCCGGCGGAACGCCTTGGCGGAGCGACCTCGCGATCGTCAACCGCTCCGGGTTTTCGGCCAACGTGACGCTCACCTACCTGGCCGCGGGCGCGGAGCTCACGCAGAGCGTCGTGCTGCAGGCCGGTGCGACGGTGGAGGGGGTCAACGTCCTGGAGAGCCTCTTCGGCCAGCCTCCCGGCGCCAACACGGCCGGCCTGGTGAAGGTCGTCTCCGACGTGCCGGTCGTGGCGACGGGGCGTTCGTACAGCATCGGCCCGCAGGGTACGATGGGCCAGGATTACCCGGGGCTCACCGCGGCCGACGCGCTCGTGCCCGGCCGCGTCGGCGTCCTGCCCGGCCTGAGGCGCAACGACGGCTTCTACACCAACGTCGGGGTGGTCAACCTCGGCGCCGCGACGTGCACGGTGGCGATCGCCGCCTTCGATCGATCCGGCGTTCAGGTCGGTACGACCAGGCTCTTCACCGTGGACGCCGGGCGCTGGGTACAGCAGTACGACTTTCTCGCCAGCGTCGGGGCAGGCACCAGGGACCTCGCCTACGCCACCGTCGAGGTGCAGACGCCGGAGGGAAAGGCCTGGGCGTACGCCGCCGTGATCGACGCCACGAGCCGGGACCCCACGACGATCCGCGTCGTCGTGCCGTAACCTTGCCCTGCCGCCCTTGACACCCGCGCCGCGGGCGCAGAAACTTGAGACGTGATTTCAGAAAGGGGCACCGGCCCTGCTAAGGTGAGTCCTTCGCTCGGCGAGGTGCGCGGATCGGTGGCGGTGCCGCGCCAGCTCTCCTTCTGGCGGCGCCTTTTCGCCTTCTCCGGCCCCGCGTACCTGGTCAGCGTTGGCTACATGGACCCCGGCAACTGGGCCACCGACATCGCCGCCGGCTCGAGGTTCGGGTACGCGCTGATCTGGGTCCTGGTGATGTCGAACCTGATGGCGATCCTGCTGCAGAGCCTCTCGGCGCGCCTCGGGATCGTGACCGGCATGGACCTGGCCCAGGCATGCCGGGCGATGTTCTCCCGCAGGGTCTCGCAGGTGCTGTGGGTGCTCGCCGAGGTGGCGATCGCGGCCTGCGACCTCGCCGAGGTGCTGGGCTCGGCCATCGGCCTGCAGCTCCTCTTCGGCATCCCGCTCCTGGCCGGCGTCGTGATCACCGCCTTCGACACGCTGATCATCCTCGTGCTCCACAGCCGGGGTGTGCGGATGATGGAGGCATTCATCGTCGCGCTGGTCACGACCATCGGCGCGTGCCTGGCGTACGAGGTCTTCCTCGCCAGGCCTCACTGGGGGGAGATCGCGACCGGGTTCGTGCCGAGGCTTCCCGGCGAAGGCGCGCTCTACCTCGCGATCGGCATCCTGGGCGCCACCGTCATGCCGCACAACCTCTACCTGCACTCGGCGCTGGTGCAGTCGCGGCGCATCACGCAGACCCCCGCGGGAATCCACAGTGGGGTGCGCTTCAACATCATCGATTCGGTGGTGGCGCTCAACGGTGCGTTCCTGGTCAACGCCGCGCTGCTTGTGATGGCGGCGGCGACGTTCTTCAAGGCCGGCTATCACGAGGTGGCCCAGATCCAGGATGCGCACAGGCTGCTGGAACCGATCCTGGGAGCCTCCCTCGCGCCGATCGCCTTTGCCGTCGCGCTGATCGCGTCGGGGCAGTCCTCCACGGTCACGGGAACGCTTGCCGGGCAGATCGTGATGGAAGGGTTCGTCCAGCTGCGCCTGCGGCCGATCATCCGGCGCCTGCTCACCCGGGCGGTGGCCATCATCCCGGCGGTCCTCACGATCGTCTTCCTCGGCGAGCGCGCGTCCGGAGATCTCCTGGTCCTCTCCCAGGTCGTGCTGTCCCTGCAGCTCTCGTTCGCGGTGATCCCCCTGATCCACCTGGTCTCGGACGAGCGTTGGATGGGCCAGTACACCGTCAAGCCCCTCCTGCGGGGCGCCGCCTGGGTCGCGGCCGGCGTGATCGTCGTGCTCAACCTGAAATTGGCCTGGGGAGAGATCGTGGGCTGGCTCTCCGGTGCCGGAAGCCACACGTGGCTCGTGGGGCTCACGGTGCTCCCGCTGGCTGCCGGGCTGGTGTTCCTGCTCGGCTACGTGACAGTCGTGCCCCTGCTCGAGAGGAGGCGCGGCGCACCGACGCCGAGCTTCGCCGGGGTGCACGGGCCCAGCACCATGCCGGCCGTGCGGCCGCCGCAGCCGGCGAAGCGCATCGCCGCCGCCGTGGACTTCTCGAGTGCGGACACCGCGGTGCTCTCGCACGCCGTTACACTGGCGCGCGTCGCCGGGCGCGGGGCCACCGTCGTGCTGTTGCACGTGGTGGAATCCGGCGGCGCGCGGATGATGGGAGACGAGATGCAGGACAGGGAGGCACGCGCCGACCAGGAGCGCCTGGAGCTCTACCGCAAGGAGCTTGGCGAGCTGGGCGTGGAGGCCGCCTACGATCTCGGCTTCGACGACCCGGTTGAGGCGCTCGCGGCGCTCGTCCAGCACCACCAGCCCGACCTGGTCGTGCTGGGCAGTCACGGCCACCGGGGCGTGGGGGACTTCGTCCACGGCACGACCGTGGAGCGCCTGCGGCACCGGGTCAAGGTCCCGGTCCTCGTGGTCCCGGGCGCCGCCTAGGCGGTGACCGCGCGCCCCGGGTCGGGCTCGCGGAACTGGCGGCACCTGTGCGCTGTTACGGGGGTGGGCGCGATAGCAGAAGGAGGCCGCACGCCCTTGGCATCTGGCACGGTACCGCCTCAGGTTCGCAGGGACGCGGGGGGCCTGCTCCGGGCGCTCCGGTCCCGAAACTACCGGCTCTACTTTGCCGGCCAGGGGATCTCCCTCATCGGCACGTGGATCCAGACGATCGCTCTTTCCTGGCTCGTGTACAGCCTGACGCACTCGGCGTTCCTCCTCGGACTCGTCGGCTTCTCAGCGCAAATCGCCACCTTCCTGCTCGCCCCCTTCGCCGGCGTCGTCGCCGATCGCATCAACCGACACCGCCTGCTCGTTCTCACACAGACGCTCTTCATGGCGCAGGCGTTTGTGCTCGGCGCGCTCGTCCTGACCCGCACGATCACCGTGTGGCAGATCGTGCTCCTGAGCGTGCTCCTGGGCACCGTCAACGCGTTCGACACGCCGACCCGGCAGTCGTTCGTGGTCTCGATGATCGAGAACCGCGACGACCTGCCCAACGCAATCGCGCTGAACTCGTCGATGTTCAACGGCGCGCGTCTGGTGGGGCCGGCCATCGCCGGTATCCTCATCGCGGCCGTCGGAGAGGGCGTCTGCTTCCTGATCAACGCCGTGAGCTACCTCGCCGTGATCGCCGCCCTCCTGGCGATGAACGTCACGCCACGGGTGCCGCGGGCCGAACGGCGCCGGGTCTGGCACGAGCTGCGCGAGGGCTTCGCGTACACCTTCGGGTTCGCCCCGACCAGAGACATCATCCTTCTGCTGGCGTTGGTCAGCCTCGTCGGGATGCCGTATGCGACGCTGATGCCCATCTTCGCTGCCCAGGTCCTGCACGGCGGGGCCAGCACCCTGGGCTTCCTGTCCTCGGCCGCCGGCATCGGCGCGTTGGCAGGTGCCGTCGCGCTCGCGTCCCGCCGGACCGTGCTCGGTCTCGGGCGCTGGATCCCGGCATCGTGCGCCGCCTTCGGGGTGGCGCTCGCCGCGTTCTCCTGGTCGCGCTGGCTGCCCCTCTCGCTCCTGCTCCTGGCCGTGGTCGGCCTCGGCATGATCACCCAGATGGCATCCAGCAACACGATCCTTCAGACCGTCGTGGACGACGAGTGGCGGGGTCGCGTGATGAGCTTCTACACGATGGCGTTCATCGGCATGACGCCGTTCGGCAGCCTGCTCGCGGGAGCGCTTGCCAGTCGCATCGGCGCGCCCCGAACGGTCATGCTGGGCGGAATCATCTGCGTCCTCGCCGCCGCCGCGTTCGCACGGCGCCTGCCGGAGCTCAGGCGACTCGTCCGCCCCGTTTATCGGGAGCGGGGCATCATTCCCGAGGTCGCGACGGGCGTGCAGGCGGCGGACGCTGCCGCCCCGTCCGGGCGCCCCTGACCCGGACCGGATGATCGGTGCCGGCCCGGCGGAGTACGGCCGGTCGTCACCGAGGCTCGCCGCGTCTAATGTGCCGTCCCCGGCGATGTCGCGGACGGCACCGTGCTCCAGTCGATCTGCGAGCCCCAGGCGCTGTGAGGGATGGCGAAGACTCCCAGCGTTACTACCGCTGCGACCGCCACCGCGACCCGTGCCGGCCGCCCGCCGCGCAGCCGCCAGAGCGCGAAGACCCAGGCGAGGGCCGCCAGCAGCGTCTTGTTATCCGTCAGGTCCCAGCCGAACGGCACACCGGTCCACAGCTGCCCGAACGCGTAGTGCTGCACCAGCGGACCGAGGATGAAACCACCGACAAGGAAGAGGCACAGCGTCGTCCAGGCAAGCCGGCGCGCGTCGCCCCGCGGTGCCGCCGCTTCGATCCCTGCGCGGACGGCGAAGAGCATCCCCAGGAACATCGCTGCGATGTGGGGAATCAGGATCCACGCCGGCACGTCCCCGCGGAAACGGGTGACCGCGGGGCGCTCCGGGAAAACGACGCTCTCCCCACCCCGGTGGAGGCGGACCTGGTACTCGAGCTTGCCGGCCGAAGGCTGCCTCGGCAACGATGCCGCGAGGTTCTCGCCATCCCGCCTGAGCTCGATCAGCTGCCACGGGTCCGCGGTCGGGTACCGCCGCCAGACGACCTCGCCGGCCACGCCCGGGTCCGGCACCCGGACCTTGACGAGCTGGTCCGACGCGGTGCTGTTCGAGCGATCCAGGCTCATGGTGATCGTCTGGCCCGCGAGCCGTACCCGGCCGCGTGCCGGATAGGTCGGTCCGGTCGTGCGCTGCCACACGAGCGATCCCAGGGTCACCACCACTGCCAACGTCCAACGCCAGAACGTACCCTTCACGAACCCTCCTCACCCCCGTGGGGTGCGAAACCTTCTCCGAGAACCTCCTGCGCCGGCGTGATCGCCACGAACGCCGCCGGATCCACCTGGGCCACCAGGCGCTTGAGGCGGCCCACCTCGTAGGACGCCACCACCACGTACAGCACCGGCCGTTGCTCGCCGGTGAAGCCGCCCTGCCCCTGCAGCATCGTGACACCGCGGCCCAGGCGCTCGAGCACGGCCTGGCGCACCGCATCCGGGTCCTGGCTGATGATCAGCGCCGAACGGGCCGCCGAGAACCCCTCCTGAACAACGTCGAGGACCCGCGCGGACACGAACGCCAGCGCGAGAGCCACCATCACGGCCTCGGCTCCGAACACGAACGCCGCCACCGCGAAGATCCCCACGTTGATCGCCAGCAGCGCCTGCCCCACCCCGACGCCCAGGAAGCGGTGGGCCAGCCGCGCCAGCACGTCGGTGCCGCCCGTGGTCCCGCGCCCCCTGAACACCAGGCCCATGCCCAGGCCGTCCACCAGCCCCCCGTAACAGATCACCAGCAGGCGGTCGTGCGTCGGGGGCACGAGGAACGGGGCGGAAAGGTCGATGCCGAGCGAGAGCACGAGCACGGAGACGGCGGTCCGGATGAAGAACCTCATCCCACCGGCGAAGCGCCACCCCAGCCACAGGAGGGGAAGGTTCAGCAGCAAAACCACCAGGCCCACCGGCGTGTCGAAGAGGTGGTGGGCGATGATGGAGATGCCCGTCACGCCGCCGGAGACGACGTTGTTGGGGACGAAGAAGAGGTTCGTGCCGGCCGCCACCATGAGCGAGCCCACGACGATCTGGACGTAGTCGACGACCACGCCCGCGCGCCCCTGCGGAGCCACGAGAGAGAGCTTCACGGCGCGGCATCGTGCCATGAAGCGGGGGATCTGCCAAGCGGCCGCCTCGTCGGCCCGGCGCCGGGTCGCCGGCGGCGTGGGTGCGCGGCCGGGTTCCTGCTACCCTGGCGCCTGGAGGGTGCCATGCTCGAGGCGGTGATCCTCATCAACATCAAGCCGGGCCAGCTGCACAGTGTCGCCGACACCCTGCTGGAGCGCGAGGGCGTCCACGAGCTCTACTCGGTGGCCGGGGCTTACGACCTGGTGGCCGTCCTTCGCACCTCCCGCAACGAGCGGCTGGAGGAGCTGGTCACCGGCGAGATCGCGTCCCTCCCCGGGGTTGAGCGCACCACCACGCTGGTCGCGTTCCGCTGCCTCTCGAGGCGCGAGGCCGACGGTGCGTTCTCCCTCGGCCTGGAGCCGGAGGGCGGCGACACGCCCAAGCGGTGACGTGCCCTCCGCCCGTGAGCCCGGCTCAGGCCGGGCGTCGGAGGTGCGCGAGCTCCTCGACGTTGCCGGCAGGCCCGGCGATCGGCGAGGGGATGCGGCCCAGGCATGAGAGCCCGAGCGCGGCGGCCGCCGCGAGAACCGCGGTGATCGCTGCCTCCCGCACCGCCAGGTCGCGCACCACCCCGCCCTTCCCCACCTGCCCGCGCCCGGCCTCGAACTGCGGCTTCACGAGCGCCACCAGGTCGCCGTCCTCGGCCAGCACGGGCACCAGCGCCGGGAGCACGAGCCGCAGCGAGATGAACGAGACGTCCACGCTCACGAGATCGAACGGGCCCGGCACCTCGCCGGGCGTCAGGAAGCGGGCGTTGATCCCCTCCATCACCACCACGCGAGGGTCCTGCCGCAGGCTCCAGTCGAGCTGCCCCCGCCCCACGTCCAGCGCCACGACCCGAGAAGCGCCCCGCTCCAGGAGCACGTGCGTGAAACCGCCGGTCGAAGCACCCACGTCCAGGCAGCGCTTGCCCGAGGGGGAGATCGCGAAGGCATCGAGCGCCGCGGCCAGCTTCACGCCGCCGCGCGACACCCACGGGTGCTCCGCGGCCACGATCTCGACCGCGGCGTCGGGGGCGACCGCCTTCCCCGCCTTGTCCGCGACCTCGCCCTCGACACGCACCAGCCCGGCGAGGATCACGCTCTGCGCCCGGGCCCGCGACGGAACGAGGCCGCGCTCGACGAGGAGCTGATCGAGCCGCACTCGTGCCCTGGCCACGAGCGATGCTAGCATTGGCTCCGTCATGCTGGGGAAGGCCTTTTCCGCTCTGGTCCGGGCGATTCGGCCCCGCCACTGGCTCAAGAACGGGTTCGTGCTCGCCCCGGCGGTATTCGCCGGCCACGCCTTCGACCCACCGGCCATGCTCAAAGCCACGCTCGTCGCGGTGGCGTTCTGCCTGGCGTCCTCGGCCGGCTATCTGGTCAACGACGTGCTCGACCGCGAGGCCGACCGCAACGACCCCGTGAAGAAGTTGAGGCCGGTCGCGAGCGGCGAGATGAGCGTCGCGGCGACGCTCGCCTGGGCCGCCGTGCTGCTCACCGCGGCGCTGGCGCTCGGTCTCCGTCAGGGTACGCTCGTGTTGCTGGCGGTCGCGGGCTACGCGTCGCTCACCCTCCTCTACTCGGTGTTCCTCAAGGGCGTGCCGGTCGTGGACGTGATGGTGCTCGCGACCGGGTTTCTCGTGCGCCTGGTCGCCGGAGCCGTGGCGATCCCGGTGACGATCTCGCACTGGTTGATCGTGTGCGGCTTCCTGCTGGCGCTCCTCCTCGCCTTCGGCAAGCGCCTCCCCGAGGCGGACCGGCCAGCCAGCCGCTCCCCCCGCTACCCGCTCTCGTTCCTCCATGACGTGGTGACCATGCTCGCCGGGGTCACCCTCGTCGCCTACACGCTCTACACGGTCGCACCCGACACCACGGCCAAGCTCGGCGGATCGAGAAGCCTCCTGCTCACCGCGCCGCTGGTGCTGTTCGGGATCCTGCGCTACCTGCTGCTACTGCACCGGGAAGGGGCACAGGACCCGACCGCCACCCTCTTCAGGGACCGCACGTTGCTGGCCACCGTGGTGCTCTGGATCGCCACCGCCGGAATCGTCGTCTACACCTCCGGAGGCCCGAGGTGAAGAGCCGGGTGGTGGTGCTCCGCACGCGCCCCGAGTCCGTCCTCGACGACGTGTCGCGCCTGTGCGAGCAGGCCGGGATCAGGACCGCGCTGCGCGCCAGTGCGACGACGATCCTGAAGGACAACATCTCCTGGCACTACCCGTTCCCCGCGGCCAATACCACGCCATGGCAGCTGGAGGGGGCGATCCTCGCGCTTCGGGGAGCCGGCTTCCACGACCTCGTGTGCGTGCAGAACGACACGGTCGTGACCAGCCCCAGAAAGGGTGAACGCCTCAACGGCTACCTGCACGTGCTGGGCAAGCACGACGTCCCGGTCCGGTACAACTGCTTCAACTGGGACCTCAAGTGGGTGCGCTACGAGCCGAAGGGCGAAATGCTGGCGCTGCCGAAGATCTTCCCGCACGGCATCCACATCCCGGAGCTTTTCCTCGGCACCAACATCGTGCACCTGCCCACCCTGAAGTGCCACATTTACACCACCACCACCGGCGCCATGAAGAACGCGTTCGGCGGCCTGCTGGCCACCCGCCGGCACTACACCCACACCTGGATCCACGAGACGCTCGTGGATCTCCTCACGATCCAGAAGGAGATCCACGCGGGACTGTTCGCCATCATGGACGGCACCACCGTGGGAAATGGGCCCGGTCCCCGCACGATGGTGCCGGTGCGAAAGGACGTCCTGTTGGCCTCCGCCGACCAGGTCGCCATCGACGCGGTGGGCGCCAAGCTGATGGGGTTCGACCCGCTTTCCATCCGCTACCTGGCGCTCGCGCACGAGCGCGGGCTGGGCGTCGCCGACCCGCACGACATCGAGCTGGTCGGCGAGCCTGAGATCGGTCGGGAGAACTGGCACTTCTCCGTGGGGGACAACCTGGCCAGCCGGGTCGGGGACGTGCTCTGGTTCGGCCCGCTCAAGCGGCTGCAGAAGCTCTTCTTCCGCACGCCGCTGGTGTACGTGTTCGTGGCCGGTTCGTACCTCTACCACGACTACCTCTGGTACCCGGTGTTCGGCCGGCGACGGGTGCGGGAGTTCATCCGCACCTCCCCCTGGGGCGCCCTGTTCGACCGCTATCTGCGCGAGCAGGCAGGTGCCACCACGGCGCGCGCGAGCTAGGGGAGGCGGCTGCGAACGGGCGGCCGATGAGCGAGCGCTCCACCCACTTCCGCTGGCTGCTCGGCGGGCTCTTCCTCCTGGCCCTCGCGGTCCGCCTGTTCGGACTCGACTTCGACCAGTCGCACTGGTTCCACCCCGACGAGCGGCGGATCGCCGAGGCGGTCTCGCAGCTCTCGTTCAAGCCGCTCCAGCTCAACCCGCACTTCTTCGCCTACGGTTCCTTCCCCCTCTACGTCACCAGGGCGGCCACGGCCGTCGTGGCGGCGGTGGACCCGGGGGCGGCGTCCTACGGGTCCGCCATCATGGTCGGCCGCGCCCTGTCGGCGATCTGGGGGGGCGGCGACGGTCGCGCTGCTGGCGCTGCTTGGCCGCCGGCTCTACGGCGAGGGAGTCGGGCTGCTCGCGGGGGTGCTCCTGGCCGCCACCGTCCTGCACGTTCAGAACTCCCATTTCGCCACCAACGACGTCGCGCTCACGTTCCTGGCGTTGTTTGCGCTCGCCCTTGCCGTGGGGGCCGCCGAAAGCGGTAGGCTGAGGGATTTCGCGGGAACGGGCGTCGCGATCGGTCTGGCGGTCGCGACCAAGTTCAGCGCGCTGCCGCTCGTTCTCCCCCTGGCCGTGGCGGTTCTCATCCGTTGGCGCCGGGAG
>Ga0316628_100002261_pt1 | contig 14144 bp, 15 predicted proteins | sample OWC_Aug_M2_C1_D5_FD_207648 | JGI IMG/M metagenome (GOLD analysis project Ga0316628, IMG submission 207648) | Wetland soil microbial communities from Old Woman Creek delta, Ohio, United States - OWC_Aug_M2_C1_D5_C | ecosystem: Environmental > Terrestrial > Soil > Wetlands | place: USA: Ohio... | reverse complement strand
GCTGCCGCTGATCGTCAGCCTGCGCCACATCGCCTCCGGCGAGGAGTTCGTGTACCGCTACGACGACGTGCCGCCGCACGTGCGGCGGATCGCCGAGCGCGAGCGCCAGCGGGTCGAGCTGGAGACCGCGCGCGGCATCCAGAGCTCGATCCTGCCCGATCTGCCGCCGCAGCTGCAGGGCGTCGAGATCGCACACACCTATCTGCCGGCGACCGAGGTGGGGGGCGATTTCTACGACGTGCTGGCGCTCGAGGACGGGCGGCTGGCGGTGGCGGTCGGGGACGTCGCCGGACATGGCGTGTCGAGCGGCCTGGTGATGTCGATGGCGAAGTCGGCGCTCGCCGTCCAGGTGACGTTCGACCCCAGCGTCGAGGCGGTGTTCCGCACCCTGAACCGCACCGTGTACCAGAGCGCCCGCAAGCGGCTGCTCGCGACCCTGGTCTACGCGCTGCTCGACCCGCGGCGCCACGAGCTGGTGTTCGCCAGCGCCGGACACCTGTTCCCGTACCGGGTGGCGCGGTCGGGCGAGGTCGAGGCGCTGGAGTCGGTCTCCTATCCGCTCGGAGTGCGCGGCGAGATCGCGATCCGCGCCCGCACTCGCCGGCTCGACGCCGGCGACGCCCTGGTCCTGTTCAGCGATGGCGTGGTGGAGGGCCGTCGCGAGGGCAGCGACGACGTCTTCGGCTTCGAGCGCCTCGAGCGCAGCCTGGCGCGCCTGGCCGGCGAGAGCGTCGAGAAGATCCGCGACGGCGTGCTCGCCGACCTAGAGCTCTTCACCGGCGCGGCGCCGCGCGAGGACGACCTGACCGTGCTGGTGCTGCGCGTGCCGTAGCGTCGCGCTCCCTTCCACTCTTCGTCGCCTCCGGATACCATCCTCGCGCCTTGTCGTTCCGCGTCCCCACCTTGCCCGCCGATCCTTCGGCGCTTCTCGCCACGCCCGACCGCACCACGGAGCTGCTGCGCGAGAGCCTCGCCTGGCGCGCGCTCGACCTCGCGCCCCGGGCGCTGTGCGACCTCGAGCTCCTGCTGACCGGCGCGTTCGCGCCGCTGCGGGGCTTTCTCGGGCGCCGCGACGTCGAGTCGGTGGGGGAGCGCATGCGCCTTGCCGACGGACGGTTGTGGCCGATCCCGATCACTCTCGATGTCGAGGCGGCGCTCGCCGAGTCGCTGCAGCCGGGCGAGCCCCTGGTGCTGCGCGACGGCGAGGGCGTGCCGCTCGCCGTGCAGTGGGCGGACGAGGTCTACGAGATCGATCGCCGGGCGCAGGCCGAGCAGGTGTTCGGCACCGCCGACCGCTCCCATCCCGGCGTCGAGCATCTGCTCGAGCGTACGCCGTGCTGGGCGGTCGCCGGCCGCCTCGAGGGCCTGGCGACGCCGCACCACGCCGACTTCGCCGACCTGCGCCGGACCCCGGCCGCCGTGCGCGCCGAGATCGCGCGGCGTGGCTGGGCGCGAGTGGTGGGCTTCCAGACCCGCAATCCGCTGCACCGCGCCCACTTCGCGATGACCTTCCGCGCCCTGCGCGAGCAGGACGCCGCGCTGCTGCTGCATCCGGCGATCGGCGCCACGCGGCCGGGCGACGTCGACGTCGCGACCCGGGTGCGCTGCTATCGCCACGTGCTCGCCCACTACCCGGCCGAGCGCGCCATGCTCGCCCTGCTGCCGATCGCGATGCGCATGGCGGGCCCGCGCGAGGCGGTGTGGCATGCCCTGGTGCGGCGCAACTTCGGCTGCACCCACTTCATCGTCGGCCGCGACCACGCCGGTCCGGGCAAGGACGAATCCGGCAGGCCGTTCTATGGCCCGTTCGCGGCGCAGGAGCTGGCGGTCAGCCTGCAGGACGAGATCGGCCTCACGATCGTGCCGTTCGACGAGATGGTGTGGGTCGAGGACCGCGGCGAGTTCCTGCCGCGCCGCGAGGTCCCGTCCGGGGCGCGGATCGCCGAGATCTCGGGCTCCGAGGTGCGGCGCCGGCTCGAGCGCGAGCAGCCGCTGCCGGAGTGGTTCACGTTCCCGGAGGTGGCGGAGGAGCTGCGCCGGCGCCACCCGCCGCGCCACCAGCGCGGCCTGGTGGTGTTCTTCACCGGCCTCTCGGGCTCGGGCAAGTCGACGCTGGCGCGTCACCTGCAGGCGCGGCTCCTCGAGTTCGACCGGCGCGGCGTGACCCTGCTCGACGGCGACGTGGTGCGGCGTCACCTGTCGTCCGAGCTCGGCTTCACGCGCGCCCATCGCGACCTCAACATCCACCGCATCGGCTTCGTCGCCGCCGAGTTCGCACGCGCCGGCGGCATCGCGATCTGCGCCCCGATCGCGCCTTACGACGCGGCACGGCGCGAGGCTCGGCGCCTGGCGCGCGACGGGGGCGGCGGCTTCGTCCTGGTGCACGTCTCGACGCCGCTCGCGGTCTGCGAGGCGCGCGACCGCAAGGGCCTGTACGCCAAGGCGCGGGCCGGCCTGGTCAAAGGCTTCACCGGAGTCTCCGACCCCTACGAGGCTCCGGCCGACGCGGAGGTCACGATCGACACGACGGCGCTGTCGATCGATGCCGCGACGGACCTCGTCTGGGGGCACCTGGTGCGCGAGGGCTGGCTGCGGACGGAGGAGTCGTGAGCAAGGGCGCCCGGCCACCCCGCTGGGCAGGGGGGTACATGACCAAAATCATGGTGGCGTCCCCTGGGGTCCGTGCTAGCGTGCCTTCCGTGAGTTGAGATTGAATCTCAATAAGGCGGAACCCGACATGATCGCGACCCCCCAGCCACTCCCCGCTCCCGCACCGGAATCCATCCGCCTCGTGCAGCTCGGCGCCGGCGAGAGCGCGCGTCTGCAAACGACCGATCTCGAGCACGAGGATTGCGAGCTGCTGCGCGCGCTCGGCATGACCGACTCCTGCATGCTGCGCGTCTGCAAGGCGGGCGACCCCTGCATCGTCCAGGTTCGGTCGACCCGCATCGGGCTGTCGCAGCGCCTCGCCGAGCACATCCTCGTCGTGCCGTCGCAGCCCGCGCCATGATTCTCGGCGGGTCGGCGGCGCGCGGCTTCAACGTGCGCGGCGCCCAGGGCGTCGAGCCGGCGTCCGACGGGCGGCCGCGGGTCGCCCTGGTCGGCAACCCCAACACCGGCAAGACCAGCGTCTTCAACCGCCTGTGCGGCGTGCGGGCGAAGACCGCCAACTTCCCGGGCACGACGACCGACATCCGGGTCGGTGCGGCGCGGCTCGGCGCCGATCGCCTGGCGGTCGAGGTCTTCGATCTACCCGGCCTGTACAGCGTCGGGCTCGACCTGCCCGAGGCGCGCATGGTGCGCGGCATCCTGCTCGGCGATGGCCTTTACCGGCCGCCCGACGCGCTGGTCGTGGTGGTCGACGCCACCAACCTGGTGCGCAACCTGTGCCTGGTGGGGGAGGTGCTGCGCTACGGCCTGCCGACCGTGGTGGCGCTGAACATGATCGACCTCGCGCAGCGCCGCGGCCTGACGATCGATGCGCGGCGCCTCGCGCAGCGCCTCGGCTGCCCGGTGGTGCCGATCATGGCGCGCAAGGGCACCGGTTGCGACGAGCTCGCGGCGCAAGTGAGCGCGGCGCTGACCGGGGCGCGTCCGACCGCGCTCGCGACGCCGCCGGCGGGCGGGCTCGAAGCCTGGGCCGAGGGGGTGGTGGGCGACAGCGTCGGCGGCGAGGCGGCGCTCGGGTCGGCCTCGGACACCGTCGTCGAGCGTCTCGATCAGGCGTTCACGCATCCCGTCCTCGGGCTCCTGATCTTCGGGCTGGTGATGGGCGGGCTGTTCTGGGTGATCTTCGCCATCGCCCGGGTGCCGATGGACCTGATCGAGTCGAGCTTCCAGGTCATCGGCGCCTTCGTCGAGCAACACATGGCACCCGGGCCGGTGCGCGACCTGGTGTCGGGCGGCATCGTCAGCGGCATCGCCGGCACGCTGGTCTTCCTGCCGCAGATCTGCCTGCTGTTCTTCCTCATCAGCCTGCTCGAGGACACCGGCTACCTGGCGCGCGCCGCGTTCGTGATGGACCGCCTGCTGTGCCGCTTCGGGCTGCCGGGCTACGCTTTCGTGCCGCTGCTCGCCTCGCACGCCTGCGCCCTGCCAGGCATCCTGTCGGCCAAGCTGATCCCCGATCGCCAGGACCGTCTGACCACCATCCTGGTGGCGCCGTTCATGAGCTGCTCGGCGCGGCTGCCGGTCTACGTGCTGCTCACCAGCCTGCTGTTCCTCGACCGTCCGCTGCTCGCCGGGCTGGCATTCGCGGGCTGCTACGTGCTCGGGGCGGTGGTCGCGCTGGGCTCGGCGTTCATCGCCCGGCGCACGATCCTCAAGGGGCGCTCGCGGCCGATGGTGCTCGAGCTGCCGACCTACAAGCTGCCTTCGCTGCGCAGCGCGGTCCTGGTCGCGATCGAGCAGGGCCTGTCGTTCCTGAAAACGGCGGGCACCGTCATCCTGGCGATCTCGATCGTGATGTGGTGGATGTCGGCGTACCCGAAGGCGGCGCCACCGGCGCAGGCGCAGAGCCTGCGGGTCGAGGCGGCGGCGCTGCGCCAGAGCGCTGCCGCGCCGGACGCGGCGGCGCGGGCCGCAGCGCTCGATCTCCAGGCTCGCGGGCTCGAGGCCAGCCACCAGCAGGCGCAGAGCTTCGCCGGCCGCCTGGGTCGGGTGGTGCAGCCGGTCTTCGCGCCGCTCGGCTACGACTGGCAGCTCACGGTCAGCGTGCTCACCAGCTTCCTCGCCCGCGAGGTCTTCGTCTCGACCCTGACCGTGCTGCTCGCCGGCGCCGAGCCCGGCGACGCCGCCAACCGCGGGGTGATCGATCGCATCCGCTCCGCCGTGCGCCCCGACGGCACGCCGCTGCTCGGCACGGCGACCGCGGCCTCGATCCTCGTGTTCTTCGTGCTCGCCATGCAGTGCCTGCCGACCCTGGCGATGACGCGCAAGGAAACCGGCAGCTGGAAGTGGTCGGCGCTACAATTCGCCTGGATGTCCTCGATCGCCTACCTCGGCGCGTACCTGACGAAGATCGGCTTGCACCTCGCGGGGGTGGCGGGATGAGCGCCCTGCCGTGGGCCGATCCCCAGTTCTGGGTGGTCAGTCTCGCGGCCCTCGCTGCGCTCGGCCTGTTCCTGCGCCCGTTCTTCGTCCGCCGCCGACGCGCGGCGGGCGAGCTGCCCTGTCCGCGCTGTGCGCGCTGCGCCGTGGCATCGCCGCGCACCTCTGGCCTGGTTCGCCCGGCGAAGTGACGCCGGCGCCCGCCTGATAGACTTTTGCCGTTCCGACCGCCGTGGGCGGCCTTGCGCCAGAACCCACCTCTCGGGCTCGTTTCGACCAGCAATTTCGCGGAGGGCGATCGTGAAGATTCACGAGTATCAAGCGAAGGAGATCCTGCGCCGCTACGGTGTCACGACGCCGCGCGGCAAGGTGACGGACGATCCGGCCGAGGCGCGCCGGATCTGCGAGGAGTTCGGAGGCCGCTGCGTGGTGAAGGCGCAGATCCACGCCGGCGGGCGCGGCAAGGGCGGCGGCGTGAAGCTCGCCAAGTCGCCAGCCGAGGCCGAGGACTGGGCGAGGAAGATCCTCGGCATGCAGCTCGTCACCCACCAGACCGGACCGCACGGCCAGAAGGTGCTGAAGGTCCTGGTCGAAGAGGCGCTCGACATCGCCAAGGAGCTGTACCTGGCGGTGACCCTCGACCGCGCGCAGGGCAAGCCGGTCATCATGGCCTCGGCGGCCGGCGGCATGGACATCGAGGAGGTGGCGGCGAAGGACCCCAAGGCGATCGCCCGCGTCGCGATCGACCCGCATCTCGGCATCCTGCCGTTCCAGGCGCGGCGCGTGGTGCGCGGCCTGGGCCTCACCGGCGACACCGCCAACAAGGCGGCGAAGCTGGTCACCGCGCTCAGCCGGGCCTATCTCGAGATGGACGCCTCGCTCGCCGAGATCAACCCGCTGCTGGTGACGGCGTCGGGCGACGTGCTGGCGCTCGACGCCAAGATGAACTTCGACGACAACGCGCTCTACCGCCACTCGGACGTCGTCGCCATGCGCGACCTCGCCGAGGAGAACCCGTACGAGGTCGAGGCCTCGAAGTTCAACCTGAACTTCATCAAGCTCGACGGCAACGTCGGCTGCATGGTGAACGGCGCCGGTCTGGCGATGGCGACGATGGACATCATCAAGCTGTACGGCGGCGAGCCCGCCAACTTCCTGGACGTCGGCGGCTCGGCGAGCCAGGACGCGGTGAAGAACGCCTTCCGCATCCTGGTCTCCGACCCCAACACCAAGGCGGTGCTGATCAACATCTTCGGGGGCATCGCGCGCACCGACCGCATCGCGAGCGGCGTGGTGGGAGCGATCGAGGAGCTCGGCGGCATCAAGCTGCCGGTCGTCGTCCGTCTCGAAGGCACCAACGTCGAGCAGGGTCGCGAGATCCTGCGCAACGCCAAGTTCAAGTTCCTCGTCGCCGAGGACATGGCCTCCGCGGCCGAGAAGGTCGTCGCGGCCGCGAAGGGAGGGGCGTAAGCCATGGCCATCTGGGTCAACAACGACACCCGACTGATCGTCCAGGGCATCACCGGCAAGGAGGGCCAGTTCCACGCCCTCGGCTGCCGCGACTACGGCACCAAGGTGGTGGGCGGCGTCACCCCGGGCAAGGGCGGAACCGTGGTCGAGGGCATCCCGGTCTTCGACTCGGTCGCCGAGGCGCGCGAGAAGGCGGGCGCCAACGCGACCATGATCTTCGTGCCGCCGCCGTTCGCGGCCGACGCCATCATGGAAGCGGCCGACGCGGGGATCGAGCTCGTGGTCTGCATCACCGAGGGCATCCCGGTCGCCGACATGCTGAAGGTGAAGACCTTCCTCAAGGAGCACCCGACCCGGCTGATCGGGCCGAACTGCCCGGGCGTCATCTCGCCGGGCATGGCGAAGATCGGCATCATGCCGGGTCACATCCACAAGCAGGGCAAGGTCGGCGTGGTCAGTCGCTCGGGCACGCTGACCTACGAGGCGGTGTGGCAGCTCTCGAACGTCGGTCTCGGGCAGTCGACCTGCGTCGGGATCGGCGGCGATCCGCTGAACGGCACCAACTTTCTGGACGTCCTCAAGGCCTTCAAGACCGATTCCGGCACCGAGGCGGTGATCATGATCGGCGAGATCGGCGGCTCGGCCGAAGAGGAAGCGGCGGCCTGGATCCACGCCCACTTCGACCGCCCGGTGGTGGGCTTCATCGCCGGCCGCACGGCGCCGCCGGGAAGGCGCATGGGGCACGCCGGCGCGATCGTCTCCGGCGGCAAGGGCACCGCGGCGGAGAAGATGGCGGCGATGCAGGCGGCGGGAATCCACGTCTGCGAGTCGCCGGCGGTGCTCGGCGCGACGGTCAAGCAGGCGCTCGGGCGCTGATCGGACCTGGGCGTGCAACGCATCCCCGGCCAGGGCTGGCTGGTCCTCCTCGGCGGCGGCGAGTTCTCGTTCGGCGAGACCCTCGCCGCCGACCGGGTGTGGATCGAGCGCGCGCCGCCTGGGCCGATCGGCTTCGTACCGGCGGCGAGCGACTCGGCGGACTACGGCCAGCACTTCGCCGCCTACCTCGCCGAGGCGTTCGGCCGTGACACGGAGACGATCCCGATCTACCGGTCGCGCGACGCGCGGCGCGGCAAGAACGCCGAACGGGTGGCCGCGGTCGCGGCCGTCTACCTCGGCGGTGGCGTTCCCGACCATCTGCTCGAGGCGCTCGCCGATTCGCCGGCCGAAGCCGCCCTGCGCCAGAAGCTCGAGCAGGGCGGCGTGGTGGTGGCGATCGCCGCCGCCGCGCAGTGCCTCGGTCAGGCGGTGCGCTCGATCTTCGGCGCCAAGCTGGTGCAGGGCCTCGCCTGGCTGCCGGGCGGCGTGATCGAGACCAACTTCGATCCGGGCCACGACCGGCGCCTCCGCAAGCTGCTCGAATCCCCCGGCGTCACCTGGGGCCTCGGCCTGCCGGCCGGCTCGGCGGTGCTCTTCGGCCCCGCGGGTGAGCTCGAGGTCGTGGGCACGGCGTTCCTCCTCGAAGGAGCGGACGCCGACCTCCGGGTGCTGCGCGAGGGCTCCACACCGAGCTGAGGGCCTCCGCGGGGCGCAGCCGGCCGGCGGCGATGAACCGAAGCGGTCCGCACCGCAACTCACCGAAGTGAGAGAATCGCTCCGCCCGGGAGCAGTGTCGCCCCAGACCTGTCCCCCCCTGACACCCCTCTGAAAGGAGACATCCGATGAAGCTCGCGCTCGCACTGCTGCTCGGCCTCGCCATCGCCGGATCCGCCGCCCAGGCGGCCGAGATCGACCTCGGCGCCGCGCTGCCCAACGTGCAGTCGGTCGATCAGAACGGCAAGCCGGTGGACCTCGTCGCCGAGGGCGGCAAGGGACTCACGCTGGTCTACTTCTACCCCAAGGCCGACACGCCGGGCTGCACCAAGCAGGCCTGCAGCATTCGCGACGGCTGGACGAAGCTGAAGGCGAAGGGCATCCGGGTGTTCGGCGTGAGCGGCGACCAGGTCGTCGATCAGAAGGCGTTCGAGGAGAAGTACCATTTGCCCTTCCCGCTCCTCGCCGACCCGCAGAACAAGGTGATGGACGCCTTCGGCGTGCCGCACAAGGGCCAGTACGCGCAGCGCGAGGCGTTCCTGTTCAAGGACGGGAAGCTCGTCTGGCGCGACACGCACGCGGCGACGGAGAAGCAGGCGGACGACGTGCTGAAGGCGGTCGAGAGTCTGTCGAAGTAGAGAAGAACATCAGACGGGCGATTCTGGCGGCCGGTGCACGCTCAAGCGGGCTCGTTGGCACCGGCCGCCGGGGGTGCCACGCTCGGCCTGCTCAGCCACCTCAGGTAGGGCGAAGCTGGCCGCAGGGAGCTCGCCTCGGCTCCCGCGGCTGCGGTTTCTCGCCCTACCTGAGCTGACCTCCGGTTTGCCCCTGAAGCTTCCTTCCTGCGAGAATAGCCAAGTGTCTTTGGCGGCCTCGTTCGGCCGCTTTCCGCTGTTTCTGAAGCGACAACAGGAGAATGAATCGCATGGAGATGACGCTCGCCATTCTGAAGCCGGACACCGTGGCCGCCGGCAACTCCGGCAAGGTGCTGGCCCATCTGGAGGGGAAGGGGTTCAAGATTCGCGGCCTCAAGGTCATGCACCTCACCCGGGCGCAGGCCGAGGCCTTCTACGCCGTGCACCGCGAGCGGCCGTTCTTCGCGAGCCTGGTCGCGTTCATGACCGAGGGGCCGGTCGTGCCGGTGGCGCTCGAGCGCGACAACGCGGTGGTGGAGCTGCGCGAGGTGATGGGCGCGACCGACGTCGCCAAGGCGGCGGCCGGAACGATCCGCAAGCTGTACGGCAGCTCGATCGAGCGCAACGCGATCCACGGCTCCGACTCGCCGGAGAACGCCCGCATCGAGCTCGCGTTCTTCTTCGCCGCGAGCGAGCTGATCGCCGCCCGCTAGCCGGGCGGCCTTTCGCGGGAGGGAGCATGGTCTATCGCAAGCTGGATCCGGCACCGGCAAGCCGCGTCGCCCCCGAGCGGCGCGGGCCCATCGTTGGGCGCTTCTGTCTGAGCTGCACCGGCGTGTACCCGTTGCACGCTGCGAAGCACGCCGGCAAGGGGTTGTACACCCGCGATCACGTGTCGAGCCCCTGTGCCCACGAGGGCGAGCTGTTCGTTGCCGGAGCCACCTGGTGGGAGCCGGCGGTCGAGGTCCTACCCGCGCCGCCGGCGCCCGCTCCGGCGGCGCCGCAGCCGGGCGCACCGCCACCGGCGGCCCCGCCGCAGGCGGCGCCACCGCAGGCGGCCCCACCGAAGTCGGCATGAGCCCGCAGATCCGGCTCGCCACGCCGGCAGACCTCGAGTTCCTGGTCGCCGCCAACCGCGCCATGGCGCACGAGACGGAGCACCGCGAGCTCGACGAGGCGACGGTGCGCGCCGGCGTCGCCGCGGTCCTCGCGCGGCGCGAGCTCGGCGTGTACTGGATCGCCGAGCAGGGCGGCGAGCCGGCCGCCTGCCTGCTCGTCACGACCGAGTGGAGCGACTGGCGCAATGGGCTCTTCTGGTGGGTGCAGAGCGTGTACGTCGAGCCGGAGGCGCGCCGGCGCGGCGTGTTCAGCGCCCTGTACCGTCAAGTCCGCGACGCCGCGCTCGCCGACCCGGGGGTCTGCGGCCTGCGCCTCTACGTCGAGCGCGACAACCAGCGCGCCCAGGCGACGTACCGCCGGCTCGGCATGGCCGAAACCGCCTATCGCCTGATGGAGGAGGAATTCCACCGCTGACCCCACGTTCGGGCAGAATCGGCTGCCTGAGCGCGCCATGACCTCGCCCGAACGCGACACGTCTCGCAGCGCGCCGCCGGGGCTTCCGGCCGGTGGAGCGGACTCGCGTCGCCGTTTCCTCGGGCGCTGCCTGCTGGCGCTTTGCGCGGTGCAGGTCGCGGTGTTCGGCGTCCTCCTGGCGCCGCCCGATCTCGCTCTCGGTTATCCCTTCCCTGGCGGCGACGGCGGCGACTGGTTGTCCTGCGGTCTGGCGCTCGCTGGCGAGGCGACCCGCGACACCGGGCGCTCGCCGCTCCTGCCGCTCGTCCTCGCGGCGCTGCACCGGCTCGGTTTGCTGTCCTGGACGCCGCTCGTCCTGCAGCTCGCCCTGGCAGCGCTGGCGATCGGCTTCTACCACCTGGCGACCGAGGTCTCTCACCCGAGCGCCGCTTTCGCGGTCGGCGTGTTGCCGCTGCTGGCGTCGGGGCTGGTGCGATTCAGCTTCGAGGTCATGGCCGACCTGCCGGCGGCGGCGCTTCTCACCTGGGCCGCAGTCTTCTGGCTGAGGGCGCGGCGGCGGCCACGCCGCGCTCTCTGCGCCGGCCTGCTCGGCGGCAGCGCCGCCCTCGCTCAGGCCGGCGGCCTGCTGCTCCTGCCGGCTTGCGCCTGGAGCGCCTTGCGCTGGCGGCGCGCAGCCTGGCGAGAGCCGGCGCTGTGGCTGGGCGCCATGCTCCTCGTCGCCCTGCCTGTGGTCGGCGCGGCCTGGCGCGCCGACCAGGGACCCGGGATCGTGTCAGCCACGCACTGGGCTTTTCTGCGTCTGCACGTGCCGCCGCTCGGCTTTTACGTCGCGGCGGGGTGCTCGCTGCTCGGCTGGCCGGCGCTGCTCTTGGCGATCGCCGGGTTGGCGCTGCCGACGCGCGATCCTGCGGCACGCGATGCCGTATCGCTGGCGCGGGCCCTCGCCCTCGCCGCCGGGGTGTTCTTCCTGCTGCTCTACGACTATCCCGCCCGGCGGCTGTGGCTCTATGCGGCGCCGGCCCTGGCCCTGGGCCTGGCGGTAGCGCTCGATCGCCTGCCTGGACGGGCGCGACTCGGAGCGGCGGTCGCCACGCTGGTCGTGGCGGCGTGGCCGGCTCCGGGGGCGGCGAGCGAGGAGGCCGCCTGGGTCGCCTGGCCGGTGCCGACGGTGGTGGCGCGGGGGCTGCCGCCGACACTTGCCCGCCACGATCTCGCCGCGGCCTGGCGCGCGAGCCCGATCGCGCAGGCCTGGCGGGCCCATCGCCGGTACCCGAGCTTCGTGCCGCTTGCTGCCGCGCGCTTCCGCAGCGACGACTCGGTCGTCCTCGTGTCTGCGGCGAGCCTGCCCGCGCAGGAGCGATACCGTGAGATGTACGGTCTCGGCAACGCGCTCGGCAAGCGGGTGAAGGTCGTGCCCGAGGCGCTGCTGCCGCCCGCATGGTGGGGCTGGCGGCACGCCACTCCGGCGGGCCCGGCGGGCGGTGGCTTTGACTTCGCCCGCCTGCGGCTTCCGGGCGACGCCGGCTCCGTCCTCCTCGCGCGGCCGCTGCCGGCGAGCGGCGCGCCGTTACCGCCGTGGCCGTCGCCGGGCGAGGCCGGCCCCGATACCGATCCCGCCGTGTTGGCCGCCGACCTCAACCAGGCGCGTTGGGTCGATTCCCGTCTCGAGGGTCCGGACGCCTTCCTGGCCGTTGCCCTCGGCGATGCGAGGGGCGCCGAATGGGTTCGGCTCCTCGCGCTCCTGACCCACACGAGCAGCCTCTTCGTGCTCACACCAGATGATCTCGCTCGCCTGCCGGAGACCTTCGCGCGCACACCGCCTCCGACGGCAACGGCGCGCGCCGGTGTGGCGGTCTGGCGGACACGTTTTCGCGCCTGGACGGTGCTGGTCGCCCGGCCGCGGTAGAGGACGCGGGCGCGTCTGGCGCCTGCTTGCGCAAGGGCGCAGAATGACAGTTGGGAGCTCCGGGAGGTCCGGCCATGAACCGCATTGCCCAGTGTGGAGCGGTCGCGGTGGCGTTGATCCTCGGGCTCGCGGCGGGGGCGCGGTCGCAAACCAGCTTCTGCGGAACTGCCTCGCCCTTGCTTGAAGTCGCCAGCTTCTCGCAGGTCAATTTCCGCGGCATCCCGTTCGTCTTCAATCGCAGCGCGCTGCAGGTCTGTGCCAATGGCCAGCTGGTGGCGACTAGCGCCAGCGTGCCGGTCGGCGGGACGCCGCCCTATCTCGCCGCCAGCCAACGCGTGCTGCGCGGCCAGGCGTCGAGCGCCGCGATGTTCAGCCTGCGGCAGGCGCTGGCCCGGGCCCGCGTCGGGTTCCTGGTGGATTGCCGGATGGTGTGGCCGATTCCAACCGGTGGCGAGGTGCGGCGCGTCACCTGGCATGGCTGGCGGGTCAACAGCTTCACGGCCAGCACGTACGACAGCTCGAGCCCCGACTGCGCGGGAGCCTTCGACGTGGTCATGGCCGCCATGGGCACGCAGGCCGACGTCGAGACCAATCCCGCCCGTCAGGTGTTCGAGCTCATCGGGCAGTGAGGCGAACCGCGGGTTCGATAGACTGCACGGCGTGAGCGAGTCGTTCGTCCAGATCGGCAGGAAGCCCGGCGCCCCGGCGGCGGATGGCGCCGACCGTGGCGGCCGGCCGGACTGGCTGCGCATCCGCCTGAAGACGCCCGAGAGCTACTTCGGCGTCAAGCGCCTGGTCGACCGGCTGAATCTCCACACCGTGTGCCAGGAGGCGCGCTGCCCGAACATCTACGAATGCTGGGGCGAGCACGGCACCGCGACCTTCATGATCCTGGGCGAGATCTGCACCCGGCGCTGCGGCTTCTGCGCCGTGACCTCCGGGCGGCCACGCCCGGGCGTCGACGCCGCCGAGCCCGAGCACGTCGCCGAGGCGGTCGCCGCCATGGGCCTGCGCCACGCCGTCCTCACCTCGGTCGACCGCGACGACCTGGCGGACGGCGGCGCGCGCCACTGGGCGGCGGTGGTCGCGGCGATCCACGCCCGCAGCCCGTCGTGCGCGGTCGAGGTGCTGACCCCGGACTTCCGCGGCGTGCCCGACGCGCTCGACGTGGTGCTCGGGGCGAAGCCCGAGATCTTCTCGCACAACGTCGAGACGGTGCCGCGGATGTACCGTCAGGCGCGCCCCGGCAGCCGCTACGAGCGCAGCCTGGCGCTGCTCGCCGAGGCGGCGCGCCGGCGCGCGGCGGGGGATTACGGCGGCCGCGTGAAGACCGGCATCATGGTCGGGATCGGCGAGACTCCCGAAGAGGTCGGCGCCACCCTGCGCGACATCCGCTCAACCGGAGTCGAGATTCTCACCATCGGCCAGTACCTGCAGCCGACCAGCAAGCACCTGCCGGTCGATCGCTGGGTGACGCCGGAGGAGTTCGCGGCGCACAAGGCGCTGGCGCTCGAGCTCGGCTTCGCGCACTGCGAGTCGGGCCCGCTGGTGCGCTCGAGCTACCACGCCCACGAGCACGTCGGCTCGACCCTGCGCGCCGCCCCCCCGGCGGTCGCCGCCTCCTAGCGCGCAGCGCTGCGCAGGCCCCAGACGGCGAGCAGCAGGGCGCCCGCGGCGACCGCCCACGAGGCGCCGATCGGCACCGGGAAGGTGCCGAGCACGAGCGCGGCGCCGGTCGCCGCGCGCCAGGCGTGGGCCAGACCGACGATCCCGAAGACGACGGCGGAGACCAGGCTGTAGGAACGGTTGCTCATCCCGACCTCCTCAGGTTTTCTTCTCCAGGAACCACAGGATGTGGCCGCAGCGCTCGCAGATCTGATTCAGCGCGGCGCGGTTGATCCACTCCAGCTGGAAGAATGCGAACGGGCGAGTCGCGAGCAGCGACTTGCGCGTCCAGAAGC
>Ga0316628_100002260_pt1 | contig 14146 bp, 14 predicted proteins | sample OWC_Aug_M2_C1_D5_FD_207648 | JGI IMG/M metagenome (GOLD analysis project Ga0316628, IMG submission 207648) | Wetland soil microbial communities from Old Woman Creek delta, Ohio, United States - OWC_Aug_M2_C1_D5_C | ecosystem: Environmental > Terrestrial > Soil > Wetlands | place: USA: Ohio... | reverse complement strand
AGGAGGGTGAGCACCGACTCATGGTGGAGACGCGGGAAATCGCTCAGAGCGCGTATGCGGGCTGAGCGGTACCTGGTGTGAGCCGAGCGGTCATGATCCGCCCCGACCGGGACGAGGAGAAGAGTTTATGGAGCCAGGCGTGGAGCTTCGTACGAAGCTGGGTTTGCCTCCAATCAGTCAGATCGGCATCGTCGTCCGAGACATGACGCGGGCGGTCGAGTTCTACGAGGGCACCTTCGGCCTCGGACCTTGGACCGTCTACGAGAGCACGCCGGACAAGTATTGGTTTAAAGGGAAGCCGTCGCACATGCGGCTACGGCAGGGCAAAGCGATGTTAGGGGGCATCGAATTGGAACTCGTGCAGCCCCTAGAGGGGGAGTCTCCCTTCCATGAATTCGCTGCCACACAGGGGGAGGGCTTGCACCACATCGCTTTCAATACCGAGGACTTCGACGGCATGGTCCGGAAGTTCCAGGACGCGGGATTCCAGGCACTCTTGCTTGCCGAAGCCTATGTTCCGACGTACCAAGGGACCGTCCGCGCCTGCCATTTCGATACCCGTGCGGTTGGTGGCGTCATCTTCGAAGTGGTGTGGAAGTCGTGGTTGCTGAAGCGGTGAGAGCAAACGGCCTTCGCTGATGAGTGGAAGGGCGTGTCGGCGGTGACTGGCCCGTCGGGTGGGCCGCAAGGCTTCAGCACGACCGAGGCGAGGGACCCGTGATGTGGAGAGGGGCTATGATTGCGGTGAAGACCTGGCAAGAGGCGGCGGTGGAGCAGTTGCGGGAGGCAATTATCGGGGGTGTATATCAGCCTGGGCAACGACTCAAGCAACAAGAGCTTGCTCGCGTCCTGGGTTGTAGCCCCGTTCCCGTGCGGGAGGCGTTGCACCGTCTGGCTGCCGAGGGCTTCGTCGTGATCGACCCACAGCGCGGCGCCCGTGTCGCCGATTTCAACAGCCGAGAGCTTGCCGAAATCTACGAAGTGCGGACGCTCTTGGAAGGGCGCGCGGCCGAGCGGGCAGCGGGCCGGATGACTCCCGAGACGGCGAGGCGCCTTCGGGCCATCCTCGACAAAATGGACACCCCAGACATCGCGCCGGTGGACTGGGTGCGGCTGAACTGGGAGTTCCACGACAGCCTCTACGCGTCCGCGGAGCAGGAGTTCCTGCGCAAGACCATTTCCAATCTGCGTCGGAGCATGGAGCCGTACTTGCGACTGGACATTGCCCAGGTGGGGAATTACGCCGCGGGACGGCGCGAGCATCGTGCCATCCTGCAAGCGTGCGTGCGCGGGGACGGGAAACTCGCCGCGCGGCATACGATCGCGCACCTGCGCCGGACCGCGCAGGGACTCATTGAGTACGTGCAGAGCCACTGGAAATAGCGTTGCGGTGAAGCCTAGGCCGCGGCGAGGATACTCCGTCTCGAATCAGCGAATGGCCAACGTCATGGCGGTGCGCCGCCCGTTCCCCGTGGTCCCGCTGCTCTTTCTCAGTGGACTGCTCTATCTGAATTTCACTGGGCGAATCGTCCTAGCTCCGCTCCTTCCCCTGGTCGAGACTGACCTGGGCCTGGGCCACGGCGCGGCCGGCTCCCTTTTCTTCTTCCAAGCCATCGGGTATGCTTTCGGCTTGCTCGCCGCCGGCCTGACGGCCTGGCATCTTTCTCACCACGGGACCATCGTGCTCTCGGCGTTCACGCTCGGGTTCGCCCTGGTCGCGTTCTCGCGCGCGCCGTCCCTTGGATGGATGCAGGTCTGCCTGGTCGTGCTGGGCGTTGGGGCAGGACTGTATCTGCCTTCGGGCATCGCCACGATCGCCGACCTCACGGCGGAGGCGCAATGGGGACGCGCGACGGCTATCCACGAGTTTGCGCCGGCGATCGGGTTCATCACCGCGCCGCTTGTGGCTGAACTCCTGCTGCGATGGTTGTCGTGGCGCGGAGTTCTGGCAACGTTCGGTGTCAGCCTGGTTGCAGCCGGCGGGCTGTACGCCCGGTGGGGGCAGGGGGGCCGCCAGCAGGCCGCCCCGCCGCACCCTCGCACGATGCTGGCGCTTGCCACCGACAAAGCACTCGCCCCCATCGCTGCGCTCTTCGTTCTTGCCGTGGCCGCGGGGTACGGGCTCTATGCTATGCTTCCGCTCTTCCTTCTGGCAGAGCGGGGGATGAACCGGGCATCGGCGAATGCCCTGGTCGGCTTGTCGCGTGTGCTCGCGCCGCCCATGATCCTGGCTGCGGGGTGGCTGACCGACCGCCTCGGCCATCGCCGAGCCCTGGCCGCGTTTCAGGGTGTTACAGGTGGACTGACGGTCTTCCTGGCACTGGCGTCGGGTCCCTTGTTGACCACCTGTGCGGTCACCTTACAGGCGGCTGTGAGCGCCTGCTTTTTCCCCGCTTACTATCCCCTGGTAGCCCAACTCGTTCCATCGTCACAGCGCCACTTGGCCATCTCGGTAGTCAGTATCACTGGCATGTTCCTCGGTGGAGGCCTCACGCCACTCCTTGTCGGCCACCTAGCCGAAACGTGGTCATTCGCCGGGGCGATCTTGCTCGTAGGTGCTCTGACCCTGCTGTCACCGGTCCTTCTCCTAATCCAAGGTAAGAAGGTGCGGGATTGGAAGTGGGCGACTAGGAGTGAGGATGACTCTTGATATCTGACCGGGCTGATGATCGGCGGGGTGTTCGGGCCGCACCTGAAGCCGATGTATCGAGAACTCCCGTCCTACCGGGATCTGTCGTCGTTCATCCTGGTGATCGACCCGGCGGTCTTCGGTACTGCCGACGGGTACCGGGAACGCACCCAGCGGATTTACCATTTCTCCACGATGCATCGCGCCACATGGTAGTCGTTGCCGTGTGGACGCTGCTTGTCACCCAAGAAGGACTACGCAACAACCGGGAGGATTCCCCATGGCGTTTCCGAAAATGTTCCGCATGAAGCAAGAACTGGAGGGCCCGCGGGTGGGGGACATCCCGGCCGCGGTGCACGACACGATGCGCAGCCTGGGCGTACAGGAGAAGGTGAAACCCAGGCAGACCGTGGCCATCACGGCGGGCAGTCGCGGCATCGCCCACATCGACGGAATCACCCGGGCCGTCGTGGACGAATTGAAAGCGTGGGGCCTCCAGCCGTTTATCGTCCCGGCCATGGGGAGCCATGGTGGCGCCACGGCCGAGGGGCAGCGGACCATTCTGGCCCACTATGGCATCACCGAAGCGTCCATGGCGTGCCCGGTCACGTCGAGCATGGAGGTGGTGGAGATCGGAAAGACCAAGGGGACCCCGGTGTTCTGTGACAGGAACGCCTGGGAGGCCGACCACATTGTGGTGGTCGGGTGGATCAATGCCCACCCGGATTTTTCCGGCGAGATCGAGAGCGGCCTGTTCAAGATGATGGCCATCGGGCTCGGGAAGCAGCAGGGGGCGGAGCACTACCATCGGGCCGGCCAGCACTACAGCTACGCGGAGATCTTCCCCCTAGTGGGCAAGACGGTCCTCGAGACCGGCCATGTGCTCTGCGGCCTGGGGATCCTCCAGAACGGCTACGGCGCGACGGCCAGAGTGCAGGCGCTGCGTCCTCCCGACTTCGAAGCCGGGGAAAAGGCGCTCTTGCGGGAGGCCAAGGCGTGGAAGGCCGGGCTTCCCTTCGACACCATCGACCTCCTCATCGTGGACGAAATGGGCAAGAACATCAACGGCGCCGGCCTGGATCCCCTGGTCATCGGGCGGCCGACGATCCAGAAACCGGCCGAACGACCGCACATCCGCCACCTCTTCGTTCGTGACCTCACGCCGGAGAGCGAGGGGAACGCGATCGGCATCGGCTTCGCCGACATGACGACCTGGCGATTGGTCAGGAAGATCGACTACGCGGCCATGTACATGAACGGCATCACCTCCAGCGACACGCACGACTCGAAGGTGCCGATGGCCTTCGACACGGACCGCGACGCCATCCGGACCGCCCTGCACATGAACGGCCTGACGCCGCCAGCGCAGGCCCGGGTGGTGCGGATCAAGAACACGCTGCTCCTCACGGAGCTGGAGGCCTCCGAATCGATGCTGGCCGAGGTGGAGGCGAACCGACGGTTGAGCCGCCTCACGGATCCGCTGCCACTGACCTTTGACAGTCTCGGAGATCTCCCACCCTTCTGATGGCCGCCTACGATGGCAGCAAGCGTAACAGCAGCCAAGTCAGGATGGCCGCGGACTTCCATGGGTAGCCCACAACATCCGACACCGGCATCTGTAGAGAGGACCAGGGGCAGAAAAAGACTCCGAAGCGCGCACAATCACTGAACTGTCCGGAAAGGGCAAGTTCACCGAGCGGCCACAAAACTCCCCGAACTCCTCGAACATTCCGCTTGACGCGCCCATTCGGCGGTGTTAGCGTGCCCGCCAAGATTAGGGCTCCCGCTCACCGCTGTGCCTGGCTCGGCCGTCACGGGGCCCATTGCTCCAATGGACCTCCCGGTGCCGGCCGCGCCCGATTTCTAACCTCCTATCCGGTGCTCACCGCGTGGAAAGACTCTTCGCCCACCTCGAGCTCTGGCTCAAGCCGATCCTGGCAGCCCTGCTGGGGTTCATCACGATCGGGGTATTCATCCAGGTCTGCATGCGGTACTTCTTCAGCGCGTCCTTCCTGTGGGGCGAGGAGCTCTCGCTCTTCGCCTTCATATGGTGCGTCTTCCTCGGCGCGGCCATCTGCTCGTGGCGACACACACACTTCAGCTTCGACATGTTCTCGGGGATCTTGCACCCCCGCGCCGCTGGGGTGCAGCACCTAGTCGTTGATCTGTGCGTGCTCGCGGTCACCGTGGTGATGGTCGTCGCGGGCTGGCGCTACTCCAATCTCAGCCTGAAGAGTCTGTCGCCTGCGCTCGGCATCACGCTGTTCGTGCCGACGATCATCATCCCGGTGAGCGGCGTGCTGATGACGCTGGTGTGCCTACTGGACATTGTGCGCGACTTCCACCAGATCGCGAGGGGCGAGCGACCCGTTGACACCTCGGACGCCGCGCCTCCGATCGATTTCACAGCCTGATGCACCCGCTCGTCCTTCTCCTTGTGTCGATGTCGGTGCTGATGGTTATCGGCGTCCCGATATCCTTCTCACTGATCCTGTGCTCCCTGCTGATCATCTGGATGGCAGACCTGCCTCTCATGGTTGCGGTCCAGCAGATGTTCACGGGCATCAACGCGTTCAGCCTGCTCGCGCTGCCGTTCTTCTTCCTCGCCGGCAACGTGATGACCGAGGGCGGCATCTCCGAGCGTCTCGTGAAGCTGGCGATGGCGCTGGTCGGCCATCTGCGCGGCGGTCTGGCGCACGTCAACGTCGTGGTCGGCATGTTCCTCTCGGGTATCTCCGGCAGCAGCACCGCGGACTCCGCCGCCATCGGCACGGTCTTCTGCCCGGCGATGAAGCGACGTGGGTATGACGAAGTCTTCTCCGTGTGCCTGACCGCCTGCACCGCGACCATGGGCGCGGTCATTCCGCCGTCGATCCTGATGGTGGTCTACGGCGCGATCGCCGGCGTCTCGATCGGTGCTTTGCTGATCGGGGGCATTCTGCCCGGAGTGCTGATGGGCCTCAGCCTCATGGTGCAGTCGCACATCTTCGCGGTGAAGCACGACTTTCCTCGCGAGCACCCGAAATTTCTCGGCCTGGGCGCCATCTGGGACGGCATCAAGACCGCGGCATGGCCCCTCGGCGTGCCCTTCATCATCATCGTCGGCATGGTCGGCGGCGTTTTCACGCCGACCGAATCGGCCTCGGTCGCCGCAGTGTACTCGTTGTTCGTCACCCTGGTGGTTTTTCAAAGCTTGAAACTGAAGCAGATGCCCAAGCTTCTCGCAGAGACCACGATCCAGTTTTCCCAGGTGCTGTTCTGCCTGGGCGGGGCGTCGATCTTCGGCTGGTTGCTCGCGTTCTACCAGGTGCCGGAGCTCGTGACCAACATGATCATGGCCTTCACCCGGGACCCTGTCGTCATCATGATCTTGATCGTCTTCATCAACGTGGTGCTGGGCACCTTCATGGACGCGTTGCCGGCGATCCTGATTTTCGTTCCCATCATCCACCCGCTCGCGGTCGAGGTCGGCATCCATCCGGTGCACGTGGGCGTGATCGTGGTGATGACGCAATCCTTCGGTCTGCTCACGCCGCCCCTCGGTATGGTCGCGATGACCGCCTGCGCCGTGGGCGGCGTGCCGATGGTGAGGATCCAGAAGTTGCTTCACATCATGATGATCCCCCTCCTCATCGTGATCGTGCTGTGCGCGCTCGCGCCCTGGACCGTGCTGCTTCTCCCGAAGCTCCTGGTACCGAAATGGCTGTGAGGCCGCGCATCGGATCGGCCGAAACGGTTCACCACTGGCCATGGAACTTCGCGTCGGGTGGCTTTGATACTCCGGGAGCACTGATGGGATGTCTGGCTAAAAGGCCGACGGCCGGCGACAGAGGCGGAGCGGCTAGCATTGAGGGCCTGACACGGCTCCTCCAAAGAGCCTGCCTGCGCGCCAACCGGAGGGGGAACGAAAAAACCCCGGCGGCGCGTGGCCGCCGGGGTGACTTGTCACGAAGGGGCCCCTCTCACCTCGCGTGAGAGCGAACCAGCGCCAAAAGATCCTCGACTTTCAGGTTCTTGGCCACCTCTTCCTGGATTGGTGTCGCCAACGCGGCGAACTTGGCCTTGTCAGGCTGGGTGATCTTGGTTCCCTTCACCTTCATTCGCTCGAGCGATTCCGCCACGAGCTCCGCGTCCCGCTTCCGCTGGTACTGACACGTCTCCCGAATCACGTCCATGAACACCTTCTGCAGTTCGGGATTCATGCCGTTGAATCGTTTTTCGCTCATGATCAGCGGGGCGATGGAATACTGATGCTCGGTCAACGCTACATGGGGGGCCGGCTCGTTGTATTTGAAGCTCTCAATGACTGAAGGGCTGTTCTCACCCCCGTCAATGGCGCCCGCCTGAAGCGCGCTGTATACTTCGCTCGTCGGCATCGACGTGGGTATTCCGCCGAAAGTGGACCAGATCTTCGCCTCGATTGGGTTGGCCATCACGCGGATCTTCATGCCCCTCAGGTCGTCCGGTGCATTTACGGGAGCCTTTCGGTTGTACAGGCTTCGAATGCCGGCGGTGTAATAGCCGACCACAATCAGTCCCAGATTCTTGCTCGCGACGATCTGGGAGACCCGCTGCTGAAACTTTGGATCGTCGATGGTCCGCTCTAGGTGCCCCTTGTCCTTGAACAGATAGGAGACGCTGAACAAGGCCAGGTCAGGGACAACCGTCGCAAAGTTGGCGATGTGGGCCACGGTGAGATCGAGCGAGCCCATCCGTATGCCATCGATCATAGCCGGCTCAGAGCCAAGCTGGGCCGCGGGGAAGACCTGGGCTTGTATCCGACCGCCGGTTCGCTCGGCAATTCGCCGCGCGAAGAATGTATGGCCCTCGTCGTACATGCTCTTGAGTGGCTGATCATGCCCGGCGCGCAGGGTAATCTCGGCGCTCCCAGCCCCGGACGGACCGGCGGAGCAGAGCAGCGCCACGGCCATCAGCATCACCATCACCCCAAATGCACCACGCATACCCATCTTCCTCCTCCTTTCGTTGGTTAGACGACCCCACCCTCGCGGAACCGCTGAACCTCGGCCTCAGAGTACCCGATCTCGCGGAGCACCTCATCCGTGTGCTCCCCCGACCTCGGGGGTATGCGCCGGCAGGAGGCGCGGCCACTCGAGAATTCCACCGGGAACCGGAGCAGACGAACCTTGCCGGCGGTCGGATGCTCCACCTCTTCAACCACATCGGACTCCCGGACCGCCGGGTCCTCCAGCACGGCCTCGTAGTCTAGGATCGGCGCCGCCCATATTCCGCGCGGGACAAGGTATTCGACCCATTCCCGCGTCGTGCGCGCCCGAATGACAGGCTCCAAGATGCGCGCGATCTCCTCCCGAGCCGGATGGTTAAATCGCTCAGTGGCAAGTGGAGCCAGTTCGGCCAACTGGAGTGCTGCCTGCAGCTCAGGCAGCGGGGACATGGACAAGGCCAAGTATCCGTCCCGAGTCTCGTAAATGCCATAGGGGCCCGGATGAAACATGCTGGCGAGGCTGGTCGGGCTCTTGCGCATCTGTCCCCCGTTGAGATAGTACGCCAGCACCTCGAGCTGAAGGTCGAGGGCGGATCGGATCATCGTCACCTCCACCTTCTGGCCTCGTCCGGTCCGTGTGCGATCCAGCATGGCAGCCAACACACCCATCGCCAAGAGGGCCGCCCCGTGCTGGTCCACGACCGGCGCGCCGACCGCCGTGGGAGGATGGCCCGCCCGTCCCGAGATGCTCGCCAGACCACTCATGGCTTGGAGCAACAGGTCCTGCCCGGGCCGGTCTTTGTAGATGCTCTTCTCCCCGTACCCCGAAGCCGACACGTAGATCAGGCGCGGATTGAGCGAGGCCACCTGCTCGTACGCAAGACCCAGGCGTTCCATCACCCCCGGCCGGAAATTTTGCACCAGGACATCTGCACCGGCGATCAAACGCTTGGCGGCGGCCTGTCCGTCCGGGTGCTTGAGATTCAAGGTCAGATTGCGCTGGTTGCGGTTGGCGCACAGATAGAACGCACTGACCCCATTGAGAAACAGATCGCAGCCCGCCCAGTTCCGTTCAAAGAGCGTCCCGCCCGGGGCCTCAACCTTGATCACGTCCGCCCCGAGGTCGGCGAGGTATTGTACACCTGCCGGCCCCAACAGGAACTGTGTGAAACTGAGGATCCGGGTGCCTTGAAGAATTGTCAGTGGGGCGTCGGACTCCATTCGAACTCCTCGGAAAATCGCGCTCCTCGCGGCCGTCCTCGCTCCCCCGGGCCGTGCGTGCGACAGCTTCGCTGGCGCGGGCGGGTGTCATTCGTCGCCGGCGCCGGGGGAGCGCCGGATGCGTGCACACCCTGAACTCCTGCGCGCGGACCCACATCCTCGTCGGGTTCCCATCCGCGCGACCGACCACCCGCCCGAGCCGCTGCCGTATGCTCGAGATGTTCTTCCCCTCCTGCCGCGGAGGGTCGCGGCACGAAGGCGGCGACGCGGGTGGCGATCAAGAAAGTCGCGGTGCTAGCGATCAGGTCTCGGAGCAGACGTCTGTCTTGCGGTGGGTGGACGCAATGACCGGGGAGAGGTCGTACTGGAGAGCTGTTCCTGGCCGACCGCACTACGGTCCCTCCTGCGGTGGCTCCGCGGGGAATGAAACGCGCCGCATAGTACTCTTGCCCCACTCCGACTGTCAAGGGCCAGGACCGGACGCTGCAGCGGTGGAAACGTTGGATTTGAAGCCTCTGAGATCAATAGTTCGCGCGTCAATGCGCCCTTCTTGCTGCAGGGATGTGGCGGCCGGCGACAGGTCGCAGGAGAGCCAGCGAATCGTGTGCAGTCGGCGCCGCCGCACTCCCCTCCGCCGACACCGGCGCCACTCGCGGTTGAGCAGAATCTTGGGTTAAAGAGCCGTGAGCCATGCGTCCGATAGTGTGTACCCCTCCGGGAATGGATCGTCGGGATCGTACCCATACTGCCCGATGCTCGTGATCCACCCCCGGCCACCCACAGTTGGAACAATTGCCGGTTTCCCGGCTACACGTGTGGTGCCGACGATCTCACCCAGGAAATGCGTTCCGATGAGCGACTCGTGGTCGAGTATCTGCCCCTTGCGGATCTGTTTTCGCGCGTGCATCACGGCCAGGCGAGCCGACGTCCCCGTTCCGCACGGGGAACGGTCGATCCGGCCGGGCGAGACGACAACCGCATTGCGCGTGGTCAGGCGGTTCCCTCGTTGCCGGACCGGTCCGGTGAACTCGAAGTTGGTGATGTCTCGGATGCCGGGGTTCTCGGGGTGGACAACCGGGAGTTGCTCCCTCGCAGCCTCTTTAATTTTCTGGCCGACCGCACAAAGGTCCCGCGCCTCGTCCCGTGTCAACCGAAAGCCAAGGCTCGCGGCATCCACAAGCGCAAAGTGCATCCCTCCGTAGGCCACGTCGACCCGGATGCTCCCCACGCCTTCCACCTCGACGCTCGCATCCAGATGATGAACGAAAGATGGCACGTTCCGGAACTTGACCTGCAGCACCTTCCCGCCTCGACACGCACAGGTGACCCTCACTAGACCTCCCGGCGCCTCGAGGGTAAACTCGGTGACCGGCTCCCGGAGCGGCACGATCCCCGTTTCCAGGAGCGCGGTGACCGTACAGATCGTGTTTGAGCCGGACATGGGGGGATACTCGGTGGATTCCATGATGACGAAACCGACCTGGGCGCGCGGATTGGAGGTTGGCAAGACGAGATTCGCGCTGTGCACGGCGGCCCCGCGCGGCTCGAACAGCAGGAATTTCCTCAGTCCGTCGGCATGGTCGCGCAGGTAGCACATCTTGTCGAACATGGTGGTTCCGGGGACATCCACGACACCTCCTGTCACCACCTTGCCATACTCCCCCTCGGCGTGAACCCCGACGACTGTGAGTGCTCGCTGCCAGCGCATATCGGCCCTCTCCTCACTCGTGCGTCAGCGGACGACGATTCGCACGCAGGGCTTGTTCTCATCGGTATCCCGTTCCTGCACCAAACGACGTCGACAAGCCAAGCATCCTGTGCGTGATCGGACAGGCAGTCAGTGCTTCCTTTGGACCACAGGCACCTCCATCGCCGGAAGCCAATGGCCGTTCGCGGCAGCTGGCGCGGCTGAGCTTGGCCGGGGGTCTGTTGCAGCGCGGGGCGCGATCACGAAATCGGCCGCGCGATCTCTATCCGGGCCAACACGGCGTCGAGGGCCTCACGGACGTGGGCGTACGCTCCGCCGGCGCGGAGCGTGCCTACGACCTGCTCGTTGAGCCCGCCGGGAGTGGCGGCTTCGGCTGCCAGCCGGGCGAAGCGGTCCGTGCCGCCGTTCAGCGCCACGCGCGCCAAAGCGTGGGCCATGCTCGCCGTGTAGTCCTCTGCGGTGGCTGGCGCAACGCCGCGCCCCGCAGCCCAGTCACCAACCGTTTCCAGGAAGGCGTAGAAGGCGGAGATGATGGCGGTGGAGGCCCACAGGATGTTCAACTCGCGCTCGTCGCGGAGGGGCAGAGGGGTCCCCAGCCTTTCCAGCAGGGTCTGGACCTCGGGAGTCTCCGGCCAATAGGGCACCGGCTGCAACCGTTGAGTGCACGTGGGAAGCACCAGGGCGCGCAAAGTGCGCTGCGCCGGACTCACCAAGGGCGCCAGGGTGGACAGGGGAAGCGGGATCAGCGACACGATGGTGTGTCGGGGATCGAACCGCAGGGGGCGAAGCACATCGGGAACCGCCTGCGGCCGCACGGACAGGAACACGGTGCGGCTGCCGTCCAGTACGGCTTGATTGCTCTCGGCGACGGTGACCGTTGCGAACCGTTCGGCCAGGGCTGCCGACTTGGCCGTGTTGCGGGGAGACAGCAGAACCTTCGGCGCCTGCCCGGGCGCGGTCACGAGGCCCTCGATCACGGCGGATGCAATATTGCCAATACCGATGAATCCGATTACGTCCGGCATCACCCCCCCCTTTGCGAGTCGAAGACCGCCTTGACGCCTCAGGAACCACGCTGACACTCCCGAGCGTGCGGGGAGATCATGGGATTGAGAGATGCCCTCCATCGAGGCCGAGCACCTGGCCGTCGACATACCCGTTAGCCATCAGGAAGATCGCCGCCATGGCCGCTTCCTCGGCGGTGCCGATGCGACCGACCGGCAGCCGAGCGGCAAGGGCGCGGCATCGCTCCTCCTTGTCGTGAGCGTGCAGCGTATCAAGGAGGGGGGTGTCGATGAGGCTCGGTGCGATGATATTGCAGCGGAGGCCGAGCGGGCCGAACTCCAGGGCCAGCGATCGCACCGCGGCGTTGAGTGCCCCGTTGATGCACGCACCCAGGACGTACCCCTTGACCGGTCGCTCGGCCGCCACCCCGCTGAAGAACACCACGCTTCCGCCACGGCGCATCAACGGGCGGGCATCGTACGCGGCCCAGAACGGTCCCCAGAACTTGCTGTCGAACGCCTCGCGCGCATTGGCGTCCGAGAGCTCCTCGTAGGCCAGCGGCTTCACCGTGGAACCGGGAAGGACGAGATGGTCGAACGGAGCGTGCGCCCTCAAGAAGGCCGCGACCGCGGGGCGATCCTCGATCGCCAGGGCCTTGCAAGGCACGACCCGTTCACCGCGCGCTGCGAGCATCTGTGCGGCCGCCGCCAGCCGCTCGGGATTGCGGGCCGCAATGGCAACGTCGGCGCCGCACTCGATCGCCATAGCCGCAGTCGCCAGCCCGATGCCGGCCGAGCCCCCAACGATCACGACCTTCTTTCCATCGAGTCTGAACATTTCCGGTGCCCTCCACGCCGGCGCTAGACAAGACCGGCGGACATCATCATACTACGCGGCGGACCCCCATGCGGCGCGACGGGCGCCCGCGGCACAGGAGGCACATTCATGCGTTTCGAGCGCACCATCACGGTCGTCGGCGCGCAGGTCGGCGGCGAGGAGAACGACGTCATCGTCGGCGGCGTGCTGCCGCCGCCAGGCAACACGGTCTTCGACAAGAAGCGCTGGTTGGAAACCGAAGGGGATTGGCTCCGCCGGTGGCTGCTCTTCGAGCCCCGCGGCAAGCCGACCCTCTGTGTCAATCTCGTGGTGCCCGCCTGCGACCCGCGCGCGCATGCCGGGTTTATCATCATGGAATCGTCCGACTATCCGCCCATGTCCGGGACCAACACGATTTGCACGGCGACCGTCCTGCTCGAGACAGGCATGGTGCCGATGCAGGAGCCGGAGACTCATCTTGTCCTCGAAAGCCCCGCAGGCTTGGTCCCGGTCGTCGCGACGTGTCGCGGAGGCCAGGTCCTCCGTGTCCAGTTCACGAACGTCCCCGCCTTTGCGACGCACCTGGATACCCCGGTGGAGGTGCCGGGTCTGGGCACCATCACGGTGGACGTGGCATATGGGGGAGCCTTCTTTGCCATCGTCGACGCGCCCTCGCTGGGCTTCGAGGTCAAGCCGCACGAGGCGAGGGACCTGGTCGCCGTTGGCCAGAAGATCAAGGCGGCCGCTGCCGAACAGCTTCCGGTCGTTCATCCCGAGAACCCGCACATCCGCACCATCACTTTTACCGAGTTCGCGATGCCGTTCGCGGGGCCGAGAGGGACAAGCCGGAATGCGGTCATCGTCTCCCCGGGGCGCATCGACCGCAGCCCGTGCGGCACCGGGACCACAGCCCGGCTCGCGGCGCTGCACGCCAAGGGGCGGATCGCCGTCGGCGAAGGCTTCACGCATGCCTCCATCATCGGCTCGACCTTCGAGGCCGGGATCGCCGCGGAAACGCGGGTCGGACCGCACCGAGCCATCTCGGTGACCATCGCGGGCCAGGCGTGGATCACCGGCATCTTCCAGTACGGCGTCGATCCCAGTGACCCGTTCCGCGACGGCTATACGCTGCCCGACCTGTGGTTCGCCTGACGCGGGCCCGCCGCGTCGTCAATACTCCTTCAAGAGTTGCCGGCCGATCACCATGCGCTGGATCTCGCTGGTTCCCTTCCAGATCTGATACACCTTGGCATCGCGGTACATCCGCTCGATGGGGAAGTCTGTGCTGTACCCGTACGCCCCATGGATCTGGAGGGCCTGGCTGCCGTTGCGCAGGATCATGTCCTGCATCAGCTTGGTCGCTAGCTGGATGTCCGCCACCACAACCGAGGCCCTGGCCATCTCCTCCTGCGCAATGGCCCAGGCGACGGTGTCCATGCCCGATCCGCCATACTCGGGTGGTAGCGTCATCCCCAGGAGGCCCAGGTCCGCCATGCGCTTCCACAGATCCCAGGGAAACTCGTCGGTCCGGTCGATCTCCGCCGCCCGCGGCTTGATCTCCTTCTCCGAAAACTCGCGGACCATCTCCCGCAGCATCTGCTGCTCGTCCGTTAGGTCGAAATTCACGAGAACCTCCTTCGTGTGCGTCGAACGTCGGGCGCTCGTCCCCCGTTTGAGGAGTGTCAAAAGGAAGAGGGGGGACGGCGGACCGGCAGGGCCTTCCGGTCTGGACGTGTGCCGGTCCCGACGCGTCTCATGTCATTTCGAAGATCGCGGGGTCCATCAGAGGGAGCTCCGTCGG
>Ga0316628_100002259_pt1 | contig 14147 bp, 8 predicted proteins | sample OWC_Aug_M2_C1_D5_FD_207648 | JGI IMG/M metagenome (GOLD analysis project Ga0316628, IMG submission 207648) | Wetland soil microbial communities from Old Woman Creek delta, Ohio, United States - OWC_Aug_M2_C1_D5_C | ecosystem: Environmental > Terrestrial > Soil > Wetlands | place: USA: Ohio... | reverse complement strand
GCTGCGAGCAGTAGCTCCGCCCACGGCCGCTCCACGGGAAGATCAGCGACCGCGGCCCCATAGTCCGTGAGCCTGCCGCCCTCGACGATGCCGCGGCTCTCGAGCAGCGCCACGGCTTCCGAGTACGCCCGGCGGTCGACCGGGACCGGCAGGTCCAGGTCCCTGGCGTCCACTCCCAAGGAGGCGCAGGTCATCGCCACGAGCTCGGCGTCCCCGGCCAGCTGGAACTCCGGCGGGCCCGGACGCAGCGCGTCGAACTCCAGCTGCCTTTCGGAGAGGATGGTTACCTGCCCTCCCGCGACGCGGCCGTGCACCCTCCCCGCCATCTGGAGAATCTCGTTCGCTCCGAGCGGCAGCCGGGTGAGAACGTTGCGGCCGCGGCGCACGACGTTCTGATAGCGCGCGTCCAGGATCACCACGGTGTCCAATCCGCGGATGTTGAGAGCGGACTGGCCCGCAGCCGTCATCGCCAGGAGGAATGGCCGGGGCGCGCTGCCATCGAGGAACGGCCGGATGACGCGGATCGGCTCGCCGCCGTGGTAGAACGCCGCCGTCAGCGCCGTCCACCGCGCGCCGATCTCCGCGGCCACGCTCTCGACCTCGGCCCGCGTCGGCACGAACACCGCGACACCGCGGCGCTCGCGGACCACGCGCCTGAGGAACCGCGGTCCGAGGAAGTCGCGCATCGCCTCCGCGGCGACCGTCACCTTCGCCGCACGGGCCGGGTCGAACGCGCTCGTCTCGATCACCGCCGCGCTGTCGAGGTACCGCCGGTAGAAGGCCGGGTCCACCGTCGCCGACAGCCAGATGAACCGGCACCGGGCTCTCTTGCCCAGGGCCAGGCAGAGCTCGAGTTCCGCAGAGGTCTGGTGGATCTCGTCCGCGATGATCGTGTCGCGCCCGGTGATGAGACCCGCCTGAAACCAGCGCCGCGCGATGCCGGTCGTGACGATCACGACGTTCCACGTCGGCGTCTCCGCCGTCGCTTCGCGCTCGCGGTTGACGACGCCCACCCGCAAGGGTTCGCCGAGGATCGTCTCAGCTATCGGCCGGATCGAGAGCGTCTTGCCGGTGCCCGTGGCGGCCACGATCCCGAAGCCGTCGCCGCCCGAGGCCAGCTGTCGGATCTCCTCCCCGTGCTCGGTTTCGAGCACGGTCTCGAGATGCAGACCGACCGCGATCTCGATGGTCTCGCAAGCCGCCCGCGTGGGGGCGATGACGATGACGCGGCCCCGGGCGGGGCGCGCCGCATGGAATGCCTGTCTGTCAGCCGGTAAATACGGGTCGCGACCGGGATGCACGCGGGCTCAGTCGCCCAGGCACACGCCGATCTCGCGCGCCGTCAGGACCGTGTCCAGATCCAGGGGCACGAGCTTCGGCTTCGCGAGCGCCTCCTTCAGCGGGACGTAACCGATGCTCGGCGGCACATGCGCCACCATCATCCCGAACTTGCCTTCCGCGACCGCCCGGACGGCGGCGGCGCCGAAGCGAAGCGAGAGCAGGCGGTCGAACGTCGTGGGGCGGCCCCCGCGTTGCAGGTGCCCAAGCGTCAGCGAGCGGGACTCCTTCCCCGTGCGCTCCTCGATCGCCGCCGCCACCTGCTCGGCGATTCCCCCGAGTCGCTCCATCCGGCCGCCCGGCCCTGCGGGCGCGCGCAGCACGTGCCCGCCCCCCTTGGGCACCGCCCCTTCCGCCACGACCACGATGCTGAAGCGGCGGCCCCGCGCGTCCCGCTCCATCACCTTGCGGCACACGCTCTCGATGTCGAACGGGATCTCCGGGATGAGGATGACGTCCGCACTGCCTGAGAGTCCGGAGTTCAGCGCGATCCAACCGGCGTAGCGACCCATGACTTCCACTACCATCACCCGATCGTGGCTCTCAGCCGTCGAGTGCACCTTGTCCAGCGCCTCGGTGGCCGTCGAGACCGCCGTGTCGAATCCGAACGTCGTGGCGGTGCCGCTGACGTCGTTGTCGATCGTCTTGGGCACGCCCACGACAGGCAGTCCCTTCTCGAAGAGCTGTTCCGCCATGCGCAGGCTGCCGTCGCCACCGATCATGATCAGCGCGTCGAAACCATGCGCCCAGAAGGCGGCGATCAACTCGTCCGAGCGGTCCACTTCCTTGACACTCCCGTCAGGCTGCGGCACGGGCCACTTGAACGGGCTACTCCGGTTGGTGGTTCCGAGGATCGTGCCGCCGAGGTGAGTGATCCCCCGGACCTCGTCGCGACCCAAGCCGACCACCCGGTCGTCGCCAAGCAGTCCGCCGAAGCCGCGCTGGATGCCGTAAGCAGCCCAACCGCGGTTCACGGCCGTGAGCACGGCCCCGCGAATCACCGCGTTCAAGCCCGGGGCGTCTCCGCCGCCGGTCGACATGGCGACTCTCACTTGCGCATCGCCTTCAGCACCTCGCCAGGCTCGGCGTGCCGGCCCAACATCTTCTTGGAGAACACCAGCCTGCCGTCCACGGTCACCTCGAAAACACCCCCCGAGGACTGAACCAGGGTGACTTCCGCCCCCGGGAACGCCTCACGGATCTCCGCCGCCAGACTGGCGGCGCGGGATTCGAAGTTTCAGACGTGGCAGTACTCGATCGACACCCACATGCCGCACCTCCACGGTTGTCTGCGCGGTTCCCAGGACACCCTGCAACACTCTACCACGAACCGCCTTCTCGCGACAGTCCATTCTTGACGCGCCGGAGGCCGGAACGTAACCTCGGGGCACCCGCATGGCCTGCGCGAGAGTCCCTAAGTGCCGATCGACACGGGCGGCTCGGCCGGCACTTCTGTCGGGCCGCACGCTGCACGAGCACCGCCGTGAGCCAAGGCTGCTCTGCGCTCGCCGTGCTCGGTGCTGACTGATCGTACAGTCAGCTTTCCGGCTGTTGGGGAGGGCACTGAATTGACAGCGACAGCACAGAAGCAGAAGAAGAGGTTGAGGCCTGATCGCCTCGTGATCCCCGCAGTCCAACTGGCGGCCCTGGCCTCGATCGTCGCCGCGTTCGCATCAGGACGCATTCCACAACCCTTCCCCTGGCTCGAGTTGCTGTGTCTGACAGCGGGCGGCGCGGTCATCCGCCGCTTCGGCCTGCAGCTTCCGTCGAAGGGTTTCGCCTCGTTCATCAACATGTTGCCGCTGTTCGCTCTCCTGGAACGAGGGTGGGGATGGTCCGTGCTCGTCGCGGTAGCCGGCATGCTGACTGGCGACCTGTTGCTGCGCCGCCTTCCCGTCAGGTCGGCGTTGGCGAACGCGGGAGTCCTCGGCTTCGGAGCAGCGCTGGTGGGGCTGGTGTACGAGCAGGTAGGCGGGCTGCACGGCGCGGCGGCTCTTTCCGGATCCAACCTGATTCCGCTGGCCTTCGCTCTCGTGGCGCAACCGATAGTCCCGAACGCGTTCTTCTACCTCGAGATCTTCCTGTCCGGAGGCGTCGGGTTCGCCGATCCGCGCTTGACGCTGCGGTGGGAGGCCGCGGTGTCCGTGCTCGTGGCGGTGCTGACGAGCGGGTGGCTCGCCGTGTTCACCGCCGGCACGCCCGCAGCCACGACGGCTGCCCGCGGCGCCGTCCTGCTGGGGCTGACCGCCCTGGCCCACTGGATGGGGCGCAAGGGCGTCCGCGCCGACGAACTCGCTCTGGTCCAGCGGCTGGCACAGACCATCGCCGCCGACATCAACCTCGAGCGCAACTTCGGTCGCATCCAGACGCTGACACGGAGCCTGATGCCCTGGGACGAAATGGGCTTCAGTCGGTACGACACCGCGAGCGACCAACTCCTGGTCGTGATCGATACCGTCCCCGCGAACGTCGGCCTCCGATCGGCCGCATCCTCGGGCCTGCCCGGCGAAGCCGCGCGGCGCCGGCGCGCGGTCGCCTCGGGTGAGCTGGCCCGCGCCTCGCGCAAGGTCGCCCAGTCACGGGCCTGGACGGGCTCGGAGATCCTCGTGCCGCTCTACCAGGGCGAGCAGCTCGCGGGCGCGTGGAGCCTCCGTCACCGCGACCCGATGATGTATCGGGACGCCGACGCCGCGCTGCTCGGGAGCCTCGCCCCCCAGATGGCCTTGGCGATCGCGGTTCACACGCTGGTCTCCCCGCTGGTTCAGTCCTCGGTCCAGACCTCCGCCCATGTGGAGAGCTTGACGGCGACCAGCGAGGAGATCCACGCCAGCTCGGAGGAGGTCGCCGCCGCCGCCCAGCGGGCGGAGGCAGGAGCCGCGGGGGCCGCAAGCCTCACGGGCGGGGCCGAGAAGGCGATGGTCGAGCTCCGGGCTTCCGCCTACGACGCGTCGCAGGCAGGCGAGGAGACCCATCGTGCGGCCCAGGAAATGGAGCGGGCCGCGCAGTCTGTCCGCGCCTCCACCGCTTCCACCGCCGGCAGCCTGGAGCGCATCGGCGCCACCGTGTCCCAGGGTGCCGCCGAGGTCGAGCGGCTCCGCGCCGCCGCCGAACAGGTGGTCCGCTTCGCCGAGACGATCGGCGCCATCGCGGACCAGACGAACATGCTGGCGCTGAACGCCACGATCGAGGCGGCGCGGGCCGGTTCCCACGGCGCCGGCTTCGCGGTCGTCGCCGACGAGGTGCGTCGTCTCGCAGAGGAGAGCGCCAAGGAGGCCGCGAACGCGACGCGCACGACCGCCGACACTCGCCGCGTCATCGATCGCGCCGCCGAACTCCTGGAGCGCATCCGGATCGAGCTCGAGGACGTCACGGGAGCCGCGAAGCAGTGGATCTCCGAGCTCCAAGGCATCGTGCAGGCGGCCGAGACGGCCGCGCACCTGTCGAGCAGGATGGTGGAGTTCCCGCGCCGCAACGCCGAGAAGGCGGCGGAGATGCAAACCGTGCTGTCGGAGGTCCGCTCCGCCGCCGAGGCCTCCGCAGAGGAAGCCAAGGTGGTGGCAGCGGCCGCCGGCGAGCAGCTGACCGCCATCGAGAGCCTGTCGCAGGCGGCGATCCAGTTGTCCGTGTCGGCGAGCCAACTCGCCGACGCCATGCAGTTCGTACGGGGATCGGGTTCGGAGTGACAGCCATCCCGGCGCGCTTCTCGGGGTTGCGCTGCCGACGCATTTGCGCCACAATAGAAGTTCAGTTTGGAGACTCACGACTAGGCCCGGATGCCGACTGCTGGCGATGTGCTTGCGCTGTTGGTGTGCGCGGCGCATACTCTAGCGGTTACGCCGCCTGGCCGTAGTGGCATTGAGGCTTACGGTGGGCCGGCGTTCGGACCAAATTCCACTCAGGTCGTGTAGGACTTCTGTCTAGCCTTGGACGTACCAACATTCTCGGGGAGAGTACAATGCGCATGAGAGTCCTGTTGGCTGCGGGCGCGCTGGCCACGGTTCTGCCGGCGTTGGCGGCCGCCCAGCAGCGTCCCGCGACGCCGCCCGCGCGGCCGGCAACCCAGCCAGCGGCTCGGCCGGCGGCCACACCGCAAACTCCTGCTGCCGCTGCGCATCGGGAAGGTAGCATCGAGTTGAGCCTGGGGGCTGGCGTGCTCAGCTTCGACAAGCAGATAGGGGTTGACCGCTTCGGTCCCGCCGGCTTCGCTCGCCTCGGGTTCAACCTGTCGCCCAAAATCGGCATCAGCGCCGGAACCGGCATCGGCCGGGTCAACAGCCACAACGTGTTCTCGCCGTTCGCCGACCTGACGTACACGTTCGACTTGAACAAGAAGATGAGTCCGTTCGTGTTGGTCGGCGGGGGCATCACGAAGGTCACCGACGTGATGACCGGAACCTACGGCGTCCACGCTGGCATCGGCATTCGGTCGATGATCGGCGAGAACATCGCCCTCCGCGTCGAGGGGCGGATGCAGTACGAGAACTTCGACGAGGTCAGCAATGCCGCCTTCAACGGCGCCGGAACCCTCGGCCTCTCCTACTTCATGGGTGGCGGCCCGCCGCGTGACACCGACACCGACGGCGTGCCGGACAAGCGCGACCGCTGCGCCAACACGCCCCGCGGCGCCACCGTGGATCTCCGCGGCTGCCCGTCCGATACCGACCGCGACGGCGTCCTGAACGGTCTCGATCGCTGCGCGAACACCCCGGCGAACACTCCGGTGGACGCGAACGGCTGCACTCGCGACACCGACAGCGACGGCGTGGCAGACAATCTCGACCGCTGCGCCAACACGCCCGCCGCCGCGCGGCCCGTTGACGCCACCGGCTGCCCGGTCGACACCGACCGCGACGGCGTGGCCGACTACCTCGATCGCTGCGCCAGCACTCCCGCCGGCGTTCCGGTGGATGCGAACGGCTGCCCGCGCGACACCGACAACGACGGCGTGACGGACAACAACGACCGCTGCGCCAACACGCCTGCCGCCGCGCGGCCCATCGACGCCGCCGGCTGCCCGGTCGATTCCGACCGCGACGGCGTGGCCGACTACCTCGACCGCTGCTCCAACACCGCGCCCAACACGCAGGTGGATGCGAACGGCTGCCCGGTTCAGCGCGACGCGGACGCCGACGGCGTGATCGACGCCAACGACCGCTGCGCCAACACTCCGGCCGGCGCCCGCGTGTCGGCGGATGGCTGCCCGCTGCGTGAGATGCCGGCGGTCGGCGCTACGCTGGTGATCCAGAACATCGGCTTCCGCGGCACCACCGCGAACATCAATCCGACGTCCCTGCCCGAGCTCGACAGGGTCGCGACCGCGATCCTGGCGACGCCGAACAGCCGGTGGGAGATCGGTGGCTACACCGACAGCCGCGGCCTCCCGGCGGCGAACCAGCGCCTCTCGACGGCGCGGGCCAACGCCGTGATGGCGTACCTGATCACGAGGGGTGTCCCGGCCTCGGCTCTGACGGCGGTGGGCTACGGCCCCCAGCGTCCCGTGGCGCCGAACACGACGCTCGCCAACCGCATCCGCAACCGTCGCGTGGAGATAAGGCGCCTTTCGTAGTCGCCCTCTCGACGTGACGCAGTAGAGACATCGAGCCCCATCCCGGTCTCCGGGGTGGGGCTCGACGTCGGTCAGTGTCCTTCTCAGAGGCTTCGATGCGCAGGCCCCTCACTCTGGCGCTTCTCCTTCTCGCTGGCCCGGTCAACGCCTCAGCTCAGCGTCGCGCGCTTCCCACGCCGGCTTCGGTGCTCGGGTTCGTTCCGGGCACCGACCGGCGACTGACCGAGTGGGGGCCCGTCGTCGACTATTTCCGGGCGCTGGACGCGGCCAGTGACCGAGTGACGGTACGCCAGCTGGGCCTCACGACGAACGGACTGCCGTTTCTGGCCGCGTTCATCTCCAGCCCCGCCAATCTCCTGCGGCTGCCCGCGCTGCGCGACGCCCAACGCCGCCTGGCCGACCCGCGGCTGACGCCCGATTCCGCCGCAGCCGCGCGCCTCGCGGCACGCACGCCCGCCTTCGCGCTCGTCACATCGAGCGTGCATTCCACGGAGGTGGGCGGCTTCTTCGCGCCGTTGGAGCTGGCGTACCGGCTGGCAGCGGGCAGCGGACCGGCCATCCGCACGATCCTCGACAGCTCCGTCCTGATTCTGGTTCCGTCCCTGAACCCAGACGGCGTCAACATCGTGAGCCGCTGGTACGCCCAGACACTCGGCACCCCGGCCGAGGGCACCGCCCCGCCGGAGCTGTACCACCGTTACGCCGGCCACGACGACAACCGGGACTGGTACGCGTTCACGCAGGTCGAGACCAGGCTCGTCGTGGACAGCCTGTACGGCGTGTGGCACCCGCAGGTGACCATGGACATCCACCAGCAGGGATCCGCGGGCTCGCGGATCTTCCTGCCGCCCTACATGGACCCGGTGGAGCCAAACGTGGATCCGCTGCTGGTCCAAGGGGTGAACGCCCTCGGCGCCGCCATCGCGTGGCGGCTCACCACCGACGGCTTCACAGGAGTGTCCCTCCACGCCGGCTACGACGCCTGGACCCCCGCTCGCGCCTTCCAGCACTACCACGGCGCGGTGCGCATCCTCACGGAGACCGCGAGCGCCAGCCTGGCGAGCCCCGTCACCATCGCCTTCGACAGCCTGCGGGCCAGTGAGGACGTGGATCCACGGCAGCGCTCCTGGAACTTCGTCGCACCATGGCCCGGCGGCAGATGGACTCTCACCGACATCATCCGGTACCAGACGGCCGCCGCGATGGCCATGCTGGAGCACGTGGGCCGGAACCGCGCCGACTGGGTGCGGATGTCCCGGCGGGTCGCGGAGCGAGCGGTGCGCGGGTGGGCCGACTGGCCGTACGCGTACGTGATTCCGACGGCCAACCAGGACGCGACCGCCCTCGCCACTCTGCTCGACATCCTACGGCACGCCCAGGTCGAGGTGCGAACAGCGCTGGGCTCGTTCGCGGTCGGGCAGGAACGCTTCTACGCGGGCGCGTACGTCCTGCCGCTGCGCCAGCCGTACGCCGCCTTCGCGAGAGCCATGCTCGAAGCCGGGCCGTATCCCGACATTCGCGACTACCCGGGCGGCCCGCCGCGGCGCCCGTACGACGCCACCGCCCACACGCTGCCCCTGCTCCTCGGCGTCCGCGTGTTGCCGGCCTCCGATTCGATCGCGGTGGAACTCTCGGCGCCAGCATCGCCCGCTCCGCCGACCTTCCGCGCCACTGGCATTGCACCGCAGCCCGGCTCCCGTGACAGCCGGCCCGCCGTTCGCCTCGGCCTGTACCGCTCGTACACGGCACCGGTCGACGAAGGGTGGACCCGCTGGGTGTTCGACACTTGGGAAGTGCCGTACCAGAGCCTGGTCGATTCGATGGTGCGCGCAGGCAACCTCGGCGCACGGTTCGACGCGATCGTCCTGCCGAGCATGTCTCCACGGGCTATCGTCGAGGGGTTGTCCGCGCGCCGCTTCCCGGCGCGGCTTTCCGGCGGACTCGGCGCCGCCGGGGTCCAAGCGCTCCGCGACTTCGTGGATGGCGGCGGCACACTCATTGCGCTGAACGACGCCAGCGACTTCGCCGTGTCCGCGCTCGACCTGCCCGTGGAGAATGCGCTCGCGCGTCTTTCGCCGCAGGACTTCTTCGCCCCTGGCAGCATCTTCCGCACGGTCCTGGACACGACCAACCCCATCGCCGCAGGGATGCCCGCCCAGAGCGTCGCCTGGTTCGAGCAAGGCCCCGCGTTCGAATCGCGCGACCCCCTCCGCGTCCGCCTCGTCGCGCGCTACCCGGCGCAGGCCGGTGACATCCTGCTCTCAGGCTGGCTGATCGGCGGGCAGAACATCGCGGGAAGGGCCGCGCTGGCGGAAGTACGCCTGGGGCACGGGAGGGTCGTGCTGTTCGGCTTCCGGCCCCAGTACCGCGGCCAGAGCCTAGCCACTCTCCCCCTATTGTTCAACGCGATCCGGACGTCCTCGCGCTGAGGCGGCTCACAGTGCCGCAACGAGCCGGCGGAACTCCTCGACAGTCGCGGCGTTGACGCGGTAGGTGACCCTGGCGCTCCGCGCCTCGCCCAGGATCCATCCTGTCTGCTTCAGGACCCCGAGGTGCTGGGAGACGGTGGACTGGGCGAGCGGGAGCTGGCGCACGATCTCGCCGCACGTGCTGCCGCCCTGTTGCGCCATGAGGAACCGCATGATCGCGAGCCGAACCGGGTTGCCCAGCGCCTTGCACAACGCCGCGAGGCTGGTTCCCGTGTCGAAGACCGTCGTGGACGGCATGGCTGCCCCCCGGTGCGCGGCCGAAGACTCGGCGAGCAGCTCCCGCTCAGCGGGACCACTGCCGGACGCCTGCGGAACGGAGGCAATCTGCCCGCACGCCGCATTCCCCTGCAAGCATTGCGGCCGGTCCCGGCGCCCGGTAGGCTGCTCCACGTGAAGCGGAAGCCGCTGGCGGCCGTGGCCGCGCTCGCGCTCTGCGGCGCCCTCGCCGGGCAGTCGACGCCGCAGGTTCGGCCGATCGACAGCGCCTTCCTCGCCGCACCGCGACTCACGGAGAGTTCCGGGGTCGCCCCGAGTAGCGTGATCCCGGGCGTGTTCTGGACCCACAACGACTCCGGCAACGAGCCGAGACTCTACGCCATCGACTCGGCGGGACGCGACCTCGGACTGGTGCGCGTACTGGGCGCCACGGCGCGGGATTGGGAAGACCTGGCCGCCGGACCCTGTGTCGTCGCGCCGGGGGTGTGCCTGTACATCGCCGACATCGGCGACAACCGTGCGCGCCGGAGCAGCGTCGTCGTCTATCGGGTGAGGGAGCCGCAGCCGCCGCGCGGCCCTTGGGATACTCTTCGTGTGGCCCGCGCGCTCGATTCACTCACGCTGCGCTTCCCCGACCGGCCGCACGACGCGGAAGCCTTCGCGGTGACGTGCTCCGGCACCGCGCTTCTGGTGACGAAGGACAGGTTCGGCCCGGCGGTGCTCTTCCGAACCACAGTCGGGCCGGGGCTCGCGCCGCGGACGCTCGATCGCGTCGGAGCACTGGCGATCCGCACGAGCGTCCTCACGGGCCGCCAGGCGACGGGAGCAGCCGTTTCGCCTGACTGCCGGCTGCTGGTGGTCCGCACGTACGTGAGCCTGCACCTCTTCCGCCTGCGAGGCGATTCGCTGCCGGAGCCGCTCGGCCCGCCTGGCGGTGTCACGATTCCGGAGGTGGAGCCACAGGGCGAGGCAGTCGCCTTCGACGGTCCCGATCGCCTGGTCCTCACTTCGGAAGGCGGCACGGCTGGGCGCGGCCGACTCACGCGGCTCCGGCTGGTCCTGCCGACGCGCTAGCCCAGGGACGGGAGCCGGCCTGTGGGCCCGCGAAAGCGGCGGCCTCCCCCAACAAGCCGGGATGCCGGCCGCAGTCTCCACGCCCGTCGCGGGCGCCCACTAGCCCGCCGCGCCGGCACTGGATTAAGTTAGCGCGCCGTCCGACGCGTGCTGTCCACTCCTCGCACGGAGGCGCAGCCTGGAACTCCCCACGAGCTATCGCATCCCGCGCTCCTGGCTCTTGTCGCACGCTTGCCCCGTTATCCGGCATCGGACTCTCACGGAGTTGTTCCCCGGCTCCGACCCCAGCGCGGCGGAGGCGCTCGGGGCCGGACTGGAGTCGTACGCCCCGGGCCGGCAGATCGTGAAGAGGCAGAAGGACTCCGGCGTCTGGGGGGCGAACCTGCTGGGTGTCACGCCGAACAAGGCGGCAGGCATCAGGGATGTGGGTACCGTCCATCAGTACCTCAGACTGGTGGAACTGGGCTGGGGCCGCGACAGCAGGCCACTCAAGCTGGGGAGCCGCTTCCTTTTCCGCCTCCTGTCCAGGGACCCGGACCCCAAGCTCCTGTTCGAGTTCGGGAAGTACGGCGCCGCAGAGCCCGGAGTCGAACCCTGGATCCGGCAGATTCTGCGCGAGGCTGCGGCCACCGCTCTCGCCCGATCCGGCTTCGGGGAGGACCCACGCGTCCGCGGCGCTGCGCATTCGGTCGCCAACCAAGTGTCTGCGTTCCTGCGAGGCGAGCTGGCCGAGCAGCCCCTGGTGAAGTCCGCCGGCGCTTGGATCCTCAACCCGCTGGCCTACCCGCCGACCGTCTTCTCTGTGGCCTTGCTGGCCTACATGCCCTCCGTGCAGCGGGAACGCGCCGGCCTCGTCGAGCGACTAGGAGCCTACCTGGGCCGACCGAGTCCCAAGAAGGCGTTCGGCGTCGCCTGCGGGAAGAAGATCCTGAAGCAGACGTTCGTGCTGCTCGGCGACCCGCTCAAGGTCACCGCGTCGGGGCAGACGGACGATCTGCCGTTCGCCCTGTACTGGCTTGAGCTGCTCGCCCGGCTCGGAGCGCTGAAGCACTCGACCTCCGCACCCAAGCTGTGGGCGCGCCTCGCCAAGGACTGCGACCCGGACGGCGTGTGGCGACCGAAGAACCTGCGCGTCATTCCCAAGCGCGGACTGCCGTGGTCGTACCACGCGTTCCCGCTGGAGGTCGACGTCAAGACCCCGGAGAGCCGGCAGGCCGACGTGACCTTCCGGATGGCCTTGATTGCCCGACTCGCGGGCTGGGAGGTGTCTGCCGCTTAGGGCGCCCCGCACCCGGGCGGCCAAGCGGCGGAGGCTTCGTGGACGCCGCTCGATTCGAGGTGTCGCATGGGAAGCGCTGAGGACGAATCGCTGGCTGTGGTGATGCGTGCGCTGCAGGGCGAGTACCTCGGCGAGGCCCCCGAGCGCGTGCGGGAGCTGTCCGCGGCCCTCGGGCGCCTGCGAGCCGGAGACGCTGCGGCCCTCGACGAGCTGCGGCGTCACTTCCATCGACTCGCCGGTTCAGGCGGCTCCTACGGATTCCCCGCGATCACCGATTGCAGCCGGCTGGCGGAGCATGCCGCCGCCAGCATCGCAGCGGAAGGCCGGCCAATGCAGCGCCAGGATCTCGCCGTTCTCGACCAACACGTGCTCCAGATCGCGGCCGCCTTCTCTGAGGCCCAGCGCAAGTACGACCAGAGCGCCTGAACCCGATTCGGTATGTTCGCTGGCGGGGCTCTCCTTGCCGGAGTCGCGTGCCCACGGCACATTCGCTCCCCCGTTGTCCCGGTCGGGGTCCTCATTCTTCCCGGGGGCTTGCCAATGACTCGCCCGCTGGTTCTCGCCGCCGCCCTCGCACTGGCCGCGACGGCAGCACGCGCGCAGCAGCCCGACGACACCGCCTACACCAGGCAAGTACGCTCCCTCACCTCGGAGCCGCGATTCAACACGGACCTCACCGACCGCCTGCCGGCAGATGAGCGCGTCCCCACCCCGCTCGCCGTCCTGGGCTACGTGCCCGGCACGATCGGCAGGCTGAGCCATGTCGCCGACATCAACCGCTACTTCCGGGCGCTCGACTCCGCCTCGCCGCGCGTCGGGGTGTTCAGCCTCGGAATCTCGGACGAAGGCCGCGAGATGATCGCCGCCGCAATCGCCGATTCGGCGACGCTCGCCAACCTGGACGACTATCGCGAGATCACGCGGCGCCTGGCTGACCCCCGCAGGCTCTCGGAAGCGGAGGCTCGCGCTCTCATCGCGCGGGGCAAGCCGATCTACTGGCTGACCGGCTCGCTCCACTCCCCCGAGACGGGTTCCCCTGAGATGCTGATGGAACTTGCGTACCGGCTCGCGGTCGACGACGGCCCGATGATCCGCGGAATCCGCGAGCGGGCCGTGACGCTCATCACGCCGGTGCTGGAGTTGGACGGCCGGGACCGCATGGTGGACGTCTACAACTACGGCCGCGCCCACAGGGGTGTGCGGCCGCCGCTGGTCTACTGGGGGCGCTACACGGGCCACGACAACAACCGCGACGCGATCGTCCTGTCGCAGGTTCTCACGCGCAACGTGCTCGCGGCCTACTTCGACTGGCATCCCACCGTCATGCACGACCTGCACGAGTCGGTGCCGTTCCTCTACACATCGACCGGAACCGGGCCCTACAACCGCGCCGTCGATCCGATCACCGTCACCGAGTGGTACACTCTGGCCGCTCAGGAAATCACGGAGCTCACCAAGCGCGGCCTGGCCGGGGTGTGGACCCACGGCTTCTACGACGGCTGGGCACCCAACTTTCTGTTCTTCGTGGCCAACGGGCGCAACTCGATCGGCCGCTTCTACGAGACCTACACGGGCTTCGGCGCCGACTGCGACACCGCGCGAATCGGCGCCTCGCGGCGCAGCGTGGAGTGGTATCGGCCCAACCCGCCCCTGGACGGCGTGCGCTGGTGCATCCGCAACAACATCAACTACCAGGAATCCGGCGCGCTCGTGGCGCTCGACTACGTGGCCCGCAACGGCGCCGTGTTCCTCGAGAACTTCTGGCTGAAGTCACGCCGCGCCGTCCAGCGCGGCCGGACGGGTCCCACCAACGCGTGGCTGATCCCCGCGGCGCAGGGTCGCCGGATCGAGGCTGCGGAGTTGGTGAACCTGCTTCGCCTCCACGGCATCGAGGTGCAGCGCGCCGACCGCGGCTTCACATCGGGCGGCTTGAGCGTCGCCGCTGGCGACTTCATCGTCACCCTCGACCAGCCGTACGGGCCGCTCGCCAACGACCTGCTCGGCACTCAGTCGTATCGGCCCACCGATCCCAGCCCGTACGACGACACCGGCTGGACTCTAGGGCCGCTGCGGAACGTTGTGACCCGCCCTGTCGCCGACACCTCCGTGTTCTCCCAGCCGCTGACCCCCCTGACGGAGGACGTCCGCGTCCGCGGAGATGTGAGCGGCGTTGCCGCGGGCCGAG
>Ga0316628_100002258_pt1 | contig 14149 bp, 10 predicted proteins | sample OWC_Aug_M2_C1_D5_FD_207648 | JGI IMG/M metagenome (GOLD analysis project Ga0316628, IMG submission 207648) | Wetland soil microbial communities from Old Woman Creek delta, Ohio, United States - OWC_Aug_M2_C1_D5_C | ecosystem: Environmental > Terrestrial > Soil > Wetlands | place: USA: Ohio... | reverse complement strand
ACCGTCTCGCTGTCGGAGGTGATGGTGGGGACGGGTTTCCTGGTGAGCGGAACGTTGTAGCCGATGTCGGTGTAGTAGGGATCGGCCTCAAACACCAGCTCCGCTTGGGTTACTGCTTCTGCCTGAGCTCCATTGCCATGCATCTTGTCGGTATGCGCCTCTTCGGCTTGGGTAACCGGGACGCAGGCGCTCAGTGCAGCGGCGACACAGATGAGACGGAGGCATTTCGCAAGAGCGGGCATGGGGCGGGATTCTATCTGTTGCCGGCCTCCCGCAAAAGCATGGGAGAATACGAGCTGTTACCAGGAGATTGACTTGAAGAAACTGACCGCCGCAAATCTGACCACTCTGACCCAGCAAGCCCAACAATCACCGCGCCTGCGCGCCAACTCCAACCTGCACCAGGAATTGACCGACCCGATCCAGCGCCTCGCCATTGCCATGGAGCCGGATACGCTGATTCTGCCGCATCGCCATCCGCACACCTGGGAGGTGCTGACCGCGTTGCGCGGGCGCTTCACGGTGCTGGTGTTCGACGACGCGGGCAAGGTCATCGAGCGTGCAGTGTTGGGCGAGGATACGAGTGTGGTGGAGATTCCTGCAGGCGGCTGGCACGCCGTCCTATCGCGCGATGTTGGCGCTGTCATCTTCGAAGTGAAGCACGGGCCCTACGCGCCCATCTCCGAAAACGACGTGGCGCCCTGGAGCAAAGGCCGCTCCGCTGCCGAATTGAATTCCTGGTACGCCATCGCGAAGGTGGGCGACCGGATCGCGTGATGATGTAGCAAGGCTGGGTATCAATTCATGGTCAGCATGTCCATGAATGCGTTGACCGGGGTGGCTTCCAGCTGTGTCTGGTCAAGACACAACGCCATGATCTGCTGGCAGCGATGTTCCGGGAAGCGTGTGCGCAGATTGCCCAGAAACTTCTGCTCCAGTAGCGGAATGCCTTCGGCGCGGCGGCGGCGATGTCCGACCGGATATTCGATCTCGACCTTTCCCGTGCTGCTGCCGTCGGCAAAGAACACCTGAACCGCATTTGCGATCGAGCGCTTGGCCGGCTCCAGATATTCGCGGCTGTAGCGCGGATCCTCGACGACCTCCATCTTGCCGCGCAGTTCGTCGATAACGGGATTGGCGGCGTGGAAGCTGTCCTCGTAATGTTCCGCCGCCAATTCTCCGAATGCCAGCGCCACCGCCACCATGTACTGGAAACAGTGGTCGCGGTCTGCCGGATTCGTTAGCGGCCCCGCCTTGGAGATGATGCAGATCGCGGATTCCTGCGTGGTGATGACGATTTTGCTGATGTCCTTCAATCTGCCCCTCACCTGGGGATGCAAGCGTACTGCGGCTTCGCATGCCGTCTGCGCATGGAACTCGGCGGGAAACGATATCTTGAACAGGACGTTTTCCATCACGTAGCTGCCGTAGGGTTGCGGCAGCGAGAAGCGGCGCTGTCCTTCCGGCTTGGGCTTCTGGTCCTTGACGGTTCTGCTGAACAGCACGTTGTAGAAGCCCCATTGCGGCGCGGTCAGCGCGCCGGGGACGCCCATCTCGCCAGTCATCGTGATCAGCGCGAGGCGCACCGCGCGTGAGGTCGCATCGCCCGCGGCCCAGGATTTGCGCGACCCGGTGTTTGGCGCGTGGCGGTAGGTGCGCAATGCCTGTCCGTCAACGAAGGCCTGCGACAGCGCATCGATCACCTGCGTCTCGGTACCGCCCAGCAGGCGTGTGACGACGCCTGCGGATGCCACTTTCACCAGCACAACGTGATCCAGACCGACGCGGTTGAAGCTGTTCTCCAGCGCCAGTACGCCTTGTATTTCGTACGCCTTGATCATCGCCGTCAGCACGTCGCGCATGGTCAGCGGTGCCTTGCCTTCGGCAACATGGCGGCGGCTCAGGTAATCCGCTACGGCGAGGATGCCGCCAAGGTTGTCGGAAGGATGGCCCCATTCTGCGGCGAGCCAGGTATCGTTGAAATCCAGCCAGCGGTTCATCGCGCCGATGTCCCATGCGGCCTTCACTGGGTCAAGTTCGTGCGAGGTGCCGGGCACGCGTGCGCCGTTGCACACCGTGCCACCCGGCACCAGCGGGCCGAGGAGCTTGGTGCATTCCGGAAATCGCAGCGCCAGCAGGCCGCAACCAAGCGTGTCCATCAGGCAGTAGCGCGCCGTGTCGTAGGCCTCCGCCGATTTGATCTCGTACCGGCAGACGTATTGCGCGATGTCCACCAGTTCCCGATCCGGCGGCGGACGCTTGTTCACTTCCACATTTGCGCTCATTCCATTTTCCTTGTTCAGTAACGCAAATTCCATTTCCGTTCGCCCTGAGCCCTTCGATCCCATTCGTCCTGAGCTTGTCGAAGGAACGAGCGGCGCTCAGGACAGGCTTGTCGAAGGGCGACGTCCTCCATTCATGGTTCGACATTGCCTTTAGTCCTGAGCTTGTCGAAGGGGCACCACGAACGGAGTGATTTTTCAGCGCTTCTCGATCGGCACCCACGCCCGATTTCCTGGCCCGATGTAATTTGCACTGGGGCGTATGATCTTCCCGTCCGCTCGCTGCTCCATCACATGCGCGCCCCATCCGGTGACCCGCGCAATGGCGAACAGCGGCGTGAACATGTCAGGCGGCACCCCCATCATGTGATAGGACACGGCTGAGTACCAGTCGAGGTTGGGGAACATCTTCTTCAGGTCCCACATCACTTGTTCCAGCCGCGCGGCGATGTCGAACAGGCGCATGTCGCCTTGCTGCTCGGACAGTCGCTTGGCGGCCCGCTTGATTACCTCGTTGCGCGGATCGGAAATGGTATAGACGGGGTGGCCGAACCCGATGATGATCTCTTTCCGCGCCAGGCGCTCACGGATCCCGGCCTCGGCAGAATCGGCGTCGGCATAGCCGCTCTGGATGCGAAAGGCCGCTTCGTTGGCGCCGCCATGCTTGGGGCCGCGCAACGCACCGATGGCGCCTGCGATACATGAATACATATCGGAGTTGGTGCCCGCAATCACACGCGCGGTGAAGGTGGAGGCGTTGAATTCGTGCTCCGCGTACAGGATCAGGGAGGTATGCATGGCTCGCAACCAGCCAGCATTCGCTGGCGTACCGTGCAGCAGGTGCAGGAAGTGCGCGCCGATGGAGTCGTCGTCCGTCTCAACGTTGACACGCACGCCGCGGCCGCTGAAATGGCGCCAGTACAGCAGCATGGAGGGAAAACTGGCAAGCAGGCGGTCGATCACGTCGCGCGTCCTGGCCTCATCGCGCACCTCGGGTTCCGGCTCGCAAATGCCGAGCACCGAGCAGCCGGTGCGCAGTACGTCCATGGGATGCGCGCTCGCAGGAAGCGCCTCCAGTGTCTTCCTCACCGGCTGCGGGAGGCCGCGCAGCGACTTCAGCTTGGCCTTGTAGGCTGCCAACTGGGAGCGATCCGGCAACGCCTTATGGATCAGCAGATGCGCAATCTCCTCAAACTCTGCCTGTTCGGCGAAGTCCAGGACGTTGTAGCCGCGATAATGCAGATCGTTGCCCGCGCGGCCAACGGTGCAGATCGCAGTGTTGCCCGCGACGGTGCCGGAAAGTGCCACTGATTTCTTCGGTTTGAGCGTTGCCTGGTCCATGTTCTTCTCCCCGGAAATGGCAAAGCATCAGTCGGAACCTTTTTCCGCGAACAGGCGGTCAAGGCGTTGTTCGTATTCGTGATAGCCAAGAAAGTCATAAAGTTCCGCGCGGGTTTGCATCTCCGGCACGACCTTCTGTTGCGTGCCGTCGGAAAGGATGTGCCGGTACACGTTCAGTGCTGCCTTGCTCATGGCGCGGAAAGCGGACAGCGGATACAGGACCAGCCTGATCCCGGCCGCGGACAGTTGCGCGGTGGTGAATGGCGGAGTCACGCCGAACTCGGTGATGTTCGCCAGCACCGGCACCGCAACGGCTTTTGTGAATTCGGCGTATTGATCGAGCGTAGTCACCGCTTCGGGGAAGATCATGTCTGCGCCGGCCGCGACGCATGCCTGCGCGCGCGCGACTGCCGACTGCATGCCTTCAACCGCCAACGCATCGGTGCGCGCCATGATGACGAAGCTAGCGTCGGTGCGCGCGTCCACGGCGGCCTTGATGCGATCAACCATTTCGTTCTGGCTGACAATGGCCTTGTTGGGGCGATGGCCGCACCGTTTCTGCATCACCTGGTCCTCGATGTGCAATCCAGCCGCCCCGCACCGCGCCACCTCGCGCGTGGCCCGTGCAATGTTGAACGCTCCGCCCCAGCCGGTGTCGATGTCAACGAGCAGCGGAAGGTCGCTCGCGCCGGTGATGCGGCGCGCGTCCTCGCAGACGTCGTGCAGCGTGGTGATGCCGAGATCGGGAACTCCAAGCGATGACGCCGCCACCCCGCCGCCAGAAAGATACAACGCCTTGTGCCCGCTCTTCTGGGCGAGGATGGCGCAATAGGCGCTGACCGCACCAACCACCTGCAAGGGATGACTTTCTTCGACTGCGCGGCGCAGTTTCTGCCCTGGAGTGTTGCTGACCTGTTTCATGCGTGCGTTCTCCTGTATCGAACCGGAATGCGCGATACGGCGTGCATGCGTCAACATCGATTGCGGCTGGCACTGCCCTGGAGTGTCGTGAAGTTCTGCGCAAGGTGCCAGATTGTGGAGCTTTGACCAGTCGGCCTGCGTTGATTGCCGACAGGTCGTGCTTATACTAGCACTGCAAATGCTCGAGCGGGCAAGGGTTCGCACGAATGGCAAGAGCGTCTCGAACCCAACGTGCACCCGATGCAGTAATATCGGCTCAGGCAATCATGGGTGCTCAAGCATGGCTCGACTGGAACTCAGGAATATCACGCGCCGCTTCGGCGATTTCGTCGCCGTGGATGATGTCAGCCTGACCATCGAGTCGGGCGAGTTCTTTACTTTGCTTGGGCCGTCCGGCTGCGGCAAGACCACCATCCTGCGCATGATCGCGGGTTTCGATTTGCCGGATGCCGGCCAGGTCCTGCTCGATGGGCGGGATCTGGCCGACACGCCGCCGGAAAAGCGCTCCATCCACACCGTCTTCCAGAATTTCGCCCTGTTCCCGCATATGACGGTGGCACAGAACGTTGCCTTCCCGCTGAAGATGGCGCGCCGCCCGGAGGCGGAGATACGCGGCATGCTGGGTGATGCGCTTGAACAGGTGCACCTGGCGGACAAGGCGAACGCGTATCCGAGCGAACTCTCAGGCGGGCAGAAGCAGCGGGTCGCACTGGCGCGCAGCCTGGTCAACCGTCCGCACTTGTTGCTGCTGGATGAGCCGCTGGGGTCGCTGGATGCGAAGCTGCGCGAGGAGATGCAGGTCGAATTGATCAACCTGCAGCGTGACGTCGGCATTACCTTTGTGTTCGTGACGCATGCGCAGGTAGAGGCGCTTGCCCTGTCGCATCGCATTGCGGTGATGGACAGTGGCCGTGTCGTGCAGGTGGACGAGCCGGCCAGACTCTACAGTTCCCCCCGCAACCGTTTTGTTGCCGACTTCATCGGGAACATCAATCAACTGAATGCGCAGGTCACGGAAAGCAGCCACGGGCATCTGCGGCTGGCGGTCGCCGGGCTGGGCGAGATCATCGCGCCGCCGCGGCAAGGCGTCTCCGTTGGAGAGTACGGCGTGTATGCGATCCGGCCGGAACAGGTGCGCATCGGCGTGCATGACGAGGTAAGCGAACTGAAGAACCATTTCGACGGTGTAGTGCAAAGTCTGCTGTTCCAGGGCGATGTCTCCGTGTACAAGGTGGCGCTCGCGAATGGCGCGATGGTCGAGGCGCTGTTGCCAAACTCGGCTTCAGGGCGCGCACAGCTCTTTGAAGTCGGCGACAGGGTCAAGCTGGGCTGGCGTCATGATGCGGGAATGTTCCTGAATGAGTGAACAGCGCAAATTGTCGCGTTCTGTGCGCCTCACGAAATGGCTGGTGAGCAGTCCGCCGTTTCTATTTCTGCTGCTGTTCTTCGTCGCTCCGAGTGCGATCATGGTGCTCGCGTCGTTCCGCTATCCCGGCGAATTCGGCGGACTCGCGCCGCTCACCGCAAGCGATCCTAATATCTTGCAGGGGCTGACGCTGGAAACGTATCGGTTCTTCTTCAGCGAGTTCATCTACAGCTATGTATTTCTGAAGTCGTTCATCGTTGCACTTGTTACCACGCTGATCTGTCTGGTGATGGCCTATCCGGTTGCATTGCTCATCGCGCGCAGCCCGAAGAAGAGCCGCGACCTGATGGTTCTGCTGGTGATTCTGCCCTTCGCCAGCAACTTCCTGATTCGAGTCTATTCTTGGATGATCATCCTCGGCCCGCAGGCCGCGTTCAGCAAAATGGTTAACGGAGTTCTCGGCGCACTCGGTATTGTGCCGGTGCATCTGCTGTTTTCGCCATTCGCGGTGCTGGTCGGCATGGTCTATGTGCACCTGCCGTTTATGGTGCTGCCGCTGTATACCAATCTTGAAAAGCACGATCCCACGCTGCTGGATGCGGCGCAAGATTTGGGCGCCAACGCCTGGCAGCGCTTCTGGCGCGTGACGTTCCCGCTGTCGCTGCCGGGCATCTATTCCGGCGCGGCGCTGGTATTCATTCCGGTCCTCGGCATGTTCGCCATCCCTGACATCCTGGGCGGTACCGGCGACATGCTGATTGGTAACCTGATCAAGGAACAGTTTCTCAGCACACGCGACTGGCCATTCGGCTCCACGCTGTCGATCATGCTGACCATCGCGGTGCTGCTGATCGTCTGGCTCGCGGCGCGCTTGGGCGGACGGAGGCACTATGCGTAGGGGCCCGTGGCTGTGGGCGGCGGCGCTGGCGGTGTATGCCTTCCTCTACCTGCCGCTCACCATCGTTGTCGTTTATTCGTTTAACGATTCGCGCCTGAATGCCGAGTGGGTTGGCTTCACCTGGCACTGGTATCACGTATTGCTGGACGACCACGAGATGCTGCTGGCTGCAAGGAATTCGCTGTTCATCGCCGTGTCCTCCAGTCTGGTGGCAACGCTGCTCGGCACAATGGCAGGCATCGCCATGCACCGCTACAACTTCAAGCTGCTGACCTTCATGGTCCTGACACCGGTCGCCATGCCCGAGATTTTGCTGGGGGTGTCGTTGCTGCTGTTCTTCATTCAGGTACTCAATCTCACGCTGGGCATCGTGTCCATCCTCCTCGCGCACATCACCTTTTCCATCGGTTTCGTCGCGGTGATCGTGCGGGCGCGGCTGGCGGGCATGGACGACAGTATCTTCGAGGCCGCGCGCGACCTTGGCGCCTCGCCTTGGGAGACCTTCCGGTACATCACCTTTCCCCTGATCTTGCCGGCGGTGATTGCCGGCGCATTGATGGCGTTCACCCTGTCTATCGACGACTTTGTGATCACCTTCTTCACCGCTGGCGTAGGCGTGCAGACGCTGCCGCTGCGCATCTACTCGATGATCAAGATCGCGGTGACTCCGGAAGTGAATGCGGTGTCCACGCTGCTGATGCTGCTCACGCTGACCATGATCGTGCTCGCCTCGCGTTTCGCACCGGACGTGCTGAAGGGGAAGACGTGATGAACAATGTCGCAGACTTAAGATTTATTCCGTCCACCCTTCGACAAGCTCAGGGCGAACGGAACAAATTGTGGCTGCTGACTGGTAATCCGTTCGTGGTGTACCCGCAAGGGGTAGGCCGTGGCTGTAAGGGGCATTCGCCCCAACAGCACACGCTCAGCTTGTCGAACCATGAACGAGTCATGCAATTACTGCGTGCACTAATGTTGCTGCTGTGCATCGGCAGCGCCCATGCTGCCGACACGCTGCACCTGTACAACTGGAACAACTACATCTCGGCACAGACTATCTCGCGCTTCGAGGCGCAGTGCGCCTGTCGCGTGGTGCAGGATTACTACTCCGACAACGAGGAGATGCTGGCCAAGCTGGCCGCCGGTGCTACCGGCTACGACCTCATCGTGCCGACCGGCAACGCGGCTGAATCACTGATTCGCCAGCGCGCACTGCGACCGCTCGACAAGAGCGCGCTGCCGAACCTGAAGAACATTGATCCGGCATTCATGAATACGACATTCGATCCGGGCAACAAATATTCGGTTCCGTATGCATACACCATCACGCTCATCGGCTACAACAGCGAGAAAGTGCGCAACTTAAACCTGCCCCTCGACAGCTGGGCCGTGATCTTCGAACCGCGCTATCTGGAAGGGCTGAAAGGGCGGGTCACCGTGCTCGACAGTCAACGCGAGTTGCTGGCCGCTGCGCTGAAGTACCTCGGCTACTCGGCGAACGATACCGACGAGACCCATTGGAAACAGGCACGCGACTTGATCATCCGCGCCAAGCCTTACTGGGCCGCGTTCAACGCATCCAGTTACATCAAGGAACTGACGATCGGCAATATCTGGCTGGTGCACGGCTATTCCAACGACATCTTCCAGGCTGACCTCGATGCGCAGAAAGCCAAACGCGGCTTTCGCATTCTTGCCAGTATTCCGAAGGAAGGCGCAGTGCTCGCGCTGGACTCGATGGTATTGCACAAGAGCGGTCCGCGTCCGGACCTTGCGCACCGTTTTATCAACTTCATGCTGGAGGGGAAGAATTCATCCGAACTCACCAACCTGATCGGTTCCGGCAATCCCAACCTCGCAGCGCGCCAATACATCAAGCCGGAAATCCTGAAGATGCCGGCGGTTTTCCCGGACCGCAAGCAGCAGACCCGACTGGAGATGCTGCACGATCTGGATCGCTACCAGCGGCGCGTGCTGTCGCGCATATGGACAGAGATCAAACTGAGATGACCGGCAACAAGCCGGACCGTCTGAAACCAATTCGACAGAAAGCAGTCAATAATTTGCAGATGGCAGTAGAATAACCACAGTGTCTCTGGAGCGGTATTTGCCCCTCCACGTGAAAAGATGTATCGGGAGGACTTATGGCCATCATCGGTATTGATCTCGGCACTTCCAACTCGGCTGCTGCAGTACTGCGCGGCGGTCGACCTGTCATTATCCCCAGCGCCGAAGGCATCAGCATCGGCGGCAAGGCATTCCCCAGCTACGTTGCACTTACCGCAGACGGCCAAGTACTGGTGGGTGAGCCGGCGCGGCGCCAGGCGACCTCGAATCCCGAGGGCACTGCCAGCGCGTTCAAGCGCAAGATGGGCAAGCGCGAGAACTACCGCCTGAGAGACAAAGACTATTCCCCGGAGCAGCTTTCGGCGTTCCTGCTGCAAAAGATCAAGCGGGATGCCGAATCTTTCCTCGGCGAGCCGGTGGAAAAGGCCGTGGTCACGGTGCCGGCCTATTTCGACGATAACCAGCGCGCGGCCACCAAGGACGCCTGCCGCATTGCGGGGCTGGAAGTGGTGCGCCTGGTCAACGAGCCTACCGCCGCCTCGCTGGCCTATGGCCTCGACCGGCTGGGGCAGGAACTGCGCATCGTGGTGATCGACCTGGGCGGCGGCACGCTGGACGTCACCGTCATGGAATTCGGCAAGGGCGTGTTCGAGGTCAAGGCCACCAGCGGTGACACCCAGCTCGGCGGCACCGACATGAACCAGCGTATCTACGAGCATCTCGTCGAACGTTTCCAGATGTCCACCGGCGTGGATGTGCGCAACGACTCCAAGGCAGCCGCGCGCCTGCTCGAAGCGGCCGAGAACGCCAAGATCGAGCTTAGCACCAGCGTCACCACGCACCTCAGTCTGCCCTATCTTGCCTCCGTTAACGGCGAGCCGCGGCACCTCGAACTGGACCTCAACCGCACCGAGCTGGAACGCCTGGTGCGCCCCGTGATCGAGCGCTGCAAAGGTCCTGTGGAACAGGCGCTGCACGATGCGGGCATCACGCCCAAGGATGTCGACCGCGTGGTGTTCGTCGGCGGCCCGACGCGCATGCCCGTGGTGCGTGCCTATTTCGAAGAACTGTTCGGCCGCAAGGCCGAGATGGGCGTGGACCCGATGGAATGTGTTGCCGCCGGCGCCGCGATCCAGGCCGGTGTGCTGGCGGGAGAAGTGGGCGGCATTGTGCTGGTGGATGTGACGCCGCTCACGCTGGGCGTCGAAACGCTGGGCGGCATCGCCACGGCGCTGATCGCGCGCAACACGCCGATCCCGGTGAAGCGCAGCGAAAACTTCACCACCGCCGCCGACATGCAGACCAGCGTCACGATCCATGTGTTCCAGGGCGAACGACCGATGGCAGGAGACAACACCAGCCTGGGTGAATTCAATCTGAGCGGCCTGCCACCCGCACCGCGCGGCATCCCCAAGATCGACGTGACCTTCGATATCGATTCCAACGGCATCCTCAGCGTGTCCGCGAAGGACACTGCGAGCGGCAAGTCGCAGTCGATCAGCATCACCGGTTCCACGCGGCTGTCGGAAGACGACAAGAAACGCATGGTGGAAGATGCTGCGAAGTACGCCGATGCCGACAAGAAACGACGCGAAGACGCAGAGAAGCTCAATGCTGCCGATGCCAGCTGCTACGAAGCCGAGAAGCTGCTGGCCAACTTCGCCGAGAAGATGACCGAAGACTTGAGGAAGCGCATCGAGACGGCCCTGCGCGAGACCAAGGAGGCGCTGCTCAAGAAGGATGCACCGCTTGCCACGACGCGCGCCGAAGCGCTCAAGAAGGTCCTGCAGGAAGCCGGGGCAGTGTTGTATGCACAGTCTGGTCAGGCGCCGAAAGGCGGACCTTATGCCGAGACGCGCTGGGAAGGACCGGAGCCGGCGCCCAACGTGGGGGCTTCGACGGGCGAGTCGCGCCCGAGCGGATCCGGTCCTCGCGGCAAGGTGGTGGATGCCGAATACAAGGAAAACAAGTAACTGCGGGTTGGAGCGTTATCTCCACCCGGGTGATTGCATCAAACAGTCCGCGACTGTGCCGCCTGAACCGCGACATAAAAGTAGTTGAGGGCTCCGCGAAACTCAACAAGGGGGCAAAAAAATGAACATTCATCTCCCGCTGCAACCGCAACAACTCTACCATCCCTGCGACCATGAGCAATTCGGTTTCCAGACGACGGCCGATCTGGAGGACCTGACGGAAATCATCGGCCAGATGCGCGCCATGGACGCGATCCGCTTCGGCACGGGCATTCATCACGATGGCTACAACCTTTTCGTGCTCGGCCCCTCCGGCGTCGGCAAAAGCAGCGTCGTGCGGCAGTTTCTCGATAAAAAGGCGAGCAGCGAGGAAAAGCCCGACGACTGGTGCTATGTCAATAACTTCACGCAGCCGCACAAACCTCATGTACTCAGGCTGCCCTCTGGCAAGGGCGAGGAACTGCGCCAGCGCATGGAGCAGTCCGTCGATTACTTGCGCAGCACAATTCCTGCGCTGTTCGAGGGCGACGAATACCGCGCCAAGGCCGGGGCCATCCAGGAGGAGTTCAGCAAGCGGCAGGAGCAGGCGTTCAAGGAGTTGGGCGAGGATGCCGAGAAGCAGCAGGTTGCTTTACTGCGCACACCCGAGGGATTCGCATTCGCGCCGATTCGCGAACATGAGGTGATTCCGCCTGACGAATACGAGAGCCTGCCGGAGGAGGAAAGGAAGCGGGTCGAGGCAGCGATCGCCGAGTTGCAGCAGCGGCTGGAAAAAGTCATGCGGCAGATTCCGCAATGGCGGAAGGAGCGGCACGAACGGATCAAGCAGCTGGACCAGGAAACCACATCGACGGTGGTTGACCACATGATCGACGAATTGAAGGAATCGTTCGCCGCTCTGCCGGAGGTGTTGAAGTACCTGGACCTGGTGCGGCAGCACATGGTCGAAAATGCGGACGATTTCCGCAAACAGGAAGAGTCCGCCACGTTCGGCGGCATGACGATGGTTGCGCGCCAGACCTTCCACCACTATCAGGTGAACGCGCTGGTAACGAACGGCAAGCGGCCGGGTGCTCCCATCATCAGCGAAGACAGTCCGACCTACAGCAATCTCGTCGGCAGGGTCGAACATATCGCCCAGATGGGCGCGCTGGTCACGGACTTCACCCTGATCAAACCGGGTGCGCTGCACCTGGCAAACGGTGGCTATCTGCTGCTGGATATTCGCAAAGTGCTGGTGCAGCCGTTCGCGTGGGAAGGTCTGAAACGTGCGCTGCAGTCGCGCGAGATCCGCATCGAATCGCTGGGGCAGATGTACAGTCTGGTCAGCACCGTATCGCTGGAGCCAGAACCGATCCCGCTGGCTACCAAGGTAATCCTGTTCGGAGACCGTCTGTTCTATTATTTGCTGCAGGAATACGACCCGGAATTCGATGAGCTGTTCAAGGTCGCGGCGGATTTCGAGGAACGCATCGAGCGCAATGCCGATACGCACCAGCTTTACGCCCGTCTGATTTCATCGCTGACCCGGAAGGAAGGCTTGTTGCCGTTCGACCGCGGCGCGGTGGCAAGGGTCATCGAGCACAGCGCGCGCATGGTCGAAGATGCGGAAAGACTGTCCACCCACATGCGCAGTATCGTGGATCTGCTGCGCGAGGCGGATTACTGGGCGCGCGAGGCGGGCCGGACCGTGGCGGAAGCAGCCGACGTGCAGAGTGCGATCGATGCACAGATCCGGCGGCAGGACAGGCTGAGAGACCGGCTCTACGAGTCGATCCTGCGCGATACGCTGGTGATCGACACGCAGGGGGCGGTGGTCGGTCAGATCAATGCGCTCTCCGTGCTCCAACTGGGCAATTTCGCTTTTGCCCAGCCGACCCGGATTACCGCGACTGCGCGCTTTGGAGATGGCGACGTGGTCAATATCGAGCGTGAAGTAAAGCTCTCCGGCGCCATCCACTCCAAGGGGGTGCTGATCTTTTCCTCTTTCCTCGCCGCGCGCTACGCAAAGAACCAGCCGCTGGCTTTTTCCGCGAGCCTGGTGTTCGAACAATCCTACGGCATGGTCGAGGGAGACAGCGCCTCGCTGGCCGAATTGTGCGCGCTGCTCTCCAATCTCGCGAATGTGCCGATCAAGCAGTCGCTGGCGATCACCGGTTCGGTGAACCAGTTTGGACAGGCGCAGGCGATCGGCGGGGTCAACGAAAAGGTCGAGGGCTTCTTCGACATCTGCAAGGCACGCGGATTGACCGGCGAGCAGGGGGTGTTGATTCCTGCCGCAAACGTCAAACACTTGATGCTTCGCCGTGATGTGGTGGCAGCGGCCGAAGCCGGGAAGTTCAGGATATACGCCGTTGAAAATGTCGATCAGGCCATCTCCCTCCTGACGGGTTTGCCGGCGGGAGAAGCTGATGCCAAAGGCGCATATCCGGAAGGAACCATAAGTCGCAAAGTCGCGGCACGGCTGGCCGAGTTGACCGAGATCAGGAAATCGTTTGCACGACAGTTACCGAAGAGAACCGGCGCGAAGAAGAAAGCGGAATGATCTGCTTCATTTTCGCAACGTGTAATTTGCCATCATCCGTTCGCCCTGATCCCTCGGCTTCGCTCAGGACTGAAGGCTAAGTCGAAGGGCTTAGGAGAGAGTGGTTCGACAGGCTGAGCGTGTGCTGTTGGGGCGAATGCCCCGTACAGCCACGGCCTACTCCTTGCGGGTACACCACGAACGGTCGAATGGACGAGACCCATAATTCAAGGTGAACGACCATTACTGCCCAACGTGATTATTACGAGGTGCTCGGTGTCGCCAAGAATGCCGACCAGAAGGCGATCAAGGATGCGTTCCGCAGCCTTGCGATGAAATATCACCCGGACCGCAACAAGGAACCCGGAGCAGAGGAACATTTCAAGGAGATCGCCGAGGCCTATGCCATCCTGTCCGATCCGAAGAAACGCTCCGAGTACGATTCCCGCGGCTTTGCCGGGGTGGAAGGCTTCACTCAGGAAGACCTGTTCAGCGGCATCAACTTCGAGGATATTTTTGGCGGACTCAATTTCGATTTTGGCGGCGGCAGCCCGTTTGATGTGTTCTTCCACCGCCGCCGCGCCGGGCCTGCGCGCGGCGCGAACATCGAGGTGGAGATGTCCATCCCGCTGGAGCGGGTGGCGAGCGGCGGCGAGGAGAAAGTCCGACTCGGGCGTCCGGCTCCCTGCCGTGCCTGTCGCGGAACCGGCAGCGAGGGTGGCGCTGCACCGAAGACCTGCCCGACATGCAAGGGAACCGGGCGCATCACCCGCAGTA
>Ga0316628_100002257_pt1 | contig 14153 bp, 11 predicted proteins | sample OWC_Aug_M2_C1_D5_FD_207648 | JGI IMG/M metagenome (GOLD analysis project Ga0316628, IMG submission 207648) | Wetland soil microbial communities from Old Woman Creek delta, Ohio, United States - OWC_Aug_M2_C1_D5_C | ecosystem: Environmental > Terrestrial > Soil > Wetlands | place: USA: Ohio... | reverse complement strand
CTATGTTCTCTTTTTGTTCCTATGCCTTCCGCCGCCCAGACGCACGAGCGCCACGCCCGCATGCTGGCGCGCTACGCCGAGCTCGCCCTGAGCCTGGCCGAGCAGCTGCATCACGACGCCATGACCGCCGAGACGCCCGGCGAGCGGGCCGAGATCGCCTCCGCCTTCCACCGCGTCTGCCGCTCCGGCCGCCAGTCCATGGCGCTCGAGGCGAAGCTCCTGCGTGACGCCCAGCGCGAGGCCCGCGCCGAGGCGGACCTCGCCCAGGCGGCGCAAGACAAGCGTATCGCCGCCCGCAGGCAGACCCTCGCCCGGGCCGTCGAGCGCCTCATCTGGACCGAGGTCGAGGACGACGACCAGGCCGAGCGGCTCGAGGATCTCGACGCCCGGCTGGCCGAGGAGGCCATGTCCGACGACTTCCTCGACCAGCCCGCCGAGGCCCAGATCGCGCGCCTCTGCCGCTCGCTGGACCTTGAGGTCCCTTCTCCCCTTGCGGGAGAAGGCGGCGGGCGCAGCCCCACGGACGAGGGGTCGCGCTCCGGCCTCCGAACGGTCGGCGGCGCCCCGGCGGCTGAAGCCGAAGGCCTCCAGCCCGGCGCGGCCCCGCAGCCGACCGCCTCCGGCGGCCACCTTCTCCCGCAAGCGGAGGGGGCGTCCTGGGAGCCGCTGGACTTCGACGCCGCCCCGACGACCAATTCCTCGTAGCGCGCCCATCGCGAGAAACCCCTCCTCCTCGATGGAGGAGGAATGGAGGCGCGGCCACACTCAGCCTGGAACGCGGGGAACGTGACATCGTCCGCATCCTCGGCTATAGGCCGCGCCCCATGAGCGGAACCGCGCACCATCACGGCCATCACCATCCGACCCACGCGGGATCGGAGCGGAATCGCCTGGCCTGAGCGCTTCCCCCGAGCCCCGCCGCTGCGGACGGGGCTCGCCTTCGAAAGACGCCCCGTCCGTCGAGACCTCCACCAGGACCCGACGCATGGACGCCCCCCCGAACCCTTCCTTGAGCCCGTCGCCGTCAGAGGCTAAGCGCGGGGCCATGACCGACGCTCCGCGCCCCGAGGCCCGCAATCCCCGCGGCTTCATCGACCGCCGCGCCCGCGACCTCGCGGCCGAGCGGCGGATCCTGGCGGCGGTCTCGGCCGTCTACGAGCGCTACGGCTTCGAGCTGCTCGAGACGCCGGCGTTCGAATACGCCGACGCGCTCGGCAAGTTCCTGCCCGACCAGGATCGGCCGAACGAGGGCGTGTTCGCGCTGCAGGACGAGGACGAGCAGTGGATCGCGCTGCGCTACGACCTGACGGCCCCGCTCGCCCGTTTCGCCGCCCAGAACTGGGAGACGCTCCCCAAGCCCTTCCGCCGCTACGCCTACGGCCTCGTCTGGCGCAACGAGAAGCCGGGGCCGGGCCGCTACCGCGAGTTCGTGCAATGCGACGCCGACACCGTCGGGTCCGCAAGGCCGGAAGCCGACGCCGAGGTGATCGCCATGGCCTCCGAGGGCCTGATCGCCGCCGGCATCCCGCAAAGCGCGGCGATCCTGAAGGTCAACAGCCGCAAGCTGCTGAACGGCCTCATGGCGTCCGCGGGCGTCGCGGACGAGGGCCAGAAGCTCGCCGTCCTGCGGGCCGTCGACAAGCTCGACCGGCTCGGACCCGAGGGCGTGCGGCTTCTGCTCGGCGAGGGTCGGCTGGACGAGTCCGGCGCGTTCACAAGGGGCGCAGGGCTGGATCCGGCCGCCGCCGAGCGGGTGCTCGCCTTCACCGCCGCCGGCGCCGGCCGCGGCGAGGTGCTGAGCCAGCTCTCCAACGTGATCGGCGGCTCCGCCGAGGGCGACGAGGGCCTCAAGGAGCTGGAGGCGATCGACCGGGCCCTCACCAGCCTGGGCGTCGGCGCGGACCGGGCGATCTTCGATCCCTCGGTCGTGCGCGGGCTCGAGTACTACACGGGCGCGGTATTCGAGGCCGACCTGCTGCTCGAGACGAAGGACGAGCGCGGCCAGGCGGTACGCTTCGGATCGGTCGGTGGCGGCGGCCGCTACGACGGCCTCGTCGCCCGGTTCACGGGAGAGCGGACGCCGGCCACCGGGTTCTCGTTCGGGGTCTCCCGGCTCGCCGCCGCGCTACGGGCGGCCGGCCGCGATCCCGGCGCGGAGGTGCGCGGCCCCGTCGTCGTCATCGTCTTCGACCAGAACCGGATGGCCGACTATTTCACCGTCGCCTCCGAGCTGCGGGCCGCCGGGATCGCCGCCGAGGTCTACCTCGGCGCTTCCGGCATGAAGGCCCAGATGAAGTACGCCGACCGCCGCCTCTCGCCGGCCGCCGTCATCATCGGCGAGGACGAGTTCGCGGCCGGGACCGCGACGGTGAAGGACCTCGACCTCGGCCGGGCGCTGTCGGCCGGCGTCGCCGACAACGCCGCCTGGCGGGCCGAGCGCCCTGGCCAGGTGACCGTTCCGCGCGGCGAGCTGGTGGGCGCCATCCGCAAGATCGTGGACGCCCGCGCGTGAGGGTCGAGCCCCCCGTCCCTGCCGCGGCCAAGGCGGCGATCCGCGAGGCTTTGCTCGCCGACGGCGCGGAAGCGGTCGACGCGCCGCTTCTGCAGCCGCTGGGCCTGATCCTCGACCTCGCGGGCGAGGCGATGCGCGCGCGCCTGTTCATCGTCCAGGCCGAGGGCGGCCCCGAGACCTGCCTGCGCCCGGACTTCACCGCCGCGGTGGCCCTTCGCCACATCGAGGCGGGCGCGCAGCAGGGTCGCTACTTCTACGAGGGCTCCGCCTTCCGGGCGGCGCCGGGATCCGACCGGCCGGAAGAGTTCCTGCAGATGGGCGTGGAGGTGTTCGCACCCGCGGAGCGCGACCGGGTCCGCGCGGACGCGGAGATCGCAGGGCTCGCCTGGCGGGCGTCCGGCGCGGGCGGCCGCGAAGACCTGGCGCTCTGGCTGGGGGACGTGGGCCTCTTCGGTCCCTTCATCGATTCGCTCGGCATGCCGGCGGCGCTCGCCGCCCGGTTGAAGCGGGTCGCCGGACGTCCGCGGCTGCTGCAGGCGGAACTGGCGCGGGCGGGCCGGGAGCCGGACGCCTCGGGCGGGGCAAGCGAGCTGGCCGGACTGCTGGCCGGACTGCCCGAGCACCAGGCCGCCTCGCTGCTCGAGGAGGTGTGGGCGCTCGCCGGGATCGAGCCGGTCGGCGGCCGCGGCCCCGCCGAGATCGCCTCTCGCCTCGTGCGCAAGGCCGAAGCCGCCCGCGCGCCGGTGCTCAGCCGCGCGCAGGCGTCCGCCATCGCCGAGTTCATGGCGATCGCCGACACGCCGGCCGAGGCGCTGGCCAGGGTCCGCACGCTGGCGGGCGCCCGCATCAAGGCGGTGGACGCGGCGCTGGAGGCCTGGCAGGCGCGCCTCGCCCTGCTTTCTGACTTCGCCCCCCAGGGCCGGATGCGTTTCGCCCCCGCGCTCGGGCACGCCTTCGACTATTACGACGGCCTGACCTTCGAGGTGCGCAGCGATGCGCTCGGCCCGGAGCGCCCGATTGCGGTGGGCGGCCGCTACGACGGCCTGCTGACACGGCTCGGCGGGGCCCCCGGCGAAGGAGCCGTGGGCTGCGTGGTCAGGCCCTGGCGGGCGTTCGCCGGAGGCGAGTCGTGAACGGTCCGCTGGTCATCGCACTGCCGTCCAAAGGGCGCCTCAAGGAGCAGGTGGAGCATTGGCTCGCCGACTGCGGCCTGGAGCTTGCGGCCCCGGGCGGCGCACGCGGCTACCTCGCGAACCTGAAAGGTCTGCGGGACGCCCAGGTGCGGCTGCTTTCAGCCGCCGATATCGCCGACGCCCTCGACGCCGGCGAGGTCCACGTCGGAGTCACCGGCGAAGACCTCCTGCGCGAGCGGGGCGAGTCGCTCGATGGGCGAGTCCTGCTGCTGCGCGCGCTTGGCTTCGGCCGCGCCGACCTGGTCGTGGCCGCGCCCAAGAGTTGGCTCGACGTGGAGACCATGGCCGACCTCGAAGAGGTGGCCCACGAGCACCTTGCGCGGACCGGGCGACGCATGCGGGTGGCCACCAAGTACGTCGCCCAGACGCGCGCCTTCTTCGCCCGCCACGGGGTCGCCGACTACCGGATCGTGGAGTCCGGAGGAGCGACGGAAGGCGCGCCCGCCTCCGGGGCTGCGGAGCTGATCGTCGACATCACGACCACGGGCGCGACGCTGGCCGCCAACGGACTGAAGACGCTCGCCGACGGCCTCATCCTGCGCAGCCAGGCGCAACTCGCCGCGAGCCTTCGCGCCTCGTGGGACGAATGGAACCTCGCCGCCGCCGAGCAGCTCCTGCGCATCATCGAGGCGCGCGCCGCGGCCCGCACCAGCGCCACCCTCGTGTGGCCCGCGACCGGGAGCGCCGCCGAGGAGTCGGCGGTGGCCGGGCTCGTGGCGATGGGGGCGACACGGCGGCCGAACGGGCTCCTGGTGGACGCCGACCGCGTGGCCGAGGCGGCCCGCGCGCTCACCGCCGCAGGCCTCGGACCGGTCACGGCCGCCCAGCCGGAGTTCGTCTTCGACGTCGCATGCGCGCCGCTGGAGGCTCTGCGGGCGCGGCTTTTTTGACGACCTCGTCAAAAGACGGTGTAAATTTTTAATCGCTCGCAAATTTCTGATCGGGCCTTGCCGGGAACCTGTTTCGGGGGCGTTGACTTGGGCAGAAAATTGCCGTTCCTTCGTGGCGCGAGAGACATGAAGGCGCCAAGTCCTGAGGTCTCCGGCGTTTCGGGGAGGAAACGCCCGCTCATCAGAGCGACTGCTCAAGAGGTGGCCCGCTGCGATTATCCCCCGCAGCGGGCCATATTTTTGCGCGAACGCGATTTTTGACGCCGCTGCCGAAAATCCCGCAGGTCAGGGCTGATGGTGCGCCCCACCCGCCGGCGGCGTCGTCCTCACCTCGAACTGCACACTGAGCCGGGCGCCGCTCGCGAAGGTGAGAATCGCCGGGATGCGGTCGCCGGGACCGATCGCCTTCGAGAGGTCGATCAGCATGAGGTGGGCGCCCCCGGGCGCGAGCGTCACGGAGCCGCCGGCCGGCACGGGCAGGCGCTCGATCCGCGACATCGACATGACGCCGCCCTCCATGCGCGTCTGATGGATCTCCACCGCTCGCACCAAGGGGCTCTCGACACGCAACAGGGCGTCGGCGCGCCGGCCGTGGTTCTCGAGCGTCGCGAACCCCGCCCCGGTCGTGCCGGCGGCGGCCGGGCGGCTCCAGGCGTCGCGGACCTCGACGTCGGCGTGGCGGCTCCGCGCGGCGGCGGCCCCTCCGGCAGATGCGAAGACGGCCGCAACCGCAGCCACGGTCAGAAGGTTTCGCAGCATGGAGGGGCTCTCTAGGCCATCCCGGGGCGTTTCGAAACCGCGCGCGCGCCGACGCCCCGGGAAAGGCGGCCCGGCGCCCGAATCAAGGCACGGCTCCGGCATGGCGAGTCGCGTGGCGATGGAACCAAGCGCGGCCTTAGGCGTTGAGGCCGCGACGCACGAGGGGCGGTTGTGGGATCGAGTGTGGGGCTGATGGGCTGGCTGCAGACCGGCGGCGACGACGCGAGCGACGCCGACGGGCGTGAGGCCGCGCAGTCGAACCCACGCGGCGCCCGCCCCGTTTCCAAAATGTTAACAGGCTGTTGGCCAAAGTCGACGGAGCATCTGCGCGCCGCGCGGCGGGATGCCGGCCGAGACTTCGGCCATCGATTCGGCACGTTCGACGGACGCCAGGGACGTCGAGACCGGCCGTCGGAGGGCTCAGCTCTCCGCGTCCTCGTTGATAAGCGACGGGGACGTCGTATAGCGTCCTGGCGTAGGTGGTTTGGGGTCCGAAGATTGGGGTCGGAGTGTGGCTTCGGCGACACTTACGTAACCACTGGGCCTTGATATAAGCGTGCTGGGTCAAATGGCCGCAGCAGTGAGGGCAACGAGAGGGCTCTGAGAATGAAGTTCAAACTCCTGGCGGGAGCCGCCTTGGCCGCGGTCTTCACCGCCTCCAGCGCTGCCGCGCAAGTTGGCTGGTACGGCGCCGCCGATCTTGGCTATCACTGGCCGGAAGCGTTGAAGGGGACATCGTCCAACAACGCTGCCAACGGCGTCCCGTACACGTGGGACTTCAATCAGAAGGACGACTGGGCGGGATTCGTCCGCGTCGGCTACCAGGTCGCAGACCACTGGCGAGTCGAGCTGGAAGTCGGCTACCGGCCCGGTGAAATCGACTCCGTCCGCGGCGGGACCAACCAGGCGGTGCTCGGCCTCTGCACGCCCGGCGTGGTGCGCTCCGTGGCCTCCCCGAACTGCGGCCATCCGGACGGCGACCTGAAGTCTTGGACGGTTATGGGCAACGTCATCTACGACATCCTGCCCAACTCGTCGCTCGATCCGTTCATCGGCGCCGGCATCGGCGTCAACCACCTCTCCATGCACGTGCACGGTCAGTTCTCGAACGTCACGGGCGTGATCACCGGGACCACTTCGGGCGCGAACCCCGCGCTCCAGAACCTCGATATCGGCGACGACGACACCGCCTTCGCCTGGCAACTCATCGGGGGCATCGCCTGGCGGGCGACCGACCGCCTGAACGTGGACCTCACCTACCGTTACCTCAGCGGCTCGGACTTCGACTTCGCGTCGAAGGGCACGGCCGCGCTGCAGCCGGGGACGTTCTCGGGCAAGTACAAGGACGACTCGGTGACGCTGGGGCTGCGCTACTCGTTTGCGCCGCCGCCGCCTCCGCCGCCGCCTCCGCCGCCCCCGCCTCCTCCGCCTCCTCCGCCTCCTCCACCGCCGCCGCCGCCTCCGCCGCCGCCGGCCTTCGAGGCGAAGCAGTTCATCGTGTACTTCCCGTTCGATCAGTACATCCTGACGCCGGAAGCGCAGCAGGTGGTCCAGGAAGCGGCCAACTACGCGAACCAAGGTCATGCGACCAAGGTCGTGGTGGTCGGCCACACCGACACCTCGGGCTCGAACGCCTACAACGTGCGTCTCTCGGAGCGCCGCGCGAAGGCGGTGGCCGACGCGCTGGTGGGCCTGGGCGTCAATCAGTCCGCCCTGGCGGTCGACTGGAAGGGCGAGACCCAACCGGCCGTCCAGACGGGCGACGGCGTGAAGGAGCCGCTGAACCGCCGTTCGACGATCGATATCAACTTCTGATCGTCTGAACCGCTTCTGCGGAAGCTAATGGGAGCCCGGCCTTGGCGGCCGGGCTCCTTTCTTTTGGGCCGGCCTCCTGCCCTCTGAACCGATTAAGACGCAGCCATTGGCTGCGCTTTGCGTTCCTGCCTCGGTCCGCCGCGACGCGGCGCGCGGGGAGAGCGCATGACCCATCACCAGGCCCTGGCGTTCGGCTTGGTCTTCGTCACGATCGCCTTATTCGTCTGGGGTCGCTTCCGCTACGACCTCATCTCGCTGATTGCCCTCCTGGCCGCCGTGCTGCTGGGGCTGGTCGCGCCCGCCAAGGCCTTCGCGGGGTTCTCCAACGACGTCGTGGTGATCATCGCCTGCGCCCTCGTGGTGAGCGCCGGGTTCGGCAAGTCCGGCCTCGTCGAGGCCGTGCTGCGGCCGATCACGCCCAGGCTCAAGACCACAGCGTCCCAGGTCGCGCTGTTCGTGACGGTCGTGACCCTCTTGTCCATGGCGACGAAGAACGTCGGCGCGCTCGCCGTCATGATGCCCGTGGCCATCCGGACCGCGCGGCAAAGCGGGGCCCCGCCTTCGCGTCTGCTCATGCCGATGTCCTTCGGCTCGCTGCTGGGCGGCCTGGTCACCCTGGTCGGCACCTCGCCCAACATCATCGTCTCGCAGGTTCGCCAGGACCTCTTCGGCCGCCCGTTCGGCATGTACGACTTCGCGCCGGTCGGCCTGGGGCTCGCGGCCATGGGCGTGCTGTTCCTGGTCTTCGCCTATCGACTGCTGCCCGCTTCGCGGACCGGCGCCCAGACCATGGAGACGGTGCTGGAGGCCAAGCCCTATGTCACCGAGGTCCAGATCCCGCCCGAATGGGCGCCCGACAAGCGCCGGATCGCCGACCTGCAGAACCTCGCGGGCGGCGGCGTCGCCGTGATGGCGCTGCTGCGCGGCGGGACCCGGCGGAGCTCGCCCCACGGCAACACCCGGCTGGAGTCAGGAGACGTGCTGCTTCTGGAGGGTGAGCAGCAGGCTCTCGATTCACTGATCTCGCGCGCGAAGCTCAAGCTGACCCGTTCGGACCGGCCGGTCGCCATGGAGGAGCCAAAGGAGGACGTCCGCGTCGTGGAAGGCGTGGTCGAACCCGATTCATTGCTGGTGGGGAAGACGGCGGCGAGGCTCGACCTCCACGGACAGTACGGCGTCAACCTCCTGGCCGTGAGCCGAAGCGGCTACCGCCTGCGCCTGAACCAGGCGCTGAGGAGCGTGCGCCTGCGCGCGGGCGACATCGTCATCCTGCAGGGCGGCGAGCGAAACCTGCCCGGCGCGATGAAGTCGCTCGGCGTGCTGCCGCTCGCGGAGCGCAACGTGCGCCTGGGCGACTTCCGCCGGGCGCTGGCGCCGGCCGCCATCCTCGCCGCAGCGATGCTGGCGATCGCCTTCCACCTCGCCCCGGTGGCGATCGCATTCTTCGCCGCCGCCGTGGCTATGGTGGCGTTCGGCGGCCTGCGCGTCCGCGAGGCCTACGCCGCACTGGATGGACCGGTCCTGGTGCTGATCGGCGCACTCCTTCCGGTCGGAGAGGCGATCCACACCACCGGAGGCGCGGACCTTGCTGCGGGCTGGCTGTCGCACCTGCTCGGCCCGGCGCCGCCGCTCGTGGCGCTGGGCGCGCTGCTGCTGCTCGCCATGGTGAGCGCGCCCTTCATGCACAATGCGCCGACGGTCCTGGTGTTCGCGCCGATCGCCGCCGGCTTCGCCCTGCGCCAGCGCCTGAACCCGGATCCGTTCCTCATGGCCGTCGCCGTCGGCGCGGCCTGCGATTTCCTCACGCCGATCGGGCACCAGTGCAACACACTCGTCATGGCACCGGGCGGCTATCGCTTCTCGGACTACCCCAGGTTGGGCGCGGCCCTGACCCTCCTCGTCCTGGTTGCCGGAACACTGCTGATCGCCGCGGTCTGGCCGCTGAGGCCCTGACCACCGTGTTCACAGTCTCGTGAGAGGCGGCGCCTGCTGGCCTGCCGAACGCATGGAGCGCCGAGGGGGAGCCGCGGTCGTTAACTTCTCTTTTACGAAAAAAGCTGGGGGCGGCAGGGCCGCCTCATTGACGACTCCTTAGCCACTGTGTCCCCATATGTGGGTTGTGAATGCCGGTAGGCCCACAACATCTTGGGGGAAGGGGAGACGGCGACTGGGAAGCGCGCCGTCTGTAGAGTAGGGTTGGGGACGATGAGCGAAGCGGCGAAGGTTGGGATTGCCGATCATGCGGAGCGGGTTCAGGCGCGGCCGGAACGCCCGCAGCTGCAGCTGGTGCGCAAGGTCGAGGTCGACCGGTCGCGCGACGCACTGCTGACCGATTTCGGCAAGACCACGCTCGAGGATCGCTATCTGCTGCCCGGCGAGTCGTACCAGGACATGTTCGCCCGCGTCGCCACGGCGTTCGCCGACGACGCCGACCACGCCCAGCGGATCTACGACTATATCTCGAACCTGTGGTTCATGCCCGCGACGCCCGTCCTGTCGAACGGCGGGGCGAGCCGAGGGCTTCCGATCTCCTGCTTCCTGAACGCGGTCCCCGACAGCCTCGAGGGCATCGTGGGCGTGTGGAACGAGAACGTGGCGCTCGCCTCGAACGGCGGCGGCATCGGCACCTACTGGGGCGGGGTCCGTTCGATCGGCGAGAAGGTGAAGGCCGCAGGTCAGACGAGCGGCATCATCCCCTTCATCCGCGTGATGGACTCGCTGACGCTGGCAATCAGCCAGGGCTCGCTTCGCCGCGGTTCCGCGGCTGTCTACCTCGACATCCACCATCCGGAGATCGAGGAGTTCCTCGAGATCCGCAAACCCTCCGGCGACTTCAATCGCAAGTCGCTCAACCTGCACCACGGCATCTCCGTCACCGACGCGTTCATGGAAGCCGTCCGCGACGGCGCCATGTTCGCCCTGCGCTCGCCGAAGACCGGCGAGACGGTGCGCGAGATCGACGCTCGCTCGCTCTGGCAGAAGATCCTCGAGATCCGCCTGCAGACCGGCGAGCCCTACCTGATCTTCTCCGATACGGTGAACCGGGCCATGCCGCAGCACCAGCGGGAGCTCGGCCTCAAGGTTCGCCAGTCGAACCTGTGCTCGGAGATCATGCTGCACACGGGCAAGGACCACCTCGGCGAGGAGCGGACCGCCGTCTGCTGCCTGTCGTCGGTGAACGCCGAGAAGTTCCTCGAGTGGCGTGACCATCCGACGTTCATTGAGGACGTGATGCGGTTCCTCGACAACGTGCTCGAGGACTTCATCCAGCGCGCCCCGCCGGAAATGAAGAACGCCGTCTACGCCGCTCAGCGGGAGCGCTCGGTCGGCCTTGGCCTCATGGGCTTCCACACCTTCCTGCAGGGCCAGAACGTCCCCTTCGAGAGCGCGCTGGCGAAGTCCTGGAACATGCGCCTGTTCAAGACGCTACGGCGCCAGTGCGACGCGGCCTCGCGGACGCTCGCTGCCGAGCGCGGGCCCTGCCCCGACGCCGCCGAACGCGGGGTGATGGAGCGGTTCTCGCACAAGCTCGCGATCGCGCCGACGGCTTCGATCTCGATCATCTGCGGCGGCACCAGCGCCGGCATCGAGCCGATCCCCGCCAACATCTACACCCACAAGACACTTTCGGGCTCCTTCGCGGTCAAGAACCCGTACCTCGAAAGGCTGCTCCAGGAGAAAGGGCAGGACACCCCCGCCGTTTGGGATTCGATCCTGCAGAACGAAGGCTCCGTCCAGCACCTCGACTGCCTCACCCAGGACGAGAAGGACGTGTACAAGACCGCCTTCGAGATCGATCAGCGGTGGGTGGTGGAGCTCGCGGCCGACCGCACGCCGGATGTCTGCCAGTCGCAGTCGGTCAATCTCTTCCTGCCGGGTGACATCGATAAGTGGGACCTGCACATGCTCCACTGGATCGCCTGGGAGCAGGGGTGCAAGTCGCTCTACTACCTGCGATCCAAGTCGGTCCAGCGGGCGGCGCATGCGGGCGGAGAGACCGCCGCGGTGCTGGAGATCCCGACTGGAGAGAAGACCGACTACGAAGAGTGCCTCGCCTGCCAATAGGGACTTGGCCCGGTCCTTGCAGGTCGCCGTTGAGGTACATCAAGGCGCTGCCGCAAATATTGGTGAAATTGCGGAACTAGATTTGGCATCGCGCCTTTGGTTGTCCGTGGATTCGTGTCGCGCCTTGGGCGATACATGAAGCGGGCTGGGAGATGAGTGGATGCGGCGAGCGTCTATTCTCGCCATTGTCTTGGGTTGCGCCTCGGCGCCGGCGTTCGCCGAGCCGCTGACAGCGGCGCCCCTGCCGACCGCCCAGGCCCTCGCCGCCGCCGCCTTCATCCCGGACCGTGATCCGATCGGCCGCCTTCTCGACCGCGACGCCTTCGCCGCGCCCGGCCCCGGGCTCCTGCCCCCCGTCACAGATCGCACGGACTTCGCGTCACCCGGCTATGTCATGCGCCAGTGGCCCGCCGCGGTAAGCTTCGGCGCCGGCGCCTTCGACATCGACGTCTCGCCGCACGCCGGCCTGGGCTTCGACCGCTTCGGCTCGGGATCGGCCGAGGCCGGCGCCACGGTCCGGCTCTCGCGCGCCGACGCCGCGGCCGAGCGGCTGAAGGCGATGGGCGTGCGCGACGGCGCCGAGTTCGGAAATCGCGGCCGCTGGTACTTCTTCGCCGCGGCGAGCGGCCGGGCCGTCGGCCTCAACATGCTGCACGGCGACGCGGGCGGCTGGAACCGCGCCGGCTGGTCGACCGACACCACCTCGAAGCTGGTGGGCGACACCCAGGTCGGCGTGGGCTGGCGCAAGGGACCGATGCAGACCTCGCTGGGCTATGTCCGCCGCGAGGTGAAGGGGGACCACCTCCTGCAGGGCGTCGACCCGCAGGCCGACTCGATGGTGGCCTTCACCTTCTCGATCAAGCCGAGGCGCTAGCACTAGCCCTCCCAGCCCTGCGAGAACGGGAAGCGCGCGGCCCAGTGCGCCGCGAGCCTGGGCTCGGCGTCGACGGCCTTGACCACCGGGGCGAGGCGCGGCGCGATCTCGTAGAAGCCCTTCCTTCGCGGTCCGCCCCAGCGCGAGACCACCGCCATGTAGATGTCGAGGACCGAGATCTCGTCCCCCAGCATGAATCGGCCGACCGGCGCCGCCTGCTCGCCCATGGTGCGCCAGGCTTCGGCGATGCGTGCCTGCGCGCGCGCCTTGACCACCGCCTCGTGGGCCGCGTCGGCGGCCATGCGCGAGGGCACGTCGCGGATCCAGTAGAGCGAATAGATCTGCGCCGAGATGAAGCTCATCCAGCGGAGGAACCGCGGCCGAAGGGGCGAATCGAGCGTCGGCGACAGCCCCGACTCCGGATGGGCGTCGGCGATGTAGGTCAGGATCGCCGCGCTCTCGGTCATCAGCTCACCCGACGGCAGCACGACCGCCGGGATCTGCCGCATCGGGTTCAGCTTCGCGAGGTCCTCGCTCTGCGCCGTCTCGGACCAATCGCCCCGCTCCTCCAGCCGGTAGGGCGCGCCCAGCAGGGTGAGCGCCGCCTCGACGGCCACCGATCCCGAGCCCGGCGCGCCAAACACGATGAATTCACCGGCCATCCTGTTTCCCCAGATAATTCACAACATCTTGGGCCACGGCCTTAACTTCCCGCTAGATGTTGTCGGTTTCAGTGGTAGCGTAGTCCCGTCCGTCCGTGTCCAAAGGCTAAGTCCCGTGACCCAGTCCAACGTCAAGCGCCTGCCCGGCCTGCTCACTCCCTCCTACGCCTACAAGCCGTTCCGGTATCCGTGGGCCTACGAGTTCTGGAAGCGCCAGCAGCAGGTGCACTGGATGCCCGAGGAGGTCCCGCTCGGCGAGGACTGCAAGGACTGGGCGGCCAAGCTGAACGACCGAGAACGCAACCTGCTCACCCAGATCTTCCGCTTCTTCACCCAGTCGGACGTCGAGGTGAACGACAACTACATGGAGCGGTACGCCCGCGTCTTCAAACCCACCGAGGTGAAGATGATGCTGGCGGCCTTCTCCAACATGGAGACGATCCACATCGCGGCCTACGCCCTGCTGCTCGAGACGATCGGCATGCCCGACGCGGAGTTCACGGCCTTCCTCGACTACCAGGCCATGCGCGACAAGCACGACTACATGCAGCAGTTCGGCGTCGAGACGAACGCCGACATCGCCCGCACGCTGGCCATGTTCGGCGGCTTCACCGAGGGCCTGCAGCTGTTCGCGAGCTTCGCGATGCTGATGAACTTCCCGCGCCACAACAAGATGAAGGGCATGGGCCAGATCATCTCCTGGAGCGTGCGCGACGAGAGCCTGCACTGCGAGGGCATGATCAAGCTGTTCCACGCCTTCAACGCCGAGACCGGGGCGGTCACCAAGTCGGTCGCCGCCGATATCGTCGACTGCTGCAGGACGGTGGTGGCGCTGGAGGACAAGTTCATCGACCTCGCCTTCGAGGCGGGCGAGGTGCAGGGCATGACGCCCGACGACATCAAGGCCTACATCCGCTTCATCGCCGACTGGCGCCTGCGCCAGCTGCAGCTGCCGGAAGCCTATGGCGGGGCGAACAAGAACCCCCTGCCCTGGCTGCAGTCGATGCTCTCGGGCGTCGAGCACGCCAACTTCTTCGAAGCCCGCGCCACGGAGTACTCCAAGGCCGCCACCCGCGGCCAGTGGCACGGCGAGGCCGGCGTCTGGGCCGAATTCGACCGGCTGATGGCGCGGCGCACGGAGAACACGCTGCCGGCGGAGTGAGGGCAGTCCGGACTTGTCAAAGAAGTCAGATATTCGGACCGCTAGCGAGCGTCTGTTTGAAGAGTTCTGTCTCTCGCGCGCCATCGATTTTGAGCGCGTGCCTACGGCTGACTACCCGACACCTGACTACCAGCTCCACCACAACGGCGAGATCATCTACTTCGAAATCAAACAGATTGATGGTCGTTGGTTTGGCGACTCGGCCGCAAGCCGCAAGATTG
>Ga0316628_100002256_pt1 | contig 14153 bp, 9 predicted proteins | sample OWC_Aug_M2_C1_D5_FD_207648 | JGI IMG/M metagenome (GOLD analysis project Ga0316628, IMG submission 207648) | Wetland soil microbial communities from Old Woman Creek delta, Ohio, United States - OWC_Aug_M2_C1_D5_C | ecosystem: Environmental > Terrestrial > Soil > Wetlands | place: USA: Ohio... | reverse complement strand
CGAGTACGCCAAGGAGGGCCCCGACGACATCCTGATCCGCGTCTCGGTCCACAACCGCGGGAAGGAGGCTGCCCGGCTGCACCTGCTTCCGACGCTGTGGTTCCGGAACACCTGGTCGTGGGGAGAGGAGGGCCCAAAACCGGTCCTGCGCGCGGCAGGAGGGGCGATCGTGGCCTCCCATCCCGAGCTGGGCGACTACACGCTCTCGTGTGACGGTACCCCGGAGCTCCTGTTCACGGAGAACGAGACGAACGCCCAGAGGCTCTGGGGCCAGCAGAACCCGACGCCGTACGTCAAGGACGCATTTCACCGCTACGTGATCTCAGGGGAGCGGGACGCGGTCAACCCGGGGAAGACCGGGACGAAGGCCGCCGCGCGCTACATCCTCGAGGTGCCGGCGGGGGGTTGTGAGGTTGTCCAACTCCGCCTCGCCAAGGGCACAGCGGGCGCGACGTTCGGTGCGGCGTTCACAGACGTGCTCCGGCAGCGGCTTCTCGACGCCGACGAGTTCTACGACCGGATCACCCCCCGCTCGCTCGGCGAGGACCAGCGCCGGGTCCACCGCCAGGCGCTCGCGGGGATGCTGTGGTCGAAGCAGTACTACTACTTCGACCTGGACCGGTGGCTGAAGGAGCACAAGGCGCACCCACATGTCCCCGGCGCGAAGCACGGAGTCCGGAACACCGAGTGGTTCCACATGCTGAACGGCGACGTCATCTCCATGCCCGACAAGTGGGAGTACCCCTGGTACGCGGCCTGGGACCTGGCGTTCCACACGATCGCGCTGTCGCTCGTGGACTTCGACTTCGCCAAGGAGCAGCTCCTCCTGATGCTCCGGAGTCTCTACAGCCACCCCAACGGGCAGATGCCTGCGTACGAGTGGAACTTCAGCGACGTGAACCCCCCGGTGCATGCCTGGGCGACGCTGTACCTCTACAAGTTCGAGAAGAACCTGGGCCGGGAGGATCTCCGTTTCCTGGAGCGCTCCTTCCAGGGCCTGCTGCTCAACTTCAACTGGTGGGTGAACCGGAAGGACCCGCAGGGTCGGAATGTCTTTGCCGGCGGCTTCCTGGGTCTCGACAACATCGGCGTCTTCGACCGCAGCGCCCCGCTCCCCACCGGCGGGTCCCTCGAACAGGCGGACGGCACGGCCTGGATGGCGTTCTACAGCCAGTGCATGCTGGAGATGGCCACCATCCTCGCCGACCACGACCCCGTTTACGAGGAGTTCGCCTTCAAGTTCCTCGAGAACTTCATCTGGATCACCTACGCCATGGACAAGGTCGGCGAGCAGCAGGACGACATGTGGGACGAGCAGGACGGTTTCTACTACGACGTCCTCCGCTTGCCGAGCGGCGAGGCGTTCCGGCTGAAGGTGCGGTCGATGGTCGGGCTCCTGCCGCTCTGCGCGAGCACGGTGTTCGAGAAGGAGTCGGTGACGAACCACCCGAAATTTATGAAACTGATCGCATTGTTCAAGAAGCGCCACCCCGAGGTGGTCGCCCAGGTGGCCCCGAGTATGGAGGGGTTCATCGGCTACGCCGGACGCCGGCTCCTCTCGCCCCTCACCCAGACAAAACTCGAGCGCATCCTCTCCTACCTCCTCGACGAAAAGGAGTTCCTCTCTCCCTACGGCATCCGCGCCCTCTCGCGCTATCACCTCGAGAACCCATTCGTCTTCCACGTGGGCGGTCAGGAGCTTCGCGTTCAGTACCTCCCCGCCGACTCCGACACCGGGATGTTCGGGGGGAACTCGAACTGGCGCGGCCCGATCTGGATGCCCGTCAACGGGCTGATCGTGCGGGGCCTCCTGAACCTCTACGGCTTCTACGGCGACGACTTCAAGGTCGAGTGCCCTACCGGCTCCGGGAACCGGATGACCCTCTTCGAGGTGGCGCAGGAGATCTCCCGGCGCCTCTCGAGCATCTTCCTGCGCGACGCGAGCGGTGACCGGCCCGTCCACGGCGGCTCGGCGAAGTTCCAGGACGACCCGCACTGGCGCGACCTGATCCTCTTCTACGAGTACTTCCACGGCGACATCGGGGCCGGCATCGGCGCCAACCACCAGACGGGCTGGACGGGCCTCATCGCGGTCCTCCTCGACCTCTTCGGACGCATGACGGCCAAGGACGCGCTGGTAACCGACAAGGACAGGCTCCGTGCCCGCCTGGTCCGCGAGCAGGTGGCCGGAGATTAGGAGGGAGCCATGTCCGCACCTCGCTATCCGTCCCTCTACCAGATCAACACCCGCGTCTGGCTGACCGAGCTGTCGCGGCGCCTGGGACGGCGGGCCACGCTGGACGACATCCCGGACGCCGAACTGGACCGCCTGGCCAAGAGGGGCTTCGACTGGGTCTGGTTCCTGAGCGTCTGGCAGACCGGGGCGGTCGCGCAGCGGATCTCGCGCGAGAACCACGAGTGGCGCCGGGAGTTCGAGGAGACCCTCCCGGACCTCCGCGAGGAGGACATCCCCGGGTCGGGGTTCGCGATCAGCGGCTACACGGTGCATACCGCCCTGGGAGGAGACGCGGCCCTCGCTCGGCTGCGCGAGCGGCTCGCCGCGCGCGGCCTGCGGCTGATGCTCGACTTCGTCCCCAACCACATGGCCCCGGATCACCCGTGGGTGGAGAATCACCCCGAGTACTTCATCCGCGCAGGCGAGCCGGAGCTCGCGCGCGAGCCCAAGAACTACACCCGGGTCAAGCGTAAGGGCGGCGGCCTGATCCTGGCGCACGGGCGCGACCCCTACTTCCCGGGGTGGCCGGACACCCTCCAGCTCAACTACGGCAACCCGGCGACGCAGGAGGCGATGATCGGTGAGCTCGTGAGGATCGCGGGGCAGTGTGACGGGGTGCGATGCGACATGGCCATGCTGGTGCTCCCCGACGTCTTTCAGCGCACGTGGGGCATCCCGTCTCAGCCGTTCTGGGAGAAGGCGACGCGCCGGGTGCGTGAGCGCGTGCCGGGGTTTTGCTTCATGGCCGAGGTGTACTGGGACCTGGAGTGGACGCTGCAGCAGCAGGGGTTCGACTACGCCTACGACAAGCGACTCTACGACCGGCTGCGGGAGGGGCACGCACGGCCGGTGCGGGAGCACTTCCACGCGGGACTCGACTACCAGGACAGGCTCGCCCGCTTCCTGGAGAATCACGACGAGCCCCGGGCCGCCGCAACGTTCTCTGCGGACGTCCACGAGGCCGCGGCGGCCATCACCTTCCTCTCCCCGGGGTTGCGCTTCTTCCATCAGGGACAGTTCGAGGGACGCAGGAAACGGATCTCCCCCCACCTCGGCCGGGCACCGGAGGAGCCGACCGACCGGAGGCTGCAGCAGTTCTACGAGCGGCTGCTCGGTGCGCTCCGACAGCCCGCCGTCCGCGACGGCGCCTGGCAGCTGCTCGAATGCCGACCCGCCTGGGACGGCAACTGGACGTGGGACTGCTTCCTGGCGTTCGCGTGGCAGCTGCCCGGTGCGGACCCGCTGCTGGTGACGGTCAACTTCGCTCCCAACCAGAGCCAGTGCTACGTCCGGCTGCCGTTCACCGATCTCGGCAACGGGCAATGGCGCCTCAAAGACCTGCTCGGTGACGCGACCTACGACCGTGACGGGAGCGATCTGCAGGCACGTGGGATGTACCTGGACGCGCCCGCCTGGCAGGCCTGCGTGTTCTCGGTTACGAGGGGCAGCTAGGGAGCGCCGCTCAACAACGCTCACCCACAGCGGTCTTCTCAATTGGACCAAAGGCCAATTGACACGGTTCGGGGGCTGAGATATCAACGACGCTGATGACAAACGCGAGCGAACCGCAGGGGTCCCGCCGTCGGGGCAGGTTCGCCCTGGTCGTGACCACCGTTGCAGTGGCCGTCGTGGCCGCCGCCGTGTGGATGCTCCTCACAAGCGAGAGCATCTTCCCGCCGCGCACACTGGTCATGGCCACCGGCCCGGAGGGCGGCGCCAACCAGGAGTTCGGGGCGCGCTACCGCGCCATCCTCGCCAGGGAGGGTCTCGATCTCAGGCTGCTGCCCACCGCGGGTGCGGTGGAGAGCCTCGCCAGGCTGCGCGACCCCCGCTCGGGTGTGGGCGTCGCATTCGTCGAGGCCGGGATCGCCAGCAAGGAGGAGTCGTCCGATCTCGTCTCGCTCGGGGCGGTCTCCTTCGAGCCTCTCTGGTTCTTCTTCCGCGGCCAGCCGCACACCACCCTGGCCCAGGTGCTCGAGGGCCAGCGGATCTCGATCGGTCCCGAGGGCAGCGGGACCCGGCTGCTGGCCCGCCGCCTCCTCCAGCTCAACGGCATGGACGAGAAGCGCATCGAACTGCTCGGGCTCTCGCCGGAGCGGGCCGCGGAGGCGCTGCTTCGGGGCGAGATCGCCGCCGCAATCATGCTGACATCGTGGCAGTCGCCGGCGGTGCGGAAGCTTCTGCCCGCCGACGGCATCGTGCTCGCGACCTACCCCCGCGCGGACGCCTACGTCGCCCTCTTTCCCAGCCTGAGCAAGCTCGTGCTGCCCACCGGCGTGGCCGACCTGGCGAGGAACATACCCCCTGCGGACGTGACGCTGCTCGCAGTCCAGGAGAGCCTGGCGGTGCGCAAGGACCTCCACCCCGCGCTGCAGTACCTCCTCCTGGAGGCCGCCTCGGAGGTCCACGGCGGGCCGGGGATCTTCCAGAAGGCCGGGCGGTTCCCCTCCCGCGAGGCCATCGACCTTCCTTTGAGCAAGCCGGCCCAGGAGTTCTACAAGACCGGCCGGCCGTTCGTCTACCGACACCTCCCATTCTGGCTTTCCGACCTCGCGGAGCGTCTGCTGATCCTGCTCGTTCCGCTGTTCGCCGTGGTCTTGCCCCTTGCCCGCTACCTGCCGATGGCCTACGAGTTCGTGATCGAGCGCCGGATGTTCACGCTCTACCACGACCTGAAGGCCATCGAGACAGAGCTGGAAGTGGTCCGCCCTGGCGAGGTCACCGAATCTCTGGCCGGAGCGCTGGAGGAACTGGCGAGGCGCGCGAACAGCCTCAAGGTTCCACTCCACTTCACGCAGCGTCTGTTCATCTTGAAGAACCACATCGCCGTCGCCCAGGAACAGCTCGAAAAGCATCGGAGTACCATGCCGAGAGCAGGAGGAGCGTGAGAGAGAAGACTGCCTCCCCGTTCGCCCCCACGTTCCCTTTTGGAACGGAATGCTGCGCGCCCTCCCTGAACGTGGGCTTTCCCCGGCGGCGCTGCGTTCTCGGACGCCTCGTCGCGATCGTGTTCGCCGGCGCCTTGCTCGCGGCGCCGGCCGCGGCGCAGCAGACGCCGCCGAGCGCCGAGAACGCGCCGAAGACCCAGTCGAGCGCCAAGAAACCGAAGACGCGCCCGCCGACCGTCAGGGAGCTGCAGAAGCTCATCGACGACCAGAAGGCGCAGATCGAGGCCCAGCAGAGGCTGATCGAGGAGCAGGCGGGGAAGAACGAGGAGCTGAAGAAGCAGCTCGATGCGATGCAGCAGGCCCTGGACGCGCTCACGCAGCGCCTCAGGGAGGTGGAGACGCAGCAGGCCGCGGCCGCTGCTGCGAGCAAGAGCGAGATTGACGCCCGCCTGAAGAAGATCGAAGGGTCCCTCCAGGACAAGCCGGAGCTCCTCGACGTGGTCTCCGCCGGGAACTTCCCGGGCTCGTTCAAGATCCCGGGGACCGACGCGGCGATGAAGATCGGCGGCATGGTCTGGACAAACATCGTCCAGACGTTCTCCCCCCTTGGCTCGGACACCCAGTTCCTGACCTGGTCGATCCCGGCAAAGGGGATGGAACAGGCCGGCCAGGGCCCGCGGCTCTCCCTCGGGGCGAAGCCGAGCAAATTCAACTTCGACGTGCGCGCGCCCAGCGAAGTCGGCGAGATGCGCGCCTTCATCGAGGGCGACTTCAACGGCACCAACGGCGCGTTCCGCCTCCGCCACGCCTACGGACAGTACGGCCGAATGCTCATCGGGCAGACCTGGTCAACGTTCTCGGATCCCTACGCCGACCACGAGGACATCGACTTCGAGGGTGTCAACGCCGAGAACGTCGTCCGCCAGGCGCAGGTCCGCTACACCATGCCGCTTCCAAAGGACCTCCGGCTCGCGCTGGCCCTCGAGTACCCGACGGCATCGGTCACGGGAGGCGCGGCGGTCAACCAGATCCCCGACTTCATCGGCCGCATCACGAAGAAGCTCCCCAAGGGCCATCTGCAGGGTGCCCTCGTCCTCCGAGAGGTTCGCGCGCAGTCCAACGAGGATCCCAGCGTCGTCCACGCCGCTCCGGCCTGGGGCGTGTCGGTGAGCGGCGTTCTTCCCGTCGGCGGAAAGGGGTGGAGCGAGAAGGACCGCCTCATCTTCCAGTTCAACGCCGGAAAGGGGATCGCGCGCTACATCAACGACCTCCAGTCGTGCAACTGCGGCGAGGACGCCGTCTTCGCCCCCGACGGGAGTCTCCAAGCCCTGACGGCCTGGGGGTACTACGCGGCGTACGAGCACCACTGGGAGAACTTCCCGAACCCCTTGCACCTCTCCATCAACGACTTCCGCAGCTCTCTCATCTGGGGACGCGTCAATGTCGACAACCCCTCCTTCATGCCGGGATCGTCCTACAAGGCCACCGACCGCGTCAGCCTGAACGCCCTCTGGTCGCCGATCAAAAGCGTGGACATCGGCATCGAGTACATCTCGGGGCAGCGCACCAACGAGGACGGCTCGAGGGGTACGGCCACTCAGCTGCAGATGCGCGTCCGGTTCATGTTCTAGGCGAGCAGCTCTGCCGTCACCGGCGCCGCTCACCCAATAGCGCTTGCCGTATTGGACCAAAGTCCAATTGACACCCCCTGGCGGAGACCGAACACTTGAAGGCCGGTGAAACGGAAAGGCCCCGCCGCCCGGCAGGCGTGCCGGCCGGCGGGCTCGAGGCGGCATGAAACCTCTGGTCATCCTGGAGCGGGTCGCGTGGGGCACCGGCCTCCTGCTCGTCGCGTTCTTTGCGATCGCGAGGGTGCACGGCGCGCTCTCGAGCCGCGCCGCGCTCGCGGGTTTCGAGGCGGCGCGCGCGGCCAACCGGCAGGAAGCGCCGCCCCCATCCAGCTCCCGAGCCCCCCTGCCGGTGCCCACCGCGGTGGACTTCACCCTGTGGTCCGAGGGTCGCGTGCGCGCCTACCAGGGGAACCGGCCGGAGCAGAAACCGCTCGCGATCGCGGTCCTCGAGGTCCCACGCCTCGGCCTCACGGTGCCGGTGCTGGAGGGCACCGACGAGCTCACCTTGAACCGGGGCGTCGGCCACGTCGAGGGCACCGCCCGGCCGGGCGAGGAGGGCAACGTGGGGATCGCCGGCCATCGGGACGGCTTCTTCCGCGTGCTCAAGGACGTGACCGCCGGCGACACCATCCGCCTCGTCACCCCGGGTGCGACGCTCGAGTACACCGTGGAGGACACCCGCATCGTGGAGCCTGAGGACGTGCAGGTCCTCGACCCCACGAGCACCCCCGTCCTCACGCTCCTCACCTGCTACCCGTTCTACTACGTCGGCAACGCCCCCAAGCGCTTCGTGGTACGCGCCGGCCTGACCGCAGGGGGGCACTGATGAAGAACGCTCGACCGCGCCGAAAGGCGAGGAGCTCGTTTGACGACATCCGGGAAAGGGGATGCGCAGCACGTGGAAAGACGTGGCCGAGGCAGAGACACGCCTGAAGGCAGTTCGATCACAGGAAAGGGAGGATGAGGAATGTCCAGAAAGTTCGCAATCGTGGCAGTGCTGGGAGTGGTGGCGTTCGCGTTTACAGTGACCGCCCAGGCCCAGGTCGTCGTCAAGGAGGAGATCCGCCAGGGTACCGTGGTGCACGTGGGAGAGAACTTCCTCGTGGTAAAGCTGCCGGACGGGACGATCAAGGGCTTTGACCTCCCGCCCAACTTCATGTTCAAACAGGGCGACACGCTGGTCCCGCTGAGCGCCCTCCAGCCCGGCCAGACCCTCACGGCCACCATCACCAGCGCCAGCGCCCCCGTCATGGAGAAGACCGAGGAGGTGAAGCAGGGGACGGTCGTCAGGGTCCTCGGGCGGAACCTCTTCGTCCAGATGGCCGACGGCAGGTACAAGAAGTTCGCGGTGCCGCAAGGCTTCCGGTTCGACGTCAACGGCCAGAAGCTCTCGGTGGACCAGTTGAGGCCCGGCATGCAGATCTCGGCGACCATCGTCTCCGAGAAGGAGGTTGGGACCGTCACGGCGGCCGAGCTCGAGGTCGAGGCGTCGAAGCCTCCGGCGCCGCCCGTCCAACCGGCGGTTGCGCCGGCTCCGCCGTCCCCGCCCGCTCCGCCGGCGCCGGCCCCTGCCAAGAAGCTCCCCAAGACCGCCGGCTCGCTGCCGCTGATCGGGCTGCTCGGGCTGCTCTCGATGGGGTTCGGGGCAGGCGTGTCCGCTCTTCGTCGTCGTTTCCACGCATAGCCAAAGGGGGAGACTGCACCCTGCGGGATACGGGCCGGCGGCAACGCCGGCCCTCCTCTTGCCGGATCGGTATCACAGGCCTCTCCCCGGTGCCCGCGCACCCGTGATACCCTCTTGCCACCCCGGCCATGCAAGCGCCGCCCGGGGGGCGGCTCACCCGCTCCCGCCGCGGGCCGAGCATGAACGGACGCGGAGATACGAGCTTGGTGCGACCGTGAAACGCTTTCCGCACAACCCGTCCGCGCGTCCCGAACCTGAGGCCCCGGCGTCGCCGGGACGTGAGGATCCCGGGGCGGGATCGCCTCCGCACCCACGGTGGCGCCGGCTGTGCGTCGCACTCGCGGTGTTCGGCCTGGTGCTGCCTCTCGTTCAGGTGCGAGCCGCGCTGGCCCAGCAGCAGGCAGGCACGAACCAACCGATCAAGCGCATCGTGCTCCTCTTCTCCGACGAGGTCACGGTCCCCGGCAACGTTCGGGTCGACCGCGGTCTCCGCACCGGTTTCGCCAAGGACCCGTCGTTCCGGACCGAGTTCTTCCAGGAGTACCTCGACCTCACCCGGTTCGGCGGCGAGGCGTATGACCAGCGCCTCGCTGGCGTCCTCAGCCAGAAGTACGGAGGCCGCCAGCCGGATCTCCTCGTCAGCGTCGCCCCGCTGGCCACGATCTTCGCGGCCAGGTGGGCTCCGATCGTCTTCCCCGGCGTGCCGATCGTCTACGTCTGTCCCTCGCGGGCGACGGTCTCTGCGCTCGGGCCCGGCTTCAACGCGACGGGGGTCCTGGGAGCGTTCGACGTCCGAGGCACGGTGCAGGCCGCGCTCCGCCTCCGGCCGTGGACGCGCCGGGTCGTGGTCGTGAGCGGGGCCACCCGTGCCGACCACGAGTACCTGGAGATCGTCCGGGTCGACCTGACCGAGCTCGAGCGTCAGGTGCGCGTCGAGTACCTCGTCGCCCTACCGATGAGCGAGCTCCTCGACCGCGTAGCGAGGCTGCCGCAGGACACCGTGATCCTGTACATGTCCATCTTCCGCGACGGGACCGGCCAGGATTTCCAGCCGCCAGACGCCCTGGAGATGGTAGCGGCCCGTTCCGCCGTTCCGGTGTTCGGCCCGGCGGAGACGTTCCTGGGTCGAGGCATCGTCGGCGGGCATCTCTTCAGCTGGGAGGACGCCGGGGCCCGGGCAGCCGGGCTCGCCCTTCGAGTGTTGCACGGTACTAGCCCTCGCGACCTTCCGCCCTCCAGTGAGGGGCTGTCGTCCTGGTTGTTTGACGCGCGCCGGCTCAAGCGCTGGGGGATCCCCGAGAGCGCCCTCCCCCCCGGCAGCGAGGTACGGTTCAAGGAGGCGTCGCTGTGGCGCGAACACCCCTGGCTCACCCTCGGTGCGGTCCTCTTCTCGATCGCCGAAACGCTGCTCCTAGCCGGCCTGGTCGTCGAGCGGCTCGGCCGCCGGCGCGCCGAGGAGACGCAGCGCCTGCTGTCCGCGATCGTGGAGTCGTCCAACGACGCCATCATCGCCATCAGCCCCGATAGGCGGATCGTGAGCTGGAACAACGGAGCGGTGCGCCTCTTCGGCTACGACGCCGCCGAAGTGACAGGCGGCGAGGTCGATCTCCTCGTGCCCCCCGACCGTTTGCACGAGGCCCACTCCGCGTTCGAAGGGGCAATGGCAGGGGGCACGGTGACTCCCTTCGAGACGGTCCGCGTGAGGAAGGATGGGACGCTGGTGGACGTCTCGATCAACGACTCCCCGATCCGCGACCGCAAGGGCAGGATCGTAGGGATCTCCTCGACCCAGCGCGAGCTCACCGAGATCAAGAAGATGCAACGGCAGATCGCCACGGCAGCCGCCGAGTGGCAGTCCACCTTCGACTCGATCCAGGATCAGGTCATGCTCCTCGACCGCGACCACCGGGTCCTGCGGGCCAACCACGCCGCCGCGGAGTTTCTCGCCCTCCCCCCGGAAAGGATCCGTGGCCAACCCTGCCACGCCCTCATGCACGGGACGGACGAGCCCCACGCCGACTGCCCCCTGCCCCGGCTGTTCGCCTCCAAGGTCCACGCCGAGGAGGAGATGTTCGAACCCTCTAGGGGTTTGTGGCTACTCGTCTCCGTGGACCCCATCCTCGACGCCCAAGGCGAGATCGCCGGAATCGTGCACACGGTCAAGGACATCACCGAGCGCAAGCGGGCGGAGAACGCGGTGCGGACCTCCGAGGAGAAGTTCCGGCAGTTCTTCAAGGAGGTACCGGATTACTGCTACATCGTGTCGCCGGAGGGGACGATCCTCGACATCAACAGCGCCGCCCTCCGTGCGCTCGGCTACCGCAGGGAGGAGATTGTCGGAGCACCCCTCAAGACCATCTACGCCCCCGAGTGCCACCCCAGGATGATGGAGCTGTTCGCCCAGTGGAAAGAGACCGGCCTCATCGTTGACGAGGAGATCGTGATCGTCTCCAAGAGCGGCGAGCGGCGCGTGGTCATCCTCAACGTCGGCGCGGAGAGGGACCACGACGGCGACATCCTACGCTCGACCTCCGTCCAGACCGACATCACGGAGCGCAAGCGAGCGGAAGCCGAGCTGCGCCAGAGCCAGGCGCTGGTCACGGCGGTGTTCTCCTCCCTGTACGGCAACGTCGTCGTCCTCGACCGGAACGGCGCGATCGTGACCGCGAACGAGGCCTGGGAGCGCTTCTCCCACGAGAACGGCGCGGACCTCGCAACCACCGGGGTCGGGGTGAACTACCTGCAGGTTTGCCGGCGGGCGGAGGCCGCGGGCGACAGGTTCGCGGGCGAGGCGCTTGCCGCCGTCCAGTCCGTGCTCGACGGCTCCCGAGAGGAGCTCAGGCTGGAGTACGCCTGCCCCTCACCCTCGGGGGACCGCTGGTATGAGATGGTCGCCGTGGCCCTGAAACGGCCGGAGGGAGGCGCCGTTGTCGCCCACGTCGACATCTCCTCCCGCAAGCAGGCCGAGATCGAGGCCCGGAGCCTCCAGCAGGAGCTCTCGCACTTCGCGCGCGTGTCGATGATGGGCGAGCTGACCGCCTCGTTGGCCCACGAGCTGAACCAGCCGCTCACGGCGATCCTCTCCAACGCCCAGGCCGCGGAACGGCTGCTGGCCGACGGCAAGGCCGACCTCGACGAGTTCCGCGAGATCCTGACCGACATCGTGGCCGACGACGAGCGCGCCGGCGGCATCATCCGGCGCCTGCGCACCCTCATGAAGAAAGGCGAGGTGGAGCTCCACGACCTCGACCTCAACGAGCTGGTACGGGACGTGGTCGGCCTCATCCGGAGCGACGCCATCATCAGGAACATCTCGGTCACGCTGGACCTCGCCGGGGATCTGCCCATCGTCCGGGGGGACCGGACGCAACTCCAACAAGTGATGTTGAATCTCATACTCAATGCCATGGACGCCCTAACGACCGTGACCGGAACCGACCGGAGGATCGTTGTTCACACCCGGACAGCCGCGGACGGGTCTGTGCAGGTGGCCGTGCACGACTCCGGGCCGGGGATCCCGCCGGACGCACTGGAGCGGGTCTTCGAGCCCTTCTTCAGCACGAAGAAGGACGGGATGGGAATGGGGCTCGCCATCGCGCGCTCGATCCTCCGAGCCCACGCGGGACGGCTGTGGGCCGAGAGCTCCCCCGGTAAGGGGTCGACGTTCACCCTGGCCCTGCCGAGCGTGCAGTGAGAGAATAGGCACCGATGTCCGAGCCTACCCCGGTCGTTTTCGTCGTGGACGACGACGCTTCCGTGCGGCGCAGCCTGGCGCGGCTCTTCAGGTCCCATGGGTACCAGACCGAGGTCTTCCCCTCGGCCCGGGAGTTCCTCCTGCACCGGGGCGACCACGGCCCCGGCTGCCTGGTGCTCGATCTCCAGCTCCCCGGTCTCTCCGGCCTGGACCTGCAGGCCGAGCTTGCGGCGGCGGGCCGGGAGATCCCCATCGTGTTCATCACGGGGCACGGGGACATCCCGTCGAGCGTGAAGGCCATGAAGGCCGGTGCCGTGGACTTCCTGCCCAAGCCCGTGCACGCCAAGGTGCTGCTGGAGGCGGTGCGGCAGGCCATCGCCCGGGATAGCGAGCTGCGGGGCGAACGCGCGGCGTCGGAGGCCGTGCACGCCCGCCTCGGCGTTCTCACGGCGCGCGAGCTCGATGTCATGGCGCTTGTCGTCAGAGGAAAGCTCAACAAGCAGGTCGCCTTCGAGCTCGGGGTCACCGAGAAAACGATCAAGGTGCACCGCGCCCACGTCATGGCGAAGCTCCGGGTTTCCTCCCTGGCGGAGTTGGTCCGTCTTGCGGAGAAGGCCGGCATCCTCCCCCCCGAGACCTGACCCTCGCCGGTCCGGGCCGCACCGCCCGTATTGGACTAAAGCCCAATAGACGTGCCCAGGGGATGTCCCGACAATGGCAGCAGGTGTCCGCCGAGGGTTCCTCGGGCGGCCGGCGGCGCGGGGGGGAGACGGTCCGGTGCTCCCTCGCGGGGAAGACGCGGAGAAGCTATGGCCACTGTGCCGGTCAACGTTGCGATCGTGGACGACGACGAGTCGGTCCGGCGGGCCCTTTACCGGCTCCTCCGGAGCGACGGCTTCTCCGCGACCACCTGCGCCTCCGCCCACGAGCTCCTGGAGGCGTCACGACGGCAGGAGTTCGCCTGCCTGATCGTGGATGTCCATCTGGGCAGGATGTCCGGGCTGGAGCTCGCCGACCGGCTGGCGGCCGAGCACTTCCATACCCCGATCATCGTGATCACCGCGTTTGACGACGAAGCCACACGCGCGAGCGCCGAGCGGGCGGGAGCCTTTGCCTACCTCCGCAAGCCGGTGGACGCCAAGGTGCTTCTCGACGCAGTCCGCCGGGCGACCGGGACGCCCGCAGGGGTCGCGCCGGCGCTGGTTCCACCGGAGATGTGAGAGACGGCCGGACTTCTCACAGCCCGGTTGAAGCGTTGATTGGCGTGAAGACGTGCCCGCCCCGAGGGGAGGGCACCTGAAGAGCGAAAGAAGGAGGAAACGACATGCGTACGACGATCCGTTACGCGGCAGTGCTTTCGATCATGATCCTGGCGGGGTTCGCGGCCAGCGGTGCGGCACAGGCTCCGGCGGCCCCCGCGACCACCACCCCGACGGCCCCCGCGTCCACCGTTCCGGCCGTCCCCATGCAGTGGGTCGCCGCCATGTACAACATGCAGGGTGGGGGCACCACGTGGGTCACTCTCCACGCCGACGGGTTCTCCTCGCCCGCGCAGGTTCAGGCCCTCAAAGACTTGCTGAAGGACCAGGGGCAGACCGCCGTCGTCAACCAGCTCAACGGGATGCCGCAGATCGGCTGGGTCCGCTTCGGGAAACAGACGGGCTACCCGATCCCCGTCATCCGCTACATCCCCACCGCCACCGGCTATCGGATCGTGGCGGTCTGTGCGCGCCCGATCGGTTTTGTCGGGGCCATGACGCAAGGCATCATAGAGACCGACTACCCGAACGGGGTCGTCACTCTCGACGTCAAGACCAAGGGAAACAGCGCGGGGCAGGTCCTCCCTGCGGTGAAGCTCGAGTTCAACGAGGACGGGACGTTCGATCCCAAGGTCTACGGCACAGCGCCGCTCCGCCTGATGCAGGTCAGGGAGGAGTCCGCGAAGTAACGGCCGACCGCATGAGCACCAGCCAGCCCCGGGTTCGGAGAATGATGGCGCGCGTCCTGACGGATGACGAGG
>Ga0316628_100002255_pt1 | contig 14156 bp, 9 predicted proteins | sample OWC_Aug_M2_C1_D5_FD_207648 | JGI IMG/M metagenome (GOLD analysis project Ga0316628, IMG submission 207648) | Wetland soil microbial communities from Old Woman Creek delta, Ohio, United States - OWC_Aug_M2_C1_D5_C | ecosystem: Environmental > Terrestrial > Soil > Wetlands | place: USA: Ohio... | reverse complement strand
TGCCGGGCCGCCTCGTCGCCGCTTTTCTTAAGCCCCTCGAGGGCCGCGGCGAAGTCGCGGGACACGACGGGGTTGTCGGGGCTCTCCTTCCACGACTGCCCGAACAGGTCCAGGGCGCGCTCGTAGTTGCCTTCGCGCAGGGACAGGGCGCCCGCGGCGTACGCCTTCTCGGCGGACGACACGGCGGGCGTGTGGTGCGCGAGCTCCGGCGGCCGGCCGACCGTGGAGCAGGCCGTCGGCAGGAGCGCCGCGATGGCCGCAAGTGCGAGGGCGGCCAGTCTCAAACCCGTGCCTCCATGACGACAACCGCGTCGAGCGCCGGCATCTCCTGGACCATCCTGACGAAGGCGTCCGTGAGGTCCGGGGAGAACTGGGTCCCCCGGAACCGGATGATCTCGTCGATCGCGTCGTCCAGCGAGAGCGCCCTTCGGTAGGGACGGTTCGACGTCATCGAGTCGAGGGCGTCCGCGAGGGAGATGATCTGGGCGTGGACGGGGATCTCCGAGTCCCGCTTCCCCTCGGGGTACCCCTTCCCGTTGTGCCACTCGTGGTGGGACTGGACCACCGGGATGTACCGGTGGAGGGACGGGGCCATCCTCAGGATGTCCGCCCCGTCGACGGGATGACGCCGCATGATGCTGAGCTCGCGCGACGTGAGCCCCTGCCCCTTGAGAAGGATCTCGTCCGGCGTCCGGATCTTGCCCACATCGTGGAACAGGCACGCCCGCTCCAGGTGCTCGACCTCCTCCCGGGAATACCCGAGGCGCCGTCCCAGCTCGCACGACAGGCGCGCCACGCGTGTCGAGTGCCCCAGGGTGTAAGGGTCGCGCGCGTCGATCGCGGCCGCGAGGACCCGGACGGTGCTGATGTAGGATTCCTCCAACTCCTCCGCGTAGCGGCTCAGCCGGTCCTTCTGGGCGAGGATCGTCCGGGCCATCCGGTTGAAGTTCCGCGTCAGCTCGCCGAGCTCGTCCCCGGCCTTCACCGGGATCGGGTGGAACTGGTTGCCGGCGGCGAGCTCGTTGACGCCCGAGGAGAGCTTCTCGACGGGGGTCGTGATGAAGGTGGCAAGCAGGAGCGTCCCGAGGAGGGCGACGACGAGAAAGACCACGGCCACGCCGATGATCGACCGCCGGATTTTCTCCTGCGCGGTCAGAAGGCTATCCTTTGAAAGGGCCACCGAGACCATCCCGACCCGTTTCCCGGCGAAGATGATCGGCGTGTTGAACTCGATCATGTTGCGGCCCCGGCGGGTGACCTCGTCGGCCTCCGTCTCGAGGAACGTGCCCAGCGATCCCAGCCGGACGGGCGGCGCGTACGCCTTGCCCCGCTCCTCGATCAGGCTGTGTGCGAGCACCTTGTCGGCCGTGTCGCGGACGACCACGTACTCGATGTCCATGCTGCTGTTCTTCGTCTCCGCGGCGAGGCTGTCCAGCGCGAGCCGGTCGCCCGACAGCAGGGAGTAGCCGGCGGACAGCGCGACGACGCGCGAGATCGAGACGCCCCGGTACAGGAGGTCCTTGCGGACGGACGATTCCGTGATCTTGGTCACCGATGCGGCGACCGCGATGACGAGGAGGAAGAGGAGCGGGAGCAGGAATCCTATGAGCTTCAGCCGGATTCCGGGGGAGAATCGCCTTCTCTTGTCCTGCTCCGCGAATACAACCGACGGCTCCATCATAACTTGGCAATTATACAGGATATCGAAGCGCCGGGCGGAGTTTAAATTGGCGGTGCCGCGCAACGTCCGCAACAGCGCGCGAATCTTAACCATCGAGAGGAGGCGGCTCCATGCAGAGTCCCCCGTCCGACGAAGCCGTTCGCCCGGTGGGATGGGGTCACGCGGTCCTCAAGGTCCGCGCCCTCGCCCGTTCGGAACGGTTCTATACGGATGTGATCGGGTTCCGCGTGGTGGGGCGGAGGACCGGCATGTGCTTTCTCTCCCTCGGACGGCCTCACCACGATCTCGCCCTCTACGAGGCGGGGCCGCGCGCCCTGATGCCGGGCTCCGGCAGCCTCGGCGTGGTCCACCTCGCATTCGCGATGGAGGGCGAGGACGCCCTCCGCCGCTTCTACGCGCATCTCCGGGGAAAGGCGCAGATCCTGGGGGCCGTCGATCACGTCGTCTCGCGCAGCTTCTACATCGCCGACCCGGATGGGTACATCCTGGAGTTCTACGCCGATGCGCCGATGGAGGAGTGGGTCGATTTGCCCAACCCGTTCGAGCGGGACCGCCCGTACGACCCCGGCGGCCGGCCTCCGGCCGAAGACAACGATCTCTCCTAATCTTCCGCGACCTTGCTGCCGATCTGAAGTACGTCGAGGGCGCCCCCCCGTTGCGGCGGCCGGCGTCTCCGTTGAATAATGCGCGTGTCCGGGCGTCATACCGGCGTGCCCGGGCGTGCTTCGCGCCAAAGCGACATGCCATGCGGAGCGATCCGCAACAAGGAGGTGGGAAAGATGAATCGTAACGGCAGCACGATCCTGGCTGCGGCGTTTGCCGCACTTCTTTTCGCGGCCATCGCGGCCCCGGCGGCCGCCGGGGTGAACGTCAACGTCAACATCGGCCCTCCCGCGGTCGTGGTTTCCGAGCCGCCGGAGCTCGTCGTCGTCCCGCAGTCGATGGTCTACTTCGCGCCCGGCGTGTCGGTGGAGCTTCTCTTCCACGAGGGCTACTGGTGGACCCCGAAGGAGGGCCACTGGTTCCGCTCGCGGGCGTACAACGGCCCGTGGACGAGCGTGGGCCCGCGCGGGGTGCCCGCCGAGATCGTCCGCCTTCCGCGGGACTACCGCACGGTCTACGTCCACGGCGAGCACATTCCGTACGGCCAGCTGAAGAAGCATTGGCACCGGCGGGATCTCGAGCGCCGGGAGCATCGCGGCGAGTGGAAGCACATGAAGGAAGAGCGCAAGGAGGCCCGGAAGGAGTACAAGCAGCACGAGAAGGCGGAGCGGAAGCACGAGAAGGAGCGGTCCAAGCACGAGAGGGATGATCGCGGAAACGGCGGCGGGCACGGCCGCGGCCGCTGAGCGCTCCTACGCGAACCGCTGGAGCACCTCGTTCGACACGAACATCAGTGACGCCGGGAGGCGCAGGCGCGAGCCGTCGCGCAGGAGCGTCCCGGACATGACAAGCTCTTCGACGGCGTCCCGCAGCGGCTGCGGCGGGACGCCGATTCTTTTTTCGATCTCCGCCGCATCGATCCCGCGCGTCTCGCGGAGGCCGAAGATGAGGGATTCCTTCCAGGCGTCGTCGCCATCGCAGGGACGGACTTCCGTCCACGCGAGGCGCCCCTCCCGGATCCGCTGCGCGTAGTCGGCCAGGGATGCCGGGTTGGCCGTCCGCAGGCCAAAGGGCGCCCGCCCGGCCGGAAAGAGGAGGCCGTGCGCGGAGGGGCCGAACCCGCGGTATCCCGCCCGGCGCCAGTATTTCAGGTTGTGGCGGCACTCCGCGCCGGTCCGGCCGAAGTTCGAGATCTCGTACTGCCGCAGGCCGGCGGCCGGCAGGATCCGCCGGGCCTCCTCGTACATGTCCGCGACCGCGTCGTCCGGCGGCATGTGGAGCTCACCCCGCGCAAGCGCGGCGTGCAGGGGGGTGCCCGGCTCGGGGCCCAGGGCGTACGCGGAGACGTGGTCCGGCCGCAGGGCCACGGCCTGGTCGAGATCGGCGCCAAACGACGCGGCGGTCTGCCCCGGGATCCCGAAGATGAGGTCGAGGCCGAGCGACGGAATTCCCGCCGCGCGGGCGTCCCGCCACGCGGCGTGGATCTCCGCGACGCCGTGGATCCGGCCGAGGGTCGCGAGCGCCGCCGGGTCGAACGACTGGACCCCGATGCTGACGCGGTTGAACCCTCCGGCGCGCAGGGCCGCAAAGTCCGCCGCCGAGACGGTGCCGGGATTCGCCTCGGTCGTCGCCTCGGCGTCGTCCGCCACCGGGAACCGCTCCCGGACGGCCGCGAGCAGCGCCACGAGGCGGTCCGCGCCGAGCGCGGTCGGCGTCCCTCCGCCGAAGAAGACCGTGTCGGCCGGCGCCGCCGCTTCCTCCGGGAACTCGCGCCGCAACAGGTCCATCTCCCGGACGAGGAGGGCCCCGAACTCCGCCATCGCCGCCCGGTCCGCGGCGACCGAGTAGAAGTCGCAATAGGCGCACTTCCGGACGCAGAAGGGCACGTGGATGTAGATCCCGCGCATCCCCTCATCTTGACACGGGGCGGGTCTTTGGGATATTCCTATCCTTTGACTGAATGATCATTCATTAATTGCGCCGCCGCGAACCGCATTTTCGCCTGGGAGGTGGAACCCATGTTTCCGAAGATCCGCCGGGTGGCCGTGCTGGGCGCCGGGGTGATGGGGTCCGGGATCGCCGCGCACCTGGCCAACGCCGGGATCCCCTGCCTGATGCTCGACATCGTCCCCGCGCAGCTGTCGGAGGAGGAGAAGAAGAGGGGGCTCACGGAGAAAAGCCCCGCCTTCCGGAACCGGTTCGCCCTGAAGGGGCTCGAGGCGATCCGCAAGAGCCGGCCCGCCCTCCTCTATTCGCGGAGGGACCTTTCGCTCATCACGATCGGCAATCTCGACGACGACCTGCCCAAGGCCGCCGCGTGCGACTGGATCGTCGAGGTCGTCCTGGAGAACCTCGAGGTGAAGCGGGCGCTCTACGAGAGGATCGAGGCCGTCTGGAAACCGGGAACGGTGGTCACATCCAACACGTCCGGGATCTCGATCGCCCAGATGATGGAGGGGCGGGGGAGGGAGTTCCGGCGCCACTTCCTCGTGACGCACTTCTTCAACCCCGTCCGGTACATGAAGCTCCTCGAGCTCGTCGCGGGCGCGGACACCGACCCCGCGATCGTGGGCGGGATGGCGGAATTCGGCGAGCGGCAGCTCGGCAAGGGGATCGTGTACGGAAAGGACACCCCGAACTTCATCGGCAACCGGATCGGCGTCTTCGCGATGATGTACGCGATGCACGCGATGGTCGAGGACGGGCTCTCGATCGAGGAGGTGGACAAGATCCTCGGTCCCGCGATGGGCCGGCCCAAGTCCGCGGCTTTCGGGACGGCGGACCTCGTCGGGATCGACACGCTCCTCCACGTCTCCGACAACGTCTACCGGAACCTGCCGGACGACCCGGAGCGGGAGCGGTTCCTCCCCCCGCCCTTCGTCGGCGAGATGGTCAAGCGCGGCTGGATCGGGCGCAAGGGCGGCGGCGGGTTCTTCCGGATGGAGGGGAAGGGCGACACCAAGAAGATGTTCGTCCTGGACTACAAGGCCCTCGACTACCGGCCGGCCGCCAAGGTGAGCTTCCCCTCCCTCGCCGCAGCGAAAGGGGAGGAGGACACGGCGGCGCGGATACGGACGGTCGTCTCCGGGGACGACAAGGCGGCGCGGTACGCCTGGAAGGTCCTCTCCGAGACCCTGCTCTACTCCGCGAAGCGGATCCCGGAGATCGCCGACGACGTGTACAACGTCGACAACGCCATCAAGTGGGGATTCAACTGGTCGCTCGGGCCCTTCGAGACGTGGGACGCTCTCGGCGTCGCGGAGTCGGTGGCGCGGATGCGCGGGGAGGGGAAGGCGATCCCCGCGAACGTCGAGGCGATGCTCGCCGGGGGGAACGGGTCGTTCTACCGCCGGCGGGAGGGAATCCTCGAGTACTACGACTTCGCGTCCGGGGCGTACAGGCCCGCCCCCGTGTCGCCCGACGTCATCTTCCTGCCGGCGCTCAAGGACCGGAACAAGGTCGTCCGCGCGAACCAGGGCGCCACCCTCTACGACCTCGGGGACGGCGTCCTTTGCCTCGAATTCCACACGAAGATGAACGCGGTGGACGGCGACATCGTCGCGATGATGAACGAGGGCGTGGCACTGGCCGAGACCGACTACGCGGGACTGGTCATCGCCAACCACGCCGAGAACTTCTGCGTGGGCGCGAACCTGATGCTCGTCTTCATGGAGGCGCAGAACAAGAACTTCGCCGGGATCGAGACGATGGTCCGCGAATTCCAGAACGCGTGCATGCGGCTGCGCCACTCCGGGAAGCCGGTCGTGGCAGCGCCGGCGGGGATGGCCCTGGGCGGGGGGTGCGAGATCTGCCTGGGGGCCGACCGGGTCCGCGCGGCGGCGGAGACGTACATGGGCCTCGTCGAGGTGGGCGTGGGGCTTCTCCCGGCGGGCGGCGGCACCAAGGAGATGGTCGTCCGGCACCTCGACGGCATCCCCGACGGGGTCGCGGCCGACCCGCTTCCCTTCCTTCGGAAGGCGTTCGAGACGATCGGGATGGCCAAGGTGGCCACCTCGGCAAAGGAGGCCCGGGAGCTCGGCTTCCTGCGGCCCTGGGACAAGGTGACGATCCAGCGCGACTTCCTCATCCAGGACGCGAAGAGCACGGTCCTCGCCATGAACCGGGAGGGGTACGAGACGCCGCGCCTGCGCACGGACATCGTCCTGCCGGGGAGGGCGGAATTCTCCACGTTCGCGTACGCCCTCTACGCGATGCGGGTGGCCGGCCAGATCAGCGAGTACGACGAGCTCGTCGGGAAAAAGATCGCCTTCGTGATGACGGGCGGCGCCGTCCCGCGCGGGACGAAGCTCTCGGAGCAGGACCTCCTCGACCTCGAGCGCGAGGCGTTCCTGTCGCTCTGCGGAGAGGAGAAGACCCAGGCCCGCATCCAATACATGTTGATGAAGGGGAAGCCGCTGCGCAACTAGGGGCACGGATCCCCTTCTTCGGAGGAGGACGTCGATGACCAAGGTCTATATCGTCTCCGCGGTGCGCACCGCGGTCGGAAGAGCCTACAAGGGGGCCCTCAAGGACACGCGCCCCGACGACCTGGGGGCGGCCGCCGTCCGGGGCGCCGTCGCGCGGCTCCCGGGCCTCGATCTTGCGCGGATCGACGACGTGGTCCTCGGCTGCGCGATGCCGGAGGGGGAGCAGGGGATGAACGTGGCCCGCATCTGCGCCCTCAAGGCGGGGCTGCCCGACTCCGTCCCGGCGATGACGGTCAACCGGTTCTGCTCGTCCGGTCTCCAGGCGATTGCCATCGCGGCGGAGAAGATCATGGCCGGGTTCGCCGACATCGTGGTGGCCGGCGGGACCGAGTCCATGACGATGGTCCCGATGGGGGGGAACAAGCCCTCCTTCAACCCGGAGATCGTCGAGAAGCGCCCCGAGGTCTTCATGCCGATGGGCCTCACCGCCGAGCAGGTCGTCCGCAAGTACAAGGTGACCCGGGAGGACCAGGACGCCTTTGCCTACAACAGCCACCGGAAAGCGCTGGCCGCCATCAAGGAAGGCAGGTTCAAGGACGAGATCGTACCGGTCCCCACGACGGTCTACGAGGCCCGGGACGGGGAGAAGCCGGTCGCCCGGGAGATCGTCTTCGCGACGGACGAGGGGCCGCGGGCCGACACCACGATCGAGGCGCTCGCCAAGCTCAAGCCCGCGTTCGACGCGAAGGGCACGGTGACTGCCGGCAACTCCTCCCAGATGAGCGACGGGGCCGCCGCGGCAGTCGTCGTCTCCGAGAAGGCGCTGAAATCCCTGGGCGTCGAGCCGATGGCCCGGTTTCTCGGGTTCGCCGCTGCGGGGGTCCCGCCCGAAATCATGGGGATCGGCCCCATCGCGGCGGTCCCGAAGCTGCTGAAAAGGCTCCGCATCAAGCTGACGCGCGTCGACCTCGTCGAGCTCAACGAGGCGTTCGCCGCCCAGTCGCTCCCGGTCATCCGGGAACTGTCGCTTGACCCCGACAAGGTCAACGTCAACGGCGGCGCGATTGCCCTCGGGCACCCGCTCGGGTGCACGGGCGCGAAGCTCACGGCGACGCTGCTCGCCGAGATGAGGCGGCGCGACGCGAAGCTCGGCCTCGTCACCATGTGCATCGGCGGCGGGATGGGCGCCGCGGGGCTGTTCGAGAGGTCGTAGCCCGAGCCCGGGAAACCCCGCCCCCTTCGCTGCATCGAATGCAATATCGCGCGGAGGGCCGACGGAATGGAGATCCCCGGAATCCACCACGTGACCGCCGTCACGGGCGACGCCCAGCGCAACGTCGACTTCTACTCGGGCATCCTCGGGATGCGGCTCGTCAAGCTCACCGTCAACTACGACGATCCCTCCGTGTACCACATCTATTATGGCGACGGGACGGGCCGTCCCGGCAGCCTCCTCACCTTCTTCGCGTGGCCGGGAGCGTCGCGGGGACGCCTCGGGACGGGACTGGCGGCGAACGTCGCGCTCGGCATCGCACCGGACGCCGCCGGCTACTGGACCGGGCGCCTCGAACGGCACGGCGTGGAGTGCGCGGCGATGAACGTCCGCGACCGCGGCGAGGTGATCGCCTTCAAGGATCCGGACGGCCTCGCCGTGGATCTCGTTCCCCGCGCCGCGGGCGACGAGGTTGCGCCGTGGGCCGGGGGGGGCGTCCCGCCGCGCTACGCGATCGGCGGGATCTACGGCGTCACCCTGTTCGTGAAACGCGCTGCGGAAACGGCCGCGTTCCTGGGAACACTGGGGCTGCGCCGCCAATCGACCCGGGGGAGCCGGGTTCGCTGCGTCGCCGCGGACGGCGGCCCCGGGGCGGTCATCGAGGTTGCGGAGTTCCCCTTGCTCGAGGCCGGCTCGGTCTCCGCGGGAACTGTCCACCATGTCGCGTTGCGCGCTCCCGACGCCGCCTCGCAGCGGTCGTGGCGCGACAGGATCGTTGAAGCGGGGATCCCGGTCACCCGGGTCATCGACCGGACCTACTTCCGCTCGATCTATTTCCGCGAGCCCGGGGGCGTTCTCCTGGAGATTGCGACGGACGGGCCGGGCTTCGCGGTCGACGAGGCGGTCCAGCGCCTCGGTTCGGCCCTCATGCTCCCGGAATCGCTCGCGGCCCACAGGGAGCGCCTGGCGCGCCAACTGCCGCCGCTGCGCCTGCCGCAGGCCGCGTGATCGCTGCCGGGGGGCGTCCGGAAAAAAGACGGGTTTCGCCGCCCGGTGGGGGCCGCGCGGCGAAACCGTCAGGCGAAGGGATAAGGAAGGAGATGGGCGCAGAGGGGAGAGGGGTGGCTCCCTTCTGCATACTGTATACACGATAGTACGGGCCCTCATTTTCCATGTCAAGAAAAATGTGGCCGGGTGTTCCCGGAAATTTCAAGAAAAAGTGTTGACGCTTCCAGCTAATGCCTATAATATCCATCATATAAATCGTGATTTATTTTCCGGGAGTTGGAAAGGAGCGAGACGATGTCAAAAGCGTATAAACCCGAGACGGTTGCGCTGCACGGCGGGCAGAAGCCGGACCCCGCGACCACGGCGCGGGCCGTGCCGATCTACCAGACGACGTCCTACGTCTTTCACGACACGGCGCATGCCGCGAAACTCTTCGGCCTCCAGGAGTTCGGGAATATCTACACCCGGATCATGAACCCGACCACCGACGTCTTCGAGCAGCGGGTGGCGCAGCTCGAAGGCGGCACCGGCGCTGTAGCCGTCGCGTCGGGCCAGGCCGCCGAGACCCTTGCCCTTCTCAACATCGCGCGCGCCGGCGACGAGATTCTCTCGTCCGCGTCGCTCTACGGGGGGACCTACAACCTCTTCCACTACACGTTCCCCAGGCTCGGCATCGCCGTGAAGTTCGTCGACCCGGCCGACCCCGGCAACTTCCGGAGGGCGCTCACGAATAAGACCAAGGCCGTCTTTGCGGAGTCGGTGGGCAACCCGAAGCTCGACACCCTCGACCTCCGCGCGGTGGCCGACATCGCCCACGGCGCGGGGATCCCCCTCGTCGTCGACAACACGATGCCCACGCCGTTCCTTCTGCGGCCGTTCGACTTCGGCGCCGACGTCGTCATCCACTCCGCCACGAAGTTCATCGGCGGGCACGGAACCTCGATCGGCGGGATCGTCGTCGATTCGGGGAAGTTCGACTGGGGGAGCGGGAAATTCCCCGAGTTCACCGAGCCCGACCCTTCGTACCACGGCCTCAAATTCCTGGAGGCGTTCGGGAACATCCCGGGGATGGGGAACCTGGCCTACGCCATCAAGCTGCGGGTGCAGCTCCTGCGCGACATCGGCCCCGCCCTTTCCCCCTTCAACTCATTTCTCTTTCTGCAGGGCCTGGAGACGCTCCACCTGCGGATGGAGCGGCACAGCCGCAACGCCCAGGCCGTGGCCGAGTTTCTCGCGAAGCATCCCAACGTCGCGTGGGTGAGCTACCCGGGCCTGCCGAGCCATCCGGCCCACGATCTCGCCCGCAAGTACCACCACCGCGGCCTGTACGGGGCCATATTGGGCTTCGGGATCAAGGGGGGGATGAACGCGGGAAAGAAATTCATCGAGAGCGTGGGGCTCTTTTCGCACCTGGCGAACATCGGGGACGCCAAGAGCCTCGTGATCCACCCGGCGTCCACGACGCACCAGCAGCTGACGTCCGAGGAGCGCCAGGCGACCGGCGTGACCGACGACTTCATCCGGCTGTCGGTCGGCCTCGAGCACATCGACGACATCCTGGAGGACCTCGACCAGGCGCTGCGCAAGAGCTGATCGACGATACCGGAACGGAAAGGGGCCCGGGGGAGATACCCCCCGGGCCCCTCGCTTGTCTCCCGGGCCGCGGCAGCCCCGGTCCTTTCGGGTGTTACGGCGACCGTTTCTCCGGTCCTGGCGCCGGCTTCGGCGCCGGCGGCGGGGGGGCGGCGGGCGATTTCGCGGTCGCGGCACTCCCCGTGACGAGGTTCGTCAGGAACGCCGAGAGCAGGCCGCCCACGTTGTCCCCGCCGTGGACGAGCAGGTCCGGCGTCACCTTGACGTTCCCCGACGCGATCTGCTTGGCGATCTCGATGGCCGTGACGCCCTGCTGGCCGACGGCCCGGTTCTGGAGCTCGTAGGCCTTCGCGGTGGATTCGCCGATCGCGAGGATCTTGGCGCCCTCCGCCTCGCCCTTGGCCCGGATCCCCTTCGCCTCGCCTTCCGCCTTCAGGCGGATGCTCTCCGACTCGCCCTCCGCGAACCGGATCGCCTTCTGCTTGTTCTGCTCGGCGATCTTGACGCCGATCTCCGCCTCGACCAGGTTCTTCTGCTGGTCCGCCTCGGAGCGCGTCTTCTCCGTGGCGATGCGGGTCTGCTCGGCCTCCTGCTGGGCCGCGTACATCGCCCGCTGCTGCTCGGCGATGATCTTCTTGGTCTGCGTGTCCATCAGGTCCTGCGGCAGCGTGATCTGGCAGATGAGGACCGAGACGCACTCGACGTGGTACCGCTCGAGCTCCAGCCGGGCGCGCTCCTCGGCCTTGCGCTGCTCGTCCTGCCGGTCCTGCATGAAGTTCATCGCCGAGGTGGAGGACGCCTGGTTGCGGAAGGACGAGTCGATCATCGGGTGGATGACGTGGAGGATGAGGTTCTCGATGGAGCCGATCTTGGCGACCATATACGGGGCCTGGTCGGGCCGCACCCGGATGACGACCTTGACGGAGACGTTGATCTGGAACCCGTCCCGGGAGATGACCTTCAGGGGGTCGAACCGGGTCTGCTTGGTCTCGTCCCAGTCGATCGTGATGTTGGTGGTATCGACGATGTAGAACATGTAGGCCAGGCGGTTCAGGTAATAGAACCCGGGGCCGGCCACCTCCTGCTGGATGCCGCGGAACCCCTTGGGGACCACGTACCGCTCGATCCCGGGCCCGAGGCGCGACTCGATCTTTTTCTGGACGGCGGCGCTCCCCTGGTCGTCCGCCTCCAGCCGCGCCGTTTCCTCGACCGCCTTCTTGACCTGTGGGGGCTCGTCGCCCACGTTGGAGACGACGACGGCGACCTGGCCGCGCTCGACCACCACGACGTCGTCCGGGTCGACCTTGAACATCATCGGGTTGATGTAGTAGGTGCCGGGCTTGAGGACGTCGAACTGCGGGCCCCTCTGGCCGCCCGAAGCGAGGAACTTCGGAGCATCCTGGAAGTCGTTGTGCCCCGGAACGGGCTTGGCCACGTATTCCGATTCGGGGAGCGGCTCGCCGTCGAGAGCCGTGATCAGGCCGATTTTTTTCGCCGGGACGATGCTGGCGCTCTGGATCTCGACCTTGAAGAGGTCCAGGTTGATCCGGTACGTCCCGGGGAGGAGGATCTGGATCTGCGGTCCCTTCTGGCCCCCGTTGTCGAGGAACGCCTGGCCGTTCTCGAAATTGCTGTGGCCCTCGACCTTCTTCGCCAGCAGGCGGCCCGGCGGGATGCCGCCCCCGTCCATCGCCGTGACCAGTCCGATTTTTCCCTTGTCGATCACCGTGACCGGCATCTTGCGCAACTTGAAGAGGACGGGGTTGATCCGGTACGTCCCCGGCGGCAGGATCTGGATCTGCGGCCCCTTCTCCCCGCCGTTCGCGAGGAACTTCTCCCCGTCCTGGAATGCGTTGTGCCCCTCGACGACCTTGGCGAAAATCTTGCCCGGCGGGACCGGGTCGCCGTCGATGGACTCCACGACGCCCACCTCGGTCTCCGCGATTGCCGTGAACGGGTATTTCTTGGGGACGTAGATGAAGGGGATCAGGAAGTGGAGCCCGGGGCCGAGGGTGCGCGCCTGGATCCCCACCTCGTTCGATTGCGCGACGACGCGGCCCTGCGGCATCATCGCTCCGAAATATTTCCGCTCGACGACGGCGACCTCCGTCCCGCCCACGATGACGATCGATTTCCAGACGAGGATGATTGCGACGAACGCGAGCAGGTAAGGGTAGTACGCCCGTACAAGGGCGAGAAGAATGTCCATGGTTCCTCCCCGAGTCGGATTTCGGGACCGCTCCAGCCCGCGCGGCCCCTTCCGGGCCCGGCGTCGAACGCCCGGGCCTTGCGGAAAACTGTCTCACAACCGGTCGCCGGAGGGAAGGGGCGGGCGTTCGGCCCGCACGGCTGTGGTAAGATCCATTGCATGTCGAGCGACAAAATGTTGCAGGGGGAGGGCGGTCTCCCGCGGATGTCCCGGGAGCGGATGCTGTCCGCGATCCTCGACAGCCTCAGCGAGGCCGTCATCACCGTCGGCCGGGACCACCGGATCGCGTCCTTCAACCGGGCGGCGGAGCGGCTCGTCGGGATGCCGGCCGCGGAGGCCCTCGGGAAGGATTGCCGGGAGATCTTGAGCGCGAATTTCGGCCCCGAGCAGCACAACTGCCCGATGGGAGACGTTGCCGAGGGGGGAAAGCCGCGGTCCGGCGTGGACGGCACCCTCCGGCGCGTCGACGGCCGGATCGTTCCGGTCGGCGCCAGCTGGGAGTTTTTCGCCGACGAGTCCGGCGAGGTCCGCGGGTTCGTCATCTCCTTCCGGAGCTTCGAGGAGATCGAGCGGATCGCGGAGGAGCGCAAGGCGAAGTTCCCGTTTCGGGACATCGTCGGGAAGACCCCGCGGATCCGGCGGATCTTCGACCTCGTCGACGTCGTCAAGGACACCGACTCGACCGTCCTCATCACCGGCGAGAGCGGGACCGGCAAGGGGCTGTTCGCCCGGGCGATCCACGACCTGTCGCCGCGCCGCGAGGGGCCGTTCGTCAAGGTCAACTGCGCCGCCCTCACGGAGACGCTCCTGGAGTCCGAGCTGTTCGGCCACGTCAAGGGAGCGTTCACGGGAGCCATCGCCGACAAGGTCGGCCGGTTCGAGGCCGCCGACGGCGGGACGATCTTCCTGGACGAGATCGGCGACATCTCCCTGGCGGTCCAGGTCAAGCTCCTGCGGGTCCTCCAGGAGCGCGAGTTCGAGCGGGTGGGGAGCAGCAAGACGCAGAGCGCCGACGTGCGCGTCATCGCGGCCACGAACCGGGATCTGAAGGAGGCGATGAAGCAGGGGACGTTCCGGGAAGACCTGTTCTACCGCCTCAATGTCATCCCCATCGTGGTTCCCCCGCTCAGGGAGCGGCGCGAGGACATTCCCCTGCTTGCCGACCACATCCTGAAACGGCTCCGGGCCCGGGGGCTCGACCGGGTGCGCGCCGTCTCGTCCGACGCGATGCGGCGCCTCATCGATTACTCGTGGCCGGGGAACGTCCGGGAGCTCGAAAACGTCCTGGAGCGCGGCGCGGTCTGCTCCCGGGGCGCGGTCCTCGCCGTGGAGGACCTCCCCGAGGAGGTGCGCGAGGACGGCCGGTCCCGGCCAGGGGAGGACGAGGCCATGGCGCCGCGCACGGCGCCCCCCCCGGCGGCG
>Ga0316628_100002254_pt1 | contig 14158 bp, 5 predicted proteins | sample OWC_Aug_M2_C1_D5_FD_207648 | JGI IMG/M metagenome (GOLD analysis project Ga0316628, IMG submission 207648) | Wetland soil microbial communities from Old Woman Creek delta, Ohio, United States - OWC_Aug_M2_C1_D5_C | ecosystem: Environmental > Terrestrial > Soil > Wetlands | place: USA: Ohio... | reverse complement strand
CGCCCGTTCAAGGGCAATTCGCGCATGGTTGTGGAAGTGACCTGGTCGCTGATGGTGGATGAAGTCAGCTCAATCTGCGGAGCCACGGCGGTGATTTCGACGGTTTGGGATACATCTCCAACCGTCAACTGCACGTTCAGGTCTTGTTTCGCGCCAACCGTGAGCGTCACCTTGGAAACGGACGTCTTAAACCCCGCAGCCGATACGCTGACTTCATAATCCGAGGGGTTCAGATTGGGCGCTGAATAAAGACCGGAAGGATTGGTTTCCGTTTCAGTGGTTCTATTTGTTCCGACATTCCTTATGGCAACTTTTGCGCCGGCCACAACCCCGCCCTGGGCATCCGTGACGAGGCCGGACAGCGTCGCCCCAGCCACTTGCGCGCGCAGCGGGAGGGAAAAACCAAAGCATAGGCATAGAACCATTACGAAAGGCAGGAACCTGTACGATTTCAGATCCATAAACCCATCCTCCTATTAACTTTTATATATATCTGGACTTGGTGAGCGTGCCTGCAGACATCGCAGTTACGACGTTTCCAAAACAGCCCCTATCAGTACACTTCTACCCTAAATTATGATTGAGCAACACAGACCAACTCGGGGAACCGCTTACTGATGCGTGCGGTTTAGCACACGCGCCAAATAGTGTCAATCTTTAAATATTAGATTTACCCTAATTTCAATTCTGAATACGTGGCGAGGGTTGTCGATTTCTCAGGCATGCGGCCGCTCTTTTTCCCCAAATATGGAACAAGCAATCAATGCCCGTCTCCAGGCTGCTGCGAGAACATGCGGCTAGGGTTCTCTCAAAACGGGTGCAGGCGGAGGCCGGGTCGCCACTCCTGGCATCTTTTCAGCAACGATATAGAGGCTACGGACCGCGCGGTTATTCCTGCTTCTGGCACTTTTTTTTCGCGGATCAAGCAGCCTCTAAACAAATGAATATAAAGGAGTTGAATAGTTTTCAGGCCGTCTTCTTGAAATTTATGCAAGGATAAGCGAGGAGGCTTCGTTTACCAGATCAATGGAAGATCTTTTCCCAAATGGCACTACTTTGGGACATTTGGACAAAAGATTTCTGTCACATTGTAAATTTGTCGCGCGAGGTGAAGCACCCCTGAAATAATTCCCATAACCTACTGCAACTACGCGCTTTAAATCGATCGTATTATTCCGGCACATGTATAGTTGGCCCACCAATTGCCCTAATCTGCCACGAGGGTCGTCCATCGTTCGTTCGAAAAACCCAATGTCTGAGCCTTCCTGTGCATCGAACCACTCCATCCACTGACGAACTTCCGGGGACGTATGCTGTACGGACCAATACGACTCGTACGCATGGCCGCCGCTTAGCTGGCTTCCTGGTAATCGTTCTGTTTCTTGGAGCCGGCCTCATTGGCTGCGCCAAGGGGGGAGGTAATGGCGGTTCAGCCCCTCCTCCACCTGCGGCTCCTGTGATTGCCAGCCCGAGCGGTACGGCATTCACGCTGGGTGCAGCGGGATCATTCGTTGTAGTGGCGTCGGGGAATCCTGCGCCGGCGCTCAGCATGTCCGGGGTATTGCCCAGCGGCGTCACGTTCGCTGACCACGGAAATGGAACCGGGGCATTCTCCTGGACGCCCGCAGTCAGCGCGGCAGGCACTTACACGGTAACCATCACCGCGCACAATGGCGTGGGCGCCGACGCAACGCAGACATTTTCACTCACGGTGAGCAAGGCCACGCCCTCCATTACGTGGGCCACACCCGCAGCTATCACGTACGGCACCGCGCTCAGCGCCACGCAACTCAACGCCTCCGCGAACGTTCCGGGAAGTTTCGTTTACAACCCTCCGGCGGGAAACGTACTCAGCCCCGGCAGCCACAATATTTCCGCCACGTTTACGCCTACCGACACTTCGCTCTACAACACGGCTTCGGCGAATGTCACCCTGACGGTGAACCAGGCGACGGCTACGGTGACGCTCGGCAACCTTACGCAGACCTATGACGGCGCAGCAAAAGCGGTTTCGGCTACGACGACTCCTGCCAGCCTGCCGGTCACGTTCTCTTATTCCGGCATCGGCGGTACTGCCTACGGACCTTCGGCCACGGCTCCCACGGGCGCAGGCTCGTACTCGGTCACTGCCACCGTTAATGATCCGAATTACTCCGGCAGCGCCTCCGGCACACTGACGGTGAACAAGGCCACATCTTCCATCACCTGGTCGGCGCCTGCTGCCATCGCCTACAGCGCTGCGCTTGGCCCCACGCAACTCGATGCCACGGCGAATGTCCCTGGGAGTTTCATCTACAATCCGGTTGCGGGAACCGTCTTGAATGCCGGCAGCCAGAATCTTTCCGTGACGTTCACGCCGACGGATGCGGCCAACTACACGACGGCCACGGCGAACGTCACGCTCACGGTGAACAAAGCGGCGGCCTCGGTAGCCCTCGGCAATCTTGCGCAAACCTATGACGGCGCAGCAAAAGTAGTGCCGACCACTATAACTCCTACCGGCCTGGCCGCCACGTTCTCCTACTCTGGCATCAGCGGCACCGTCTACGGGCCTTCCGGTACAGCTCCCACAGGCGCTGGTTCGTACTCGGTCACTGCCACGATCAACGATCCCAACTACTCCGGCAGCGCTTCCGGCACACTCATCGTAAACAAGGCCACGTCGTCCATCACTTGGGCGACTCCCTCGGCCATTGCCTATGGGACGGCGCTCGGCGCCGCGCAACTCAACGCCTCGGCGAACGTCCCCGGGAGCTTCGTCTACAACCCGGCAATCGGAACCGTACTCAATGCCGGGAGTCAGAATCTTTCCGCCGCATTCACGCCGACCGATGCCGCCAACTACACGACGGCCACGGCCAACGTCACGCTCACGGTGAATAAGGCCGCGCCCTCCATCACCTGGGCTACGCCGGCCGCGATCACGTTTGGGAGTGCGCTCAGCGCGACCCAACTCAATGCCACCGCGAACGTTCCCGGGAGTTTCGTCTACAACCCAATCGCGGGAACCGTACTCAACGCAGGAAGTCAGAATCTTGCCGTCACGTTCACGCCGACCGATACCGCCAATTACACCACGGCTACGGCGAACGTCACGCTCGCTGTGAAAAAGGCGGCGGCTTCGGTGACGCTTGGCAATCTTGCGCAGACGTATGACGCCGCGCCCAAGGCTGCTTCCGCTTCCACAACACCGTCCGGCTTGAACGTCACATTCTCTTACTCCGGAACTGGCGGCACCATTTACGGGCCTTCTGCCACTGCTCCGACTGGCGCAGGGTCGTACTCGGTCACCGCCACCATCAACGATTCCAATTACTCCGGCAGCGGATCCGGCACGCTTACTGTGAGCAAGGCCACGCCCTTCATCACCTGGCCGACTCCCTCAGCCATTACCTATGGCACTGCGCTCGGCGCCGCGCAGCTCAATGCCTCCGCCAATGTTCCAGGGAGTTTCGTCTACAACCCGGCAGCGGGAACAGTGCTCAACGCAGGAAGTCTGAATCTCTCCGCCACGTTCACGCCGACCGATGCCGCCAACTACACCACGGCCACGGCGAACGTCACTCTCGTGGTGAACAAGGCGGCGGCTTCGGTGGCACTCGGCAATCTTGCGCAGACGTACGACGCCGCGCCCAAGGCTGCTTCCGCTTCCACAACGCCGTCAGGCTTGAGCGTCGCATTCTCTTACTCGGGCATTAGCGGCACCGTTTACGGGCCTTCGGCTACTGCTCCGACTGGCGCAGGTTCGTACTCGGTCACCGCCACCATTACTGAATCCAATTACTCCGGCAGCGGGTCCGGCACGCTTACGGTGAACAAGGCCGCGCCCTCCATCACCTGGGCAGCTCCCGCAGCCATTACCTATGGCACCGCGCTCAGCGCCGCGCAACTCAATGCCTCGGCGAATGTCCCCGGCAATTTCGTGTACGCGCCAGCGGCAGGAACCGTGCTCAGCGGCGGCAGTCAAAATCTTTCCGTCACATTTACGCCGACCGATGCCGCCAATTACACGACGCCCACGGCGAACGTCACCCTCACGGTGAACAAGGCCGCGCCCTCCATCACTTGGGCTGCGCCCGCCGCGATCACGTTTGGCACTGCACTTAGCGCGTCGCAACTCAATGCCACGGCGAATGTCCCTGGAAGTTTCGTGTACGCGCCAGCGTCAGGAACCGTGCCGAGTGCGGGCAATCAAAATCTCTCCGTCACGTTTACGCCAACTGATACCACCGACTACTCGACGGCCACGGCAAACGTCACGCTGACGGTCAACAAGGCGACCTCCTCTATCACCTGGGCCACACCTGCGGCCATTACCTACGGCACCGCGCTCAGTGCCGCGCAACTCAACGCCACGGCGAATGTCCCCGGAACTCTTGTCTATACCCCGGTCGCAGGAACCGTGCTTAACGCAGGGAGTCGAAATCTTTCCGTCACGTTCACGCCGTCCGATGCAGTCGACTACACGACGGCCACGGCGAACGTCACGCTCACGGTGAACCAGGCGGCGGCCTCGGTGGCGCTGGGCAATCTTGCGCAAACCTACAGCGGCACGGCGAAAGCGGTTTCGGCCACAACAACTCCTTCCGGCCTGTCCGTGACGTTTTCTTATTTCGGAACTGGCGGCACAACCTATGGGCCTTCGGCCACCGCTCCTACCGGCGTCGGCTCGTACTCAGTTACCGCCAACATCAGCGATCCCAACTATACGGGCAGCAGTTCCGGCACCCTTACGGTAAGCCAGGCGACGCCGTCCATCACCTGGGCCAATCCCGCGGCCATCCTTGTCGGCACGGCGCTCAGTTCCGCGCAGCTCAACGCCTCCGCCAACGTGCCCGGAACATTTGCTTACACTCCGCCCTCCGGCACGGTCCTGCCCGTTGGCGTACAGACTCTCTCGGTTACATTCACGCCGACCGATGCCGTCGATTACACGACAGCCACCGCCACGGCGACACTCACGGTGAACCAAGCCGCCGCGGTTTCCAGCGCAAATAGCGCCACGTTCACGGTTGGCGCACTCGGCACATTCGCGGTCACGTCTTTGGGATCTCCCGTGCCAACTCTGACGAGAACCGGAGCGCTGCCCTCCGGTGTGGGATTCACTGACAACGGCAACGGCACCGCGACGCTCGCCGGCACGCCTGCCGCAGCCACTGGAGGCAGCTACACGTTCACGATCACCGCACACAACGGCGTGGGCGCGGATGCCACGCAAAACTTCACGCTCGTTGTGAATCAGGCCGCCGCGATCACCAGCGCAGCAAGCGTCACATTCACGGAGGGATCGTCCGTGGTGTTCGCGGTATTTACAACCGGATATCCGAGGCCGCAGGTATCCGAAAGCGGCGCGCTACCCGCGGGCATTTTATTCACGTCGGAAGTCGCGGCGCTGAATGGCTCGGCGACCACCGGCACATCAGGAAGTTATCCCATCACGTTCACGGCGCATAACGGGATTGGCGCGGATGCAACGCAAAGTTTCGTTCTGACCGTGAATTCCGCTCCTAAGATTTCGACACAGCCCTCGGATCAAACCGCGAACCTGGGCCACCCGGCGACATTCCTGGTGTCGGCGACCGGCACGGCGCCGCTGACTTTCCAGTGGAGAAAAGACGGCGTCGAGATCCCGAATGCCACATCCTCCACGTACACGACGCCGGCGACAACGACCGCGGACGATGGAGCCATATTTGACGTGGTGGTGACCAACGTGGCGGGAAGCGCGACCAGCGATCCGGCACTGCTCACGGTGACCACCCCGCCGGTAATCACCGGCTTTTCGCAGAGCCGGACGGTCACCGCGGGCCAGACCGCGACCTTCCTGGTTTCAGCAACCGGCAGTACGCCGATGACATTCCTCTGGTACAAGAACAATGTACCCATTCCGAATGCAACTCTTTCTAGTTACACCACGCCGGCAACAACTATTGCGGACAACGGCGATCAATATATCGTGACGGTCAGCAACTCTTTCGGGAGCAACACCAGTCCCGCGGCTCAGCTGACCGTAAATCCGGCTCAGGCCGTCGATGTGGTCACCTACCACAATGACCACCCGCGCACCGGACAAAATCTTGCGGAAGCGCTTCTGATGCCGGGCAACGTGACCTCCGCGACGTTCGGCAAGCTCGGTCAATTCCCTGTCGACGGACGAGTGGACGCGCAGCCACTGTATCTCTCGAATGTGGCCATCCCGAATAAGGGCACTCACAATGTCCTGTACGTGATGACCGAACATGACAGCGCCTATGCCTTTGACGCCACGTCGGGCGTGATGCTCTGGGGCAAGTCCTTGCGGGGCTCCGGGGAAAGCCCCAGCGACCCGCGCGGTTGCGATCAAGTCACACCGGAGATCGGAGTGACTTCCACGCCGGTGATCGACCGCGAACGCGGCGCGATTTATGTCATCGCCATGACCAAGGATGGATCGGGCCATTACTTCCAGCGATTGCATGCTCTCGATATCACTACTGGCAACGAATTGTTCGGCGGCCCCAAGACGATAACGGCGACGTATCCCGGGACCGGCGACAACAGCAGCGGCCCCAATGTAGTTTTCGATCCCGCGCAATACAAGGAGCGCGCCGCGCTGCTGCTGTTAAACGGCGTCGTGTACACGGCCTGGGCTTCGCACTGCGACATCCGGCCCTACACCGGTTGGGTCATGGGCTATAACGCGTCCACCCTGGCGCAAACGAGCGTGCTCAATATCACGCCGAACGGCAACGAAGGCGCGATCTGGATGAGCGGCGCGGGGCTGGCCGCGGATGAATCGGGAAATATTTATTTGCTGGCCGGCAACGGCACGTTCGATACGACACTCAACGCCAATGGTCTCCCCAGCCAGGGCAATTATGGCAACGCGTTCCTGAAGCTTTCCACTTCCGGCGGGCTTCAGGTGGCCGACTATTTTGAAATGTCGAATCAAGCTTCGGAAAACGCGAACGACGTGGACCTCGGCTCCGGCGGAGTCCTGCTGTTGCCGAATTTGCTCGATAGCAAAGGGAATACGCAGCAACTGGCCGTCGGCGCGGGCAAGGACCAGAACATCTATGTGGTAAGCCGCAACTCCATGGGGAAATTCAATCCCGCGAGCAACAATATCTATCAGGAAATTACCGAGATCTTCCCGGGCGGTGCTCCGGCTGGAATTTATTCCTCGCCCGCCTATTTCAACAATACTGTTTACTTCGGATCGGTTGGAAACCCGATCATGGCCTTCGGCGTTACGAACGCGGAACTTTCCGCCACGCCAACCAGCCAGTCGAATACGTCCTTTGCCTACCCGGGAGCGACGCCGGGCATTTCGGCAAACAGCGCCGCGAATGGCATTCTATGGGCCGTGGAGAACAACAGTTCGGCCGCGGTCTTGCACGCCTACGATGCCGCGAACCTGGCGACGGAACTTTATAACTCGAATCAAGCCAGCGGCGCCCGCGATCAATTCGGTCCCGGAAATAAATTCATCACTCCGACAATCGCCAACGGACATGTCTATGTGGGCACGCCAGACAGCGTGGTGGTCTTCGGCCTTTTGCCAAGTTACACGTCATCGCTGACGTTGCCGTCGATCAATACGCAGCCCGCCAATCAAACGGCCACTGTGGGTCAAGCGGCGACGTTCACCGTGGCGGCGACGGGCACGGCTCCGCTGAACTACCAGTGGCGGAGCAATGGCTCGAATATTCCAGGGGCGACGTCTTCCACTTACACAACGCCCGTCACAACCGCCGGGGACGCCGGAACTCAGTTTACCGTGGTGGTCAGCAATATCGCGGGAAGCACGACCAGCAGCGCGGCAACGCTGACGGTGAATGCGCCGCCCACGATCATCACGCCGCCGGCGAGCCTGACCGTGGTGGCTGGTGAGTCCGCAACGTTTGCGGTGACGGTGACGGCAACGCCGGCGCCGACGTATCAATGGCAGAAGAACACTGTGGATATCCCCGGAGCCACCGGGCCAACTTACTCGACGCCTGTATCGACTCTGGCAGACAACGGCGAACAGTTCACCGTGCGCGTGACGAATTCCTTGGGATTCCAGTTGAGCGCTCCCGCCACACTGACGGTCGAGGCGCATCCTTCGCCCGCAACTTTTTACGTGGACGCCGATTCCGGCCAGGATACCAACAGCGGGCTTTCCAAAAATTCCCCGTGGCAGCACGCGCCTGGCATGATTACGTGTTCTTCCAATTGCAGCCTGATTCCGCTGGTCAGCGGCGACAAGGTCGTTTTTAAAGGCGGAGTGACCTGGAACGGCACGAACTTCCCCATGGTCGTCAGCTGGTCAGGAACGCCGGGAAATCCGATCACCTATGGGGTGGATCCGACTTGGTTCAAGGCCGGCGCGTGGACGCGGCCGGTGTTTGATCTGAGCATTGGCGTCTGGACCGTGGCCCCCGTGCTGGCAAGTTCCGTCAATTCCGTCGTCTTTGACAATCTCGAAATCGCGAACCAGCAGGTCGACAGCAAGTACAAGTGGCCGCCGAGAAGCGCCATATCGGTCGACGGCGGCTCGAACGTCACCATTCAGAATTGTTTCATTCACGGCTGGAGCATTCGGAATCCCGTGGTGGACAGCGATACCGATCCCATTGGCGGGATCGCGTTCTACAACGGATCAACCGGCGGAGCCGTTCGCAATTGCGAGTTGGATGGAGGGCCGGAAGCGGACTCTGGAATCGGTATTTATGGCGGAGCCGTGATCCAGGGAAACATCATCAAGAACATGCCCAACGGCATACAAGAGGTGGATCCGGGAAGCGATGTGAGCGGCAACCAGATTTTCAACGTCACCTATTCCGCCGATCCTGCAAAACAACAGAACGGAATTCTGGTCGAAGGCGGCGGAAACATTTACAACAATATCGTGCACGATGTTGTTCCGGGAGCCTTCGCGGTGTATCTGAAGTCCGCATGGTCCGGGCATGGCAATACGCAAGCCGTATTCAACAATCTGGTGTGGGCGGCGGGAGACAATGCCGCCATCACGGCCGATCCGGACGCCGTGGCGTATGGATTGCAATCAAATCAGCTGATTTATAACAATACGTTGTCCGCCGAGGCGGCCGCGTGCGTCAGCGTGACAGCGCGTAATTTCTCGCCCACGTTTTTGACGGTTGAAAATAACCATTGCATCTCCGACCTGCCCGCAAACCAGGCGTGGTGCTGGTTCGCCGCGGGCGTCAGCAACGGGTGCGGACCCGTCTTGAACCTGACATTTGGAAGCAATGTCTTGATGACGACCTCGACGGCAACGTCCAAAGGCTATGTCGCCGGCAATAGTTTTCAGCCATCCGCTGCGAATGCCGATACGGTCGGCGCCGGATTGAACCTAGCCTCCAGCTGCGGAACGATCGGAGTTTCTCTCTGTAGCGACCGCCTTGGTGTGGCACGCCCGGCAGGGCCGACGCCTTGGGACGCGGGGGCCTACGTTTACCAGGTGGTGTCGGCGAACCTGCCGCCTGCGATCACATCGCAGCCCATGAACATGGCCGTGACGGATGGCCAGACAGCAACTTTCAGCGTGGTGGCAACTGGAACGGGACCTCTCAGTTACGCCTGGCATAAAAACGGCGCTGCCATCCCGGGCGCTTCGTCCGCCAGCTATACCACTCCTGCCACATCGACCGCGGACAATGCAGCCCAGTTCAACGTCGTGGTCAGCAGCGCGATGGGCAGTGTGACCAGCACCGCCGCGAGGCTTCTGGTCGATAATACGCAGGGGCAGCTTGTCGCCAGCGCCTCCAGCTTGAGCTTTGGAATTGTGGGAATTGGCAGCAGCAGCGTCGGGAGTGTCACGCTCAGCAATCCCAGCAATTCTTACGTCACCATTTCAAATCTGGTTCTTTCAGGCGCGGGTTTCAATGCCAGCGATCTTCCGACGGGATATATTGTGCCGCCGGGAGGATCGTTAGTTCTGAATGTAATCTTTGCTCCGTCCAGCTCCGGGAATGTAACGGGAAGCCTGGTAATTTCCAGCGACTCGACGGGATCTCCCCTGACGATAAGCCTGTCGGGCGCCGGACTGCAGCCGGTTCCGCATTCGATTACGCTGGCCTGGGATCCGGGGCCCTCTTCCGTCGTGGGCTACTACGTGTACCGGAGCACGGATTTCGGCGGGCCATTTACGAAGCTCAATTTTGCGAGGATCACGGCCACGACATTTACCGATCCCACGGCGATGTCCGGCGGAACTTATTATTATGTGGTGACGTCGGTCGATGCGGCTAACGTCGAGAGCCTGTACTCGGACCAGATGACCATCGTGGTCCCCATCCCCTAACCGGGCCTGAGTGCGTGGTGGCGTCTTCTCAAAGCGCAAAATTTGAGTTTTTCCGAGCTGCACTTCTTCCCGGCTTCCTTTGCATGCCAGCCCTCTCCGGAAGTTATTCTTAAAAAATACTCCGATTACAGTTTCTTGAATATTCCGACTAGGTACACCTGCCAGTGATGATTCGGGAAGAGGCTATCTTCCGCGCGTGGTTCCGGTACAATCGAAAATATCTGGTGCACTGGCCCAAGACAGGAGTTGCGATCCGGGAGGGCGGTTTTCGCCGTCACATTTTCATGTGACAACCATCACAGACGCGGTGACGCCTTGGCCGGAGACTCACCGTCAAGGCAAACTCGCTGCGGCCTCGGCCTGCGTTCAGGAGAAACCAAATGTGCCTCGCGATTCCGGGCAAGATTCTAACGGCGGAAGATCACAACGGCATTCGCATCGGACGCGTTCAATTCGGCGGAATTACGCGCGAAACGTGCCTTGATTTTGTTCCCGAGGCCGAGGTCGGCGACTATGTGATTGTTCACGTAGGCTTCGCGATCAGCCGCGTGGACCCCGAGGAGGCCCAGAAAAGTTACGAGTTGCTCGAATCCATGGGCTTGCTTCAGGAGGAATTGGGACCCGAAACAGATATTTCCTGATCGAACAGCGGTAAAGTTTTCATCGGAAAGAAATTCAGATCGGGGCGGCCGTGAAATACATCGACGAATATCGCGACGGGCAAATCGCGCGCGGGCTGGCGGCCGAAATTGCGCGCCGCGTAACGCGCCCGTGGGTGTTAATGGAAATCTGCGGCGGGCAGACGCACACGCTGATGCGCTTCGGGATCGATGAAATGCTGCCCGCCGGAATCGAAATGGTTCACGGGCCCGGCTGCCCGGTTTGCGTGACCTCGCTAGAAACGATCGACAAAGCGATCGAAATTGCGTCGCGCCCCAATGTCACGCTGGTCTCCTACGGCGACATGTTGCGCGTGCCGGGATCTCGCACGGATCTTTTCCACGTGCGTGCAAACGGCGGCGATGTGCGCATTGTCTATTCCCCTACCGAAGCGCTGAAAATCGCGCGCGCTAACCCGGAGCGGCACATCGTGTTTTTCGCGGTCGGATTTGAGACCACGGCGCCGGCGAATGCCATGGCCGTATGGCTGGCCAGGCGCGAGGGACTCAAGAATTTTTCCATGCTGGCGTCCCACGTACTTGTGCCGCCCGCCATGCGGGCCCTGTTGAGTTCGCCTCGCAATCGCGTGCAGGGGTTCATCGGACCGGGGCACGTTTGCACCGTCATGGGCTATCACGAATATGACGACCTCATCCGGGAATTCCGCGTTCCCATCGTGGTCGGCGGATTCGAGCCGGTGGATTTGCTGGAAGCCATCTTGATGCTGGTCACGCAGCTGGAACAAGGCCGCGCCGAAGTGGAAAACCAGTATGTCCGGTCCGTTTGCTACGAAGGAAACCTGCCGGCGCAGAAAATTCTCGCCGAAGTGTTCGAGGTTTGCGACCGCAAATGGCGCGGCATCGGCGGAATCCCGGAAAGCGGCCTGAATATTCGCGCGGAATACGCCGATTTTGACGCCGATAAGATTTTCCAGACGGAAAACGTCACGGCGGAAGAATCTCCGGAGTGCATCAGCGCCGAAGTGCTGCAGGGATTGAAGAAGCCCGTGGATTGCGCGGCGTTTGCGGTGCGCTGCACGCCGGAAAATCCTCTCGGCGCGCCAATGGTTTCCTCCGAAGGCGCCTGCGCGGCCTATTACCGCTATCGCCGCCACGCAGTAGCGGAGCACGGAGGCCGATGATGGCGCAAGACACAAAACTCGACGCCGGATTCACCTGCCCCGTTCCCCTCGCGGCTGGCGACGCCGTGCTGCTCGGCCACGGGAGCGGCGGAAAAATGAGCGGCGACCTGCTGCGCAACCTTCTCCTGCCCGCGTTTCAGAATCCGTTTCTCGCGCGGCAGGACGATCAAGCGATTGTAGACATCAACGGCTTGCGCCTGGCGTTTACGACGGATTCTTTTGTGGTGAAACCGTTGTTCTTTCCCGGAGGCGACATCGGTTCTCTGGCCGTGAACGGAACGGTCAACGATCTCGCCATGGGCGGCGCGGAACCTCTTTTCCTCAGCCTGGCTTTTATTTTGGAGGAAGGGCTTTCGATGGACGTGCTGCGGCAAGTGATCGAGTCCGTCCGGGATGCGGCGGCGCGCGCCGGCGTGCAGGTCGTCACCGGCGACACGAAAGTAGTGGAAAAAGGCAGCGGAGACGGATTGTTCGTAAACACTTCGGGGATCGGACTGGTCCCGGACGGAGTGCGGCTTTCCGCGAACCAGGCGCGGCCCGGGGATCGCGTGCTGCTTAGCGGCTCGATCGGCGATCACGGAATCACGATTCTTTCTCAGCGGGAGGGCCTGGCATTTGAAAGCCCGATTGAAAGCGACACAGCAGCGCTGCATACGCTGGTAGCCGATATGCTGCGCGCGACGGATGAAATCCGCTGCCTGCGCGACCCGACGCGCGGCGGCCTTTCCAGTTCGTTGAATGAAATCGCAGCGTGTTCCCGAGTGGGAATGGAACTGCAGGAGAGCGCGATTCCCGTCCGCGAGGAAGTTCAGGGGGCGTGCGAGATGCTGGGGCTGGACCCGATGTACGTGGCCAACGAAGGAAAACTTGTGGCCATCGCCGGGCCTGCCACTGCCGAACTTCTGCTGGAGACGATGCGCCGGAATCCGCTGGGCCGCGACGCGCGGATTATCGGCACGGTTACCGACACGCATGCCGGCATGGTGACGATGCGAACGCGGCTGGGCACTTCCCGAATCGTGGACTTATTGAGCGGGGACCAGTTGCCCCGCATCTGTTAGGACTCGCGATGCACGAAATGGGCATTGCCAATTCGATTCTTGAGGCGGTGCGCACCGAAGCGCTGCGATTCCCGGGCAGCCATATTTGCAAGGTGGGCGTGCGCATCGGAGAACTGGCGGGCGTCGATCCGGACTCGATGAGCTTCTGCTTCGAGGCCCTGGTGCGCGAGACGGATCTGGAGCCGCTGGCAATTGACATCGAGTATTGCTCGCGGCGCCACCAATGCCGGGCCTGCCAACGCATATTTCCCGCGGCGATGGAAGGGGCGCGCTGCCCTTCTTGCGGGGGGACGGACTCGACGTTCGTCGCCGGAGATGAATTGGAACTTTCTTATCTGGAGGTCGATGATGGAACGAGTGCCGCTAGAACGTAAAGTCTTAAACGAAAACGGGCGCATCGCGGAAGAATTGCGGGCGCGTTTCGCGGAACACGGCGTGCTCTGCCTGAACCTGATCAGTTCGCCGGGCTCGGGGAAAACCACGCTGATCGAGCGCACCCTCGAACGCCTAGCCCCCGGCGACCGCGTTGCGGTGCTGACTGGCGATATTCAAACCGACAATGACGCCAAGCGTCTGGAGCGATTCGGCTTTCCCGTCAAGCAGATCACGACCGGAGGAACCTGCCATCTCGACGCGCGCATGATCGAAAAGGCGCTGGCCGACTGGCGCCTGGAAGACATCGACCTGTTGATCATCGAAAATGTGGGAAACCTGGTTTGCCCGTCCAGCTACGACCTGGGCGAAGCCGCGAAAATTGTGGTCCTGAGCGTGACCGAAGGCGAGGAAAAACCGCTGAAATATCCATCGATTTTTTTCAAATCCGAATTGATGATCTTGAACAAGATCGATCTTCTGCCTTATGTTCCTTTTCAGATTGCGACCGCGGTGGAAAATGCGCGCCGCATCCATGCCGGAATCGAGATTGTCGAGGTCAGTTGCCTGAAGCAGGACGGGCTCGACGATTGGCTCGGCTGGCTGAGCCGGAAGCGCGGTGCGGCGCGCGCGGCC
>Ga0316628_100002253_pt1 | contig 14160 bp, 14 predicted proteins | sample OWC_Aug_M2_C1_D5_FD_207648 | JGI IMG/M metagenome (GOLD analysis project Ga0316628, IMG submission 207648) | Wetland soil microbial communities from Old Woman Creek delta, Ohio, United States - OWC_Aug_M2_C1_D5_C | ecosystem: Environmental > Terrestrial > Soil > Wetlands | place: USA: Ohio... | reverse complement strand
CGGTCTCTGCCCTCGGCGCAACATGAGGGGCTTCTTGCGCTGTGCGCAAGGAGGAGATCAACAATGGAAACTCTGGTTTCGCCGCTGATCACCGCCCTGGTATCGGGTGTGATGATGTTCATTTTCGGGTTCGCTATCGGGCAGAGGGCGGCCTGGCGCCGCATAAAGCTCTACGAGCGAATTCGTGAGGTCTGAGCAAAGAGGAGACCTGAGTTTGTCCACCCGGACCGATTCGCGCTCTCACTCGCGGCCGCCTGACTGGGCGGCCTTCGTGTCTTAAGCTCCATCAAGCCCTGTCTGTTCCTTCCCACGGCCCTTCCGATCCTGCAAGTGTTCCAGTCATTTTTGTATTACTAGCCAGTTCGGAGTTCGGATAGACTCAGCTTCCCTGGACGGAGACTAAGCTATACCTTTCACACATGAGACCGAGACCATGAAAAACCGAACCCGCTTTTCCATGCCTGCCGTGCTCTTACAGGCGTTCGCCTTCATCGCGATGGCAATCGTGTCGCCTGGAGTGTGCCTTGCCCAGCCCGACTCCGGGTACAAAACGCACGATTGGAATCGCCCGCGACCGCCCGTCCTCGATCCCGGAACCGCCAGCACCCAGGAGATGCCGGGCAGGGCCCCTTCCGACGCGACCGTCTTGTTCGACGGCAAGGACTTGAACCAGTGGTGCGCCATAGACGGCAGTCCGACAAAATGGGTGATCAAGGACGGGATCATGGAATGTGTGGCCGGAAGCGGCATGATTCGCACATTCCAGAACTTCGGCGACTGTCAGTTGCACGTCGAATGGGCTGCGCCTGTCCCTCCGATGGGAAGGAGCCAGGGACGCGGCAACAGTGGCGTTTTCCTGATGGGTCTCTATGAAATACAGGTGCTGGACAACTATCAGAACGAGACCTACGCCGACGGGTATGCAGGCGGCGTGTACGGTGAGTTCCCGCCGCTGGTGAATCCTGCGCGCCCGCCGGGGCAATGGCAGACCTACGACATCGTTTTTGCGCGTGCCCGGTTCGATCAGAAAGGCCAACTCCTGTCGCCTGCGTGCCTCACGCTTTTGTACAACGGCGTGCTGGCTCAAAACGACGTGTCTTTGACCGGCCCGACCACCTGGATGGTCCGGCTACCTTATACGCCTCAGCCTGACAAGCTGCCTCTCGCGCTCCAGGATCATGGAAACCCGGTCCGCTACCGAAACATCTGGGTCCGGGAACTCGGTTCCGACGCAAGGCAAAAGGAGTTTACCTACTCAGACGCGCTGCTGGACCGCTATGCCGGTCTTTACCGCGTCACGCCGCTCCTGTCTATTGAGATATTGCGCAGAGACCGGCAGCTGTACATGAAAATCATAAGTCCCGGCAGCGAGCACGAGCACGCACTGTTCGCAGAATCCCGGACGAAGTTTTTTGCGAAAGAGGTCGACAGCAGCATCACCTTCCAGGTAAACGACCGGGGAATCGTCGAGAGTCTTGACTTCTACATGGGGGGCGACACGAACAGGGCCAGGAAGATCAAGTAGCAGTCGGAGGCGGCCTCGAGTCGCGAAGGATGCCTGCCGTCTCCGCTCGTGGCCCTGGCCGGGGATGTCATTTTCGAGGCAGAACAGGCGCGCTTCAGGCATTCGTGCGTCGACTCGCGATCTATCGGGCCAGTTTCTGAAAGGAGTTGCGCGATGGACAGGAGAGAGTTCATGGGCAAATCAGGCTGCCATGCTGCCTTCTGGATGGCGGCGCCGGTCCTATCCGGCCTTCCCGCACAGAGCCAGGCACCCATCGCACCGAAGTACAAGATAGAGATTGAGATTTTTGAGGCGCGGCAGGACACCTGGTGTCACAAAAAGGGAGACAAATTCGACTACCCAAAGGACATGGCCAAAATCTGTCCGTGGCTCCTCGGCAGCATGCGCGATTTCATACTTGTCCTTCAGCACGGCGTTGTTCTTCCCTGGAGGTACGAAGGCACGCCTTACCAGAAGGTGATCGATCCCGAAGGCGTAACGACGGAGTTCGTCCGCTGCCCGGATCCCACGTCGAATCTCGTGGCCAAGATAACCAGGACCAAGCTGGCCTGATCACTCAGGATGTTGGGGAATGTCAGGCCTCCGGCCCATGGCAAACGGCAGACTGACTTCACGGCGAGGTCGCATCCCGGCCGCGGAGTCGTGCATCCAGGAAGACACCGAACCCCAAGGCCACGAAGACTGCCAGACCAAGCCAGTTGCCGCCCCACCCCTCGTTGTTGAACGAATAGAGCTTCCCGCCGAGCCATTCCTGAAGCACATCGGTAATCCCTTGCAGCACACCCGCGAGCGCCCCGCCGGCGATCAACCCTGAAGCCACGAGCGTTCCGCGATCATGCCTTGCTTTTTCCAGGATCTGGTCGCGGCCAGCGGAGCGACGGACGAACCACGCCACGATGGCGCCTGCAAGGAGCGGTGTGTTCAGCTCCATGGGCAGGTACATGCCCAACGCAAATGCGAGGGGCGAAACGCCGGTCATCTCCACCAGCAGGGCGATCACCGCGCCCAACCCGTAGAGAAACCAAGGGGCCTCCGCGGTACCCATGGTAGAGCGCACAACGGCTGCCATGGCATTCGCCTGCGGAGCCGGCATCGGGTTCGGGTGTCCGGGAGTCGCGACATACCCTTGCGTGTGGGCGAACAGCAGAATCACCGCCGTCACGGTCACGGATGCAACCGCGGCTCCACCGATCAGGGCCCACTGAGACTTCCTTGGCGTGCCCCCGACCCAGTACCCGATCTTCATCAGCGTCACCATAGACCCGGTCATGGAGAGTGCCGCGCAGACAACCCCGCCGATCAGGAGTGCCGAGAGCATCCCCTCAGAACCGCTGAGCCCGAAATACCGTCCAAGGATAACCGACGAGATGATCAGTGTGGTGAGTGTCATACCGGATACAGGTGTTATCGAAATAATCGCCACGGCCCAGGCGGAAACGGCAGCAAAAAGGGCGGAGATCACCAGGGTGAGGACCAGGGCGGCAATGGCCTTTGCGGTGGCAGCCGGTTGGCCGGCGAGAACAACAAACCGGAAATAAAGGCCAATCGCAAATGCGGTTGCAGTAAGGATGCCTGCGACCTGGATCATCGGGATATCGCTCTCGGTGCGTGTCTGAACGGGGCCCGATCCTCCCGAGCGCAACCTCCAGAGTTCGCGAACCACCTGGTTGAGGGCCTGCCATATGACCGGACTCATCTTCAGGATCGATAGGACACCGGCCGCGAATATGCCGCCGATCCCGATCGAGCGCACATACCGGGAGAAGATCTCCTCGGCACCGAGTGTCGAGATCTGCGGGAGGCCCGGCAGGATCCCCTGGGACGCCTGAGCTCCGGCTCGGGCAAGCAGCGGCACCAGGACCCAATAGGACATCACCGAGCCTGCGCAGATGATGGCGGAGTAACGCAGGCCGATAATGTAGCCAAGGCCCATGACCGCACATGACGTGTTCAGCGTGAAGACAGCTTTCAGGTCCGTCGTCAACGTTGACATCGAAGGCAAGAGCCGCGTTGTGAAAACGTCTCTCCATGTCTTCATAGCCAGGGCAAGGTAATCGAGCACCAAGGCGATTCCCATCGATGCGAGGAGAACCCCCGCAGCCTTCCCGCCCCGCTCGCCGGTGACCAGGATCTCCGTCGTTGCCGTCGCTTCGGGAAACGGGAGCTTCCCGTGCATATCCGCCACGAAGTAACGTCTGAAGGGAATGAGGAGGCAGACGCCGAGCACAGCCCCCAGGAACGGCACGAGAAACAGCTGCAGGAAGCCGGACTGTTTCTCGATGCCGAGAACGAAAATGGCCGGCATGACGAAGACGGAGCCTCCGACAATAATTCCCGCCGTCGCACCCAGCGAGATGACCTGCAGGTTCTCCAATAGAGTGGAGGCCCGGCGGGCAACCGCGGAGAAGCCTACAGCCAGAATGGCGATCGGGATGGCCGTCTCAATTCCCTGCCCCAGTTTCAAGGCGATAAACGCGGCAGCGGCTGAAAAGAGAACGGTCATCGCCAGGCCAAGGACTATCGACCGGCCCGAGACCTCGGTCATGATCCTGCCCGGCGCAATGAGCGGTTCATACTTCTCGCCGGGTTTCAGTGGGCGATATGCATTTTCCGGAAGGCCGTGAATCTGCTGCGACTTTTCGTCGTTGTCCATGAGTTCTGTCTCAATCGGCGTGCGGCGATCCGCTCCGCCGCCATTCGAACGGTTTGCGGGGGTCGACGAATCGATTCCCCGATGCTGATAATACGTCGGGCTCCCAAAGGTCGCGGCCCATCCCACTGCATGCCCCGGCGCGGGAAACACGCTTTCTTAGACGGGCCTCTCGAGGATCACTCCGGTTTTTCCAACCACGGAATGAATACATCAGTTACCAGGCTGCCGGACACACCGGTTCTGACCAGCACCCTCTGAGCGGCGTTCTGACCCGAGTACGCACGGTGCACAATCCCGCTGCTCTCTGCCACCAGCGTTGCCGGCGCAGGCTTTCCCTGTGCGTCAACCGGATTTATCATGAGCAGATTCCGCGGTGCCATACAAGCTGCCAGGTCCGGAAGATCATAGGCGGTCAGTACGTTGCCGATCAACGAAGCCGGGTCCAGGCTATAGAACCGGCTGGTTACCACGGATTGAAATGAAACCAGTGGTTCGATCAAAGCGATCTTCTTTACTGCTTCATCCGTGACGGCCGCATGCAGCAGCGGGATTGACATTTCGCCGAAGGCCAGGGTGCATATCCCGGCGCCGGCCGAGTTCTGGCGGTCTTTCAAGAACCGCACACATCTGACGATCTCCTCCGCCCGTATCCCGACGACGGTGCGTCCCGTCTGCACTCCCAGAAACGCGATCGAATCTGTCGCACGACCCAGTTCTCCCATCCCTGACAGATCCGGCGCAAGAACGGCATAACCTTGTTTCACGATCTGCTCGACTTCGCCCCCCGCTGCGGCGATGGCAGACTTCCCTTGCGGGTGCAGGCAGAGAACGGCAGTCCGCCTGGCCGTTCGCTCAGGCACCATGAACAGCAGCGGCAGAAGGCTCTGTCCCTGGCCTCGGAGCGCATACATTTCAACATGATATCCGGAGCGGGGGTACCTTCCGCGAAAGACTACCTCAGAGGATCCACCGGGCGGCCTGAAGCCGGACAGACGCAGGGATTCCTGCTTCACACGCACGATGTGATCGGCAAGGCGGGTCCGGGATACCTCCAGGCGGGCGATCAGCCTGTCAGCTTCAGCGCGGTTGATCGAGAACACAGACTGCCCGCCGAGAGAGTCGCTCACCTGTCCGGTCTGAGTGACTGTGACATCCTCCGAAGGCAGAATCCCTGCTTGCACCTCCGTCGGAGAGCCGGGGTTCTCAAGCGACCTCTGGAAGAAGCCGTATATGGCCTCGCGGGTTTTCCTGGTATATCCGTGTTCGAAATCATCCTCGACCATGCCGAGTTTCTCCCCGGATCCCAGAGCCTCAAAGGAGGCTTTCACCTCGCTGAAGGTTTCTCTCGCTCCCTGGATACTGAAAAAATCCCGGGTCGTCGCTACGAGGAGGGTTGCGCGCGGAGCACGCGCCTCGAGGAGGTCCGCATGGTCAATCATGTGCAGCAGGCCGGAATTGAAGTTCTGCTCGGCGTCCTGGGGCCCGATCGATTCCAGCAGCCTCCGGAGGCTCGTGATGTAACAGCTCGGAGCGGCGGCGGCGACCCTGTCGTCCATCGCAGCAATGTAGGCGGTCTGCGTCCCGCCACCCGAGAGGCCGGTCACGCCGATCCGGCCCGAGTCGACCTCAGGTCTCGAGACCAGATAGTCGATGGCACGGATGCCGTCCCAGGTGAAGTAGCGAGCGGCCGATGCACCGGCAAGGAAACACTGTTTCCCGAAATAGGAATGTTCCGAGGTCGGCCCTCCGACCAGCGACTTCTTTGTGCCGGGATCGTAGTACTGCATCCTCTCACCCTGGCCTACCGGATCGATGGCGAGGACGACGAAACCCTTGGCGACGAAATTCAGGATCAGCTGCTGATATCGCGGGTTGCGGAAGGCTTCCTGTGTGTGGCCACTCAGGAAGAGGATGGCGGGCGATCTCGCGCTCCGTTGCGATGGAACAAACAGGCAGCTTGTGACGTACAAGCCGGGCATGGATTCGAACACGATCTTCTCTATCGTGTAGCCATCCTTCCTGACCGTGCCCAGGATTCTGGGATTGAGGGGAGTCCGCCCCGGGAAAGGGCCAACAACCGCATTGAGGGCCGACCGCGCCTCGGAGATCCTCTTCCTCCAATCGTCCGCGGTTTTCAGACTTCCTGTTAACTTCGTCCGATTATCCAGCAGCTCGAAAGCCGTATCATTCAGCCGGTGCTGCAGCAGACTGCCGGCATCGGACCATTGAATCCAGCCGCCCAGCACAGAGAGGTCCTCGCTCTGGGCGAACATGCCGGGCGCCGAGGTCGTGCAAAAGACTGCTCCGAGCAAAGACAACAGGACCGCTTTTCTGAGGCATTTCATTTGGTTCACCCCGTGCAGAAGGCCCCAGCCACCGAGAGGCCGATAAGTATTCCGCTCATATCGGGGCGATTGTATAGACAGTCGCCCCCCGGCCGCAACAGCAGTCCTCGACGCGGTTGTTGAACGTCACCGATCCCAATGGAGCTCAGTGAATCCGGACGGGCCTGGTCCCCGCGACGACGGGTCTTGCCCTGCATCATTCCTGCAGCCTATGGATCGTACATTCCGACGCTCCTCAGCTTGACAAAATCAGCAGGTGACTTTATGATGTAAAGTACTTGACCATAATGACAACTCAGAGGAGACACAACAATGGCAAAGCGTGTGGCGGCAATATTGTTCATTTTCTTCTGCACGGCGGCAGCCTGGGGGATCCTGGGCGCGACAATCTTTGCGCGTACCTATTCTGCAAACGAGTCGCTCAGAGGGCGCGTCCACTCCACGTGGGGCGCGCCGCAGGTCCAGCGGCCTCCTGTTGCCTGCTGGACCGAGCAGATTCTCAAGAAGGCCGAGAGCGAAGAAGACGGCAGGAAGGTAACGCGTACCGTCACCGAACAAATTTCCCGTCCCCTTGCGACTGTAGCAAGCGACATCCAGGTGAACCTGCAGCTGGAGTATCGTCAGAAAGGACTCCTCTGGTACGGCACCTACAGGGTCACGTTCTCAGGCAACTACACGTTTCGAAACGATACGGGAATCACGCAAGATGTCAGGTTCACGCTCGAACTCCCTTCCGCAAACGCCGTCTATGACGACATGGTCTTCCAGCTCGACGGCCGGCCCCTGAGATTAAGGGTCAATGGCGGCAAGGCCACCGGATACGCATCCCTTCCCGCCGGACAGAATGGCATGCTCCATGTGCGGTATAGATCTCAGGGAGTAGACAGCTGGCGCTACAGCTTCGGCAGTGACGTCACCCAGGTTCCTGATTTCCGCCTGCAGGTGACCACGAACTTCGAGAGGGTGGACTTCCCCGACAACACCCTCTCACCGACCGAAAAACGCAGAGCCGGGAATGGCTGGGATCTCACCTGGTCTTACAGAAATCTCCTGTCCGGCTTCCAGATCGGCGTTACCATGCCGGAAAAACTCCAGCCCGGCCCGCTTGCGGCACGGATCAGCTTTTTCGCGCCGGTGTCGCTCTTCTTCTTTTTCTTCCTCATCTTCATCATCACGACACTTCGGGGCATCGACCTGCATCCGATGAATTACTTCTTCCTTGCGGCTGCATTCTTCGCATTTCACCTGTTGATGGCATATCTGGTGGACCATATCTCAATTCATGTTGCGTTCCTGATTGCCGCAGCGACCTCCATCTTCCTGGTGATCAGTTATCTGCGCCTGGCGGTAGGGATGCGTTTCGCCGCCCTGGAAGCGGGTCTGAACCAGTTTTGCTTCCTGGTGCTGTTCTCCTACGCGTTTTTCTTCGAGGGCTATACCGGCCTGTCCATTACGATCGGCTCCATTATCACCCTGTTTGTCGTCATGCAGATGACCGGAAGAATCCGCTGGACGGAAAAATTCGCAGCAGCCAGGCCGCAGGGCCGTTATGTGTGAATTCCGCCCCTGTGCGTGACCGGATGCCAGATTTTTACTGATAAGGTCCGGACAAGTGCGCGAGAATGTAGTCGTCCGCCGGGGACGCCGGGCTGTTGGCCACAGGAGAGCGCACAAAGCGCGGACGACGCAGGAGAAGGCAGCTCATGAAAATGATTCACACAATCACGCTCAGCGTCTTTACGATCGGCTTGTCAGCGATCCTCTCGGTCTTCGCTCAGAGGCCGGGGGTCAATTACGACGAATCCAAGGTGCCTTCGTACACTTTGCCCGATCCCTTGACAATGGAGAGCGGCCAGAGGGTTACGGACGCGGCGACGTGGCAAACCCAGCGCCGGCCCATGATCCTGAAGATGTTCGAAACCCGGATGTACGGCCGCAGCCCGGGACGCCCGCACGCCATGAGGTTCGAAGTCACTACCGCAGATCAACCATCCCTCGGAGGAAAGGCTTTGCGAAGGGAGGTTGAAGTCCATTTTACGGGCGGCAGCGACGGGCCCGGCATGACGATTCTGATCTACAGGCCGAAAGCGGCATCAGGGCCTGTCCCTGCGTTCCTCGGGCTTAACTTCGGGGGCAACCAGTGCGTCAACGCGGATCCCGGCATAACCCTCTCCCGGTCCTGGATGCGTCCCACCGACGACGGGACGGTCGTTGACAACCGCGCTACTGAAGCGTCCCGTGGCAAGAGTGCGCGACAGTGGCCGGTCGAGCAAATCCTGGCCCGCGGCTACGCCCTGGCCACAGCCTACTACGGCGACATCGATCCGGACTATGACGATGGGTTCCAGAACGGCGTGCATCCGCTGTCCTACAAGCCCGGCCAGAGCAGGCCGGCGCCGGACGAGTGGGGTTCGATCGCCGCGTGGGCCTGGGGGTTGAGCCGGGCCATGGACTACCTCGAGACCGACAGGGGAATAGATTCTCGCCGTGTAGCAGTGATGGGGCACTCGCGGCTGGGCAAGACCGCGCTTTGGGCCGGCGCGCAGGATGAACGCTTCGCCCTGGTCATCTCGAACGATTCAGGTTGCGGCGGCGCCGCCCTGAGCCGTCGACGGTTCGGCGAAACGGTCGCAATGATCAATTCCGCGTTTCCTCATTGGTTCTGCGCCAATTTCAGGCAGTACGACGACAATGAGGGAGCTTTGCCGTTCGATCAGCACATGCTGATTGCCTTGATCGCGCCGCGCCCGGTTTATGTGGCCAGTGCCGCCGAGGATCTCTGGGCTGACCCTCGCGGTGAGTTCCTGTCTGCCAGGCATGCGGACCCGGTTTATCGTCTACTCGGCAAAGAAGGACTCCCCACGGAAGACATGCCTGCAGTTGATCACCCGGTGGCGGGTACCATCGGTTATCACATACGCTCCGGCAAGCACGATGTCACTGAATTCGACTGGGAGCAGTATTTGAGCTTCGCTGATCGCCACCTGCGCAGGCAATGACCCTGGACCGCGGAGCTTGTCCGACGGTAGCCCCGCCCGCGCTTCCCTGCTTTGTCGGCATGGAAATGCAAAAGGAATCGGTTGTGCCGGAGTGCAACCAGGCAAGGTAAGGCCGGTACTCAAGGTCAGGCTGCGATGTCTTGCCGAAGTTAGGTGCATCTCATTTCCTATTCTAACGGCTGTTTCAGACAGACTCAGTCACGGAGGTGGTCATGCCACAAACAGCGCACATCGAGCAGCACTTTACCTCGTCGGAAACCGTGAGAGACGTCGTCATCGGCATGTCGGATGGATTAACCGTGCCCTTCGCCCTGGCAGCAGGCCTCTCGGGAGCGGTGACAGCCACCCGGATCGTGGTAACCGCGGGATTCGCCGAGATCGCTGCCGGTGCGATCGCCATGGGATTGGGCGGGTACCTTGCGGCGAAGAGCGACGCGGAACACTACGCCAGCGAAGAGTCCCGCGAGCAGCGGGAGGTCGTGGAGAAGACCGAGGACGAGGTAGCCGAGGTCGAAGCGATCTTCGCGGCATACGGCCTTGAAGACGCCGAGGTTGGGCCGATCATCCAGGCTTTCCGCAACCGGCCCAAAGCCTGGGTCGATTTCATGATGCGTTACGAGCTCGGGCTGGAAAAGCCCGATCCCAGCCGCGCGATGAAGAGCGCAATAACGATCGGAGGCGCCTACGTCGCTGGAGGGCTCATCCCGCTGGGACCCTACCTCCTGGTTTCGAGCATCCAGCTGGGACTCATCATCTCAATTGTGGTCACGATGGCGGCGCTGGCTGCGTTCGGTTCCGTCAAGGGTCACTTCACCGGTGCCGGCCCTCTGCGCAGCGCCCTCCAGACCTTGCTGATCGGAGGCCTTGCAGCCGCGGCGGCGTTCACGATCGCCCGCCTGATCGCCTGACGTCGCGGGACGGATCAGGATAAGCCGAGCGGGGTAGGGGACGGACTGAGCCAACCCAAACAGAAATGGTTTATCTCGGTCCGACCCCCTCCATGGCACCCTCTAGGAGAGCTTTGCGCTTTCAAGGTCAAGCGCTGCCACCTCTGAGGCAGTAAGCCGCCAGCCCATCGCAGACCCGTTCTCGCGGGCTTGACGTCCGTTCTTGGCCCCCGGAATGGGGATGGCGCCCTTGCTCATTACCCAGTTCAGCGCCACCTGGGCGGGTGACTTGTCGCTGTGATCCCGTCCGATGCTGCGCATGAGATTGACGAGCGGCTGGATCGCGCGGAGCCGTGCCCTCCTTGTCAAGCGCCCGCGCAGCCCTGGGGGTGGGCTTTCAGGGCCGTACTTGGCAGTCAACAATCCTTTGGCGAGCGGGCTGTAGGCAATCAAGCTGATCCCCAACGCCTGGCAGAGACCCATCAGGCCATTTCGCTCAACCCGGCGATTGAGCAGGTGATATTCGACCTGATTGGTAGCCAGGGCGATGCCGCGTCGGGATAGGACCGCATGAGCCCGGGACATCTGGGCCGGGCTGTAATTTGAAACTCCCACCGAGCGGGCGAGTCCTCCTTCGACCACCCCAGCCAGAGCATCGGCCCAGATCTCGATTGGCACGGGCGGCAGTGGCCAGTGTATCTGATAGAGGTCAATCCGCTCCAGCCGCAGCCGATCGAGGCTGGCCCGCAACGCGGACAGCAGCGCGCCCTTTCGGAGCCGGTACGGGAAAGGCATGAACTTGGTGGCAACGACCGGCCGACTGGTCTCCGATTGCTCTCTCGCTTCCTGCAGGTAGGCCCCCAACAGGCGCTCCGAGCGCCCCCGGCCATATACTTCAGCCGTGTCGAGGAAGTTCACGCCTGCTTCCAGGCTGACCTGGAGGGCATCATGAAGGTCACTGTCGGTATGGGTAGTGCCGTAGCCCCACACCATGCGATCGCCCCACTGCCAGGTTCCGAGGCCCAGGGGTGAGACACGGATCTCCGTTCCACCAAGGCTTATGAGTTCTTCCATGCTGTGTCCACTTTCCACCCTGCAATTCCCTCGTCACCGGCATCGAGCAGGATGGTACCCGTGAAGGTCCGGCCACCCTCGAAAAACACCCTGTCACCCGGACCGAGCTGTTCACGGTTCAGGCGGGAAATGCTCTTCCACGGCTTCCCTCGGCTGCCGTTGGCTGAATCGTCACCGCCGGAGCTGATGTAGTAGTCTGTGCCCTGTGGTCGGCACCAGAGCGAGGACCAAGCTAGAACGAACGCTATCCAACCAAGTCTGGCTCCCATGTATTTCGTCCGCACGAATGAAATGATACAGAACAAACATAGCTGCGCAACGCAGGAGTATCACCGCTGAAGCAGCGACATTATTCATCCTAGCTTCGTCGTCCTACCTTAGCGCTTATCGCGACATTTTGGAATGGACTCGGATCGAGTTTCCGAGCCAGTCCGAACCAGGGATCCACGAGCCGCAATTCCTTAACCCGTCGATAGGGGGCAAATTAATGTTCGCTGGATTCCCTTGAACGTCCGTGATAGGATCCACCCGAGTTTGTTGCTCTCGTAAGACCTTTAGATTGTGCCAGGAGGGCTGCAAGTGTATGCTTGCAGCCCTTAAATTTTGCGGCTCGAGGGGGGCGAGAGCCAGCGAACTGTACAAACAGAAGGAAGGAATGAAAGTGAAAGAACAAGGCACAGTGAAGTGGTTCAATGCCAGCAAGGGATTCGGGTTCATCCAGCGCCAGTCCGGCGAGGACGTTTTCGTCCACTTCTCAGCCATCCAGGCGGAGGGGTACAGGACGCTCAACGAAGGCCAGGCGGTTGAATTCGAGGTCACGACGGGCCCAAAGGGCCTGCAGGCGTCGAACGTCACTACCCTCTAATCGAACCGGCGCGGGCCGCTGGCAGCTGGCCTGCACCTGCCGGACCCCAGCCTCAGCAACGCCTTAGGGCTCCGGCTCCGCGGGAAACCCTGCGGAGACAGCAGCCGAAGGCCTGTTCAGGGCCCCGCCACCTAAGCGCCCCTGGACCTGGAAGCTGGAGTCTCCGGTTCTGTACGGGCATTGCTTCCCGCTCGCACCTTGCCCCGCGGGGAGTTGCTGCGCTGTCTCTACTCACTCGGCAGTGCGATCCTCTGTTCCTGCATCAGCGCTGGAGGTTCGTCTTACCGGTGGAGGACTGTATCCGACGACGGAGCCTGATCGGATGCGGGGCAAGTAGGGCGATAGTGTGGTGCCGGGAAGGGTGCGTACCCCGCTCTCGATCAGGATAGGGCCCATGCCAGTCCCTGCACCTATTATGCAGTTCGACCCGATTTCAACCAACCCGTAGCGGAATCTGCCAGCCCCCTCGTACGCGTGTACGGTGATACGCGTGTAGGCGCCAATCAGCGTGTTGTCGCCAACGAAAATGAGTTCCGGGCGAAAATGGTCGAGCCATGCCAACTGCATGATCTCGACATTCCTGCCAATGTGCGCACCCATCAGCCTGTACAGCCTGTTCTTCAGGGGCGTCCCTTTCATCACAAATGAAAGGGCAACCAGGGTCAGCAGCCAAATCCTTCGCCCCAGCGGCAGGTTTATCGCCCGCCAATTGATTGCATTCCTCTCTTCCGGCGCTCCCAATCCCGAGATCGTGTAGTGTCGCGCCACGGGAGTCATATAGGACTCGAAGGCTCGCCTCCCCTCGGGAGTGTCAGGGTTGAGGCTCTCGGTTGGCGTGGTTCTGCCCCTTGATGTTTTGCTGATATAGACAGGGCGGCCCTTCCTGCGCCCCATCCGGATCGCCCGGCGAACAACGTCTTCAGTAACCGCTCGCATGACAGATTCGGGTGAGGCGGTGCGCCTCCTCGACATTGACATTGACATTGACAGGTTTTCCTCGCGGGCATACAGCGCCGGCGGGAATTTGTATCCCCGCCCCGCGTGCGAATCAAGCGGAAACGGCAGCTCCGCGTACCCGTCAGATAGGGGCTATCGCAGTCGGGTACCCCTGCAATCATCGGCCACACCCAGGGGGCGGCTTGGGCGCGAAGCCTCGTTTCACCGACGGCGCGCCGGAACGGCGTACCCTTTCAGGGTCGCAGGGCAAAGGCCGTGGTTTTTGCATGGAACAGGTGATATCACGGGTCTCCGTGTCTGATGATTGCGCTTGCCACCTGGAGCGCTGCGCGATAGAAATCGTCCGGGAAGCAAGAGGAAGAGCATGCATAGAAATCCTGGTTCCCGGATGCGCCTGATGCGAGGCACCTGTCACGAAATTTCCGTCACCGCTATTCTGCCCGCCCGGCTTTCCCCGTCTGTCGTGTCGCGATCCCGGACTATCGAAGCTGGCGAGTTCCGAAAGGTGCAATGAACCAACAGATTCAGGCCAAGTTTCCCGCCGTCTTCTGGTATGCCAACCTGACCGAGCTTTTTGAGCGTGCCGCCTACTACTCGATGGCCAGTTTCGTCGTGATCTACCTCGGTCAGCTCGGATTGGGCACCTACTGGCCGGCCATGATCAACACGCTACTCTGGTTCCTGATCTATTTCCTGCCCATCCTCTCCGGAACCCTTGCAGATCAGATCGGTTTTCGACGGGCTCTGCTCGGGGCCTTCGTGCTGTTGGCGATCGGCTACTTCCTCCTGGGATACCCCGTATGGATTGGTGGCGCGGCGCTCGCACCCACAATCGAGCGGGAGGTCACAGCCGGG
>Ga0316628_100002252_pt1 | contig 14162 bp, 2 predicted proteins | sample OWC_Aug_M2_C1_D5_FD_207648 | JGI IMG/M metagenome (GOLD analysis project Ga0316628, IMG submission 207648) | Wetland soil microbial communities from Old Woman Creek delta, Ohio, United States - OWC_Aug_M2_C1_D5_C | ecosystem: Environmental > Terrestrial > Soil > Wetlands | place: USA: Ohio... | reverse complement strand
CACCGAATCGTCCACGCCGTCAAAGTGAGCGGCGCTGCCCAGGTGACCCGGTTCGCCCACGGTGGGACAACGTGTGCCGGTACAGGTTCCGGTATGCCCCTGACCCGTGACATCGTGGAATTGCAGGATGCCGTTCTTGTCAGGCTGGTCTTCAAACAGCCAGTGCAGCACCTCGCCAGGGAGTGTGGATTCTTGATAGTGAGGCGAGCCGGGCATGTTCGGCACAAAGCCAACCTGCACCTGGCTCACTCCGGCGACGGAAAGCGCAGAGCCGCAGCTTGTCGAATCCGCTGTAAAGGGCACGGTCGTGCCCGCTCCATAGCTAGCGCTCCAGCTTGCCACCTGCGCGCCGCACACCTTGATCATGCCGGTAGCGCCGCCGTTGCCTCCGGTATCGGTGAGATTCACCTGGCATGTTGCGCCCTGGTGCACGTCGCCACTCCAGTCGTAGGTAGCTGTTTGCGTGTAAAACGTCCCTGACCCAACCGAGTAACGCGTCACGCCATTGCACTGAATCGTCAGGCCGGTTTCGTTGCCAGCGTTGTCGGTCGTCCACATCACGACCACCGAGACAGGCCGCTCGGTCACATCACCCTGCAATTGAGTCGTGCTCGTCACCACCGCGGGCGGCGTGCGGGCCACATCCAGGCTGGCGGCGGGAGCAATGGCATCCACATAGACACGCAAATTCACAGTGCGTTGGTGGCCGATGTTGTCGGCAGCTTCCAGTGTGAGCGTGTACGCGCCTGTGGGATTGGCCTCGAAGAACACATAGTCAACCGTCCACGTGTTGCCTGCGACCGTGGCGCGCTGCATGCCTTGACCAGCCGGTATGCCGGACAAGTTCAAGAGAGTCGCTTGCACACTATCGCTCTTGACGCCGCTGCCATTGTAACCACCGGGAAGCTGCGGGTCGCTGACCGTGCCGCTCAAATGAGCGGCCCAGGCGTTCTGCAGCGTTGGATGCAAAGTGGCGGTGACAATTGAGCCGCTCGGCAGCGAGGCGCTGATGTTTGGCGCAGTGCTGTCCACGTAAACGACGTAAGTGCGAGTGGGCGTTTCGGTATGGCCCACCACATCAATCGCGCGCGTCTGGAGCCGGTAGCGTCCTTCGCCTGTCGGTTCGAAATTGGGCGTGGGACACCAGGCATTGCCACCGGCTGCGTCCATACAGCGCGGCGCAGGTGTCCACACATAATCGGTCTGGCTGTCTTTTCTCACACCCAGTTCGACCATCGCCACGCGGGAGGTCGCGTCTTGCGCCTCGATGTGCATCACATAGTCTTGATTGGCGAGGTAAGGCATCGTGTCGGTGTAGGAGCGCAGCACCGAAACGGGATTGTCGTTATCCACGACGACCGTCTGGCTCCTGCGCTCCTCGACCCACTTGCCCTGGTAGAGGAAAATATCGCGCACCTCGAACTCGGACAGGGCGTGGTCATACAAAGTCACTTCGTCTATGCGGCCCACAAATGGCGCGATAGGCGATGTCCTGCCGCCGATGCGCAACGCCTGAGTGTTCGCGCACGCAGAACCGGTCGCAGCCAAGTGGCCCTGCTCGTAACCGTTGATGTACAGCCGGGCCGTTGTTCCATCATACGTTCCCATCACATAGTTCCATTGGTTCTGCATCAGGTTCGCTGTGGTGGTGACGTTGCGCGTCGTGCCGCAGTTGGCCTGGAATGACAGCGTGACCGTCATGCTGCCGGGGCTGATGAACAGGCTATAGTTGCTGCCCTTGTCAATCAGCGTTTGCTGGCCGCGGGTGATGATGGCAGTAGGCATGACCCACGCCCCCACGCTGAACGGGGTCAGGTCAAGCGTCGAGTTATCTGGAACGGTGATGGTGTCATCCATGCCATCAAATTCAGCCGCCGTGCCCACCTGGCCTTTGACTGCCTCGCCCACCAGGGGACAAGCGCCCGCGCTGCACGAGCCGTTGTTGTTGCCCGAGTCGTCGGTGAACTGGGTGGCATCCTTGGGGTCATCCAGGTGCATCAACAAGACCGGCGCAGCTTGGAACATCGTCTGGATTTCGGTGTCGTTGAGAGCGCGGCTAAAGACGCGCACGTCGTCTATACGACCGTCAAAGTATTGGCCCGTCGCTGTATTCGGGTGCCTGCCAATCACAATGGGACTGGTGCTGGTATCGTAGCCGGGTGTGGACGAGGTGTTGACCAGACTCCCATTCTTGAAGAATCGCACCCCCTGTCCAGGCCGGAAGACCGCCGCAATGTGCTGCCAGCGATTCACGTCTACGCTCGCGCCGGTGTCAACGCTGCTGGAACCGTTGAATACGGCCCAGTCGCCGCCCTCGCGCAGCAGAGACCAATCGTAGCCTGTATTGTCGCTGCTGATGACCTGGTGCCGCCCGGTGCTGGTGCTGGCAGGATACACCCAGGCCATCATCGTCACGCCTTGCGAGGTGCTGGCCTGGTCTGTGACGAGCGGTGTGTCAAGGCCGTCGCTGACCCCGTCAAACAGCACGGCCTGGCCGATGCGCCCGCTGACGCCCGCCGTAGGACAGGCGGCGCCGGTGCAGTAAGCGTTGCCCTGCCGGCTGAGGTCTACTGCGTTTTCAAAGCTCTCGCTGCCGGGCGGGTCGTCCAGGCGCAGGTACAGGGCTGTGAACGGGGAAAGATAAAGCTCTTGCACCTCAGCCGCGTCGAGCGGCCGCTTGTAGAGGGTCACTTCGTCCAGCATGCCGCGCAAGGGCATGGATTGATTGTAAAAGGCCCAATCAGAAGTCTGACTGCCATCTTTGCCCATGTAGAGTCTGATGTGCGTGTTGTCTTCGGGGAGGCCGCCGGTCTTATCTCCCTGCCAATCAAACCCCAAATACCTCATGCCCGGCTTGTTGGTGCTGAAGCGGAACCCTTTGTTGTCGCCGCAGTTCGAGCCGCCTGTGCACAGCGGGTCATCGTTCCAGCCGTCGTCGTCTTCCCACGCTTCGAGCGTATCGGATGTGCCCACCGTCTTGGAGACATCCACGTCCACCGTTGTACCGTCGGTCAGGCTGCCCCAGTTACACTTTTGCTTGCTGTCCTCCGTGTGACATATCTTGTCGCCATTCCAGCGGAGAGAGACTTCGGCTTTGCCGGCGGCGTCGGCTTCGTCCACGACGTAAAACTTGTCAATCCATGCGCTGCCGCTGCTGCTGGAACGGCCCACGTCGAATCCTTTGGCGTTGGTGGGAGTCGCGCCGCCCAAGCCCCAATTGCTCACTCGCGCCCCGTTGACGTACAAGTTCAACTGGCTGCCATCAGACGTGGCGACGGCGTGATTCCAGGCATTCGCCGTGAGCACAGGGTCGGTGGTTACCCAGCTCTGCCATTGCCCGCTGCTCTTGTCTCCAAAGCCGATGCGGAGCTTGCGCCCCACTGTCTGGAGGCTAGGATAGGCGCTGCTCGTGCCGCTGCTGCTGCCCAGGATGCCTTGTACGAAAGGAGGAGAAAAAGTGAACTGGGCGCGGGCATTGCCCATATAGTGTACATAGCTCACTTTGATGGTATGCCAACCCTCGCTCAGGGAATAGTTGAGGCGAGTCGCCACCGGAAGCAAGAAGATGGCAGAGGCAATCGCGGCGCCGTCCACATTCATTTGCATCATGTCCAGCGTACTTTCGCTGGAGCGGATGGTGAAATCGTAACTGCCGGCCGGGAACCAGAACGTCCCTTCCCAAGTGGCCGAAAAACGATCGGCCGGGATGCCGGGGGCCGGGCTGCCAGCGCCCCAGTTGTGGTTCACCATCATGCCATCGGCGGGGTTCGCCCAGCCTTCCCAACCTTCGCATTGGGTAACCGGTGTACCGTTCAATGCAACATTGTTATAGTATTTGGCCGTGAAAGGGCACGCCGTGCTTTGCGGTTCTGGCTGCGGGAAAGGATAGACCCACGCGCCAAGAGTAAACTTGCCGCCGCTGAGATCCAGGCTGGGATTGGGGTTAACGGAAAAGTAATCGCTTCCATCAAAGGAGGCCCCGTTGCCCGAGACGCCGTTCCCGGCGGCCGGGCACGTGTTGCCAAAACACCAGCCGTGATTGCGAAAGCCGGAAGAATCGGCGAGTGTGTTGTACGCCAAAGGCGACAAGTTGCGTGTCCCTTCATCCAATTGCAGGCGCAAGACGGGCTTGGAATACAAGGCGCGCACTTCGGCTGCGGTCAACGCACGCTTGTAGACCAACACCTCGTCCAGCGAGCCTTTGAACGGATTAGTGGGAGCGTTGCTATCGTCGTGGTTGGAGCCGAGCCAGATGGGTGTGCCGGGGTTGATGTTGTCCATGTTGGCAGCGCTGGCGCCGGAACCCTTGGCCTCTCCGTTGATGTAGGTCGTCCAGTTCCCATTGCCATCTCGCACGACGGCCATGTGATACCAGGCGTCGCGCGTGAACGGGCCACCGTTTTGAGTGACCCATCCGCCGCTGCCGTTCACTTGCAGCCAGACTTTGAGCTGGTTGTCACTGTCCAACAAAATGGTGAAATTGTCGCCTTGCGGGTTCTTCCAACTCAATGCGTCGCCGCGTGTGGTGTTTTCTTTGGTGAACCACATCGAGATGGAGAACGCTCCCGCGCCAAAGTCAAAGCCGGTCGAGTCGCTGATGACGATGCGGTCGTTCACACCGTCAAACTGCGCGGCATAACCAAAGTAGCCGGGCGCTTGGCGAGTGGGGCAAGTGCTGCCGGAGCAAAGGCCGTTGCGCGGTGGCACGTTGCCCGAATGGTCGAGGAAGGTCGTCGTCGTAACCGGCTCGTTCAGCGGCAGCCACATTTCGGCAAAGCCCGATTGCTCGCGCCAGTCGGTGATGAGCGCACCGGCCACCTGCGTCAGGCTGACGGCGCGCGAGGCGCTCGAAGAAGCCACCTGCACCGTGCCGGACATGACCTTGAGCTCTTGCGGCTGCAAGACGAACGGGACCGGCGCGATGCTGTTAGTGTTCAGCACTGAGGGAACAGTGTTGTTGAGCGACAACAAGCCTTGGGCATAGCGATCCATGAGCTTATTTTGGACTGTGGCCTGGTAGTTGAGAGAACCGTTGCCATAGCTGACGACCATGTCGTTGGGATTGTAGCGAGCCGTCATCAAAGTCTGAACATCGGCCTGCGTGAGCGCCCGGTCGAAAACGGCGACCTCGTCAATCAGGCCCACAAAGGTCGAGCCGACGTAGGCCGAGCCGGCCCGCAGGTCGCGCGCCGGCGCGGACGCCGTGCTATCCAACACGCCGTCAATATAGATGCGGCCAGTGCCATCGGATTCGCGGATGCCCACAACGTGATGCCATTGGTTATCCCCCACCGTGTGAGCGGACGTCATGTTAAAGCCATAGGTGTCGCCTACCGAGGATCCGCCCCAGCCATACGTCCACCAGCCGACTCTGCCGTTTGCCAGCACCTCCAGGGAGTACGGTACGCCAGACTCGGGAGTGACCTGGTTGACGATGAGTTGCTTGGCTGCATAGTTGGTCTTGACCCAGGCAGCGACGGCAAATGCGCCTTTGCCGGAGATGGAGGCATTGGCTGTCAACAAATCGTTCCCGTCGAACCCCGCGGCGAGGCCATACCGGCCGTCCATGCCGGCGGCAGGGCAGCGGTTGGCCGTGCAAGCCGCCGGATGATTGTAGCCTGAAGCGTCGGCAAAGGCCGCCGCGCCACTGGCTTCGTCCAGGTGCAACAGCAGTTGGGGCGCGCCACTCTCCCACATTTGCGACTCGAGCGCCAACACGGTGGGGTCAGACACTACGCGCGGGTTGAGTCCGAACGCTTTTTCCTTGAAATCGGGCAGGCCGTCGCTATCGGTGTCTGGGTCAAGTGGATCAGACGTGACCCGGGTGCGAAGCTGATTGCCGCTGGCGTCAACGGCGTACACAAACTCCCAGCCTTCCACCTCTTCTTTGTCGGTCAGGCCGTCGCCATCGCTATCTTTGCGGGTGGGGTCAGTGCCCAGGCGAGCTTCTTCGAAATCGCTCAATTCGTCGGCATCGGTGTCAACCAGATTCGGATCACTGCGATGCTGCATCTCGTAATAATCGGAGAGGCCATCGCCGTCAGAGTCCCACTTGCTATCGTCGGGATCAGAGCCGCCGTCCATCTTGTTGCGCAGGCCGTCACCATCGAAATCCTTCTGGCGCGGAAAGATAATGCTTCCCGCTTGGCCCCAGGCCAGACTGTAGCCGCCGTCTTGTGGCACAGACTGATAGAACTCGGACAGTGTGGCCGGAAAGACATCAAAGACGTACTGCTGCCCCATGTCCATGCTGTTGGTGCCTTTGGCGTCGCGGATGTAGCAGACCGGTATCATGGTGACGTATGGAATCGGAGCGCCAGTGAGTGCCAGTCCTAAGGGGTTGGGAATGAGAATGCACTCTTGAGCGGGGACGGCATAGCCTTCCGCCATGTACAACTGCACCGGGTTATTGATGCCAGCCTCGGTCATGGTGACTGCGCCGCTGGCAGGCGCGATGGCCGCATAAAGGGGACGCCCTCCATTGGTGTATTGCCACGCCGGGTTTTGCTGGTTGCGGCTCAAATTCTCGTGAATGTCTTGCGCTTCGGTCTGCCATTCGTACTTGAAAGTGGACGATGCCAAATTCTGTGTGTTGTACTGCCAGGCATAAGAGGCCGCTTTCCAATCCCAAGGGATGCCAATCAGGTTGATAGAGTTGGTAAGCGTAGCAGTATAATGGAACTGGTTGCCCACCGCCATGCCTTTTTCGGGATAGACGATGGTATAGTCGAACTGGCCAAACTGGAGACGGTTGGGGTCCGCAAAATCCACCATGATGTTGTAGCCGTACGGCGTGACGGCCCACGTGATCAAGCCCGAGATGCCCCCGCAGAATACCTGACCCGGCTCAGTCTTGTCCCAGCCAAACGCGCCGCATAAGGCCATCACGATGCTGTCTATCGCCAGGATGATGGCCGTGATCACCTGTCCCACGACGGGAATAAAGTTGATGGCGAACATGACGATGGCGGTGATAGTAGCTGCAATCGCTTTGCCCAGCGCCGATAGAACCGCCGTAAGCGTTCGAGGCCCCATCACCGCCGTCGCGATGAATGCCGCCCACGTCGCCACAATCACAATGACCAAGCCCACCACTCCGGCGATCTTGGCCCCCTTTGATAGTTCCATCAGTGCGCTGGTGGCGTACTGATAGATCGTGTACGCCGCCAGTGCCACCGAAACCGTTGCCATAAGAACGTTGGCGGCGGTACTGACGACAAACGAGGCCACCTTGCTGTCCAGGACAAAGCCCACGATCGTCAGGGTCACGACGGCCACAGCCACAACGGCAACGGCGATACCCAGTGCAATCGCCCCCTTCGTACCCAGTGCGTCGTGTAGCTTTTTAAAGATGCTCAGCTTGTCCGACAAATATCCCTTGATCCCCTGTCCAATCGCCTGAAAGAGCTTTTGGCTCTGAGTCAAGGGGGTATAAAGCTTGCCTGCCGCCGAGGCGAGCATCTTGTCCACCATCGCCACAATTTCATACATGTTGACGATAGCTTCGCCGATTTGCTTGACAACCGCCCTGAGTCCCGACCCGACCCCTTTGATGGCGGTGGCGACCATGTTAGTGACGTAGGCGTCGGTTTGCTCCGGCGTGAATTTATAGACGGGCCGGTTGCCCACATCCAGCAAGCCCACTCGTCCCTGCATGATCGAGAGGTAGAAGGCCTTGGCGATCGTGATCTCGCCCTGGGTGATGTCTTCACGATAGTCCGCCGGCAGGGTCGAGTCTTGTGGAAAGCGGTCCTTGAAGCGAACTTGCATCAAGTCCCAGTATGCGTCGGCAGGATACGATTGCCATTTCCCATCTTGGTAGCGAAAAGGCGCCCAGCTCAGGCTGCCCTGCGTCTCGACCTGCCTGGGCAGCAGGCTGATCGTCGTGGTGGTGCCCGTGATTGCGACGGAGCCATCGGTCATGCTCAGGTCGGCGGCACGGTATCGCTCCTGGCGAATGAACATGAGCGTCGGCGCATTGGCTCCCACATCCTTGTACGCCGTAAAGTTGTTGTTCAAGACCTTGACCGTCTCGTTCATCATGATTTGAGCGACATAGTCCTGGTGCGGATAAGCATAGTTTTGGACCTGGAGCGTCGCCGTCAAGGGGACGCCCAATCGGTCGGTGATGGTGACGCCGGCGGCGATGGGAGAGTCAAAACGACCGGCGATGGAGGTCTCGGCCAGGGCGACGCCGTCGGTGTAAGTGACCACGCCTATATCGCGAATCTTGTCATCATCCTGGTCGCGCCCGCTGATGTAGGCGTCTTCCAGTCCACGCGCCATGAGCCACAGCCAGTCGTCAAATTTGCGGTCTTGCTCGCTCTCAGCCGATGGGTCTTCCCAGGCGATGGCGACGTTCAGACCGTGGTCTTCGCGCACCGAAAGGCCGGTGAGATACCAGTCCTCGTTGTAGACGTGGACGATTTGGGTATTGTCCAACTCCCATGCGCTCGAGTATTCGCACCACTTTTGCGCCCAGTCGCTGGCATAGTCTCCGGGCATGGGCTTGCAGCGGTCGGTCAACATCTGCACCATCCAAATCACGCGCACCTTTTGAGACGTTCCCAGGCTTGGCCCGTTGGGCTGGTACGGGATGTGAGCGCCAAAGGCAGCTCGCCCGCCGCCTGTCTCGTCGGGCACTACGTTCAGGGGTACGTACATCAGCAGCGTATGGTTGGCGTCGCCTTTGTCTCGCACCGACACGCCATACGCCTTGAACGGCTCCTGGTCAATCATCTTGTCGGTAAAAGGCCCGTTGGGAATATCTCCAATCGGAACGCAGGCGGGCGTGTATCCCGCTTTTTGCAGAACGATGACGTGTTTGCCGTCGGCCAATGTGTTCAGGTTGCGGTCCAGAATCGTCTTGCGGTCGTTGATAATGCCGCCGATGGTGGGATACTCAAACGTCCCGCCGCCGTTGCACGTGCCCTGGTAGATGCGGGCTTCGTCGGCCGTCTGCCCGCCCTGGGTCATAAAGTGAAGGATGGTCTTGGTGTTGTTCAGATAGCCTGTCATCACGATGGTCGCGCTGATCCAGGCGGTCAGGACAGGCGGCTGTGTGCTGACAGGCCACGTGGCAGTGATGCCTTGTGTCTGGACGCTCGTCCGCAGCGTGGTTGTCAATGGCAGGGGAACGTTGTCTCCTGATACCTCAACCTCAAGCATGGGCACCAGACGCAGATCGCCGTTCTCGGGGCGCGAGTCCTTTTGCAGATCCTCGGCGCTCATGTACGTGGCGAAGGTCGAGTTGTTGTCTTGCCGCCGCTGAATCTGGCCCTTTTCGTCGCCGCTGGGCCAGTCCAAAACGTTGAGCGCATAAGTCAGGTGATCGGTCACGACCGGGCGCAACTGCAAGTCCACAAAGACTGGATAATATTCGGTTGGGCTGGAAGGCAGTGGTTTGGGCTTGGTGTTGAGATTGTTCACGACGAGACTAAAGGGATTGTCGCGTGTAAAGGGAGCGGCTTGGCCCAATACAGTCGTTGGCGAGGAATCAATGCGGTCGCCCACGCCGTCGTTGTCGTCGTCCCAATCAAAGACGTCGGGCGTGCCATCTGAATCAGTATCCTGGCAGACTTGTCCCTGGGCGATGGAGACAGCCTTGCTTGCGACGGTCTTGGTGATGACAGTGGGAACATTGTTCACGAGCGTGATGTCTTTGCGGGCAGCACACTCGAGCGTGTCAATTCGGCCATCGCCACTGCTGTCGGCAGAGGTGGGGTTCAGGTACCACCACTTGTTGTTCCTGTCCTTGAAGCCGGTCACCTCAGCCCAATCGCTGATCTGATCGCCGTCGCTGTCGGCGTTGGTCGGATTGGTGCCCAGTTGCAAGACTTCCCAGCTATCCAGCAGACCGTCATGGTCGGAATCGGGATCGTTCGGATTGGTGCGCCACGTCTTTTCCTGGCAATCCATCAGTCCATCCTGGTCGGTGTCCCTTTTCTGTTCGTCCTCGGTGCAGGCGGTGGTGAGATTGGTTGAGCCGGAGGTAGATTGCGATGCCGGAGACAAGCTGCTGGCTGACGAAGGACGACCGACGAAAGACGAAGGCGCATTACCCGTCATTCGTCCTTCGTCATTCGTCACAGGTTGTTCGACATTCGCCGCAAGCGGGTTGCGATGCGGATCCCAATCGGACGTCGTCAGTTGCTCTTGTGCCTTGCGCGTGGCGGCTTGGGCTTTCTGTTGTTGTTCAATTTCAGTCTGTTTGACCGATTGGCGCTCGAAAAAAGCAGCGGCTTGGCGGCCTTCCAAAAGCGGCGTCACGACCATCGAAAGCGTGAGGGTTATGACGAGAACGGCATAGACTTTTTTCGAATTGCCCTGGGTGGTGAGCACGAGCAACAGCCCGAAGCATCCCAAAATCAGGCTGGTTTGCCATGCGGCTCCTTGCCAATCGCGTGGTGTGCCGGGCAGGCTCAACGCGCTTGCCACACGGCCTATCCAAGTCTGGGAAGCGGCTAGCCGCTGGCGGTCAAAGCCGGAAAAATCGGTCTTGATCTGCGCTTCGACGCGCTCGCCATTTTGCTCTTGCGGATACTTGACGTCAACTGTCAGGCGCAGAGGCAAGCCATCGCCATCAATCCAGATTTCACCTTGGCCGGTCACTCCGCGGTGCGCGGACGACGAATCCAAGCTCAGCCCAGCCGGAAGCTCACCTTTCTCGACCAGGAGCTGTTCCAGTTGGTCGCGCAAGTGGCGCGCGAACGCGGGGCCATCTACTTCAAACTCGCAGAGTGTATAGCGTGGAGCGTAGAGCGAGGAATCGTCTGTTCGCCCTTCACTCGACACCAAACGTTTCACGTTCTTGGCGCCTGCAAGATACGCCATCAAATCGCTGCCGGGAGCAAAGGCATTGGAAAAGTCATTGATCTCTTGCCATGTCCCGCCGATCTGGCGGCCATAAGCGCGGTCACCTTCAATGCGCACCTCGACGCCGTCGCGCGCGTTGAGGACGCTGCCGCCTCCCTGCCAGAGGCTCATGAGCAAAGTGCGCTCGGGCAAGTTAGTTTGCCCTTCGATGTGGAGTGTCTCTTTCCGGCTGCTGCGTCCCACATTGACAAGCTTGGGCGCAGGGTAAGTGGTCTGCTCGATCTCGGTCGCAAAGCGATACGTGCCCGCTTGTTGAGCGCGTCGCCAGGCGCGTTGCACTTGCTCGGAAGGTTCGGCTTCAGACGCAGTTCGAGGAGGAAAGAATGTAGCGGCGAAGAGGGCGAGCAATACGGCGATGCCGACGATGGGGAACCAGTAGCTATAGTGGCGGGAGCGTCTCATCGTGACCTCCTTGTACGGTGACTTGTCTACGCACTTGACTCGAGCAGTGTTAAGGAGTCGAAGCTGATAGGGCAGGATGTGATCTTTTCGGGAGAACCTCGGGCGAAAGTTAGCTCGTTGCCTGTTCCTTTAGGCACACGAGTAGCGTTTCCACGTTACCGAGTGTCCCGTGCTTGCGGACATGGGGATTGCCAAAGAAAGTATAGCACGAAAACGCTGTCCACAGCATTGCAGTTCCATAACACGCTGCAATCTTTTGCAAACAATGCGGGTTGCGCTATAGGCAAGATTGCCAATGACTCGAGGTTCTCGCTGAGGTAACCTGCTCCGACGTGGACAAGCTAGTCGCAGCGGGTCGTGTTCGACCCTCTCCGAGGATTGGGTCAGCGCGGTTACAATTGAACCTCTAAAGAGGCTTTTGAAGGCCCTGGACAAAACCAACCTCAGGGCGTTGCCGAGAAGGAAATAGGCGGGGTGAGAGTCGAACTCACATGGGATTGCTCCCGCGGGATTTTAAGTCCCCTGCGTCCGCCATTTTGCATCGGGCCTGTGATGATGTGATTTTGCCATTATGACATGACCCCATCAAGTTCCTTAACTCCTTTGCGAGCGCGACTGGCGATCATCATTTGAGGTATTTGTCGAACTAGCCCACAATGCGTATGTGCCGATCAATGCGATGTTCTGTCGTCCACACTTGTCGCTACGCCGGCGGCTCGATGTGCCGCAACAGTGGCGGGGCAGGCATACACCACGGCGGTATCGGCTTCGGACGCTGGCGAGGGCGGCGGGTCTCACCGATCCCGTTGGGTTGAGGGAAGAATTGTTGCCGCTCCCTGTGGGGCAGTAACTTGATGGGGTAAGGGGGCAGTTCGCTGAAAAAAAAACGAGAGCTAACGTCTGCTCTCGATACGATTGATCGCATGGTGACCCTGCCTGGGGCGGTTGAACCCTCAAAAAGCCTACGCTGTCCACTATCGAGAATTATCTCACGCCAAAAACGATACTACCCGCGGCTTTGGCCTGTCCAATCGCAAAACATGTTTTCATTGTATGCGATGCCCGTTCCAAACCGTTCCACTTTGTTCCAGTTTGGGCGGTACAAACAGGCACAGACGCCAAAAATGCGTTAGGGTTTTGTGGCTCGGCATTCAGCGCCAACCCGTGCGGAGCGTGAGAGCACTTGGTAGGCCATATGCCTCGAAGGCGACTTGGTGGATTCAAACCATGTGGTGGGTAGGTCGGGGGGATGCAGTGACTTTATGATGGGATAGACTTGAAGTTTGCAAAGAGTCTTGTCACGAGGTGCAGTTGAGAGTATAATCCGACCAATCTTATCCGCTCGGGCTGCGAAAAACTCAAAATCACAGGGCTGCCCTAAACTGGCAGACCCAGTGCGAAAAGATTACCCGCCTCCGATGGAAGCTCATAACCCGGAGGTCCTTGGTTCGAATCCAAGCCCCGCTATAAAAAGGCACTCACAGTGCCTTTTTTGCTACATGAATAGGATTCGAGCTCATAACCTGTAGGTCGTTGGTTCGAATCCAACTCTGGTACCTTTGGGCATACCATACTTCACTGGGCCGGGTCTTTCATACAGACCCACGATCTAAGGTTCGCGTAATTCTCTTTCAAGGAGATCCCAAAATGAACTGTGAAGTGCCGGGCTTTTTGTTGCCCAGAGCCATCAAAGATTGCTGCACCTTCAGCCAGTGGCGGCAGCCCGCGCCGACGACTCTTGGCAGTCATACGCGTATCCTCAGTCCAGGGCTGAGCCACAGTGTGCTTGTTGAATGACATGGGTGGCATTCGACTACAGGTCATAGAGATGCCGAATCCGGCAGACCGCGAGTCCGAATCCCGTCGTCCCAGCAAAAGACAAACAATTGCCCGATCCCTTACCTCATTGTGAAGGAAGAGGAACAAGATGGCAGTAGGTAGCGCCGATCTGATATACTCAGATCGGCGCCTATTCTTTCTTGCCAAGTGAGCAAGTATGGCTTACGGAGAGGAAATAGGTCGCATGACATTGGGCGACATACGTCATCAGTTGCAGACGGAATATGTTGTATCATGACAACTCGCCGGGCACATAATCCGTACAGCACATCGCTGCTGAACGTCCCATCTGGATTGCGATGGCTCTCTCGAAACAACCCTTCTTGAACAAACCCGCATCGCTCGGCCACGCGACGGCTGCGCGTGTTCATCTCGTTGGTCTCCAGGCGGACGCGATGCGCCTGTAGATGCTCAAAGATGAACCGCAGCGCCGCTTGGACGGCTTCCGTCACAAAACCTTTACCCTCGTGATCCTTGTCCACAAAATAGCCAATGGCAAACTCGGGCAGCTTCCAGTTGACGACACCCACATATATTTGCGCCACAAACTTGTGCGTCTCTTTGTGGAATACGCCCATGAAAAAGCAGTTGCGTGCCATCCAATCGGCGTGCAGTTCTCGCACCAGGCTTTCGGTTTCCTCCTCGGTCTTGGGCAACAGAATGGCGTTGCCCGATTCGAAGTGTTGCAGGTGATCGCGGTTTCTCACACCCACAGCGTAATACATCGGCCCATCGCCGGCCTCGTAGCAGTGAACAATGAGGCGTTCTGTTTCAAAGCGAGTGGGGCTGTCGAGCAGCATCTTGTTCACATGTTCTTGTTCACCCGCCCAAAATATCCCTGACCATTTGCTTAGCAATTTCCATGGCTCTGTCGCCGAGCGCCTCTGGAGTGGTGCAAGATGGAACAATATACTTGCCCACAATGTCCCATTGCTGATATTGACCTTCCCTGTCAAAGACTATTTGGATGAGGTCGGCATTCTGCTCAATCGGACCACCACAGGTCACGAGGAGTGCTGACCGTTTGCCCTTGAGCAGAGAAGTGT
>Ga0316628_100002251_pt1 | contig 14168 bp, 12 predicted proteins | sample OWC_Aug_M2_C1_D5_FD_207648 | JGI IMG/M metagenome (GOLD analysis project Ga0316628, IMG submission 207648) | Wetland soil microbial communities from Old Woman Creek delta, Ohio, United States - OWC_Aug_M2_C1_D5_C | ecosystem: Environmental > Terrestrial > Soil > Wetlands | place: USA: Ohio... | reverse complement strand
GAAGTTCTTGACCTTCTCCTTCTTGTCCTTGGTCTCCTTCGCCGCCGTCGCCGGAGCGGCCTTGGTGTCACCCTTCTTCGGTTGAGCACTCACCGTGGCACACATGAGGATCGTGGCCAGGAGCCCCCAGCTGAGGGCGCGTAGCCTCATCTGCATTTGACCTCCTTGCACTTGTTGTCGGCGTCCTGCCGCTTGGAATGGCCCGCGGGAGCCTCCTGCAGGTATCGCTCCAGATCCGCCTTGCCCTCGGCCTGCGCCGCCGCGTCCTCACCCGAGTAGTCCAGGCCGAGCTCCGCGAGGTTCCACATCGCGTCGGCGCGGACGGTCGAGTGCTTGGGCGCTTCCTTGATCACGCGGGTCCAGACCTTCTTGGCCTCGGCGTTCTCCTTGAGGCCGCGGTGCGCGACCCCGAGCGCGACCAGCGCCTGGTAGTCGTCGGGCCTCCTTTCGACGATCGCGGCCAGCTCGACCTTGGCTCGCGCGTAGTCGCCGGCGTCGAGCAGCACGCTCGCCTTGTTGAAGCGGGCGTCGATGTAGGTGGCGTCGAGCGCGACCGCCTGGTCGAACAGGTTGAACGCGTCCTGCGCCTTGCCCTGCTTCTGCGCCAGCTGCGCGAGCGCGTTGTAGATCGAGGGATCCTTCGGATCGAGCTCGACCGCCTTCGCGAGCACGAGCTGCGCGAGATCGAGCCGCTTCTGTGCCAGGTAGATCTCGCCGAGCTCGGTGTAGATCTTGGCGTTCGTGCCCGACGTGCGCACGACGTCGCGCAGCACCTCGACTGCATCGTCGAAGTCACCGTTGTCGCGCAGCAGCGAGGCGAGGCGCGCGGCTGCATCGCGGCGGCCCGGGTCGTCCTCGTCCATCATCTTGAGCGCGGCCTCGTAGTCGCTGCGCGCTTCCTTCTTCTTGCCGGCGCGGCGGTTGGCCTCGGCACGCGCGAGCAGGATCGTCGTGTGGTTGCGATCGATCGCCAGTGCCTTGGTGTAGTCGTCGATCGCCTCGTCGTCGTCGCCCTCGCGCCACGCGATCGCGCCGAGGTCGTACCAGGCCTCCCAGATCGACGAGTCGACCTTGAGCGCCTCGCGCAGCCGCGCGCGCGCGGTCTCGTCGGCCTCGGGACCGCCGAGGCGGATCGCACGCATCGCGGCCTCGAAGTCGCGGCGAGCCTCGGGCTTGACCGGATCGCGCTGGTGCTTCGTGCCCGGCCCGGTGCCGGCGACGTTGCGCTTGCCGGAGGCGCCGCCGCACGCGGCGAGCAACGCGACGAACACGACGGTCTTCATCGCGCGACCTCCGTGATCATCTCGGGGTTCGGCGCGCGGTCGCCGGTGCGCTCCTTGGTGCGCGCCTCGAGCTCGGGCGGGAACTTGTCGCGCGCGACGCGGCCGAGCGCCTCGCGGATCTTCGCGGTGTACTCGTCGTAGATCTGGCTCTTGAGCACGATCTGGTAGCCCGTCGTGTACGCATCGACGGCCGCGCCCTGGTACTGCACGACGTACTCGTCGAGCGCGGCGCGATACGCGTCCTGCTGGTCCTGCGGCAGGTTCTTGGGCACCGGCGCGTTGACCAGCGACTCGGCGAAGCCGTCGAAGATCTGGCCGACGCGGTACAGCGCCGCGTTGCCCCACCGCTGATCCTGGAAGTCGGCGACCGAGACGTAGATCGTCTGCGCTTCCTTGAGCAGCTTCGCCTTCTGCTTGAGTGCGGCCGATAGCTTCTTCGGCGACACGTCGAGCGAGACCTTCTCGAACTCGCGGAACACCAGCTCGCCTTGCATGTAGCGCGCTTGCGCCGCCCACGTCTTGCCCGCGGTCTTCTCGGCGCCGGTCGCGTGCTTGTACAGGTTCTCGGCGGTGACGAAGTCCTCCTTCGCCCGCTTGAACTGGCCGAGCTGGAACGACATCAGGCCGGCGCGCGTGTGTGCCTCGATCAGCCGCTTGCCGGTCGACCGGTACACGCGGGCGTAGTCGGCGAACGCCTGGTACGCCGGGCCTTCCTGACCGGCTTCCTGGTCGACGACGCCGATGTTGAACGCGACGTCGGGCGCGTCCTTTCGCGACGCGAACCGCTTCGCGTACTCCTTGTAGTGCGCGATCGCCTTGTCGTTCTGACCGAGCGCCTGGCGCAGCAGGCCCGCGTTGTAGAGCGCGTCGGCCGCCTTCTCGCCCTTGCCGAACTTGTCGACGACGAGCTCGTACGCCTTCGCCGCGCGGTCGTAGTAGATGACCTTCTCGTAGACCGCGCCCGCCGCGAATGCGGCCCGCTCGGCGGTGTCGGGCGCCTTGTCGCCGTAGGTCGTCGCGAGGTCGAGGTAGACGCCGGCCGCCTTCTCGGGGAGCTTCGCCTTCTCGTACGCGGCGCCCGCGTTCATCATCGCCTGCGCCGCGACCTTGGCGTCGCCGGTCTCCTTCGGCACGCGCAGGTAGAACGTCGCCGCTTCCTCGAACTTGCCGGCGTCGAAGTACTTGTCGCCGGACTTCTGGATCGATTCGACGATCAGCCGCGACAGGCGATCCTGCTGCTCCTTGCTCGCGAACGACGGCGCACTCTTGAGCTTGCGTGCCCAGTTCTCGATGTTCTCGTAGTCCTGCGCCTTGTTGAGCGCCGACAGGATGCGGTCGCCGGCGGGACCCGCGTTGGGATCCTTCGGGTACTTCGTGACGATCACGCCGAAGCGTTTGATCGCCTCGTCGTACTCGCCGTAGTCGTAGAACATCTGGCCGTTCTTGAAGATCACGCCGACGAGATCGGGGTCGGCGGGGAACAGGGTCGCGTAGAGGTCGATCGCCTCGCCGAACTTCTTGTCGACGGGGTAGAGCTGGTGGCGGCCGGTGGTGTCCTTGGGGCGCGCGAGCTCGAAGGCGTTCATCGCGGCGAGCAGCGCCTCCTTGTGGTACTTGCCCACCGGTGCGCTCTTGCCGACGCCGAGGAACTCGTCGCCGGCGGCCTCGGGCTTGGCGAGCTTGAAGCACAGGATCTGCGCGCGATAGAAGCGCAGCTCGATCGCGTTCTCGGCCGCCGCCTTGTGGTCGCCGAACGCGGCGAGGTAGGCCTCGTAGGCATCGGCGGCGCGCGAGTACAGCGCCTGGAGGTCCTTCGGCACGGGCGGCGTGGTCGCGCAGCCGTGCTGCTCGGGCAGCTTGAGCAGCTTCTCGCGCCGCTGCGCCTCGCCGTGGAGGTTCGTCGCGGTGACGCGCACGAGCTCCTCGGTCGTAGCGAGCGAGCGGTCGAGCGCCTCGCGGTTGTGCTGGGCCTTCGCCCACGCCGAGCCGGGGCCGTAGGCGTCGAGCAGGATCTTGATCTCGTCCTGCGCGCGCTCGGGATCGAGGGCGCTGTTCCAGTTCTGGACGATGTCGCGCTGGTACTCGGCCGCCTTGATCGATTCCGGATCCATCTTGACCAGGAACCGGTACGCCTCGTTGCTGCGCTCCCACTCGGCCTGGCCGCCGTAGCTCTCGGCGACCTTGATCATGACGTCGCGCGAGTAGCGCTCGCCGCCGATCGACGCGAGGAAGTCGAACACCTCCTGCGCGGAGATCGACTTGTCCTCGGTGAACACGACGACGAGGTACTCGAGCGCTTCATCCTTCAGCGATGCGCTGCGGCGGCGCTGCGCCTCGGTGCCGGTGCGCTCGGCCTCGACGGCCTTGTCGAGCACGATCTTGAAGTCCTTCGCGGCGGTGTCGGTGTTGCCGAGCTTCCACTCGCACCACGCGGTCTTGAACGTCGCGAGGTCGCTGGTCGCCGCGTCCTGCGGGATGTGCGAGTACGCGTCCTTCGCCTTCTCCCACTGCATGGCGGCGAAGTAGTGCTCGCCGATCATCATCCACGCGTCACCGAACAGCGGCGACTGCGGGAACCGCGTGATGACCTCCTGGAACCGCTCCATCGCCTCGTCCTCGCGCTGGTCCTCCTTCGCGGCGAAGCCGATCAGGTAGGTGACGAGGTCCATGCGGTGGAAGCTCGGAAACTGCTCGTGGAGCTCCTTGTAGAGCGCCTCGGCCTCCTTGAGGTCGATGCGCGGCTCCTTCGGCTGGTCGCAGTCGCCCTTCTTCTGCGAGCACTTCTCGAGCTCGCGCGAGAAGTCGTCCATCTTGATCAGATAGAGCCGGCGCGACTCCTCCCACAGCAGCTCGGCGAGCTTGAACATGCCCTCGGCCTTGGTGTCGTTGCCGGGGTTGCTCGCGAGGAACTGGCGCAAGAGGCCGATCGCCTCGAGCCGCTTGTCGTCGCGCTTCTTCTCGGTCTTGTCGAGAAGGTCCTTGAGCTCCTGCGACAGCACCGGCGCCTCGGGTGCGGGCGGGCGCTTGCGGATGTAGAGCTCGGCGGCCGGGCCGCGCTGGACGTCGATCTCCTTGCCCTGCGGCGCCGGCTGGGCAAGCGCGAGGCTCGGTGCGAGCAGGAAAGGCAGCAGCTTCCTCATCGCCAGCCCTCGTACTCGTCGGCCCAGTACTCGCCCTGGAACGGCCAGTACTCCTCGTCGTCACCGATCATCGACGCGTTCCACATCCGGCCGATCAGCTCCTCGGGGAACCGGCCGGCGGCGAGGTCCTGGACCTCGATGTCGAGCTTGCGCTTCTCGCCGATCACCGCGTCGACCTTGCCGAGCTTGGCCTTGTCGAGGACGCGGCGGGTGTCGTCGTAGAGCTTGTCGAGCATCCGCTGCGCGAGCTTCTGGCCGGCCTCGGCGAGCTTGCCCTCGAGCGCGTGCGAGGCCTTGTCGAGCCGGCGCGCGTCGGCGATGTCGGCCTCGATCATCGGCTTGATGCCGGGCGCGGCGGCCTCGGCGGCGGCCCTGGCGGCCTTGTCGGCGGCGGCGACCGCGTTCTCGGTCGCGGTCTTCACCTTGACGTGCAGCTGGTCGAGCCGCGCGAGCTCGTCCTTCGCGGCATCCGCGGGCATCGTGCCCTCGCGGCGCGCGCGTGCGATCTCCTGCTGCTGCGCGGTGACCTGCTCGCCGAGCCGGCGCAGGTCCTCGACGAGCGCGTTGGCGTCGGCGAGCTGCTCCTGCTCGAGCGTCTTGCCGGTCGAGACCTTCGCGACCTTGGCCTCGCTGACCTGGGCGCCGAGGTTCTGCCACTGCCTCACGACCTCGCCCGCGGTGTCGGCGAGCTCGTGGGTTCCGGTGGTCGCGTCGTCGAGGCGCAGGAACGTCGGATCGAGGCGGAGCAGGGCGGCCATCTGATCGAAGGGCGTATCGGCCTTCTCGGTGCCCGGCTTCTTGCCCGCGATCTCGCCGGTCTCCTTGACCTCGTGGAAGCGCGTGATCGCCTTCGCCACCAGCTGCTTGCGCAGCGACGGATCCTTGCGCGCCTTGTCGATCTCGTCGACGACCGGCGTCAGCTTCGTGATGAGCGTGTCGTACCACTTCTGCGAGTCGTCGAACTTGCAGTCGGCGAGCTCGACGTAGCCGGCGAGCAGGCTCGCCTCCGGCCACAGCGGCGACGACGGGAAGGTGTTCAAGAACTCCTTCACGAGGTCGCGCGAGGTCGCGAGCTCGCGCTTCTGGTACATCGACCACGACGCCTCGAACAGCGCGTCGGGCAGGTACGGCGAGTCGTCGGGGATCTGGAAGTAGTGGTAGTAGGCGTCGTCGTACTCGCCTTCCTCGTGCGCGATCCGGCCGAGGCCGAGGCGCGCGAGGTCCTTGACGGTGAAGTAGCGATCGTCGACGACGAACGTGATCTTGTCCTTGTCGCTCGTGCCGGCGACCTCGCACATCGCCTCGGCGGCGTCCTTGAACTCGCCGCGGCGCGCGCGGATCACGCCGCGCAGGTACACCGCCGACGAGTACATCCGGCTCTTCTTGCTGATCGTGACCAGCTCGCCCTCGGCGTCGGCGAGCTTGCCGGCCTCGTACGCGGCGCGGCCGCGCAGGTACGCGCGCTCGCCGGCGGAGCTCGGTGGGATCGGCTGCTGCGCAGCCGTCGATTCACCTGGGGTCTTGATCGCCTCGAGCCGCGCGAGCACGCCGGCGTAGTCGCGCGTCTCGATCGCGATGTCGACGGCCACGCGGTGCGCCGGGCCCCAGTACTTCGAGCCAGGGCCGCGCTGCAGCACGTCCTCGACGATCTCGAGCGCGGCGCCGTACGCCTGCGAGCGCTCGAGCGCGACGGCGAGGTCGTACTGCGCGTTCTCGAACTCGATGAAGTCGGAGAGCGCCGAGTAGCGCGGCGACTTGACGATCGCGTACAGCGCGACCGCGGCGTTCGTGTACGCGCCGTCGCGCAACAGAGCCTCGCCGACCGCCAGCTCGCGCTTCAAGGTGTCGAGCGTGCCGCTCTCGACGTCGATCAGCTTCATGTTCGCGAGCTCGGCGTAGTACTTGGCGAGCGGGTCGTCGGTGTCGACCTTGACCGCCGGTGCACTCGGCGCGCTCTCTCCCGACGCGGCCTTCGGGGTCGCGTGCGCGGCGCCTGCGACCGCGCAGACGATCGCGAGCGTCCTTCTCACTTCTTCGCCCCCGCCTGGGCGACGGACTTCACCGCGACGTCGATGCCGAGGCCGTAGCTGCCGTGCTCGCTCTTCTTCCACTGATAGGCGATGTCGCCCGAGTCCTTGCTCTTGGCGGCGACGAGCAGGTCCTTGCCCGCGGTCGCCTTGACGACGATCTGCGACTCGGTCGACGAGGTGAACGTGTCGTCGTCCTTGCCGGTCGCGTCGACGTGGAACGTCACGAGGTGGCGGCCGGGCGCGACGTAGCCGTCGAACCGGATCCCGTCGTCGTTGCCGATCGCGCCGCTCGTGTCCTCGTAGACGGTCGCGCCGTCGAGCCGGATGCTCGCCTTGTTGACGCCGTAGTAGCGCGCGCTCGTCCAGGTGAGCTTGATCTGGATCCGCGTCGAGTAGAGCTGGCTCGCGACCGCGTTGGCGCGCGCGCGCGACTTGAACAGCTCGTCGCGGAGGCTCAGGTACTCCTGGCGCAGCGAGTCGACGTCGACGTCGTCCTTGGGCGCGGCCTGGTCGGTGGTCTCGGGCGCAGGCGCGGCGCTGCCGGCACCGGCGGCCGGCGTGGCGGGTGCGGTCTGCGGCGGAGTCGGGGCGGGCGTCGCCGCCGTGGTCGTGGCAGGCGCCGCGGCGCTGCCGCTGCCCGCACCGCTGCCGGCGGCCGGCTCGGTGGCCGCCGGCTCGCTTGGCTTCGGCGTCGTGGTCTTCGGCGTCGTGGCCTTCGGCGGCGTGCCTCTCCCCTTGTGGTGGCCCCGGGGCGCGGCGAGCGCGATGGCGGGGACGAGCAGGATCCAGGGGGCACGGCGCAACATGTCGGTCTCCAGACGGATCAGTTGTGGAACGGCAAGAACACGGAGAAGCCCATCGTGACGGCGATGTCGTTGACGAGGAAGCGCTCGTCGAGCAGGTCCTGGCGGAACGTCCGATCGCGCGCATCGATCCGGAACGCGACGGCCTGACCCGCAAACAGTTTAATGCCGAACCCGACGACGCCGGCAGCGCCGCGGCTCGTCTTCGAGTCGATCACACCGACGCCGGCATCGGCGTGGAGGTCGAAGTGGACGATCGTACCGCCGAGTCGCAGCTTGCCGTACACCGGGCTCCACACGAGCAGCGACTCGGCGAAGATCATCTGCGCATAGGTGTCGGTCAGCACGACGCCGCGCTTGTCCTCGAGCGCGCGCACGATGTCGGCATTGGCGTGCGTCCACCAGCCCGCGAACTCGACCGCGGTCTCGTCGGTCATGTTGTACGTGTACGAGCCGCCAACGATATAGGTCCCGCTGAGCAGATCACTCGCGTAGTACCCGCCGTCGATCGACAGCTCGTGACGGCCCTGCTTGACGAACAGGCGGTCGACCGCGCCGCGCCGCTTGCGCTTGATCGCGAGCCGATCGGCGATCTCCTGATCGATGCACATCTCGGTCGTGCGCTCGACGGGCTTGGCCTCCGCCTTGTCGGCGGCGGCGACCCGCGTGTCGGGATCGGCGTGCGCGACGGACGCCAGGATGATGAGGACGAGCAGGGACTTCATAGGCCGGTCGGGATCCAGAACGAGATCCCCGCGGTGGCGACGATGTTGTTGGTGTAGCGAGTCTCGGCGGCGATCTCCTCGACGGCCATCAGGTCGCGCGCGTCGATGCGGATCGTCATCACCCTGCTGACGAAGAAGTCGATCGCCGCGCCGGCGTCGAACGTCAGGCCCTGCACGGCGTCGTGCAGCATCTCGCCGCCGCCGGCGAACATCATGATGTCGGCGTGGACGATCCCGCCGCCCATCTTCATCTTCGCGTGGATCGGCGACCACATCAGGTTACCGAGGGCGACGTACGCCATGCCCGGCTTGAACCGGTTGTCGCCGAAGAACTTGTTGAGCGGCTCGTCGAGATCGAGCGTCAGCGGCGTCATGTCGAACTCGCCGGCGACGCCGAAGTCCTCGGTGAAGAAGTAGCCGAGCGAGCCGCCGGCGAGCCAGTTGCTGCTCGTCAGATCGCCGCCGTACAGCCCGCCGTGCGCGACGAGGTTGATCTTGTGGCGCTTGAGGAAGTTCCTCTTCTGCACGCCGCGCGGCTTGTGGTTCTCGCCGAGCTGCCCGGCGATCGTTTGATCGAGGCACGAGGGCAGCGGCGCATCCGACGGTTTCGCCGGCGCCGGCTGTGCGATCGCAACGCCGCCGAGAGCCATGGCGGCCAGCACGATTCCCCCGAGCGTGCGCAGCACTACGCGGAGCGTACAACGAGCGCGTGGTACGATTCCACCGATGGAGCACCTGACGGGGACCAGGATCCGGCGTGAAGCCACGCCGGCCACGGTCAACCTGAGGCGGTGCAAGCTCGTCATCATCAAGGGGGCGCAGCGCGGGACCGAGTTCGTGATCGCGAGCGATGTCATCCGCATCGGCAAGGCGCCCGAGAACGATCTCGCGCTCGTCGACGAGACCGTGTCGCGCGTCCACTTCGAGATCATGCGGGACGCGAAGGGCTACCTCGTTCGCGACCTCAAGAGCACGAACGGCACGTTTCTCGACGGTGCCGAGGTCAAGGAAGCCTACCTGCGCGCCGGTTCCGTGATCGGCGTCGGCGCGACCGAGCTCAAGTTCACGCCGTTCGAGGAGCGCATCGAGATCCTCCCGTCCGAGAAGGAAGCGCTCGGCGAGATGGTCGGCAAGTCGCCCGCGATGCGCGAGATCTTCGGCCTGGTGGAGCGAATCGCCCCGACCGACGCCACCGTCCTCATCGAGGGCGAGACCGGCACCGGCAAGGACATGATCGCGCGCACGCTCCACCAGCTGTCGCCGCGCGCCGACAAGCCGTTCATCGTCGTCGACTGCGGCGCGGTCGCCGGCACGCTCATCGAGTCCGAGCTGTTCGGCCACGAAAAGGGTGCGTTCACGGGCGCACATGCTGCGCGCCAGGGCGCCTTCGAGCTCGCCTCCGGTGGCACGGTGTTCCTCGACGAGCTCGGCGAGCTCTCGCTCGACCTCCAGCCCAAGCTCCTCCGGGTGCTCGAGCAGCGCGAGCTCCGCCGCGTCGGCGGCCAGAAGACGATCAAGGTCGACCTCCGGGTGATCGCCGCGACCCGCAAGGACCTCCGCTCCGAGGTCGAGAAGGGCAAGTTCCGCGAGGACCTCTACTTCCGCCTCAACGTCGTGCCGATCACCGCGCCCGCCCTGCGCGAGCGCCGCGAGGACATCCCGCTGCTCATCAACGCGATGCTCGCCAAGCTCGCGCCCGAGGGCGGCGTCACGCTCTCCGAAGCGACGCGCGCCGCGCTCATGGCCCACGACTGGCCCGGCAACGTGCGCGAGCTGCGCAACGTGATCGAGCGCGCGCTCGCCCTCGGCGGCGACCCGGGCATGCTCGTCGCCCCGCTCGGCGGAGACGCGATGACGGCGAAGGGCGTCGCCCTGCGCGACGCCGTCGAGTTCGAGCCAGGCGTGTCGTTCCGCGACACCAAGGAAAAATGGAACGAGCTGTTCGAGCGCCGCTACCTGACCTGGCTGATCAAGCGCGCCGAAGGCAACATCTCCAAGGCGGCGCGCGACGCCGACATGGATCGCAAGTACCTCCACAAGCTCCTGCGCAAGTACGGCATCACGTCGGGCGGCGACGACGAGCCGGAGAACTAGCCATCCCGGAGCTCTGTCACGCTGGAGCGTCTCGCGACATGGCTGGACATGACGGAGACCGAACGCTCCGACCGACAGGACTTCGAGGCGCTGGTGCGCCGCCACCAGGCGCAGGTGTGCGCGGTTGCGTACGCCGTGCTCCGCGATCGGGGTAGGGCCGAGGAGGTCGCGCAGGACGCCTTCCTGATCGCCTGGCGCGACCGCGCGGCGGTGACGCCAAGCGTTGGCTGGATCTGCGGCATCGCGCGGAACCTGGCTCGGAACGTGGCTCGCCGTCGCAGGGAGGTTCCGATGACCGACGATCCCGTCACGTCTGCACGCGACGCGCGCGACCAGCTCATCACGCGCGAGGATGCGGCGCGCGCGGAGACCGCACTCGCGCGACTGCCGGAGAAGTACCGCGAGGCGATCGTGCTCTACTATGGCGCCGAGGAGTCGATCGCCGACGTCGCCAGCGCGCTCGGGATCTCGCAGGACTCGGCTCGCCAGCGCGTGCACCGCGGGCGCGAGCGGCTGCGCGACCAGCTCGCGAACGTCGAGACAACGCTGCGCGCGACGCGCCCGACGGCCGCGTTCACCGCGGCCTGTGTCGCCGCCTGGACCGCTGGCAAGCCGGTGCCGGCGCACGCCGCCGCGATCCCCAGGCGCGCGCTCGTGCCCGCCATCGCGGCGGCCGCACTGGTGCTCGCTGCCGGCGTCGCGGTCGCGGTCACCGTCTCGACGGGACGACGCCAGGCCCCGGCGCAGCCGATTCCAGCCGCGTCGCCGTCGACCGATCCGCGCGCCGCCCTGCACAGGCGATTTGCCGCGAGCCCGCGACCGGTGCTGCCCGGGCTGCTGCCACGCGGCACGTTCGCGCTCGCACAACCGCTGTCGGCGAACGCATCGGGGGCGGCGACCGCTGCGCCGCCGGTCCCGAAGGTCGTGGACCTCGACTTCCAGCAGGCGCCGTTCGTGGACCTGATGGCGCTCTTCCGGAACGAGCTCGACGTGCCGATCTGGGTCGCGTACGAGACGGACGCCAGGGTCGACATCAACACACACGGCAAGCGTCCCGCCCTCGAGGTGCTCGACGAGGTCCTCGACAAGGCCAACGCGAACCGCGAGGAGGTCGCGGCCCTTGCAATCGTGCCGGGCGGCCGCACCGACGCAGCGGTGCTTGGCGGCGAACCGGTCACCCTGAGCTTCCGCAACACGCCACTGAACCTCGTGCTCGACGCTCTCGAGCCCAAGCTGGGGATGCCGATCGGCCGCCTCGGGGTCGAGGTCCTCCCCGGGCAGACCGACGAGCAAGGGAATCCTGCCGCCGAGGCGTCTCCCCCGATCACGCTCGACCTCCATGGCGTGCCCGCGGGCGCTGCGCTCCAGGAAGTGCTGATCCAGGCGGGCGTCGGCTACGAGCTCACGACGGGATTCGTCATCCTGCCGCGCTGAGGACTCAGCGGGCGAGGGCGCGGGCCTGGAACGCCTCGATGTCCTCGCCGCTCCTTCGTTGCCAGCCCTTGCGCGAGTAGTAGCGCTTGACGCCGCGGCTCGAGCCGCTCACCTCGAGGCAGTAATCCATGCCTTGCTCCTGGCACGGGCGTGCATTGATCTTGAAGTCCTCGCGCGTGTCCGTCCACGGGAACACGGCGTGGACCGTGTTGCCTTCGATGTCGAACCGGAAGCGCTCGATCTGGCCCTTCCACTGGGTCTCGTCGGCGAAGGCGCCCATGCCTTCGACGTTGAGCACGAACACCTTGAACGGATCGCGCTCGCCGGTCGGCAGGTGATCGACCCAGAACCGATCGAGCGCGAGGCTGCGACCGCGCCGGCCGTCGTTCGCGTGTCGCTGCTGCCACCTGAGCCCGCCAACCACCGCCGCCGCGAGCACCAACACCATCAGCAGTTTCTTCATGTGGGAAGCGTACACCGTTGACACACCACGCACAGATGGCTGGCGCCCGGCCAGCGCACAGCCGATGAACGGGAGCGTTCGCGCGGTCTGCAGGGGCTCGCTCGAGCGCTCCGTGTTGGCCCCGTGGGCGGCGGTCGTCCACAAGCCACCAGGGACGCCGCGCGATCGAAGAGACCTCGCTCGATGGATAGCGTCCGCGAGGAGCGAACGTTCGGACAAAATGTCGGCGCAAATGGTCCCCCCAGATCACATGCGACGATAGCGGGCGAACGGCAGCAGCCGGCCCTCGAAGTCGCGTGGCTCGTCGTCGCCGTCGAACGTCCAGCCTTGCTTCTCGTAGAACCGGCGGGCGCGCGCGTTGCCGGCGAGCACGACCAGCGTCGCCGCGGTCAGATCGAGCGCGGCGTGCAGCGCGGCGGCGACGCCGGTGCCCCAGCGATCCGGATCGACGTAGAGGGCGTGCAGCTCGTGCGGTTCGGTGATCGCGAAGCCGACCACGGATTCATCGACCGCGACGAAGCCGGTCATGCGCGCGAGCTGGTCCTCGAACCAGCCGGCGAGCGGCGGCGTGTGGACCGTGCCGGCGCCGAGCTCGGCGCGCACGATCGATTCGGCGCGTGCGTAGACGCGAGCGATCGCCGGTGCGTCGGCGATGCTCGCGCGGCGGACGGTGATCAGGCGCGGCCGCGCGTCGCGAGGCGCGACACGTAGCGCGAAGCGGTCTGGCGCTTGAGGATGCCCTTGGTGACGGCGCTGTCGATGATCGACACGGCGTTCTTCACGAGCTCCTGCGCGTTGGCAGCCTTGCCATCGACAGCGGTGCGGGCGGTCTTCACGGCGGTCCGCAAGCTCGCCATCGCCGCACGGTTGCGCGTGCGATGCTTGATCATCTTGCGGTTCTGCTTCTCCGCCGACTTGATATTGGCCACGGTCTTCTCCTGAGGAGCCGGGCATTTACCCCGCTATCGCGGGCCCTGTCAAGGGCTGGCGTCTGAGGGGCGTTCGTAGCCCGGGTGCATCGTATTCACTTGGGAACATTGCGGGAGTACACAACATTTCTGTGGATAACTTGCGGACCAACCAGTGGGCTGACGTACCAAGTCACCGAGATCTCTTCGACTCGATCTCGGCTGCTCAAAAAAGCGTCACTTTCTTGCGTCGGATTTCTTCGCCTCGTTCCACAGCGCGTCCATCTCCTCGAGGTTCGATTGCTGTGGAGTCTTGCCACGGCTGGCGAGTGCGTCTTCGACTCGCTCGAAGCGATGCGTGAACTTGGTCGTCGCATCGACGAGCGCGTTCTCGGCATCGACGCCGACCTTGCGAGCTAGGTTCACGACCGCGAACAACAGGTCGCCGAGCTCGGCATGGATCTCAGCCGCGTCCTTCTGCTCGATCGCCTCCTTCACTTCACGCACCTCTTCTTCGACCTTGTCGAAGGAGCCCTCCCAGCCCGGCCAGTCGAAGCCGACCTTGCCGCACTTGTTGCCGACCTTCTGGGCGCGCGAGAGGGCGGGGCCGTGCGGGATGCCGTCGAGCAGGCGCTTCTTCTTGTCGCCCTTCTCGGCCGCCTTGATCTCGTCCCACTGCGCGAGCACCTTGTCCGCGGTATCGACGCCCTTGGTCTCGGCGAACACGTGCGGGTGGCGGCGGACGAGCTTGTCGGAGATGCCGGCGACGACGGCGTCGATGTCGAACTGCCCTTCCGCCTTGCGGATCGCCGACTGGAACACGATCTGGAACAGCAGATCGCCGAGCTCCTCGCAGTGGTGCGCGGCATCCCCGTTCGACAGCGCATCGATGACCTCGTACGTCTCCTCGATGAGGAACGGGCGGAGGGTCTCGAGCGTCTGCTCGCGATCCCACGGGCAGCCGTCGGGGGCGAGCAGGCGGTCCATGATTTCCACGAGGCGGCTGAGCGAGCTTCCGGGCGGCATGTCACGTGCTATACCGCCGTCTTCGTCGTGGCAAAGTCGATCACCCGCGAGAAACTCGCTTTCGATGATCCCGAGGCGCTCCAGGCGCTGTGTGGGAGCAACAACAGCCGGCTCAAGCTGATCGAGCGGACGGCAGGGGCCGAGGTGCACCTGCGGGGCAACGAGATCACGATCGAGGGCGAGCAGACCGCCGCCGACACCGCGAAGAGCGCGATCGAGCAGCTGTACGACATGGCGCTCGAGGGCAAGCCGCTGTCGAGCG
>Ga0316628_100002250_pt1 | contig 14170 bp, 10 predicted proteins | sample OWC_Aug_M2_C1_D5_FD_207648 | JGI IMG/M metagenome (GOLD analysis project Ga0316628, IMG submission 207648) | Wetland soil microbial communities from Old Woman Creek delta, Ohio, United States - OWC_Aug_M2_C1_D5_C | ecosystem: Environmental > Terrestrial > Soil > Wetlands | place: USA: Ohio... | reverse complement strand
CGCCGCCCTCCGCGCTCAACGCGGCGCCGAGGCCGACGCCCACGCCCACGACGGGGCACGCCGGAGCGTCCGACACCGGGAGCTCCGGCAGCTCGACGCCCGTCGTCGCGCGCCCGGCGGTCATCTCACCTCGCACGTCGGCCGCCATCATGTCGTCGCCGGTTTCCGCGAGGAGCTGCTCGTACAGCGCCAGCGTCTCGCGGATCTCGTCGGGCGGAATCCGGCGAATGGCGAAGCCGACATGGTTGAGGATGTAGTCGCCCGGCTGCACCGGCTCGTCGACGACGTCGAGACGCGTCTCTCGCCGCGCGCCCCAGAAGTCCACGAGGGCGATCTGACCGTCGACACGAATCACGCGTCCGGGAACGCCGAGGCACATGGCGAATTCTCCATTGGCTGGCGAGGAACTGAGGCTCGGTGCTGACTGCCGCGAAGCGTAGGTCGCGCCGGCTCCGAGGGCAGTCGGGGTCTGCCCGCCCGGCGGTCAGGGATTGCCGGGCGAAAGCGCCGGTGGGCCGCGGGCGCGCGAGGAGCATCGTGGAAATCCCGAATCCTCGGGTGGCGAATCCATCGCCGAATGCGGGGGCGCACATGAGGCTGCCCCATCGCCCGCGCGCGGTCGGGCCTTTGACGACGAAAAGATCAAGTCTTTCCTTACTGACGGCCGCGGTCGCGGGACCGATATTCATCTTGCGTTCGCGGACGGGAAAACCGCGAACGGAGCCTTCTCGCGGGACCCCGCCGGAAGGCAGCGCACCGGGATTTCGACCCTGACGCGCAGGTTGTGAGGTCGCTGGACACAACCAAGGCCCCGATCGCCAAGGGGCACCTGAGTCGAACCCGTTCGACGAGGGAGAGAGTGTCGATCTGGCTGTTCTCTCGATTGTCTCAACAACGATTGACTTAGCAGCGTCGAAACAACGATCGACATTCGCCAGCGGGTCGCGAGCCCCTATCGGAGGCAGGAATGCCAACGATGGGGGCTCGTCGTTGCGCGCTATCTCCACTGAAGCATGACGCGGCCGTTCCGCTCGGCGACTCCGCTTCCGAGCGGGCGGCACTCGCGGTCGAGCGTTTCGCGCAGCCACGTGGCGTCGGCCTGGCCGGGCTGCTGCAGGCGAAAGTTCCGGATGAGGAGGGGAACCATCTCCAGCGCGCGCAGCTCTCCCGAAGCCAGGTCGAGCGTCGGGAAGTACATCATGGTGAGGTCGTCGCGATAATCCTCGGCGCCGTGGATTCCTTCGTAGTCGTTGAGGAAATCGCCGCACCCGTAGAGAATGGCCCGGCCGCGATGCACCTCGATGGCCTTCACGTGGTGCGAGGAATGGCCGTGCACCACATCGACCCCCGCGCGCTCGATCAGTTGGTGCGCGAACCATCGGTGTTCATGCGAGATCTCGTAGCCCCAATTCGATCCCCAATGGATGGATACGACGACGACGTCGCCCTCGTGCTTCGCCGCCGCCACGATGGCGCGCACGCGGCCGACCGTGCGCGGGGAGTAGTCGCCAATCCAGGCGACACCCGGCACGGCGGCGGCCGCCGCCCAATCGCTCGGGACTCCGCTGTCGGGCGCGCCGAACGCGAACACGAGGACTCGCCCTCCGCCGCTCACGTCGATGATCGCCGGCGCTTCGGCCTCGGCCCGCGTCGCGCCCGCGCCCGCGACGCGAATGCCGGTCCGCGCCAGCGTGTCGAGCGTTTCGCGCAATCCGGACGGTCCCCAATCGAGAACGTGGTTGTTCGCCAGCGCCGCGCAATCGATGCCGGCCACCGACAGCACGCTCACGTTGGCCGGATTCATTCGATAGTTGATGCCTTTCGGCGCCGCCGCTTCGCTCGTCGTGACGCTCGTCTCCAGGTTGATGATTCGCGCGTCCGGGCGCCGTCGCTCGAGCTCCGCGAGGGCGACGCCCCAGACGTAGGCGGGGTCGACCGGCCGCGGAATTGGGCCGTACGCGTGCTCCGCGAGCGCCACGTACTCGAGCGCCGACGTGACCACGCGTTCGTACAGGTTCGGCCGGCACGGGTGCGGCAGCACCTGGTCCACGCCGCGGCCGGTCATGACGTCGCCGCACAGAAAGAGGGTACACGTTCTGGCCGGCTCGGCCATTCGACATGCTCCGCGGGAATCACCGAACCGTCATGCTACTCGCTCGGCCCAGCGCCGGCCGTCGGCGGTTCGCAAGGTCGCGGTGCGGAACCGCCCGACGCACGCGCCGAAACGAGCGCTGTTCGGAGGCCGGCGGGGGTTGACACACCAACTTTTGTTGATATATACTTCGCCCCATGAGCACCGCCGTTGCCTCCGCCCGCGATCTCGACCGCGCCGTATCGCTCTTCCACGCGCTGTCCGACGCGACGCGCCTCGAGATCCTCGAGATGCTGCGTGGCGGCGAGCGGTGCGTCTGCGAGTTGCAGGAGGAGTTGGACGCCGCCCAGTCGCGACTCTCCTTCCACCTTCGCGTGCTCAAGGAGGCGGGGCTGGTGTCGGATCGGCGCGACGGGCGCTGGTCGTACTACAGCATCGTGCCGGACGCGCTGGCCGAGGTTCACGATCTCGCCGTGGGCATGCAGCCGAGGAAGGGCGGGCTGTCCGTGCTACGCTCGGGCTCGTGCTGTCGGTGACCGGGCTCTTTTTTTGACGCTCAAGCATCAACTTTTTTTGATTACCGAGGCGATCATGACGACCAAGGCAGACGAGGGCTCGACGAAGATGCCCACCACGCTGGAAGAGATTCGCGCCACCGTGCAGGCGCGCTACGGCGCCGCGGCGCAACGCGTGGCTGAGGGGGCCACCGTGGGCGCGAGCTGCTGCGGCCCCGCCGACGGATCGAGCGGGTGTTGTGGCTCGACGAGCGAGTCCTGGGATCCGATCACCGCGGACCTGTACGAGGCGGGTGAGACGGCGGGGCTTCCCGCCGAGGCGCTTCTTGCATCGCTCGGCTGCGGCAACCCGACGGCGCTCGCCGAGCTGCACGAGGGCGAGGTCGTGCTCGACCTCGGCTCCGGCGGCGGCATCGACGTGCTGCTCTCGGCCAAGCGCGTCGGTCCCACCGGCAAGGCGTACGGCCTCGACATGACGGACGAGATGCTGGCGCTCGCGCTGGAGAACACGGAGAAGGCCGGCGCGACGAACGTGGAGTTTCTCAAGGGGCACATCGAATCGATCCCGCTCCCGTCGAAGACGGTGGACGTGATCATCTCGAATTGCGTGATCAATCTCTCGGGCGACAAGCGCCAGGTCCTGAAGGAAGCGTTCCGGGTGTTGAAGCCGGGCGGCCGGTTCGCCGTGAGCGACGTCGTCGTCCGCGAGGGACTCCCAGTGGCCGTGAAGGAGAGCATGCCGTTGTGGACCGGATGCGTGGCCGGCGCGCTCGAGGAGCGGGAATTCATCGATCTGCTCACCGAGGCCGGCTTCGAGCAGGCGAGCATCGAGCCCACGCGCGTCTACACACGCGACGACGCGGCCGCCCTGCTCCAGGGCACCGGCCTCGATGTCGCGTTGGCCGACGAGGTGCAGGGGAAGATCATGAGCGCCTTCGTTCGGGCGACGAAGCCCGGCGCCGAGGCGCCGCGGAGCCAGAAGCCGCGCCGCGCGCTCGCCTCGCTGGGCGCCGCGAAGGCGGCCGGCGACTGCGGATGCGACGACGGCTGCTGCCGCTGAACGCTCATTTGACAAGACTCGGGAGAATATTCATATGGTGAGCACCACGACCGAGAACGTGACCGGCGCCGCGGAAGTGCGCCCCGCGGTGGCCGCCGACCTCGCGGCGGTGGAACGGCTGCTCGTCGCGAGCGGGCTGCCGCTCGACGGCGTACGCGACGCGCTGCCGGCCTTCGTCGTCGCGGAGGCGGGGGGGGACATCGTCGGTGTCGCGGGACTGGAAATCTGCTGCGACGACGCGCTGCTGCGCTCCGTGGCGGTCGCCGACGCGTGGCGATCGCGTGGCGTGGGCCGCGCGCTCGTGGCGCGCGTCATCTCGGACGCGGAGGCGCGCGGCATGCACGCGCTCTACCTGCTCACGACGACGGCGGAGCGCTACTTCCCGAGCTTCGGCTTCCGCCAGATCGCGCGGGACGAAGTACCGGACGAGGTGCGCGCCACCGTGGAGTTCCAGAGCGCGTGCCCCGACTCGGCGACCGTGATGTGTCGCCAGTGCGCGGCGGGCTGAGACATCGATGACCGCCGCCGCGCCGGTTCGCCCGTCCGATGCCGCGCGACCGCCCGAGGTCGCGGCGTCCGTCGCGCGCCGGCTCTCGAGGCTCGACCGGTTCTTGCCGCTGTGGATCTTCGCGGCGATGGGAGTGGGTCTGGCCCTCGGGCGCGTCTTTCCGGGTCTTGGCGCGGCGCTCGACCGGGTGAAGGTGGCCGGCGTCTCGGTGCCGATCGGCATCGGCCTGCTCTGGATGATGTACCCCGTGCTCGCGAAGGTGCGCTACGAGACGATTGGACGGCACGTGGCGAACAGGAAGCTTCTCGGCGCGTCGCTGTTCTTCAACTGGGCGCTCGGCCCGGTCGTGATGTTCGCGCTCGCCTGGGCGTTTCTCCCCGATCTGCCGGCGTACCGGAATGGCCTGGTGCTGATCGGCCTCGCGCGCTGCATCGCGATGGTGCTCATCTGGAACTCGCTCGCCTGCGGTTCGGCCGAGCTCGCGGCCGTGCTCGTGGCGCTCAACTCGATCTTTCAGGTCCTCACCTACAGCGTGCTTGGCTGGCTCTTCCTGACCGTCGTACCCGGCTGGTTCGGCGGAGAGACCGCGGTGGTGCACGTGTCCATGTGGGCCATCGCGAAGAGCGTGCTGATCTTCCTCGGCATTCCGCTGCTCGCCGGCTACCTCACGCGGCGCACGCTCGTCGCGCGCCGCGGCGAGGCGTGGTACACCGGCACGTTCATGCCGAGGTTCGGGCCGACGGCGCTCGTCGGCTTGCTGTACACGATCGTGCTCATGTTCGCGATGCAGGGCGACCGGATCCTGGAGCTCCCGCTGGACGTGCTGCGCATCGCGCTGCCGCTCGTCGTCTACTTCGCGGTGATGTTCGGCCTGGCCTTCGTGCTGTCGGCGCGGATGGGCTTCAGCTACGAGGAGACGGCGTCGCTCTCGTTCACGGCGGCCGGAAACAACTTCGAGCTGGCGATCGCCGTCGCGGTGGCGACGTTCGGCATCGGCTCCGGCGAGGCACTCGCCGCGGTGGTCGGGCCGCTCATCGAGGTGCCGGCACTGATCGGCCTGGTGTACGTCGCGCTCTGGGCTCGCCGCCGGTACTTCGCGGCCGAACCTGTCGGCGCGCCCGAGGCGGTCGCGCGATGACCAGCGCCATGCCGGCGCAGCCGTTCCGCATTCTCGTCCTCTGCACGGGTAATTCCGCGCGCAGCCAGATCGCGGAGGCGCTGCTCGCGACGCGCGGCGCGGGCCGCGTGCATGCGTCGAGCGCGGGGTCGCGCCCGGCGGCGCGCGTGAATCCATACGCCGTGGAAGTCCTGCGCGACCACGGGATCGCGTGGGACGGACGCACGCCGAAGAGCATCGACGACGTGGCCGATCAGCGCTTCGATCTCGTGATCACGGTATGCGACAACGCGCGCGACGCGTGTCCGTTCTTTCCGGGAGCACGCGTCCAGGTGCACTGGGGCCTGCCGGATCCCGCGGACGAGACGGAGCCCGATGCGGCGCGACGAGCGTTCCGTGATACGTTCGATGCGCTCGCGGCGAGAGTGGACGCGCTGCTCGCGCTGCCGCTCGAGCGCCTCGATCCGGCGGGGCTCCGCGAGCGGGTCAGGGCAGTTCACGAGGGAAACAGCGCGACTCACGAGACGGCCCGCCCGCGCGACTCCGGTTGATTCGGCCGCCGAGGGGCCCGTCTAATCGCGCGCCGGCCGAAATTCCGCCGCCAGGTACACGCTGAGCAGGTTGTCCGCGGGAACGCGCACGAAGCCGGTGCCGGGCGATCCGCCGAACTGCTTCGCCCACGCGCCGGCAAGCCCCCAGTCGTCTGTCGCGAGTACAGCCGTGACGGCCGCGGGCGACACCGACCATCCCACGCGCCACTTGATGGGCAGCCCCCAACGTTGCCCCTCCGGCGTCGCTCGCGCCATGCGCTGATCGAAGATCGCCTCGGCGTGCGACACGCCGAGCAATTCCTCGGGCGCGTTCCACGTCAGCTCGTTCAATCCTTTGCGCTCACCGTGCGTCGGCTCCACGGGCCAGATGTTCGGTGGTAGTCCGAGCCAGACGATCTTGCCGCCGGCATCGAGGTAACGGCGAACGAGCGACGACCGCACCGGCGACGTGGTCGCGGCGGCCGGAATGAAGTCGATGGCGAACACGACGACGCTCGGCACGCGATCCGCGATGCGTGCCGCGAGGAACGCCGGCAAGCGCTCGGCGTTCACCATCGTATAGCCGTCGTCCGTGAGATAGTTCGCGACATCGGCCGCATTCCGGACTTGCGACACGCGCAGATAGGCGGAGTCGTAGAAGACGGCGCGCATCGGCGCCGCGGCGGCGCCGCCGAGTCGCAGCGCGTAGATGCCACCGTCGCTCGCTCCGACGACGAGCAGATCGCGGTCGACGACAGGCGAGCTGTGCACCTGCGCTCCCGTGCGAAAGACGGAGAGCTGTTTTCCCGTGCTCCGATCCACGGCGTAGATGCGGCCGCTTCCGTCTCCCCAGTACACGTACCGGTCGGTGACCGCGGGCGACGACCACACGGTCCCCACGGTGCTCGCGCGCCACAGCTCCTTGCCCGACGCGGCCTGGACGGCCTGGACGAAGTGTCCGTCGGAGCTGCCGGCGTAGACGACGCCGTTTACGACGGCGGGCGACGAGTTCACCCACGAGATCTTGTGGTCCGCGCGCCAGCGGAGGGCGCCGGACGCCGCGTCGAGGGCGTAGAGGAACCCGTCGCGCGCTCCCACGAACACGAGACCGCCGGCGACCGACGGCGACGATTGGATGCTCCGGCGATCGAATCCGAATTTCGCAGACTCGAGCGACGCGCCCTCGGTGTCGTAGCGCCAGAGACGACGCCCGCTGGCCAGATCGAAGGCGTAGACGCGGCCGTCGAACGCGCCGATGAACACGCGCGTTCCTTCGACGGCCGGCGCGCTTCGAATCCGTCCGTCTGTCCGGGCGCGCCAGAGCACGGCGCCCGTCGTGGGATTCACCGCGTACAGCACGCCGTCGGCTCCGCCGAACAGAAGCTCGCCGCCGGCGACCGTGGGCGACGACGTCCACACGTCGCCGCTCTCGTGTCCCCACGGAAAGGGCAGGGGCTTTCCCGTGGCGAGCTGCCACCGCTCCTTTCCACTCGCCGCGTCCAACGCGTGCAGGCGTCCGTCGCGCGATCCCACCACTACGAGACCGCTCACCAGCGCCGCGGACGACTGCACGGGCGCGCCGAGATCCACCGACCAGCGAACGGCGCCTGTCCGCTCGTCGAGCGCGTACATCCGGCCGCTGCCGCTGCCGACATAGACCACGCCGCGCACGACGAGCGGCGACGCGATCACGTCGCCATCGGTGGGGAAGCGCCACTGAAGACCGACGATGCGCTCGGCGCCGCCGGCGTAGTGGCCGGTGTGCGCCGCGTTGGCGCGGAACATGGTGGGCGCTTCTTGCGTGCACGCGACGGCCGCCGGCATTGCCAGCAGAAGGAATGGCTTGAGCATGAACCCGAAGGGGAGGCGAGATGCGAACAGGAATGCTCACCGTGCGCCGCGCGCGCTAGGAGAAAATTGCTCGCCTGGGCCGGCCCCGCGGCGGCTGCGCCGTCAGGCCCCGCGGGCCCTGGGGCGATGCGCGTCGATGTATGCGCCGGGCGTCATGCCGAACAGCCGCTTGAACGTCCGGGTGAGGTGGCTCTGATCGCAGAAGCCGCAAAGGTGCGCGGTCGCGCAGACAGACTCACCGCGGAGGAGCATGTCGCGGGCACGGTTGGCGCGCACCTGCGTGAGGTATGCGTGCGGCGGGAGTCCTACGATCTGTCGAAAGCTGCGAATGAGGTGAAAGGGGCTCGTCTCGCAGAGCGCGGCGAGCGGCGCGAGCTTCACAGCCTCGGCGAAATGCGTGTCGATGTAGTCGCGCGCCAGCTCGACGGCGCGCGCCGCGGAGGCTGGCGTGCGTCGCGTGGTTCGCGCGGCGGAGTGGCGCGCAAGGAGCCAGCGCAGGGAGGCGAGAAGCTGCTCTTCCACCGCCAACCCGTGCGTGCCCGCCACGAGGTCCTCGTGCAGCCGGAGAAGCGCGCCGGCGAGCGAAGGGTCGTCGATGATCGGCGCCGGAAAGACGGTGCTGGCCGCCCGTGGCTCGTCGTCGATCGCGAGCGCGACGAGGCTGATCGAGGGATAGAACACGCGGTAGGTCCAGCCCGTTCCGCGCGCCGGCTCGGCGGCGTGCACCTCGTCGGCCGCGACGGCGAGCACCGATCCATCGGCCGCGACCCACTTCGCGTTTCGATAGCGCAGGCTGCCGTTGCCCACGTCGAACACGCCAACGGTGTAGTGGTCGTGCGCGTGACGCGGAAACGCGTGGTCGTAGTTCGCGAACCGAAGCACGTCGAGCCCGCCGATCGACAGCTCGACCCGCGACAGGTGCACGCCGGCAACGCCGGTCGCCGAGTCCGCGAAATCCATGTCGCGAACGGTCTCGCCAAGAACACGGCCCGGCAAGACGCGGAGTTGTCAGGAAGTTGCGAAGCGGCCGCGCCCTACGCCGCGCGCGCCGAGGGCGTGACCTTGCCGGCGGGGCGTGAATCGGCCGCCGCGGAAGCGCCCGCGCCGCTCTGGCGAAAGAAGATCTGCTTGCTGGCGTCCGACACCGCCACGTACACGACGACGATCGCCGTCACCGCGCCGAGCACTTCCGCCGACAGCGGAGCAAGGCCGAGTGGCGGACCGAGTGGTGTCCAGGGCAGCGCGAGGGTGATGGCACCGATCGCCACGCTCATCCAGAGCAGGCCTGCGCCGGGACGGCTTCGGAAGAACGGCCGGTTCGTGCGGATCACCAGCAGAATGAGCAGCTCGGAGAACACCGATTCGATGAACCATGCCGTTCGGAATTCCGCCTTCGGCACGCGCATCGCGAGGAGCGCGCCGAACGTCGCGAAGTCGAAGAACGAGCTCACCAGCCCGAAGATGAGCATGAATCGCCGAATGCTCCGATTGTCCCAGCGCCGGGGCTGCGCCACGAGCTCCGGGTCGAGCCGGTCGGTGGAGATCGTCATCGCCGGCAGATCGGTCAGCACGTTGGTGACGAGGATCTGCTTGGGCAGCAGGGGAAGGAACGGCGCGACGAGCGACGCGCCCGCCATGCTGAACATGTTGCCGAAGTTGGCGCTCGTGGTGATGAAGACGTACTTGAGCGTATTGGCGAAGGCGCGGCGTCCCTGGCGCACGCCGCGGGCGAGCGCGCCGAGGTCCTTCTCCAGCAGCACGATGTCCGCGGCCTGCTTCGTGACGTCCGTCGCCGAATCCACGCTGATGCCCACGTCCGCTGCGTGGAGCGCCGCGGCGTCGTTGATGCCGTCGCCGAGATAGCCCACGGCGTAGCCGGCCTTCTTGAGCGCGAGGATCACGCGTTCCTTCTGGCGCGGCTCCACCTCCGCGAACACGCCGACGCGCGGCGCCGCGCTCACCAGCGCCGATTCGCTCAGGTGGTCGAGATCCGGCCCCGCCAGCACGGTCGAGGCGTCGATCCCGGCTTCGCCGGCGATGCGCGCGGCGACATGACGGTTGTCGCCCGTGATGACGACGGTCCGAATGCCGAGCTGCGCCAGATCGGCGACCGCCGCCGTGGCGTCGGCCTTGAGTGGATCGGCGAGGCTGAGGATGCCCGCGAAGACGAGTCCCCGCTCGTCGTCGCGTGTGAGCGGGCGTTCGTCCTGGAGCTCGCGATACGCCACGCCGAGCGACCGATATCCCTCGCGGCTGAGCGATTGGAGCCGGTCGTCGATCGCGGCGCGAACCGCCGCGGCGGGTTGCAGCCGCCCGCCGGCGTCCTCGGCGCGGTCGCAGATGTCCAGCACGGACTGGAGCGCCCCCTTGGTGACGAGCAGCCGGCGGCCGCGCGCGTCGCTCACCACCACGCTCAGTCGCTTGCGAGTGAAGTCGTACGGCACTTCGTCCAGCTTCGTGAACGCGTCGGCGCCCGGTGGAGGCGACGCGCGCAGGGCATCGTCGATCGGATTCGGAAAGCCACTCTCGAACGCGGCGTTGAGGTAGGCCAGGAGGCGCACATGCTCGGCCGGCGCGCCGGTCCAGTCCTCGGCGGCATGGACCTGGACTTTGCCCTCGGTGATCGTGCCCGTCTTGTCGGTACAGAGGAGCTCCATGCCGCCGAGGTCCTCGATGGACGTGAGGCGGCGGACGATGACGTTCTCGCGTGCCATGTGGCGCGCGCCCTGCGACAGGGTCACGCTCACGATGGCGGGGAGCAGTTGCGGCGTGAGTCCCACCGCCAGCGCGAGCGTGAAGAGCAGGGCGTCGAGCACGGGGCGGTGCAGCGCGACGTTGATCGCGAAAATCGCGACCACCAGCACCATCGTCACCTCGAGCAGCAGATAGCCGAACCGGCGCACGCCGTGCTCGAACTCCGTGTCGGGCGGTCGGACCGCCAGTCGGCGAGCGATCGCGCCGAACGCCGTGGCCGCGCCCGTGTGCACGACGACGGCGGTGCCCGTTCCACTCACGACGTGCGTGCCGAGATACACGCTGTTCTTGCGCGCGGCGAGGGGCGCCTCCACCGGAACCTCCGCGGTCTCCTTGTCCGCGGGATACGGCTCGCCCGTGAGCGCCGACTGGTCGACGAACAAGTCCCTCGACGACAGCAGCCGCGCGTCACCGGGCACACTGGAACCCGCGGCGAGTCGAACGACGTCGCCGGGGACGACTTCGTCGAGCGGGATCTCGGCGTCCCGGCCGTCCCGGACGACCACGGCGGTCGTCCGGATCATGGCGAGCAAGCGTTCCACCGCGCCGGCGGCGCGATACTCCTGCCAGAAGCCCAGCATCGCGCTGGCGAGCAGCGCGCCGAGAATGATCGTTCCGTCGACGTGCTCGCCGACCGCGATCGACAGACCCGCGGCGATGAGGAGGAGCAGGGTGATGGGGCTGACGAACTGCGCCCCGATCACCCGGATCGTGCTGGCATGACGGTGGGGCGCCGCGATGTTCCGGCCGTATCGCGCGAGGCGTCGCGCGGCCTCGTCGTCCGACAAACCGTTTGGCGTCGTTTCGACGGCGGAGAGAACGCGGTCGGCCGGCAGACCCCAGAAGACGTCGAGGGGCCCCGTGTCGTCCGCGCCATCGGCCGCCGCCGGCGCGCCAGTGGGTTGCTGCCGACGAGTCGCGCGCATGTGTCATCGTTGGCCTCCGGGGACGGAAAGTCAATCGGCATCGGGGGTGTTGGCATGGGCCATTCCCCGACCGATACGCCCGCGAGGCATCTGGCCGGGTCGCGACCGATGCAGGGAGTCGATTGGGGGACGCCAGCGTTCGCGCGGGCGCGACGAGGCTCCTGGGCGGCCAGATTGGCTCTCTGGCGGCGATCCGGTGTAACAGAGCCCGGCGCGGCGGCACGCGAGCACGTGGGTGGCTCCGGGATCGTCGTGCGCAGTAGTTGGGATGGACCGCAACTCGCCGGAAACACATGGCCGACTCCAGCTCCAACTCTGACCATCCAGGCACCCTGGCACAGCGAACGTGGCTCCCGCTCGCGTTCGTCGTCGTGGCCCTCGTGCTCCTGTTGGGAACGCCGATCGTCGTCAGCGATCGTGTCCGGCACGTGCGGGAGAACCTGCTCGAGGTGGCCGACGAGGCACGGCTGGTCGTCAACGACTTCGAGGCGTCGTTCGCCAACGAGCTGATCGCCATGCGCGGCAAGGCGACCGGGGCTCCCTGGGCCGACACCGTCGCCGCCGCCGCCGTGGCGCAGGAGCGGGGGCACACCCGCGCGCTGGATACGCTCATGGCGCGGCTCGGCCCCGACGCCGTCGAGCGGTTCGTGTCGCTGCGCACCTCCGAGAAGCGGTGGCGCGACCTCAACGCGAGCGGGCCGAAGCTGTTCACGCCGGATAGCGCGTACAATGGCGTCGGACGCGAGGTGCTCTCGTCGGCCGAATCGCTCGACGACTACCTCGTGCGTATCTCGGCACGCGCGCGCGACGACGTGCGCCGGCTCGAGCGCATCAACGTCTACTCGGCCGCCGCGCTCGCGCCGATCGCGCTGGTCGCGGTGGGGATCGTCTTCGGGCTCGACCGCCGGATGCGCGTCTACGCCGGCGCGGCGAATGACCGCACCCGGCGCCTCCAGCGCTCCGTGGAACAGCGGGAGACGTTGATCCGGGGCGTGACCCACGACATCAAGAATCCCATCGGTGCGGCGTCGGGCTACGCGGCGTTGCTCGAGGATGGCCTGGCCGGCCCGCTCAACCCGCAGCAGGGGGAGATGGTGCATCGCCTCCAACGCCTGCTCGGGACCGCGCAACAAACCGTCGCCGAGCTCGTCGAGCTCGCGCGGGTCGACGGCGGTCACCTCCCGATCGAGCGCCGCGAGACCGATCTCGTCGAGACCGTGCGATGCGTGGTGGACGACTACCAGGCGCGCGCCGCGCAAAAGGGACTCGCGCTCTCCTTGAGCGACGCTCCACGCGAGATTCCCGTCGTCACCGACGCCACGCGGGTTCGCCACGTGCTGGAGAACCTGATCTCGAACGCGATCAAGTACACGCCGCCCGGCGGTGTCGTCTCGGTGAACGTCGCGAGCGAGAGGCGGATGGATGCCGAGGCGCCTCGCGTGCGCGTGAGCGTGCGCGACACCGGGCCCGGCATCCCGGCCGCCTACCGCGAACGGATCTTCGACGAATTCTTCAGGCTGCCGACGACGAGCGACTCCGTGCCGGGGACCGGGCTGGGCCTGGCGATCAGCCGGCGAATCGCGCGGCTCCTGGGCGGGGACATCACCCTCGACCCCGCGACCGATCGCGGCAGCGTCTTCACGCTCTCGCTGCCGGGCGACGAGAACGTCGTCGGCTAGCGGCGGCCCCGCTGGCGCGCGGGTGCACGAGTACCTGTCTCACTCCCACGTCCAGTCTCGAATCTCCGGCGGATCCTCCAGGCGCTCCCTCGTGTACCGGACCGCCGCCTCGATGCGGGCCTCGAGGTCCTCGATCAGGCGCAACGCCATGCCGGCGGGCAGGGAAGCGTTCGCGACGGCGAGCGCGGCGAGATGGAACCGGCTCATCCCGTTCAGCACGACCATGTCGAACGGCGTGGTGGTGGTGCCCTGCTCGTTGAAGCCGCGGACGTGGAAACGTTCGGGGTTGGAGCGGCCATGCACGAGCTGGTGCACGGCGCGCTGGTAGCCGTGAAAGGCGAACACGACCGGGCGGTCGGCGGTGAACAGCTCGACGAATCGCGCGTCCGACATGCCGTGCGGGTGGACGTTCTGTGGCAACAGCGTCATCAGGTCGATCACGTTCACCACGCGAATGCGAAGCTCGGGGACGATGTCGCGCAGGAACTTCGCCGCGGCGAGCGTCTCGAGCGTCGCGGTGTCGCCGGCGCACGCGAGCACCACGTCGGGTTGGGCGCGCGTGGCCGTGCCGGCCCACTCCCACACCGACGCGCCGTTCGCCGCGTGCTCCGACGCCTCGTCGAACGACAGCCACTGCAGCTCCGGCTGCTTGTCGATGACGATGAGGTTCACGTAGTTCTGCGACTGGAGGCAGTGGTTGGCCACCGAGAGGAGCGAGTTGGCGTCGGGCGGGAGGTAGATGCGAGTGACCTCGCCGCGCTTCGAGAGCATGACGTCGATCAGGCCGGGTCCCTGGTGGCTGAACCCATTGTGGTCGTTCCGCCAGCAGGTGGAGGTGAGCAGCACGTTCAGCGAGGCCACCGGTGCGCGCCAGGACAGCGCGCCGGCCACTTCGAGCCACTTGGCGTGCTGGACGATCATCGACGCGGCGACCATCGCGAACGACTCGTAGGTCACGAACATCCCGTGGCGGCCCGTGAGCAGATAGCCCTCGAGCCAGCCTTCGCACAGATGCTCGCTCAGCACCTCCATCACGCGGCCGTCGGCCGCGACGTGGTCGTCCACGTCCACGCGCGGGCGAACCAGACACCGGTTCTCCGTCTCGAACACCGCCGAGAGCCGGTTGGAGTTCGTCTCG